>Ga0335077_10013797_pt1 | contig 10099 bp, 7 predicted proteins | sample Lox_Sample_31_FD_207151 | JGI IMG/M metagenome (GOLD analysis project Ga0335077, IMG submission 207151) | Soil microbial communities from Loxahatchee National Wildlife Refuge, Florida, United States - Lox_Sample_3.1 | ecosystem: Environmental > Terrestrial > Soil > Wetlands | place: USA: Florida...
CCCGCGGTGCCCCGCACTACCTGCTGTCCGACGCCGCCCCGCTGTCCGTCCGCCGCACCCGGGCCGGCGACGCCTGGGAAGCCGCCGCGGTCGCTTCCGCCGCCTCCCCGGCCGCCAGGGTCCCCCTCCCGCTCGGCATGCCCGCCGGTCGCCAGCCGGATTAAGCCGCGCCTTTTCCCCGGTCACCTGCGCCTGGCCGGCAGGCACCTTATCCAGATCCAGTTATCCGGCAGGTCCCGGACGGCCTGGACGGCCTCGGCCAGCTGGCGGTGCAGCGGGTACTCCATGGCCAGCAGCCCGCCCGACCGGACTATCGCAGCGAGGGATGTTGATCTGGTCACCTGCCGGCCGTCGGCTATTTACCCGTCCGCCAGGCGATAGTTGCCCCTGGCGGACAAAATGCGGTCATGAGACTGCTGATCATCGGCGGCGGGCCGGCCGGCGTCGCGGCCGGCCTGCAGGCGCGGGAACTGGACGCCGATGTCACGCTGCTGGAAGCCGAGCAGGTCGGGGGGACCAACCTGAACCGCGGCCCGGCGCCGGTCCGCACCCTGGCCCGCGCTGCCCGGCTGGCCCGGGAGTGGTCCTCGTGGGAGGAGTTCGGCCTGGACGGCGCCCGGCCGGTGCCCAAGCTGGACGCCATCCTGGCCAACTGCGCCCGGGTCGCCCGGTACGCCCACGACAAGAAGGACATGGCCGGCCTCCTCCGCCACCAGGGGATCGACTTGGTCGAGCATCTGGGCCCGGTCCGGTTCACCGGCCCGCATACCGTGCGCGCCGGCGACGGCCGCAGCTGGCACGGGGACCGGGTCCTGATCGCGGTGGGCTGCCGCGCCGCCGCGCTCCCCGTCCCGGGCGGGGAGTTCGCGCTGAGTTACGAAGACATCTGGACTCTCAAGGCCCTGCCAGGACACGTCACGGTCATCGGCGGCGCGGACACCGGCTGCCAGATGGCCTCGATCTTCGCCGACCTCGGCTGCCGTGTCCGGCTCATCGAAGCCGGCCCCCGGCTGGTGCCCGGCGCCGACCCCAGCATTTCCGCCGCGCTGGGCCAGGCGTTCGAGGCCAAGGGGATGGAGGTCATCACCGGCGCCAGCGTCCAGGCCCTGGAACGCGGCGGCGAACAGGTCATCGTCCATTTCACCCGCGGCGGCCCGGCTGAACGAGCTGAGTCCGGCGCCGTATTCGCGGCCGTCGGCTGGCCCGCCAACATCCAAGACCTCGATCTTGACGCCGCCGGGGTCGTCAGCAACCCGCGAGCCATCCCGGTCGATGATTACCTGCGGACGAACGTCGGGCACATCTTCGCCGTCGGCGACGTCAACGGCCGCTCCAAGCTTGTCCAGAGCGCCAGGATCGAGGGGCGCGTCGCGGCCTGGAACGCCGTCCACGGCCCCACCCGCCAGCCCGGTCACGACGTGGTGGCCACCGGAAGCTTCACCGACCCGGAGTACGGATCGGTCGGCATGACCGAGGACCAGGCCGCCGGCGAGCACGACATAGCCGTGGGAATTGCCTGGTACGACGACCTTCTCCGGGCGGTGGCCGACGGCCATCCCGACGGCTTCTGCAAGCTGATCGCCGACCGGCACAGCCACGCCATCCTCGGCGCTCACGTGCTCGGCAACTACTCGGCCGAAATCGTCCAGGTCGTCGCGACCGCGATGCGCGCGGGCATGAACGTCGAGCAACTCGCCGAGGTGCAATTCGCCTTCCCGACGTTCACCGAAGCCGTCAGCATGGCCGCGCAGAAGGTCTGCCGCGCCATCGGCGTCGGCCGGTTCCCGCCTGCCTGGAGCTACCTCGGGCCGAACGAGTGAGCTGATCAGGTACCGTCCGCCGCAGCCCGGCAGCGGTAAGGCCGGGTCAGGCGGACGGCACCGCCTGACCCGGCGAGGGCGAGGTGAGCAGCCGTTACCGTGCGCCGGTCATCACCAGGCCGTCCGCGCCCAGCTCGTCGTCATCGCCCACCAAAGCGGCCTGGTCGCCCCCGGCGACCGCGACCTACGTAAAGCGCCCGGCAGATGGTCCGGCCGGTCCCGGCGTCACGCAGGGCTTTCGTGCCCTTTTGACGCGTTTTGCCGTGATTTTCCGCGGGCGTGCAAGTTAATAGGGATTTCACTGTCACCTAAGTATAACGACAGGTCAGGTTGGAATCGTTATCTGGCCGGGCAGTCCCGGTACCGGCAGATATGACCCCCCGGCCGGGTCGGCTGCGCCGGCGCCGTGGTCGGCCGCGAAAGTCGCGGAAGTCACGGAAGTGGTGGGTCGCGAAAAGGGAGGGTGAAGAAATGGCTGATGCTCATGACCCGGTGGCCCAGCCGATCGCCGGGGTGCTGGCGGACGTGGACGGCACCTTGGTCACCAAGAGCAAGGCGCTCACTTCGCGCGCGATCGAGGCGATCGACGAGCTGCACGAGCGTGGCGTGATCTTCGCGATCACCAGCGGGCGCCCGCCGCGGGGTATGCGGATGCTGGTCCATCCGCTGGAGATGCGCGGGCCGATGGCCGCCTTCAACGGCGGCATCATCGTGATGCCCGACATGACCGTCGTTGACGAGCGGGCCGTCCCGGCCGAGGCTGCGCCGGCGGTCATCGAGGTGATCCGCGCACACGGCCTGTATCCCTGGATCTACCGCGGCACGGAGTGGTATGTCACCGATCCTGAAGCGCCGCACGCGGCGCGGGAATCATCGACCGTCCAGTTCCCGCCGACCGTGGTGGCCAGCTACGACGGGCTGCTTGACCGGCTGGTCAAGATCGTCGGGGTCAGCGACGACCACGACCGGGTCGCGCGGTGCGAGTCCGCGTTGCAGCAGCAGTACGGGACGCACGTCTCGGCGGCCCGGTCGCAGCTGCATTACGTCGACGTGACGCACCCGCTGGCGAACAAGGGCATCGTGGTCGAGCGTATGTCGTACTTCTACCAGATCCCGCTGGCGCAGATCGCCACGCTCGGCGACCAGCCGAACGACGTGCTGATGTTCCAGCGGAGCGGCACGAGCATCGCGATGGGCAACGCGAGCCCCGAGGTGCGGCGGCGGGCCACCTTCGTGACGGCCTCCAACGAAGACGAGGGCTTCGCCAAGGCGATCGAGGAGTTCATCCTGCCGCGGGCGGTAGCCGCCCCGGTGGTCCCCCCGCCCGCCGTCCCGTGGTCCCGCTCGCCCGTGCGGCAACACGCGCCGTAGGCGCCGCAGTCGGGCAGCCGGAGTTTCCGGCCGCCCGACCCGCGTTCACGACAAGAACGCTCAGTACCGCCACGCCCAGTCCCTGATCTCCGGGGCGTCCTCGCCCTGCTCGCGGGTGTAGGCGCGGGCGGTAATCCTCTTGTCCGTCATCAGCTGGCGGACGTGCCCGGCCGAGGAGGACAGCCCGGGCACCCGGTCGATCACGTCCATGACCAGGTGGAACCGGTCCAGGTCGTTCAGCATGACCATGTCGAACGGGGTGGTCGTGGTGCCCTCCTCCTTGTACCCGCGGACGTGGAAGTTCGCGTGCCCGTGCCGCCGGTAGACCAGCCGGTGGATCAGCCACGGGTAGCCGTGATAGGCGAAGATCACCGGCTTGCCCGTGGTGAACAGCGCGTCGAACTCGGCGTCGGACATGCCGTGCGGGTGCTCGGTCTCCGGCTGCAGCCGCATCAGGTCCACCACGTTCACCACCCGCACCTTCAGCTGCGGCAGGTGCTCGCGGATCAGCGACACCGCGGCCAGGACCTCCATCGTGGGGATGTCGCCGGCGCACGCCATCACCACGTCCGGCGGAGCCGTCACGTCGTTGTCGCTGGACGCCCACTCCCAGATCCCGGCGCCGCGGGTGCAGTGGATGACCGCCTCGTCCATGGACAGCCAGTTCCACTGCGGCTGCTTGCCGGCCACGATGACGTTGACGTAGTCCCGCGAGCGCAGGCAGTGGTCGCCCACCGACAGCAGCGTGTTGGTGTCCGGCGGCAGGTAGACCCGGATGACCTCGGCTTTCTTGTTCATCACCAGGTCGATGAAGCCGGGGTCCTGGTGGGAGAACCCGTTGTGGTCCTGCCGCCAGACCAGCGAGGACAGCAGGTAGTTCAGCGACGCGACCGGGCGCCGCCAGCCGATGCCGCGGGTCACCTCCAGCCACTTGGCGTGCTGGTTGAACATCGAGTCGACGATGTGGATGAACGCCTCGTAGCAGTTGAACAGGCCGTGCCGGCCGGTCAGCAGGTAGCCCTCCAGCCACCCCTGGCACATGTGCTCCGAGAGCACCTCCACCACCCGGCCCTCCGGCGCCAGGTGGTTGTCGCCGGGGATGATCTGCCCCTCGAACACCTTGCTCGTCACCTCGAACACGGCGCCGAGCCGGTTGGACTCGGTCTCGTCCGGCCCGAAGATCCGGAAGTTCGACGGGTTGCCGGAGATCACGTCGCGCAGCCAGGCCCCGAGCACCCGGGTGGCCTCCGCCATGCTGTCACCGGGCTTGTTGACCGTCACCGCGTAGCCGCGGAAGTCGGGCAGCCGCAGCTCGCGCAGCAGCAGCCCGCCGTTGGCGTGCGGGTTCGCGCTCATCCGCCGCTCGCCGTCCGGCGCCAGCGCGGCCAGCTCGGGCGCCAGGGCACCGGCGGAATCGAACAGCTCCTCCGCGTGATACGAGCGCATCCATGCCTCAAGCTGCGCCAAGTGCTCCGGGTCGGTGCGCGCGTTGGCGATCGGGACCTGGTGCGCCCGCCAGGTCCCCTCCACCGGCAGCCCGTCCACCACCTTGGGCCCGGTCCAGCCCTTCGGCGTCTTCAGCACGATGGCCGGCCAGGCCGGCCGGGACACGTCACCGTCGGCCCGCGCGCGCCGCCAGATCTCGTGGATCTCGCCGATCGCCGTGTCCATGGTCGCGGCGAGCTGCTGGTGCACCAGCTCCGGGTCATCGCCCTCCACCGTGTACACCCGGTAGCCGTAGCCGCGCAGCAGCGACTCCAGTTCCTCGTGCGGGATCCGGGCCAGCACCGCCGGGTTGGCGATCTTGTACCCGTTCAGGTGCAGGACCGGCAGCACCGCCCCGTCGCTGGCCGGGTTGAGGAACTTGTTGGAGTGCCAGCTGGTGGCCAGCGGGCCGGTCTCGGCCTCGCCGTCGCCGACCACGCACGCCACGATCAGGTCCGGGTTGTCGAACGCGGCCCCGTAGGCGTGCACCAGCGAGTAGCCGAGCTCGCCGCCCTCGTGGATCGAGCCCGGCGTCTCCGGCGCCACGTGCGACGGGATGCCGCCGGGGAAGGAGAACTGCCGGAACAGCCGGGCCATCCCCGCGGCGTCCTGCGTGATGCCCGGGTAGAGCTCGCTGTAGGTACCCTCCAGGTAGGTGTTCGCCACCAGGCCCGGCCCGCCGTGCCCCGGCCCGGCGATGTAGATGACGTTCAGGCCGGAGTTCCTGATCACCCGGTTCAGGTGCGCGTAGATAAGGTTCAGGCCGGGCGTGGTGCCCCAGTGCCCGAGCAGCCGCGGCTTGACGTGCTCGGGCCGCAGCGGTTCGGCCAGCAGCGGGTTGCCCAGCAGGTAGATCTGCCCCACGGACAGGTAGTTCGCCGCCCGCCACCAGGCGTCGATCGCGGCGAGCTCGGCGTCGGTCAGCGGTTCTCGCTCCGTCATGGCCATGCGCAAAACCCCTTTGGATCCGAACGGGCCTGGTACGTGCCCGGTCCCAGGCTATTGACCCCGGCATGGCCGCGCAGCACCCGGGGGCGAGCGTTAACCCGGGGGACACCTCAGCGCAACTTGCGTAGGAACGGGTCCAGCGGCTCGTACGGGGCGACCCGCACCCGCGCGGCAAAGGGCCCGGCGGGGTCGAGTTCGAGGCCGGTGACCTCGGGCAGGTCGTCGGCCAGCCGGGAGACCCGGAGCAGCAGGTCGCGCAGCGAGGCGAGATCCAGGGACGGCCCGATCAGCCGGTCAGCGTCGAGGTCGGTCAGGGGCGTGAACCGGGCCGTTCGGTCCCCATCGGGCCGATCCAGCGTGACCAGGGATCCGAACATGCGGTCGCCCGCCACCGTGACCCGGACCCCGGCGGCCGCGGCGGGGCCGGCCAGCGGTATCCCGTAGCAACCCAGCAGCTCGGCCGTCTGCTCCGGGGTGAGCCAGCCGGGCGGGACGCAGCGCACAAGCGCGCGGGCGTCCGCGGTCCTGACGCCGGCGAAGGCCGGCACGTGGCCGCGTGGTTCGGCCCGCCAGGCACCGTAGCCGGCCGCGCGGGCCAGCGCCCGCACCGCGGCCTCCGGCGAGCCGTAGGCCGGGACGCCGCCGGATCCGGGGGTGCCCATCATCCGGACGGATTCCGCCTGAGTCAGGACCACGGCGGCGAGCGGGACGCCGGTCATTGCCTCGTGGCTGGCCGCGGCCGTGATCGCCGCCTCCAGGTCACCGGTGGCCCCGGTGGGCAGGACGATGGCGACGACGGCGTCCACCTCGGGGGCCAGCAGCTCCAGGCACCGGCGGAAGTCGTCGGCGGGGACCGGGGTGGCCGTTTCGACCGGGCCGGTGACCGAACCGCCCGGGACGAGCGTCCGCAGCCGCCGCCTGGTCAGGCCGGCCGGATGGTGCACGGACAGGCCCAGGTCGGCGCAGGCGTCAGCGGCCAGCGACCCGGCGCTGCCGACGTTGGACACGATCGCGACGGTCCGCCCGGCCGGGACCGGCTGGGTGGCCAGCAGCGCGGTGGCCTCGATGAGCTCGCCGAAACCGCGGGTGGTGATGATGCCGGCCTGCCCGAACAGTGCTTCCCTGCTGACCAGGGGGGGCGCCTCGGGGGCGGAGCGGTCGGCCAGCACGGTGAGCACGGGCATGGTGGCGCTGACCCGGCGGGCCGTCCGGGCGAACTTGCGCGGGTTGCCGAACGACTCGATGTACAGCACGGCCAGCTTGGTCAGCCCGTCGTTCTCCCACCACATCAGCATGTCGTTGCCCGACACGTCCAGCTTGTCGCCCACGGAGGCGAACGAGGAGATGCCGATGCCGAGCCGGGACAGGTGGTCGACCATGGCGAAGCCAAGGCCGCCGGACTGCATGACCAGGCCGGCCACGCCCGGCTGAGCGGGCCGGGCGGCGAAGGTGGCGTCCAGCCCGATGCCGGGCACGGCCACCCCGAAGCAGTCCGGGCCGACCAGCCGCATGCCGTGCCTGCGGCAGATCGCGAGCAGGTCGGCGCAGGCGGCGGTGTCCAGCCTGGTGGTGATCACCACCAGGGACCGCACGCCGCGCCGGCCGCACCGCTCAGCCACGTCGAGCACCGTGGCCGGGGGCACCGCGACCACCGCCAGGTCGACGGGCTCGGGCAGGTCGAGCGGCGAGGCCAGGCACCGCTCGCCGCCGATCTGCCTGGCCCGCGGGTTCACCGTGTAGATCCGGCCGGCGTATCCGGCGGCCCGGATGTTGTCCAGGATCGCCCGGCCCACCGTACCTCGACGGCGGCTCGCGCCGATCACCGCGACCGAGTCGGGCGCGAAGACGTGCCGCAGGCTGGCCGCCTCGGCGCGGCGCTCCCGGTCGGTCACCGCGTCCAGGTAGCTCTCCATCGTCGGTTCCTCACTGGGCACCGGGAACTTCAGCACGAAGAGCCCGTCCGCGTAGTGCCGTTCGACAGGCAGCCCGGCCTCGGCGAACACGCTCAGCATGGCCTTGTTCTCGGTCAGGGTCTCCGCCTTGAAGGTCGTGATCTGGTGGCTCCTGGCGTACGAGACCAGGTGCTCGAGCAGCAGGGTGGCGATGCCCCTGTGGTGCATGTGGTCGGCCACCGCGAAGGCGACCTCGGCCAGCTGCTTGTCCTCCCCGTCCGGGACGTAGCTGGCCACGCCGGCCACCTCGGCGTCGGCCAGGGCGAGCAACGCCACGCTGCCCGGCGCGGGGTTCAGGCAGATCCGCCGGGCCTCGGCCTCCGCCACCATCCGGCTTATGTTGAAGAACCGCAGGTAGGTGTTGTTCGGGGACATCGCCTCGTGCATGGCCTTGACCCCGTCGAAGTCGTCCGGGCCGGCCGGCCGGATCTCGACCGTCGTCCCGTCCGCGAGCAGCGCGTACACCGGCCGCTCCGCGCCCTGCGCCGGTACCCTCCTCATCATGTCCCCCCGCGGGTCACAGCCGTGGCGCGGCCACCGGGACGGAATCGCCGTCGGGATAGCTGAGCCGGTCGCGGACCGCCACCACGCCCGGTACGTGCCGGACCCTGCGGACGATGTCGCGGCCGAGCGCGGCGGTTTCCGTGCTGCCCTCCAGGGTCACCACGCCGTCCTGGACGGTCACCGCGAACTGGCGCGGGCCTTCCGGGAACTCGTGCAGGATCACCCGGTCGAGGACCTCCTCGCGGATGTCCTCGTCGGAGCGCTCGTAGACGGCGAGCAGGTCGGTCCGGGTGACCAGGCCGACCAGGAGGCCGCCCGCGTTGACCACGGGCAGCCGCTTGATCCGCAGGCCGTACATCAGCCGGGCGGCGTGCTCCACCGAGTCCTCGGGCCCGACGGTCACCGCCGGGTGCGTCATCAGGTCGCCCGCGGTCAGCCCCCCGGCCTTCTGCACCTCCTTGTGGTGCAGCAGCCCGGCCAGCACGCCCGGGTCGGCCAGCGCCTCCTTGGCCAGCAGGTCGGCCTCGGAGACCACCCCGATTACCTTCTGCTGGTCGTCGATGACGGGGAACGCGCTCACCCGGAAGCGGCGGAGCGTCGTCACCATCTCCTTGAAGGTCGCGCCGCGCCGGACCGCTACCACCTGGGTGGTCATGACGTCCCTGACGTTCATCCATGTCACCTTTCAGTCGGTCGGGAAGCTGGCCGGGACGTCGAAGCGGCTGCCGGGGGTGAGCCGGTCACGGACGGCCACCACGCCCTGGACGTGCCGGACCCGCTGCACGATCTCGCGGGCCACCGAGTCGCTCTCCGGCGTGCCGGCCAGGGTGACCACGCCGTCGCCGACCTTCACGTCGTAGTCGCGCGGGTCGGCGGCGAACTCGCCGAGAAGCACCTCGTCGATGATCTCCTTGCGGATGTCCTCGTCCGTCCGGTCGAAGACGGCCAGCACGTCGGCGCGGCTGACGATGCCCAGCAGCCGGCCGTCCGGGTCCACCACGGGCAGCCGCTTGACCTTGTGCTTGTACATGACCTGGGCGGCGTGCTCCACCGTGTCCTCCGGCGCGGCGGTCACCACCGGGTGGGTCATCAGGTCGCCCGCCGTGATCCCGCGCGCCTTCTCGGCGTCCCGGTAGTGCAGCAGGCCGGAGAGCGTCCCCGGGTCCAGCGCCTCCTTGGTCAGCATGTCGGCCTCGGAGACGACGCCGATCACCGTGTCTGCGTCGCCCAGGACGGGGAACGCGCTGACCCGGTGCCTGCGCAGGGCCGCGGCCAGCTCCCGGAACTGCGCGTCCTTCCTGACCCAGATCACCCGGGTGGTCATGATCTCCCGGACCGTGGTCTGCATAGCTCACTCCCTCGGGCCGGCTCGCGGATGCCCAGTACCAGCCTCGTCACCAGCGCCGACGTGGGGCAGGGGCTAAGGTCCCCCCCGGCCAGGTTGAAAGTCGCGATCCTGCGGGCGCGGGACCCGGGCGCGCTGTGCAAGGATGAGGGCATGGCTGACCGCGTGATCGAGGAGCTGGACGAGGCCGAGAGCCTGGGGCTGATATCGGCCGGCGGGATCGGACGCATCGCGTACCTGAGCAGGTTCGGCCCGGCCGTGCTGCCGGTGAACTACAAGTGGTACGACGGGGCGGTCGTGTTCCGGACCGCCAGGCACAGCGCCCTGGACGAGGACCTGCAGACCGGGATCGCGGGCGGCGACTACCTGGTGGCGTTCGAGATCGACTCGATCGATGAGCCCGGGCGCCAGGGCTGGAGCGTGCTCATCCAGGGGCCCGCCCACCACATCGAATCGGAGGAGGCGCGGGCCAGGGCCAAGGAGGCGGGCGTCGAGCCCTGGGCCCCCGGGGACCGGGAGCTGTTCCTGCGGATCGTCCCGCACCGCATCACCGGCCGCCGGATCAGGCCCGTCTGACCATAGTCCTCGGCCGGCGCCCGTACCGGGCGCCGGCCGCAGGCGGTTCTCTGGGGTTATGCGGTCGTGGCCTTCGGGCTCTCGGTGATGGCCTCGTG
>Ga0335077_10013798_pt1 | contig 10099 bp, 9 predicted proteins | sample Lox_Sample_31_FD_207151 | JGI IMG/M metagenome (GOLD analysis project Ga0335077, IMG submission 207151) | Soil microbial communities from Loxahatchee National Wildlife Refuge, Florida, United States - Lox_Sample_3.1 | ecosystem: Environmental > Terrestrial > Soil > Wetlands | place: USA: Florida...
GGAATTCATATCGCTTTTGGGAACCCCTACGGCGAGCACACCGGGGCGCAGTGGTACTCGTCGACGCACATTGACGTCGTCGGGCGCGAATTCGATATTTGGGTGGACGGCGAGCAGATCATGCGCCGCGGACAGTTCCTGCTGGAAGCGTGATTCATGGTAGCGCACGCCGAGGGGAAACGATACTTCTCCGGGCGTGGCGCATACATATTGTCTCGGCGTACACTCCACACACCATGATCCCCGCGCTTCGTCAGCATTTTAACCAGAACTTCACTCCGGAAAAATACCAGCGCCTTCTCGAAGTAATGGACGAGCGCTGCGGCACGCCGGTGAAATTCCGCATCAGCGAGACCCCGTGCTTCTTCCCCAAGTCGCTGCTCGACCAAATGTCGCAATACGGCAAGGAACTGATCCATCAACTGAACAGTCTTGAATACCGCAAAGCCTCTTTCGATTCGATCCCGCCGGCCTTCAACGTCCCGCACGAGACACCCCATCCCATGTTCGTGCAGGTGGACTTCGGCCTGGTGCAGGACTCGAGCGGCAAGCTGCTTCCGAAGCTGGTCGAGTTGCAGGGCTTCCCTTCCCTTTACGCCTACCAGGCCATGCTCTCCCAGACCTACCTGGAAGTATTTGGCATGGAACCCGGGCTGCAATATCTGCTTAGCAGTTTGGACTGGGAGGGCTACAAGAAGCTTCTGCGGCGCGCGGTGCTGGGGGATCACGACCCGCAAACTGTGGTGTTGATGGAAATCGACCCCCTGAACCAGAAGACCTCCCCCGACTTCCTGCTGACGGAAAAGTTATTGGGCATCCCGACCGTGGATATCACTGCCATCAAGAAAGTGGGCAGCTTCCTTTTTTACGAACGCGACGGCCACCGCTTGCCGATTCGCCGCATCTATAACCGCGCCATCGTGGATGAACTGGTGCGTAAGAACCCGCCGCTGGCCTTCAAGTTCACCGACGAGCTCGAGGTGGAGTGGGCTGGACACCCGAACTGGTATTTCCGCATCAGCAAGTATTCCCTGCCCTTTTTGAAACACCAGTGCGTTCCCCGGACCGAGTTCCTGGATCGCGTGGAGAAAATACCCAACGACTTGGAGAACTACGTGGTCAAGCCGCTCTTCTCCTTCGCCGGCCTCGGCGTAATCATGAATCCAAGTAAAGATGATCTGGCGGCCATCCCCAAGAACAAGCACGGCGAATACATCCTGCAGGAGCGCATGAACTTTGCCCCGGTGATCGAAACTCCGCATGGCGGCACCAAGGCCGAGGTGCGGGTGATGTACATCTGGCTCGACGAACTGACCCCGGTAATGACCATCATCCGAATGGGCCGGGGCATGATGATGGGCGTAGATCACAACCGGAATCTGGAGTGGGTGGGAAGTTCCTCGGGGTTCTGGATGGAAGGCTAAGAACCAAGTCGGCCCGTTGGCCAGTCGCATCAACTGAGATTCTACAAACGGAAATGGTCCGAACAAGCGAACGTCCCTAGGGTTTCGATTGACCGCTGTATCTCTCTCTCACGTCGTTCGCTGATGCCTCGAAGTCCCGCGCCGTCGCGCTGTGTGTCGCTGCGAGTATTGTTTTGATTGCCGAATAAGCGACAGATCCTTTCGGAGGTCACGCTGGGCGTTAGCCTTCCCTTCAGCACGTAACCCCTAAATGCGGTGCAGGAAATCGGAACCTGGCTGGTCATTGACGCTTGTTTGTGCTTGGCGAATCGGGGTTCGGGTTCAGTTTCGTCTCCAACGTCCTAAGTGTACCCAAGCATCGTGCTGCCGAGCGGCGCTCTTCGATATCGGTTTCCAGCTTGAATAATTTGTCCAACCCCTCAACCACAGCACGCTTTGCGTCTTTGATTCGCTGCGGAAATTCCTCAGGTCCAGGATCGACCAAGCCAGCTTCGGAAAGTGATTTCCAAAGCTGTCGCCCCTGGGGTTGAAGTGGTCGGTTCACGGTTCGAACTCCCTTTCGCGTCGCATCGATTCGATTATCCCGGGTCGCACGGTCCCTCGGCGGCAGCGTCCATGGCCGGTTGCTTAAACCTGAGATATATGTAGGCGAGATACTGGTTCAGCTCTGCCCAGAAGGCTTGATTTCGATCGCGGGGATCAAGCCCGCTCCCGGCCATGGAAACGAGCCGTTCCTCACAAGCCTCGCGCTCTTCCCGGGTAACCTCATTTGGATCGCGCCATGCCGCTGGTTCGGGACATCCGAAAACCTTATGCTCAGGTATAACCCGCCCGTCTTCAAGAATATAGTCCCGCCAAACCAGTCCCAACTTGATCCCATCGACTACGCCGGTGTCGACACCCGCGGCGGATTGGAAGGTGATGGCTTGCCCTTTTTCGGGAGGCCAATTCGACCCAGTGCTTAGTTCTTCTGCCGTCGCCCTCATTCATTACACCTGGCGCAAAGTGGGGGTCTAATTGCGTTCTTCTCGTTGGGGCTGGCGGCCGACAATCTGAGGTCCCTTCGCAGATGGCCTGGGCCATGAACTGCGCGACAAAACCCGATCCACAGCGTCCTCTACCATCGCAAGAAAGGAATCGTCACCGCAAACCCCAGAGACCGAAGGAGCTAGCGCGACATTCAGCGCCCCGAACTTGGGTGCCAGAATTTCCGCCGGCGCCTCATCCGGTTGCTGGAGGTAACCGATCCAGAGAAGAGTAACGCCATTGTACGCAATGCCCTTGGCTAAGCTGACAATCGCAGCCGGACCGTTGCCGTAGTGGGTCACAATGCTGACTAGGATTAGCTCTATGCTTGCAAACAACCCGAATCCGAGAGCGATTCCGAATACGTGTTGCCGCCAGCAATTCTTGAGAGCACGGCAAAGAAGCATCAATAGGAAAAAGAGCCCGCACTGGATGACGCGCATGCTGCGGTCAAACGCCAGTACGGTAGCGACAACCCTGTCAGCGCCTCCTGCTTGGCTGGAAACGGCACTCAGTATCGCCAACACGAGTAGCAGCCCACAGGCCCAGCGAAAAATGATCGACGCCAGACTCTGAATGCCGCCGTAACGCTTGAACAGATGCTGTAAAATTTCGTCCATCACTGTGACGACCAGCATAATGCTGATGGCATTGCCCGCCCAGTAGGCGTCGAAATAACTTGCCCCGTAGTAGCGATAGACGATGAACAGAAATCCGGACTTGACCGTCTGGAAAATGACGTAGGAAAAGAATCGCGGAAAATCAGCACGCAACCCCCGCCGGATCATGACCGTGGCGAGAGTAATCTGCAGCACGGGACCTAAAAGCCAGTTCGCGTAGATCAGCCAGTCCATGTTCACATTGCGCCGGAAACCTGAGAAGCATACCTCTCCCCCTGCGTCCATGCAACCTGTTTGGTTGGGGCGCTGTTATTCTGCCCTTGCTTACGCATTCATTATTTGGGGCAGCGCTTTTCTCCGCGGCAAATGGGCATGGGCTCGCTGCCGTCCGCAATGAGAATCGTTTGTCCTGAGTCCATCCGTAGCCCGCTGGATGGAGTGGTTCTTGGAATGGCGCAATACATTCCGGCCAATGCTATGGCCGTAAGCACTATTTCGATCGTCTTGTTCATTGGGGGAGTCTCCGCAAAACTAGGTTTTCGGAAGCGAAAACTAGATGCTCCGCGACTATACGCGGCCCAGGCCTGTGGATAACCATTGTGGGCTGGCTCCGGCATAGGGTGGCGAAAGAACGCTTGTCGCGCCATGGCTGGCATGAGCCTCTCGGCCCGCCGCCTCCCTAACAAGACTTCCGGAGGAGATACCTTCGTGTGGAATCAGCCCATGTCGAGTCTTGAGAGCCACCGCCATCTCAATCTTGAAGCAGCGAATCACAGGCGTGCTTCCCAACGACTTCCCCGGCACTGTCCTTAAGTATGACAACACCGACTTCCCAACTGTATTACCGGGGCTCTCCGGTACGTGATACTATCGGTCCGGTTATGGACTGGCGATGGCCGCGTCGGTTGGTATTTACCATTAATGCCGAGTGGTCGGGATGGTTCTGCGAAAGGTGCGGTTGGAACCTCTCCAAATCTGATGGGGATTCCTGCCTCGGGCGCCCTGCATCTCGCGTCCAAACAGAGTTTGACGCCCACCACTGCGATGTATTCGCTTCCCGAAGATGCAGCGAGACATATGTTGAGAGAAAACCCATTGCTGCCGTGAATGGCGAGACTGACTACCCCGGCCAGGGCTTATGACTCGCTTTAGCGGTTCCCCGGGTACACGTTCTGCAACGGGTTTCGCTTTCTTTGACGATAGTTTGCCGTTAATCCCGTGTTCAGCCCCTGCGATCCAGACGGACACTCCCACTTGACTCCCCCACCAAGCAGACAGATAATCCGCCCGACTTTCTCCGGAGGGAGGGGTGTCATGCGAAGTCGCGGCGGATCAAGTCTGAAGTCCAAACTAGAGCGCAACCTTCGTGCGTACGCAACCGCGGCCAGCGCAGCAGGCGTAGGCATGGGATTGTTGGCTCAACCTACCGAGGCAAGAATCGTCTACACTCCCGCGAACCTGAAAATAGCAATCGGAAAATAGCCGTGATTGATTCGTCTGTGGCCGGGAATATGCAGGTTTTACTGACGCTGTTTTTTCCCCACTTCACCCGGCGAGGCCTCTGCGCGGCAGCAATTCGTTTCCGAGCCGTTATTGACAATAGAGCCCGCATCCTTTGTTTATTTCCGGGCAGCGCGCCTGAAGGCGCGATTTTTCAAAGAGTTATCGGCTTCGCACCCGTCAACAAACCAGCCCGCTAACTCTTCTCTCGCGGCTGAGTCTAACGTCATCGATGCCATGGTGGATGGGCCAACAGACACATCTCCCTGTCTCCGAGCACTGGTCTCCGCGCTCATCCACGTCAATCGCGGTGAAGGAGTTCATGATGAAACACGCTCTTGCGGTTGTCATGCTGCTGATGCTCCCGCTGATGGCGCTTGCTCAGGAAACGTCGGAGCTATCGACTCCCCCCAACGGGGACAACGAGCGGGCCGAAGTCTCCCAGTGGATCGGCCCGGTGAGGATTTCGATCGAGTACCACAGCCCGCGCGTGCACAACCCCGCGACCAATGATCGCACCGGACATATCTGGGGCGAGCTGGTGCATTACGGAATCGTTGATGAGGGCTTCGGGCCGACCAAAGGGGCTCCATGGCGCGCCGGAGCCAATGAGAGCACTTCCATCGAGTTCTCCAACGACGTCAAGATCGAAGGCAAGGACCTGAAGGCCGGCAAGTACGCGTTGTTCCTCGACGTAGAGCAAACCGGGCCATGGTACTGGATATTCTCCAACCACCTCGGATGGGGCAGCTTCCAGTACGACCCTAAAGACGAAGTCTTGCGGGTACCGGTCAAGGCGCAAGATGCGCCCTTCACCGAATTTCTAACCTATGGGTTCGACGAGCGCCGTCCCGAATCCGCCGTAGGCTTTCTCCAGTGGGAGAAAAAGCGGATCCCGTTCGAGATTCAGGTCGGCAATGTCAATCAACTCTACGTCGACAAGATGCGCCAGGAACTGCAGTCATGGGCAGGCTTCCGCTACGAGGATTGGCAGACCGCAGCGCAGTTCTGCGCCGACAACAAAATCAACCTCGAAGAAGCGCTGGTTTGGGCTGACAAGGCGATCTCAGGCCCGTTCCGGGGCGCGACCGTCGGGCATGAAGACTTCATCACCCTCCAGACCAAGGCAGCGGTGCTGGAGGCCATGGGACGCGAGGCCGACGCCGACACCGTCATGCTGAAGGCGCTGCACCTGCCTGGAACCGATGCCGTATGGGTTTATGTCTATGGCATGCGGCTGCTCCGGGGAAATCGGAATGCTAAGGCGATGGAAGTCTTCACCTATAACCAGCAGCAGCATCCTCAGGAGAAGTACTGGACCTCCCTCGGGCTGGCTCGTGGCTACACCGCAATGGGGGACAAGAAAAACGCCATCGCCAACTGGGAGGTCGTACTGGACAACGTTCCGCCCGACATGATCAGCAGGACTGCCGGCTACCAGGCGACGTTGGATAAGCTCAAGCAGAGCAGTTAAAGGGGATCTTGGACTCGGGGGAGCGGCCTTTTGAGGGGCAGCGGGTAAGTCCTGTCAGCCTGATTTCCTGATAATCCTGGCTTCCAACTCCGTTCCGTTCGGACGGCGCACGAACATCTTTTCTCCTTCGAAACGCACCCGGATGGGATCGCTGGTATGGAGTTCTCCGGGGCGGTATCCGCCGCAATTGGCGGAATCATATTCGCCCGTATAGGTGACGCCGTGAACCCGCACCACAATTTGGGCTGGCTTACGCTGCTGCAGAATCGCCAGATCCCGCATGACATCGGCTTCTGCCTGTAGCCAGTCCTCCACTTCGTGGCCGGGCATTCGCCCCCGGAGATTATAGATTTCTTCGGCACGGCGCCGTACGGCCGCCTCGATTTCGGGCGGGCGGGGCGTCGGAAGCTCGGTTTCAGGGAAGGACTTTACCAAGACACATCCTCCTACTACCATGGTCCTGCCTCATCCTGTTGGCACCAGTTTCCTGCCTGGGGAGAGGCTCGTCTGTGAGGCGGATCACATAAGCCCGCCCTTTCGTGCGATCATAGCTGGGGAGTCGGGTTAGAGTTGACCCAGCCTCACCTGCAGCCTAACATTACCGCGTTCGGGGCGGACGCCTTTTCATGATCGGCCAGACCATCTCCCACTATCGCATCCTGGGAAAGCTGGGTGGTGGTGGTATGGGAGTGGTTTATGAGGCGGAAGATACCCGCCTCGGGCGCCACGTCGCCGTCAAGTTTATCCCGGACAATCTGGCCGACGACCCCAAGTCGCTCGAACGATTTGAGCGCGAAGCCCGTGCCGCTTCCCAACTGAACCATCCTCACATTTGCACCATCCACGCGATCGAGGACAGCAATGGGCACCCCTTCATCGTGATGGAGAAGCTTGAGGGCCAGAGCCTGAAGGAGCGGATCCGGGGCAAGCCGCTGGAAATGGATGAAGTGGTCGAGATTGGCGTTGAGGTAGCGGACGCGTTGTCAGCCTCGCACGCCAAGGGCATTGTTCATCGCGACATCAAGCCGGCAAACATCTTCCTGACCCAGAGCGGGGCCAAGGTTCTGGACTTTGGTCTGGCCAAGTTGTCGCGCGATCAGGCATTGGGCACGGCCAGCGACAGCAATATTGAAGACTCGTTGACCGCCATTGGCGTGGTTCCCGGCACGGCAGTTTACATGTCGCCGGAGCAGGCGCGATGCCAGGATATTGACGCGCGCAGCGACCTGTTTTCCTTCGGTGTGGTGCTGTACGAGATGGCCACCGGCAAGAAACCGTTTACCGGCACCAACGTGGTGACCACGCTCGATGCGGTGCTGAATCAGAAGCCGGTTTCCCCCCGCAAACTGAATCCCCAAATTCCCGTCGAGCTTGAGGGAATCATCGGTCGCGCGATGGAGAAAGACCGTGGCCGGCGCTATCAGAACGCCGAGGCAATGAAGGCGGACCTGCAACAGCTACGAAAGGTCACTGACTCCGGACTCAGCAAGACTGCGCGCCGCCCCACCCTTCCCTACCGGATCGTCACCGAGACCTTCGAATCTTCAAGTAAGAAGCAAACCTATCTGCTTTACGTGGTTAGCGCCTTGCTGGTGACCGTGCTGGCGGCGGTAGGTGCTTGGTGGTTCAAACATCGGGCGCGAAGCGTGGCCGCCAAGAATACCATCGCCGTTCTCCCGCTGCAGAACATGAACGGTGACTTCAGCGTGGACTTTCTGCGCTTTGCCCTGGCGGATGAAATCGCCAACGTTCTGACCTACACCCGATCCCTTGACGTGCGTCCGTCCTCGGCAACCCGTAAGTATGTAGCGTCCGACCTGGATCCGCAAAAGGTCGGTTTGCAGCTGCAGGTAGCCACCGTCCTGACAGGACATTTCACAAAGCAGAACGACCGTCTGCTGCTTACCCTTGAGGCGATTGACGTGGGCAGCGACCGGTTGCTTTGGCAAACCAACATCAACACCGGCTCTCAGGACCTGATCGCGCTGCAAAACGACATGGCATCGCAAATCCGCCAGGGCCTGCTTCCGGCGCTGGGCGCAGCCGGGGGATTCCTCGACACTGGAACGCGCCCCAAAGACCCCGAAGCTTACGATTTGTATTTGCATAGCCTGGCCCTGCCCCACGATCAGGCTCCGAACAAGGACGCGATTGCTGTCTTGGAGCACGTGGTGCAGGCCGATCCGAATTTTGCGCCGGCCTGGGAGGCGCTGGGCCTGCGCTGCTATTACGACGCCGACTATTCAGATGGCGGCGAAGCGATGTTCCAGCGCTCGAATCAATGCTACGAAAAAGCCCTCGCCCTTGATCCCAACTTGATCGTTGCGGCGGGCCAGCTAATCACCAATCGTGTAGAACGCGGCGAATTGAGCAAAGCATATATTGAGGCACAAGCGCTGGTAAAACGGCGCCCCGAAAGTGCCGAGGCTCATTTCGCGCTGGCCTATGTTTATCGCTATGCCGGGATGCTGGAGCAATCGGCCCAGGAGTGTGATACGGCTTTAGTGCTTGATCCGGGCAATTATCAGTTCCGCTCCTGCACCTGGGCCTTCATGGAACTGGGCAGAACCGATCGCGCGGCGGATTTCCTCCGCCTTGACGCGGGTTCCGAGTGGTATCACTACGCCATGCCGATGCTTCTGCTTCGCGAGGGTAAAGTCGCCGAGGCCCGTGAGGCCCTGAAGGATATGCCGACCACGCCGCGCTACCACCGCGACCTGCTGGAGGCTTGTCTCGGAGTCCGTCCTGCTTCCGAGTTGGACAAGATGGCGCACGATGCTGAGGCCGCGCAACCGGTCGAAGCCGATCCGGAGCTCTGGTACTATCAGGGAGCGATTTACGGATACTGTGGCAAGAAGGAGGCGGCGTTTCATCTGTTTCGGAGCGCCATCGAGCAAAATTACTGCGCGCATTCGAATTTGCTCTCGGATCCATTGCTGGTAAAGCTGCGCAGTGACCGGAAATTCGACGACGTGCTCACCGCCGCCAGCCAGTGCCAGCAAGCCGTGATGAATCCGCAGGGCCAGTGAAGGCTGCGTGCTAACCCTTCCCGGCCGGGCCAGTCCATACTGACGAGGGACCACAAACAGGAAAATCTTGCCTCTCATCCGCGAGCAGAGCAATCCCATTGCTATGAATGATTTTGGCCTCGAAATCAGGCAGTTACGCGCCCGAATGCACCGTTTTGGCTGGCAACTGGCAGGCGTGGTTTGCCTCGCCTTCTTATCGGCTTCAGCCCAGGCACCTGCCATCGCGCTGGGTCCGGCTGACCCGTTGCCCCAGGATAGCGGTGCGGCTGGTCTGAAAGAGATGTTGCTGCGCCTCCACACCACCGCGCGCCTGCTGCAGACCACGGCTCATCCCGACGACGAAGATGGCGGCATGTTGACACTGGAGTCGCGCGGTAAAGGGGCGAGCGTTTTGCTGCTGACCCTCAATCGCGGCGAAGGCGGACAAAACAAAGTCGGCAGCAATTTATTCGACGTGCTGGGTGTGCTGCGGACGCTCGAGCTTACCGCCGCCGACAAATATTACGGCGTCGAGCAGCGCTTCACCCGCGTCGCAGATTTCGGATTCTCCAAGAACGCTGACGAGACGTTTCAGAAATGGCAAGGCCACGACATCGCCCTCGGAGACATGGTGCGCGTGATCCGAACCTTCCGGCCGGATGTGCTGGTGCCGAGATTTTCCGGAACTGATCGCGATGGGCATGGACATCACCAGGCGTCGAGTATTCTCGCCCGCGAAGCTTTTCGCGCTGCCGCGGACCCCAACCGGTTTCCCGATCAGATCAAGGAAGGATTGCTGCCATGGCAGGCAAAGAAGCTCTACATTGGCAATGTCTGTGGCTTCGGAGCATCCAGTTGCCCCGGTGAAAACTACACCGTCCGTTTGAACACAGGCGAAATGAATCCTGCCCTGGGCATGACCTACGTACAGTTTTCGGTGAACGAGGGTTTGCGACATCAGTTATCTCAAGGCGCTGGCGGCTGGTCGATTGATGGCGGCGCACACTATGCGTTTTACAAGCTGGTTGACTCGGTGCTGCCGCCGGA
>Ga0335077_10013800_pt1 | contig 10098 bp, 8 predicted proteins | sample Lox_Sample_31_FD_207151 | JGI IMG/M metagenome (GOLD analysis project Ga0335077, IMG submission 207151) | Soil microbial communities from Loxahatchee National Wildlife Refuge, Florida, United States - Lox_Sample_3.1 | ecosystem: Environmental > Terrestrial > Soil > Wetlands | place: USA: Florida...
CTGGAGGAGCTTCGCCCCTTCGCGCCACGCGGTCGCCGCCACCGCCCGGGCCGCCTGGTCGGCGGGGTCCCCCGCCGGACCGAGCAGCAGGATCTTGAGGGTGCGGTTCAGCTCGTCCAGGCGGTACGGCTTCTCCAGGAAGGCGTCGGCCCCGAACGCGATCTTGGCGTCGGCCGCCACCGTACCCCGGTGGATGGCGGAGGTGAGCACCACGCGCGTGGGGCGGAGCACCGGATCGCCCTTCACGGCCCGGCAGACCTCGAATCCGGGCATCATGGGCAACATGGCGTCCAGGATCACGAGCTCCGGCCGGGCCTCGCGGATGAGGTCCAGGGCCGCCCGGCCGTTCGCCGCTTGGAGCACGGTCGCCCCCTGCTTCTTCACGGCCGCCGCCGCCTCGTCGCGCGCCTCGGGAACCGCGTCGGCCACGAGGACGAGGTAGCCCTTGCCCACGCCTTCCAGCCGAACCGTGGTGCTTGCGTCGTCCGGGACCGCTGGGGGCGCGGTCTCCTGGGGCTCGTGTTCGGGAGGGCGGGACCGGCGGGCGGGGGTGGGAGCGGAGAACGGAGTCTCCTCGACTTCGGTCACCCCCACCACCTCCATCGACGAGGTGATCTCGGGCAGGTCGATGCCGGACTCAATCTTCTTGGACGGGCCGTGGACCACGCCCACCCAGGCGGCTGCCGGATCGGGCAGCGCCGGGGCTTGGGGCCCGCGCCAGGAGGGGGCGCCCCGCTTGCGCTCGCGGACCACCGCGTCCAGGGTCCGCTCCAGCGCAGCGGGGACGGCCACGTAGCGGAGCACCTTGCGGCCGGTGACGAACCGGATCTCGTCGGCGAGCGCGTGATCGTCCGGGTCCGCCATGGCCAGAACCAACTCGCTCTTGCCCAGGGAGAGGGGTAGGACCCGGCGCTGCCGGCAGAAGGCCGGGGCGACCACCTCGAGGTTGGCGGTGGGAATGACGCTCTTCGAGAAGTCGACGCCGGGACAACCCCGGAGGTCGGCCAACGCCCTGACCAGGGCCCCTTCCGCCGCAAGCCCGAGCCGGAGAGCAGCCGAGGCGATGTCCCCGTCGTGCGCGGCGGCAAGCGCACGCGCCGCGCCGTCGGGGCTCAGGACCTGGGACCGGACCAACAAGGCGGCGAGGTCGGCCATCCCCACAGTCTAACGCTGTCCGGCCGTTTGTCCCGTCCGCGGTGGGCGAACGGGCGCCGGCCCCCTCCCCCTCATCGTTCGGGCTTGGTCTCCCGCATGAGAAGCGCCGTGACGCCCTCGCGCGGAGGCACGTCCTCGTGGAGGAGCCGATATACGGTCTCGCTGATGGGCATCTCCACCTCCAGGCGCCGCGCCAGGTCGCGGACGCTCCGGGCATTTCGGACCCCTTCCGCCACCTGCCCGATCTCCCGCAGGACATCCTCGAGCGCCTTCCCCTCGGCGAGCCCCCGCCCCACCGTGCGGTTGCGGGAGAGGTCCGAGGAGCAGGTGAGGACGAGGTCCCCGAGGCCTGACAACCCGGAGAGGGTGAGGGGATTCGCGCCCTTGCGCACCGCCAGGCGAGTGATCTCGGCGAGCCCCCGGGTGATCAAGGCCGCGAGCGCATTCGCACCGAACGCGAGGCCGTCCGAGAGTCCAGCGGCGATCGCCACCACGTTCTTCACACAGCCGCCGATCTCGCACCCCACCACGTCACCCGACGTGTAGGGCCGGAACGTCCGGGTGTGGAAGGCGTCCTGCACCTGCCGGGCGATCCGCTCCCAACGAGCCGCCACCGTGACGGCGGTGGGTAGCCCGCGCGCCACCTCCATGGCGAACGACGGTCCGGAGAGCACGGCGAGGTAGGGGTGGAGAGCGACGGGAAGGACGTCCTCCAGCACCTCGGTCATGGTCATGAGGCTTTCGAGCTCGATCCCCTTGACCGTGGATACCACCGTCGTGCCGGCGTGTACGAGCCGCTTCGCCTCGATGGCCACCTGGCGGACGGCGAAGGATGGGACCGAGAGGACGACGAGCTCCGCCCCCTCGAGTGCGCGCGCCAGATCGGGGGAGGCGTGGAGGTTCGCGGGAAGCCTGATCCCCGGAAGATATCGCCCGTTCTGATGGGCGTGGGCGATGTCCTCGAGGAGCGCGGGGTCCTTGTCCCAGGCGGTGACCGGGAATCCCTTGCCGGCGAGCAGCGCGGCGAGGGCTGTCCCCCAGGAGCCGGCTCCGAGCACGCAGCACCGCATGGCCACCTCCGCCGCGTGATCCTACCCGCGACGGCTCGCCGGAGAAACGAAGTCCTCCGGGTCGAGGCGGGCGTTCGCCCCGCAGAGGGTACCCTGGTGCCATTAGCGGAGCATCGCCGTCCCCGCGGCCAGGACCGCGAGCACGACGAGCGCCACTGCCGCCGGGCGCCAGGGCTTGATCCGCCAGGCGAAGGCCCGCTCGTGCCGCCGGTGGAACGCGGGCAAGAGCTGGTATTCGCGCCAAGCCTCCTCCCGGACCGCGCGGGCGGCCTCCGCCTCGCGAAGCCCGGCGAGGGCGCGGGCGAACAGGTAGCGCCCCTCGACGGTGCCCGGCCGCTCGGCGAGCAGCCGCTCGAGTGCCTCCCGTGCCCCGAAGAAGTCCCCGCGCGCCAGCCGCTGCCGCCCCAGCTCGAGCTCGATCTCCCCCGCGCGAAACCTCGGATCCTCCTTGCGCGCCAGGGCCAGCGCCTGCTCGGCTTGATCGAACTTTCCGATCCTCCCGAGCGCCGCTCCCATGACGAAGGCGGTGCGGACGTCCTCGTCGCCGGCCTCCACGTTGGGGCGAAGCACGCGCGCCGCTTCGCCAGGCCGCCCCGCCTCGAGCAGCCGTTCGGCCAGCTCGAAGCGGGCGCGGCGATCGTGGGGGTTCACCGCCAAGGTCGAGCGGAGCTGCGCGGTTCGCCGAAAGCGAGCAAGCCTCCGGAGGGGATCGGGCAGGACGCGAAAGGTGAAGCGATCGCCCAGCCACCACAGGAGCCCGAGGACGATGAGGGCGAGAAGCGGGCTCCCGGTGAGGGAGGACAGAAGAGCCCAGAGGAACCACTGCGACATCGGGGAATCCCCTTCGTGGGGCGAATGAACCACATCGCCTTGCGCGGGTCGAGGTGCGTACGCCTCTCTGCCTCGCCGTCATGGTACGGCGCTCCGGCGGATCCGGTGGCATGCTTTCGTCCAGCTGGGGGGACAAGAGCGATGGCCACTCAAAGCGGCGAAGCCGACGCGCCCGTGGAGGACCCGCGGGCACTCGAGCTCGCACACGCTTCTCTTGACGAGCTGGGCGTTCCCCGCACCGGCGAGGGAGGCCGCCTCACCCTGTTCGGAAGGATCGAGGCGCTCCGGTCTGGCAAGTACGATCCCGCGAAGATCAGCGCCCCCGCCCCGACCGCCGCGGCTCTCCACCCCTGCCCGCGCTGCGGGCTCTTGGCCCTGGTCGAGCTCGGAGCGGTCTGCCCCTCGTGTTCCGCCGAGCTCGTCGCCCCCGCCTAGGTGTGCTGTCCCAACGCGTTGTTCACTGAGAGGAGATGTTCATCCGGCCGCTCCCGTGGCTGAGTGCAGCTCTCCAAGGCGCGCACCAACCACGGAGGAAACGACCGGATGAACATCCACTCTTGTGCCCGAACGACGCTTCGAGGTCGAGAGCTTCTCGTCCGCAGGTGACCCGGGAAGGCTGGACGAGCGGAGGCTGCGGGGCCAGCATTCGAACCGTCCACAAGTGGCTGGCGCGATTCGAGGACGAAGGCGCGGCAGGGCTCGCCGACCGGTCGTCTCGCCAGAGGTGGATGCCCAATGCAGTTCCCAGGAGCTGGCGAGACCTCGTCGGGCTCTTCGTTCGTTCACGTCTCCGTCGACGACTACAGCCGGCTGGCCTATATCGAGATCCTTCAGGACGAGAAGGGCCTGGCGCAACACGGGGGACGCACGACGGCTGCACCGCGAAGAGGTGCTAGATCCCGGGAGGGCGGGTCCGTGCGGATGCCGCGCCGAGGCGGCGCACGCCGCGTGCGCAATTTAGGAGACGCCCTTCTCCGCGCTGGGGTGTCGGCCGCCGCACGCGGCCGAGGGGTGAAAGAGACCTACGGCTTCTTGCTCGTGCCGGCCCTGCGGGTCCGGTCAGCTTCCGCCCTCACCGGGCGAAGCGACCGGGCCGTTAGCCCACCGCCGCGGCCACGATCCGTTCGAAGGTGGGCCTTCGGGCCGCGACGAGCCTGAGCGCAGCCCGCCGCAGTCCCGGGCGGCGGGTGAGGAGGAGCACTAGCCGCGTCCAGAGAGCATACGCACGGAAGCGGCGTCGCCAGGCAGCCTCATAGGGCCCGAGCGCCCTGGCATCCGCTCCCGCGGACAGCGCCCGGGGCAACAGCTCCGCTAGATCGGCCGCGCAACCGAAGGCGAGCGACAAGCCGTCTCCCGTCACCGCGTCGAGGTAGCCGGCAGCGTCCCCGAGGAGCACCAGCCGATCGGCCACCCGCGCCCGAGCGCGCCGCTCGAGGGGCCCTACGCCCCGCACCGTGGATTCGGTGGGAGCTCCCGCGAGTTTCGACTGGAGCAGCGGGAAGCGACCCAGGAGGTCCTCGAACCGGACCTTGCCTCCGCGCTCGAAGAGGAGGGCCAGCCCCACGCGAGTCCGCCCCGCGGGAGTGAGATAGGCCTCCGCCCCCTGACCGAAGTGGACCTCCACCGCCTCGCCCCAGGGGGCCACCCCGAAATGGCGGCGGATGCCGAACCGGGGAGGGGCTCCCACCGGCGCGTCGAGTCCTTCGCGCCGCCTCGTGGGGGAAAGGAGCCCATCCGCCGCAACCAGCACCCGCGCCTCCACCGTCTCGCCCCCGCGGACGCGCGCAGCGATCCTGTCGCCGCCCCGGACGTGGCCGACCACCTCCGAGCCGCTCCGGACCAGCGCACCCAGGGTCTCCGCACGGGCGCGGAGCGCGGCCGCGAGTGCCGTCCGGCGGATCCCGAGCCCCCCCTCCCCCGGGAGTCGGAGCGCGACCTCGAGTCCGCATGGGTCGCACCAGCGCAACTCGCGCAGCGGCGACACCTCTACGGGGTCGACAAGCGGCAACACTCCCAGAGACTCAAGGAAGCGGCGACCGGAAGGCAGCACCCCCTCGCCACAAGCCTTGTCGAGGTCCCCCTCGCGTCGCTCGAGGACCACCACGTCGAGACCCCGGGCCGCGGCCCCCGCCGCAAAGGCCAGACCGGCCGGCCCACCGCCCACCACCACCGCGTCGTGGAGCTGGCTCACCGATCCTGATCCTCCTCGCCGGTCCGCTCGCCGCGGCGCGCCCGCGCGTAGGCGAGCCGGGAGCGGGCTGCCAGGGCGGCGAGTCGGAGCGCGGTGACCTTCGAGGGAGGCTTCAGGGTCCCGGCTCTGAGCTGGCGGAGCGCCTCGCCCCTGCGCAGCTTCCCGGAGGACGTGCGCGGGAGGGTCCCCGGCTCGAGCAGGTGTACCACCCTCGGCTCGACCCCGGTGGCCTCGAGCACCACCCGACGCACCTCGCTCAAGAGGGCGACGTCCCCCTCGCCCGCGGGGATGCCCCGAGCCCGCTCTGCCAGGATGAGGAGCGCCTCCCCCTCCCCGCCCTCGCTCGACCCGACCGCCACCGCGCACCCGGGGCGGAGCCCCGGCACCGCGGCGAGCGGCTCCTCGAACTCCCCCGCCGAGCGGTTCGCGCCCCGGATGACGACGATGTCCTTGACCCGCCCGTGCACGTACAGCTCCCCGCCGATGACGAACCCCAGGTCGCCGGTGTCGAGCCACCCGCCCTTGAGGGTGCGTTCGGTAGCGGCCGCGTCGCCGAGGTAGCCGCGCATGAGCGCGGGCCCGCGCACCCAGATACGCCCAAGCCGCCCCTCCCCCAGCTCGGCGCCCTCATCGTCGCGGAGCGCCACTTCCGCGCCGGGCACTGGACTCCCCACCGAGATCACCTCTCGGTCGCCGGGGACGACCTCGCCGTCCCGCGCCAGCCGGACCGGGTCCACGTGGCGGCCCATGGGGGGGCGACCGGGACGGGAGAAGGTGACCGCCAGAGTCGCCTCCGATAGCCCGTACACCGGCACGAGCGCCCCGGGGTCGAATCCCTGCGGTGCGAGGCGGAAGGCGAACCGCCGCATGGCCTCGCCGGAGATGGGCTCGGCGCCGTTCAGTGCGAGGCGCCAGCTCGAGAGCGACAGGCCCTCGAGGTCGGCAGGGCGGACCCGGTCGGCCACGTAAGCATAGGCGAACGCGGGGGCGGCCGAGATCGTTCCCCGGTGGCGCGCGATGGCCCGGGGCCAGAGGGCGGGGCGAGCGAGGAAGTGTTCGGGGGCGATGAGCACCAGCGGCCCAGGATAGGTAGCCGCTCCGAGCAGGCACCCGACGAGCCCCATGTCGTGGTAGAGCGGCAGCCAGGAGACCAAGGCGTCGGAGCTCCGGTCCGGGCGCGTCTCGCAGACCAGGGCGTCCGCCATGGTCCTGAGCGCGGCGTGGGTGAGGGCCACCGGCTTCGGATCCACGGTCGAGCCGGACGAGAACTGGACCAGCCCCAGGTCGTCGGGGGAGGGGAGGCGCAGGCGTGTGCGATCCCTCCCCGCCAAGAGCCGCCCCGCGTCCTCGCACCCCAGCGCCGGCCGGGCTCGCTCCACCGCCCCGCCCAGGAGCCGGCGGGTGGCGCCCGAGGAGACCACCATTCGGGCGCCGGAGGCCGAGATCATCCGCGCCGTCGTGACCAGGTACTCCTCCATCCGGCCGAGACGGACGGGCGGGTAGAGGGGGACCGGAACCGCCCCGCACCACCAGGCCCCCAGGAAGGCGTCCAGGAAGGCCGGCTCGGTGCGCAGGACGATCGCCACCCGATCTCCCGGGCCGACGCCGCGCGCGGCGAGAGCGGCCCCGGTCCGCGCAGCCCGATCGAACACCTCGCCCCAGGGCACGACCACCTCACGCTCGTCCAGGCCGACGAAGGTGACCCCGCTCGGGTCCCTCGCGGCGCGCTCGAGCGCGTGGACCAGCGTGGGCCAACGAGCGGGGGGAAGGGAGGGACCGGCCAGGATCACGGAAGCACCTCGGGGCCGACTCTCGCCGCCACCAGCCGTGCCAGGTCCTCCAGGGTCCGCGTCGTTGCCGCGTCGTCGTCGGCCAGGGCCACCCGGAACCGGTCCTCGACCGCCACCACGAGGGAGAGGAGCACGAGCGAGTCGAGCTGTCCTGCCAGCGGAGCCGATGCGACCTCCAGGGGCCCCGAGAATCCCAGCTCCTCCCGGGCGAGACGCACGATCTCCTCGGCGATGCTCCGTTCACGATCGGTCATGAGCGCCCCTCCCTCCCCCCGGCGGCCAGAAGCGTGGAACCCGGGCGAAGGCCCGCGACCAGGAAGGGCCGAGCGCCCGCTCCTCGGCGCGGATCCGGACCGCGAGGAGGGCCGCATTGATGCAGGAAGCGACAAGGGCGGTGCGCCAGGCCCCGCAGGCGAGCGGCAACGCCAGCACCTCGATCGCCACCGCCAGGTAGTTCGGGTGCCTGAGCCACCGGTACGGCCCCGACCGGACCGGGGAGCTACCCGGGAGCACCAACACGCGGGTCGACCAGCGCCCGCCGAGCGCCCCCACCGCCCACCAGCGCAGGCCCTGGGCGGCGACCACCAAGGCCGTGGCGGGGACGGCCACCACCGCCGGCCAGGGGGTTCGAGAGAGCTCGGGCTCCGCCGCACAGGCGACGAGGAGGGCGACGTGGAAGGCGACCATGACGGGGTGGTGACCCCGGCCCGACTCGACCGCACCGGCCGCCGTGAGCCGCCGCGCGTTGCGACCGGAGACGAGGAGTTCCACGGTGCGCTCGAGCGCCACGGCCACGAGGAGCACCCGGCCCATGTCGCCCCACCTCACCACGCGAGCAGCACCAGTTCCGACGAGAATCCCGGCCCCATCGCGGCCAAGAGGCCCAGGTCTCCCTCGCGCGCCTCACCTGAGTCCAAGAGGTCCCCGAGCACGAAGAGCACCGAGGCGGAGGAGAGGTTCCCCACTGCCTGCAGCGACCGAAAGGAGCGAGCGATGGCCTCCCTGGGGAGGTCGAGCGCGGCCCGGAACGCGTCTAGCACCCTGGGTCCGCCGGTGTGGGCGATCCAGTGCTGGATGCGACCGCGGGAGAGCCCGTGCTCCGAGAGGAACGCGTCCACGTCCGCCCCCACGTGCTCCTCGACCACCTGCGGCACCTGGGCCGAGAGCACCACCTTGAACCCCGAGTCCACCACGTCCCACCCCATCACCCACTCGGTGTCCGGGTAGAACACCGATCGGGTGGCGAGTACCCGCGGCGCCCGCCGCGCGGGCCGCTCGCCCCCGAGGAGCACGGCCGCCGCCGCTCCGTCGCCGAACAAACCGGTGGCGATGATGTTCGCCACGGAGGCATCCTGGCGCTGTAGCGTGAGCGAGCACAGCTCGACGGAGAGCATGACCGCCACCTCGCCGGGGAAGGCACGCAGCACGTCGGAGGCGCGGGCCACGCCTGCCGCGCCCGCCATGCACCCCAGACCGAAGATGGGTGTGCGCTTCACGCGCGTGGGTAGCCCCAGGCGGTTCACGAGCCGGGCGTCAAGCGACGGGGTCGAGACCCCCGTCACCGTGACGAAGAAGAGGTGATCGACGTCCCTGGGCTCCAGGCCCGCTCGCCGGAGACCGTCCGCAACCGCCGCCTCCCCCAGCTCGGCGCCCACCCTTTGAAACGCGGCGTTGCTCTTGGCGAACGAGTCGAGGGCAGCATATTCGCTGACGGGCAGGGCCAGGTGCCGACCGCCGACCCGGGTGGCCCGGTGCAGGTCGGCCAGCCGCTCCAGATTGAAGTGGTGCCGCTGCCAGTGCTCGGCGAAGGCGGCGATGAGCGTCTCTTGGTCGGCGAAGTGGGGGGGGAGGGCGCGGCCGACGGCGACGATCTGGGGCAAAGGTGCGTTCACGGGATGGAGAGGATACGAGGGATCGTGGGGTCAGAAGATCCGCGCCTGCCTCCACTCGCGCCACTCAAAAGAACAGAGGCGGCGGCGCCGTCCCGTCGGGGTCGCGCCCATCGCCCCGAGGGAGAGCGCCTTTTTCGCGCCGTGCCCCTCCTACCCTTTCGCGCCGGCCTCTGAACCAGGCCTGAGGAAGAGCCAGTCGGCGCTCGGGCGCCTCGGGTGGGGCTACGGGAGCAGCTGTTGGCTCCGGCGGGGCTACAGCCTAAACGGCGAGCGGTAGCCGGATCATGAAGGTGCTCCCCTCGCCTGGGACCGAGGAGACCTCGATGGTGCCGCCATGGGCCTGCACCAGCCCTTTGACGATGAAGAGGCCCAGGCCGAGGCCCTCGCCCTCGTGCCGTTGGCCGCGGTAATAGCGCTCGAAGAGCCTGGGAAGGTCGTTCGGTGGGATCCCGGCACCCTGGTCGGCGACCGTCACACGGGCGACGCCCCCCTCGCGCTCGGCGGCGACCCGCACCTCGCCCGCGGAGTACTTGAGGGCGTTCCCGACAAGGTTCACGAGAATGCGGTCCAGCCGGTCGGGGTCCACATCCAGCGGTGGCAGCCTCGGGTCGACGAGGTTGCGCACCCGGCTCGAGTCGAGCACCCCCTGTTCTAGCTCGAGGAGGTGGTCCACGAAGGACCCGAGGTCGACGGGCTCTCTCGAAAGCTGCAGCTCCCCGACCTCGAGGCGGGCGGCATCGGCGAGGTCGCGCAGCATCCGCTCCATCCGCCGTCCCGCGAAGCGGATGGCCGCCACCGGCTTGCGGAGGGCCGGGGTCTCCCCTGCCGCCCGCCCGATCCGGTCGGCCTGCAGGAGCACCACCTGGAGGGGGTTGCGCAGATCGTGCGAGACAGCGCGCAAGAAGTCCTCGCGCTGCTCGCGCAGTCGCTCCAGCCGGCGGATGGTGACCACGAGCTCGTCCTCGACGTGTGCCCGGAGGGCCTCGAGCTCCTGGTAGGGACGGAGGAGGGCCGCCACGAAGAGGGCGTCGAACAGTAAGAGAAAGCCGGCCGCCAGGTAGAGGTGGCCGGCCAGGTCGAGCAGGTCGAAGGGGCTCCGGCACAAGGAGAAGCAAACGCCGGCGAGCGCCATGGCCATGAAGGCCGCCGGCATCCTGGACCGGGCGCCG
>Ga0335077_10013802_pt1 | contig 10097 bp, 7 predicted proteins | sample Lox_Sample_31_FD_207151 | JGI IMG/M metagenome (GOLD analysis project Ga0335077, IMG submission 207151) | Soil microbial communities from Loxahatchee National Wildlife Refuge, Florida, United States - Lox_Sample_3.1 | ecosystem: Environmental > Terrestrial > Soil > Wetlands | place: USA: Florida...
CCGCGATCTCGACCCGGATCACCAACGAGGTCCCCGAGATCAACCGGGTGGTGCTCGACGTGACCAGCAAGCCGCCCGCCACGATCGAATGGGAGTAACGCCCAACCGTCCTTCACGCACCGTCTCGCCCCTATCCAGCCCGTCGAGGCTGATCTGGCCAGCCGCCCGCGCGCCTGGTCGCGGGGCTGCTGCCGGGCTGACCCGCGGCCCGGTGCCTCCGCCGGGACCGGTCCGCCGTCAGGTCACCACCGAACGCGGCGGCTGAACGTTAAGGTATGTCCTGTTGATCATGATCTGCCGCATGATGTCCAGTGCGTCCCAGACATCGGCGAACCGGGTGTAGGCGGGCGCGGGGCCGAGCCTGAGCCGGTCCGGGGTCCGGTAGTCGCCGATCACCCCTTCGGCGATCAGGGCCTGGCTGATCCGCCAGGCCTCCGGGTGGGCGAGGGTGACGTGCGAGCCGCGCCGCTCGTCCGGGCGCGGCGAGGCGACCGCGGCGCCGAGCGGGGCGAGCCAGGCATCGGCCAGCCCGATGAGGTAGCCGGTCAGCGCGAGCCCCTTGGCGCGCAGCCGGGCGATGCCGGCCTCGGCCAGCAGGCGGACGCCTTCCTGCACCGCGACCGTGCCGATGATCTGCGGCGTCCCGGTCAGGAACTGCCCGATGCCCGGTGCCGGGTCGTAGGCCGGGCCCATGTCGAACTGCCGGCGCTGGCCGAACCAGCCCCAGACCGGCTGGCGCAGGCCCGGCTGCAGCTCACGCCGCACGTAGAGGAACGCGGGCGCCCCCGGCCCGGCGTTCAGGTACTTGTACGTGCAGCCGACGGCCAGGTCGGCACCGGAGGCGTCGAGTTCTACCGGGACCGCGCCGGCCGAGTGGCACAGATCCCAGAGCGCGAGCGCCCCGGCCTCGTGCACGATCTTCGTGATCTGCGTCATGTCGGCGAGCGCCCCGCTGCGGTACGCGACGTGCGACAGGCTGACCAGCGCGGTGCGCTCGTCGAGTGCCTCGCGCAGCGCGCCGGCGGCCAGGCCCTGGTCCAGGTCGGTGCCGATCATGCGCAGCTCGCAGCCGCGCTGCGCGGCGATCCCCTGCAGGACGTAGCGGTCGGTCGGGAAGTTGTCGTCGTCGGTGACGATCACGCTGCGGCCGGGCCGCGCGTCCAGCGCGGCGACGGCCAGCTTGTACAGGTTGACGGTGGTCGAGTCGCACACCGCGACCTGGCCGGGCCCGGCCCCGATCAGGTGCTCGCCGAGCAGGTCACCGACCTGGCCGGGCAGTCCGATCCAGTCGTGCCAGGACCGGACCAGCCCGGCGCCCCACTCCCGGCCGACCACCTCGGCGATGCGGGCCTCGGTGGCGCGGGGCAGCGGACCGAGCGAGTTCCCGTCCAGGTAGATCAGGGACTCCTCGTCCCGCGCGAACCGGTCGCGGAACCCGGCCAGCGGGTCCGCGGCGTCGAGTTCCCCGGCGTAGGACCGGTCCACGGGCACGGTGGTCACCGCCCCACCCTAGTCCCGCGCCCCGGCGAGCCCGGCCTCGCCGGCCCGGCCCGTCACCCGCCCCGGCTGCCCCGGCCCGTCACCCGCCCGGCTGCCCCGGCCCGTCACCCGCCCCGGCTGTGTGCGGAAAGTGCTGCTGGCACAGCCGTTACCCACACGGCGCGATGCCGGCGCCTCGCCCGTTGCGCTAGGCGCGTGATCGCCTCCGCCTGATCCGCAGCCGGAGCACCACCAGCACCGCGGCGGCGAGGGCGGCCACCACCGGAATCGCGCGCTTGAGCACCGGAGCCCCCGCCACGCTGAGCAGGTCGATGGCGTCGTCGGAGGACGCGCGGCCCGGCGTGGCCGCCGGCGCCTCGCCGGGCTGGGTTCCCCCGCGGCCGGCGCTCGCCGGGATGCGGGCCACGACGGTGGGCGGCCCGGATGAGCTGGTCGCCGGCCGTGCGGCGCCGTTGCCGCTGGCCGGGGAGTCGCTGAGGGTCATACCCCGGTCGGCGAGCCGTTGCCGGATCTCCTCCACCGATGCCGGGCCGATGTTGTCGATGGCGAGCAGTTGCTCCCGGGTCCGCGCGGCCAGGTCCGCCACGGTGTGGATGCCCTCCCGGCGCAGGCTGTTATACGAGCGGAGGGAGAGGTTCAGGCTCTCGACCGACTGGCCTTGGTCGCCCTCCTGTTCGCCGGCGCCCTCGTCCGAGGCCGGCCGGGCCGCCTGGGCCGGCTCGGCCCCGAGCATGTCGGCCAGGTTGGCGGCGAAGATCCCGATCAGCTTGCCGCCCACCTCGGCCATCACGCCGCGGCCAAACTGCGCTGGCCGGCCGGTGACGTTCAGCGTGGTGTGCACGACCACGTGGGTCTGGTCTCCCTGGCCCTCCAGCATCGACCGCACGGTCGCCGACGCGGTGCCCGCGCCCCTGGTCTCCTTGCCCGATGCCTCCAGCGTGATGACATGGGCATGCGGGTCACGCTCGGTGAACTTCGCCGTGCCGGCGTAGGTCATCGCGATCGGGCCGACCTTGACCTTGATCCGGCCCCTGATGTCGTCGCCGTCCACCGAGTCGAGGGTGGCGCCCGGCATGCAGGGCGCCACCCGCTCGACATCCAGCAGCACTTCCCACGCCCGGTCCTCAGGGACCGGGACGGTGAATGAGTGCTCTAGCTCCATTGTTCAGACTCCTGCCGCCGCTGCCAGGGCGCGACCGGTCAGGACCCGCGCCAGGTGGCGCCGGTAGTCGGGCGCGCCGTGCAGGTCGCCGGGCGGCTCGGTGCCCTCGTCCGCGCGCGAGGCCGCGGCCCGCAGGGCATCCCTGCCGGCTTCGGCACCCGCCGCGGCTGCCTCCGCCGCCGTGGCCCGCACTGGTACCGGCCCCATGTTAGTCAGACCGATCCTGGCTTCGGCTACCTGGCCGTCAGAGCGCCGCGCCAGCGCGGCCACTCCCACGATTGCCCAGGCTTGCGCGGTCCGGTGGAACTTCTCGTAGCGGTAACCCCACCCGGGCAGCTTCGGCACCCGGATCGTGGTCAGGATCTCGGCCGGCCCCAGCGCCGTGGTCAGGTAGTCGACGAAGAAGTCGGCCGCGGCGATCTCCCGCTCTCCCTCCGGGCCGCGGGCGGTGAGCGTCGCGTCCATGGCCAGTGCCACCGCGGGCAGGTCGCCGGCCGGGTCGCCGTGCGCGAGCGAGCCGCCGATCGTGCCGCGGTGCCGTACCGCCGGGTCGGCCACCGTGGCCGCGGCCTCGGCCAGCAGCCCGCAGTGCTCGGCGACCAGCGGATCGTGGACCAGCTGATAGTGCGTGGTCCTGGCCCCGATCAGCAGCGAGTCGCCCGCGTCGCGCACGCCGCGCAACTCGTCGAGCCCGCCGACGTCGACCAGCACCTCGGGGTTGGCCAGCCGCAGCCGCAGCAGCGGCATCAGGCTCTGCCCGCCGGCGATCACCTTCGCGTCATCGCCGGCGTTGCCGAGCACGTGGACGGCCTCGTCCAGCGAGACCGGGCGGACGTAGTCGAACTTCGACGGGATCATGCCACGCCTCCACTCTGCTGTCCATCGGCGGCCTGCGCCGTCTGGATCGCCCGCCACACCCGCTCGGGCGTGCACGGCATCGTGACGTCCGGCACGCCCAGCGGGCGGAGCGCGTCGACGATCGCGTTCACCACCGCGGGCGTCGAGGCGATCGTGCCCGCCTCGCCGACGCCCTTGACGCCGAGCCGGTTGCCGGACGGGCTCTCGGTGCGGCTGGTGACGTACGAGGGCAGGTCGGCCGCTGACGGGACCAGGTAGTCGGCCAGCGTCGAGGTCACGAGGTTGCCGGCGTCGTCGTAGACGGCCTCCTCGTACAGGGCCTGAGCGATGCCCTGCGCGATGCCGCCGTGCACCTGGCCCTCGACGATGAGCGGGTTCACCACCTTGCCCACGTCGTCGACCGCGACGTAGGACCGGATCGTGACCATGCCGGTCTCGGTGTCCACCTCGGTCGCGCACAGGTGGGTGCCGTGCGGGAACGAGAAGTTCTCCGGGTCGTAGGTATGGTCGGAGTCCAGCGACGGCTCGACCCCGTCCGGCAGGTTGTGTGCGGCGAAGGCGGCCAGCGCGATCTCGCCGATCGTGACGCTCTTTTCCGGGTCGCCGCGAACCGAGAACCGCCCCGGCGTCCACTCCAGGTCGTCGGCCGCGGCCTCGATCATGCCGGCGGCGATCACCTTGGCCTTCTCGATGACCTTGTCGCACGCGCCGACCAGGGCCATGCCGCCGACCGCCAGCGAGCGGGAGCCGTAGGTGTCCATGCCCTTCGGCGCGACTTGGGTGTCGCCGTGCAGCACCCGGATGTCCTCGAACGGCACGCCGAGCTGGTCGGCCACGATCTGGCTCCAGGCGGTCTCGTGGCCCTGGCCGTGCGCGCTGGACCCGGTGACCACCTCGACCTTGCCGGTCGGCAGCATCCGGATCGAGGCGCTCTCCCATCCGCCCGCGCCGTAGGACAGGGAGCCGAGCACCCGGGACGGCGCGAGCCCGCACATCTCGGTGAACGTCGAGATGCCGATGCCGAGCCGGACCGGGTCGTTCCTGGCGTTGCGTTCCGCCTGCTCCTGGCGCAGCTCGTCGTACCGGAACAGCTCCTTGGCCTTGGCGGTGGCGGCCTCGTAGTTGCCCGAGTCGTAGGTCAGGCCGGCGATCGTGGTGTACGGGAACTCCTCGTGCTTGATCCAGTTCCGCTCTCGCAGCTCGAGCGGGTCCAGGCCCAGCTCGTTCGCGAGCTCGTCCATGGTCCGCTCGATCGCGAACGTCGCCTCGGGCCGGCCGGCGCCGCGGTACGCGTCGGTCGGCATCTTGGTCGTGAAGACCCCGGTGCACTTGAACGCGTACGCGTCCATCTTGTAGATCGCGTTGAACATGAACGCCCCGAGCAGCGGCACGCCGGGCGTGACCAGCATGAGGTAGGCGCCCATGTCGGCCAGCAGGTCGACGTCCAGGCCGCGGATCCGGCCGTCGGAGTCGGCGGCGATCCTGATCCGCTGCCACTGGTCCCGGCCGTGGTGCACGGTCATGTTGCCCTCGCTGCGGGACTCGGTCCACTTGACCGGCCGGCCCAGCTTGCGGGTGATCAGCACCGCCAGCACCTCTTCGGCGGTGACCTGGAGCTTCGAGCCGAACCCGCCGCCAACGTCGGGGGCGATCACCCGGATGTCTTGCTCCGGGATGCCGGTGACCAGGGCCAGCATCACCCGCAGCACGTGCGGGATCTGGGTGGCCGACCACACGGTAACCTCGTCGCCGGTGCTGGCGGCCACCACAGCGCGCGGCTCCATCGCGCACGGGATCAGCCGCTGCTGCCGGTAGGTGCGCTCGAGCACCACCGGAGCGCCCGAGAATGCGGCCTCGATGTCCCCGTTGCCGAACGGCCACACGAAGCTCTTGTTGCCGGCCTCGTGCACCTTCGGCGAGTCCTCGTCGAGTGCCGTGCGGATATCCAGCACCGGGGGCAGCGGCTCGTAGTCGACCTCGATGGCCTCGAGCGCGTCGGCGGCCTCGTACCGGTTGCGGGCGACCACGACGGCCACGGCCTCGCCGACGTACCGCACCTCGTCGGTGGCCATCGGCGGATGGGCCGGGATCACGATGTCGGGGGTGACCGGCCAGGCGCAGGGCAGGCTGCCTTGCCCGTCTCCGAAGTCGGCGCCGGAGAAGGCGGCGATCACGCCTGGCTGGTTGCGCGCCGGGCCGACGTCCACCCTGGTGATCTTGGCGTGGGCGTGCGGGCTGCGCAGGAAGGCCATGTGCAGCATGCCTGGAAGCACGATGTTGTCGGTCCAGTTGGTCTGGCCGGTGACCAGCCTGGCGTCCTCCTTGCGCAGCCGGGCCCGGCCGAGCTCGGCGGGGTGAGCGACGGTGGGCGCGGTCATGGCTTCACTCCCGCCTCGGCCGCGCGCTTGACCGCGCGGACGATGTTCTCGTAGCCGGTGCAGCGGCAGAGGTTGCCCTCCAGGCCGTCACGGATCTCCTGCTCGGTCGGGTGCGGGTTGTCGCGCAGCAGGTCGGCCGCCGCGATGATCATCCCGGGCGTGCAGTAGCCGCACTGCAGCGCGTGCTCCTCGTGGAAGGCGCGCTGCAGCGGGTGCCACTCCCCGTTCGCAAGGCCCTCGATCGTGGTGATGTCGGAGCCGTCCGCCTGGACGGCCAGCACGGAGCAGCTCTTGACCGAGACGCCGTCCATCAGCACGGTGCAGGCACCGCAGTTGGAGGTGTCGCAGCCGATCGGCGTACCGGTCTTGCCCACGACCTCGCGGAGATAGTGGACAAGCAGCATGCGTGGTTCGACGTTGTCGACGTAGCTCGCGCCGTCGACGGTGACGGTTATCTGGGTCATGCGCAGGCTCCTTGGTGACGGAAATTGCACCCGATGCCCAACCTAGGGCCGCCGGCGTCCGTTGCACCAGACCCCGCCGGCCTCCTCGCCCTCCGCCCGCAGGCCTACCCCCGGGACGGCCCCTGATCACCCCCGGCAATCGTGATCCCGGCGAGCTTTCCGCCGATAGCGGCCGAAAGCCTCCAAGATCATCCCGAACTGTCCCGGCGTCTGGCCGAGTCCCGTATCAGCCGGTTTCGGTCAGCCCGTGCCGGTCAGCCGGTATCGATCACCCGGAACGCCTCGGCCAGGCTGCCCTCCGGCAGGCCGCCCTGCGCCGCGGTCCGGGCCAGGCGCTGCCGCAGCATGTCCTCGAGGTCGTCGCGGTGCCCGGTCTGGCTGACGTGCGCGCGCAGCGCCGCGATCTTCCTCGGGAAGGTCTTGGTCACGTCCACGTAGCGATTGGGCGTGCTGGTGCCGTTGATCCACACCTCGCGAACGGTCCATTCGGCCAGGCCCTCGTCGGCAAGCAGCTCGGGAAACGCGAACGGGTTGCGTGCATCCGGGTAGACGGCGTCCAGGGCGGCCGAGCCCACCGCCCGGTGGTCCGGGTGGCTGATGCCGGGGCGGACGTAGTCCCGCTCCGGCGAGGGGCAGACCACCCGGCCGGGGCGAACCTGCCTGATCACCCCGGCCAGGTCCTTGCGCAGCTCGAGCGTGGCCTCCACCCGGCCGTCCGGGTAGCCGAGAAACCGCAGGTCGTGGACGCCGACCTGGCCGGCGGCGGCCGTCTGCTCCCGGCGGCGCAGCGCGGCCATGTCGGGACGCGAGATGCCCGGGTCGCTGCCCCCGGCGTCGCCGTCGGTGACAATGCAGTAGATGACCTCGATCCCGGCGTCGGTCCAGCACGCGACCGTTCCGGCGGCACCGAAGTCCACGTCATCGGGGTGCGCGACAATCACGAGGATCCGGCCGACTTCGGCGTCGTCAAGCACGCGCCCGATCTTACTTGGCGAATATCCGGTGAAGCGGTTGACGTCCGCCGGGCCGCCCGCGCCGCCCGCGCCGCCCGGGCCGCCCGGGCCGCCCGGGCCGCGCAGCGTTCCCGGGCGGCGGCGCCACGGCCGGCCCGGGTTCAGTCGAGTGCCGACATCACGTGCTTGACGCGGGTGTAGTCCTCGAAGCCGTACATGGACAGGTCCTTGCCGTGGCCGGACTGCTTGAACCCGCCGTGCGGCATCTCGGCGACCAGCGGTATGTGCGTGTTGATCCAGACGCAGCCGAAGTCCAGCCGCCGCGACATCCGCATCGCCCGGCCGTGGTCGGAGGTCCACACCGAGGAGGCCAGCCCGTATTCGGTGCCGTTCGCCCACCGCACGGCCTGGTCCTCGTCGCTGAACCGCTGAACGGTGATCACCGGGCCGAACACCTCGTTCTGGATGATCTCGTCGTCCTGGCGCAGCCCGTCCACGACGCTGGCCTCGAAGAAGAAGCCGCGGTTGCCGGTCTGCTTGCCGCCGGTGAGCACCCGGGCGTGGTCGGGCAGCCGCTGGATGAACCCGGACACCCGCTCCAGCTGGCTGGGGTTGTTCAGCGGCCCGAAGTCCGCGTCCGTGACGTCGGGCCCGCCCACGGTCTGGTTCTTGGCCTGCTCGACCAGGGCGTCCACGAACGCGTCGTGCACCCGCTCGGAGGCGAGCACCCGGGTGGCGGCGGTGCAGTCCTGGCCGGCGTTGAAGTAGCCGGCGATCGCGATCGCCTCGGCGGCCTTGGCCGGGTCGGCGTCGTCGAAGATCACGACGGGCGCCTTGCCGCCGAGCTCGAGGTGCACCCGCTTCAGATGCTCGCCGGCCGCGGCGGCGACCTCCTTGCCCGCGCGCACGCTGCCCGTGATCGAGACCATCTGCGGTACCGGGTGCGAGACCAGGATCCGGCCGGTGTCGCGGTCGCCGCAGACGACGTTGAACACGCCCGGCGGCAGGTGCTCGCTCATCAGCTGGGCCATCAGCAGCGTGGACGCGGGGGTGGTGTCCGACGGCTTGAGCACCATCGTGTTGCCGGCCGCGAGCGCCGGCGCCCACTTCCAGACCGCCATCATCATCGGGTAGTTCCACGGCGTCACCGCGGCGCAGACCCCGACCGGCTCGCGCCGGATATAGGAGGTGAACCCGGACATGTACTCGCCGGCCGAGCGGCCCTCCAGCATCCGGGCCGCGCCCGCGAAGAACCTGATCTGGTCCACCATCGGCGGGATTTCCTCGGACAGCGTCAGCGCGACCGGCTTGCCGGTGTTCTGCGACTCGACCTCGACCAGCTGTTCGGCCTTGGACTCGAGGGTGTCCGCGATCCGCAGCAGCGCCAGGCTGCGCTCGGACGGCGTGGCGTCCCGCCAGCCCTCGAACGCGTCGGTGGCGGCGGCGAACGCGGCGGTTACCTCTGCCTCGCGGGAGACCGGGGCGGTGGTGAAGGCTTGCCCGGTGCTGGGGTCGATGATCTCGGCACGCTGGTCGTAGTCGAAGTCGGTTTCCTGCCCGCCGATGAAGTTGCGCAAGTCATCCACCACGAGGCCTCCGTTCTGAGGGTGTATCGGGTTACTTACCCGTGGGCGTCCGTTCCTCGCAAGCCCACGGCGAGCCGTAGTCGGTGAGCAGGTCCAGGAACGGCTGGGCGGGCAGCGCCTCCGGGCCGAGCAGCCCGGTCCCGGACCAGGCGCCCGAGTCGATCAGTTCCAGCGCGACCACCGGGTTGACCGCGGTCTGCCAGACGACGGCCTGCGATCCGTACTCGGCCATGGACCAGGCGTTGTCCACGACGTGGTACAGGTACACCTCGCGCGGCGCGCCGTCGCGGCCGGTTCCGGTCACCCAGGTGCCCGCGCAGGTCAGGCCGGTCATCTTGTCCCCGAGCGTGGCCGGGTCGGGGAGGCACGCGGCGACCACGTCGCGCGGCGACACGGCCTGGCCGCCGACCTTGACCGGCTCGGTGGAGTCGAGCCCGAGCTTGTGCAGGGTCCGCAGCACGCCGATGAACTCCGCGCCCAGGCCGTACTTGAACGTCACCCGCTTCGCCTCGACCCAGCGCGGGATCAGCAGCACCTCCTCGTGCTCCACGTTCACGCACTCGACCGGGCCGATCCCGGCCGGGAAGACGAACGTCTCCGGCTCGCTGAACGGCTCGGTGGTGAACCAGCCCCGGCCGGCCTCCCAGATCACCGGCGGGTTGAGGCACTCCTCGATCGTGGTCCAGATCGAGAACGTGGGCGCGAACTCGTAGCCGGCCACCTCCAGGTTGGCGCCGTCCCTGACGCCGACCTGGTCGATCTCGCGGAACAGCGTGTCGGCCGCGTGCCGCGCGAACACGTCGGAAAGGCCCGGTTCGACCCCGATGCCCACCAGCGCCAGGGCTCCGCGCTCCTCCCACTGGCTGGCCAGGGCGAACTGGTCATCGCCGAGCTTGACACCGGTCTGGGCGTACGGCTCATCCTGGTGGGGATGGGACAGCGACATGGCCATATCCAGGTAGCCGGTGCCGGCCTGGAGCGCGGCCCGGTACAGCGGCATGACGAACCGGGGATCGGTGGCGTTCATGAGCACGTCGCAACGGTGCTCGGCGAGCAGCGCCGCCGCGGCCTGCTCGTCGCGCGCGTCGATCTGGACGGCGGTGAACCGGCCTGGCGCGGCCTGCGCCGCGCGCTGCGCGCGGCTCAGGTCGTAGTCGGCGATGACCAGGTCGGCGAACCGGCGGCGGGCGGCGATC
>Ga0335077_10013803_pt1 | contig 10097 bp, 9 predicted proteins | sample Lox_Sample_31_FD_207151 | JGI IMG/M metagenome (GOLD analysis project Ga0335077, IMG submission 207151) | Soil microbial communities from Loxahatchee National Wildlife Refuge, Florida, United States - Lox_Sample_3.1 | ecosystem: Environmental > Terrestrial > Soil > Wetlands | place: USA: Florida...
AAGCGCATCCTGGGCGGCGTCTGGTTCTCGCCCATGGCCAAGATGAAGGCCGAGAACGAGAAGTCGCTGGCCCTGGCCGGTGAGCCCGGGGTGAAGGTGCTGAAGGCGACCTGCCTGCTGGGCGGGACCTGGAACCCGGAGGAGTGGGACGCGGAGACCAAGGCGATGTGGGAAGGCATCATCGCCGTGGGCGAGAAGCACGGCCACGTCCTCCATCTCCACACCAGTCCCGGTGGCGGCTCGGACATCGCCAACTGCATCAAGTTCATCCGCTCCTACGGAAAGCGAGTGAAGGTGCATGCCGTGCACGCCGGCGGCGGGGTCTCGGGCCACATCAAATTCGTCCCCGAGTTCTTCAAGCTGGTGAAGGAGGGCTACCAGGTCTACACGGACCTGTCCTGGTCGGTCGGGTTCTGCGCCCGCTTCCTGCTCGACGAGATCGAGAAGCACGGCTACGGCGACGATCGGCTACTCTTCAGCTCCGACGAGCCGTGGAGCGACTTCTGGAGCGAGTACTGGAAGATCGAGGGCGCCGGCGTCTCCGAGGAACTGAAGGAGAAGATCTTCTGGAAGAACGCCGAGAAGCTCTACGGCGCCTGATCTGAAACGTCCGCGGCGGCGGAGCCGCTCCGCCGCCGCCGGGCGTCGCCAGACCGGAGGCTTGCCCCTAGCGAAGGTGGACCGCATGTTGAACGACCTGCTCGAGGACTTCATCACGCTGCAGCTGGTTGGGGCGCGTGACGAGCGCGGATCGGATGGCGCCCGCCGGGGCGGTGCGGGGCCTTCCGACGACAAGGCCTTCCAGATCGCCGGCCATCCGCTCATGATCCCCACCCAGAACCGACCGGCCCGCACCTCGCCGTTTCACATCGTCGGCGAGGCCGACCGGGTCGCGCTCCACAGGGGCGACCGGAAGGTGGGCGTGCTCGAGCCCGTTCCACGGCCGCGGTTCTACGACCTCGCCACCGCGGACGGCATCTCCTACGAGAAGATCGCTCGCCTCCACGGGACCGACGTCCTCGCCTCGACCGTGGTGCAGGCGTGTTATCGCTACGACGACCCCAGGACCCGCTGTCGGTTCTGCGCCATCGGAGTATCGCTGGCCCGGGGTGCCACCATCCACACGAAGACTCCCGCCCAGCTGGCCGAGGTGGCCGAGGCGGCGAAGCGGCTCGACGGGGTGACGCACGTCACGCTTACCTCGGGGACTCCCGACGAGCCCGACCACGGGGCCGACTACCTCGGCGCCTGCGCCGAGGCCATCAAACAGGCCACCGGATTGCCGGTACAGGTCCAGCTCGAGCCACCACGCGACCTCGGCGCCTTTGGGCGCATGCGGGCACGAGGTGTCGATGATGTGGGCCTGCACGTCGAGAGCTTCGACGAGGAGGTTCGTCGCCGGGTGACGCCGGGGAAGGCGGAGATTTCGGTGGAGGACTACTTCCGCGCCTTCGAGGTCGCCGTGGAGGTCTTTGGCCGGGGCAAGGTGAGCACGTACGTCATCGTCGGCCTGGGCGAGGACCCGGAGCTCACTCTGGCCCAGTGCCACCGCGCCGTGGCCCTGGGCGTCTACCCGTTCGTGGTCCCGCTGCGGCCGCTCGAGGGGACTTTCCTGGCGAAGGCCCAGCCGCCCGATGCCGCCTACGTGGCCCGCATGTACGAGGCGGTCGCCGATCAGCTCGCCGCTGCCGGGCTGAGTTCGAAGGACAGCAGCGCCGGCTGCGTGCGTTGCCGGGCCTGCTCGCTCTTGCAGTTCAAGGAACGGCCGTGAGCGATTCCTCCGCCGGCAGCGCCGCGACCGCCGAGCGCTCCCAGCGCTCCGCCTCCACTTCCTCGGCCACCCCGGAGCTGCGCCTGGCGCGCGGCCCAGAGGAACTCGCCGCCTACTTCGGGATCCGGCGAACCGTATTCGTCGAGGAGCAAGGGCTCTTCGCCGGGTCCGACTTCGATGGGCACGACCGCGACGCGTTGCCGATCGTGGCACTCCTCGAGGGCCGGGTGGTGGGCGTGGTCCGCTGCTACCCCGCCGGTGGGGGCATCTGGTACGGCGGTCGGCTGGCGGTGCATCCCGACCACCGGACCGGCCAGGTGGGTGCGCTCTTGGTGAAGAAGGCGGTCGAGCTGATGCGCTCCCGCGGGGACGTCCGGCGCTTCCTGGCCACGATCCAGTTGCAGAACGTCGGCTTCTTTCGGCGCCTCGGGTGGGTTCGGGTCGGAAGGGTGGTCCGCCTCCACGGCAAACCACACCAGGTGATGGAACGGCCGCTGGGACCCGAGGGGCCGCGGTGATCACCGCTCGCCACCTGGACCGGTACCGCTTCGAGCTCCGGGTCGGGGCCCACACCGCGGTCTCCGATCAGCGGTCCGAGTACGGGGGCGAGGACGCGGGCCCAATGCCCAGCGAGCTGTTTCTCTGGTCGGTGGCGTCGTGCTTCGGCCAAGCGCTGGTGCATGTGGCGGGGAGGTTGCGGGCCCCGCTTCCCGAATTGGCCCTCGACGTGACCGGCGAGAAGGACCCGAGCGCATTTCGGTTTAGCCGTATCGCGCTTGACGTCCGGGCCGCCGCTCCCCAGCGGCAGCTGGAGCGGGCGATCGAGCTGGCGCGCGAGATCTGCTTCGTCACGAATTCTCTCGAGGAGAAGGTCGCCCTTGAGTTCCGGGCGATCGGTCGGCCATGAGCGAACTGTCTCGCCCGGTCGCGGTGGTGAACCTCGGCCTGCAGGGCTTCTGCGATGAGCTGCGGGCGCAGGGCGTTCCCGCGATCCAGGTCGACTGGCGACCGCCGGCCGGTGGGGATGCGGAGCTCATCCACCGGCTCACGCTCCTGCAGGATGCGCGCGTCGAGGCGGCCAACGCCGCCACCGTGAAGCGCATGCTGGAGAGCCGCGCGGTGTGGGTCGACGTGGCCCGGGCGCTGGAGGCGATCCCCGGCCTCGAGCCGCACACCATCCTGCATGCCGGTCCGCCGCTCGCCTACGACGAGATGTGCGAGCCGCAGCGCCGGGCCATCGAGGGGGCGGCGCTCTTCGAGGGGCTGATCGCCGCTCCCGAGGAGCTCCGGCCCCGCCTGCGGCGGCGGGAGATCCTCCTTCGCCCGAACTACGAGCTGGGGAGCGTGGGAGCGATGACCGGCGTCATCTCCCCGTCCATGCCGGTGCTGGTGACCGAGAACGTCACCTTCGGGAACCGGACCTGGGCGACCTTCAACGAGGGGAAGGGCAACGTCATCTGGATGGGGGCCTACGACGAGGCGACGCTGGAACGGCTCCGCTGGATCCAGGACGTCCTCGGGCCCACGGTCCGCGAGGCGGTCCGCCAAAGCCCCCAGGGCCTGGACGTGTTCCAGGTGATCTCCGAGGGGGTGCAGATGGGAGACGAGGTGCACGCCCGCAGCGCCGCCTGCACCCTGCTCCTCCAACGCTGGCTCGTGCCGCTCCTCCTCAGGACCGGTGCCCCGACGGACAAGCTCCGATCCGTGGTGGAGTTCATCGGCGGGAACAACCACAGCTTCCTGAGCCTCACCATCAGCGCCTGCAAGGTGGCCGCCGATGCGGGGCACGGGATCCCGCACGCCACGGTGGTCACCGGCATGAGCCGGAACGGCGTCGACTTCGCCCTGCGGGTCGGGGGCGCACAGGGATGGTTCGTGGCCCCGACCGCGCCCATGGATGAGGCGATCTACTACTCCGGCTATTCCGCGGCCGACGCCGCGGGCGACATCGGCGACAGCGCCATCATCGAGACGGCCGGCCTGGGCGGCATGGTGATCGGCGCCGCCCCGAGCATTTCCTCGTTCGTGGGCGGTGGGATGCGCCGCTCGCGCGAGGCGATGGAGACCATGCGCGCCCTGTCCGCGGGGAGCAACCCGCGCTTCGCCCCGGCGGCGGTCGACCACCTGCAGCCGGCGGTGGGCATCGATCTCCGCCAGGTGGTCCGCCTCGGTACCACGCCCATCATCGACACCGGCGTGCTTCACAAGGCGTCCGGGGTCGGACAGATCGGCACCGGGATCGCCCGCGCACCCCTGGAGGTGTTCCGCCGGGCCCTGCGCGGCTTCCCCCTGCCCACGGAGGTCGCGCCATGAGCAGGCCCATCGCGGTGGTGGCGTTCGGCGGCAATGCGATCCTCAGCGAGGGGGACGACGGCTCCTTCGGGAGGCAGATGGAGAAGGCCAAGTCGGCCTGCCGGCGACTCCTGGCCATCCTGCACAAGGGGTACGAGCTCGTGCTCGTCCACGGCAACGGCCCGCAGGTCGGCAACCTCCTCATCCAGTTCGAGAAGGCGCGCGACGTCATCCCCGTCCCGCCGCTCGACGTGGCCGTGGCCACCTCCCAGGGCTTGCTCGGGCACATGCTCGAGGCGGCCATGCGCACCGTGCTCGAGGAGGACATGATGCAGCGGGACGTGGCCACCCTGCTCACGCAGGTGCTGGTCGACCCCGACGACCCGGCCTACCAGAAGCCCACCAAGCCCATCGGTCCCTTCTACACGCGCGAGCAGGCGCAGCACTTCGCCGCCACCGAGGGCTGGTCGGTGGTCGAGGACGCAGGCCGCGGCTGGCGGCGCGTGGTCTGCTCGCCGAAGCCCCGTAAGGTCCTCCCCTTGAACACCATCCGCGACCTGGTGCGCGGAGGGACGATCGTCATCGCCTGCGGGGGAGGGGGCATCCCCGTCAGCATGCACAGCCACAAAGTGGTGGGCACCGAGGGGGTGATCGACAAGGACGCGACCGCAGCCCTGCTCGCCTACAACCTGGGGGCAGAGCTGTTCATCATCCTCACCGGCGTGGCCAGGGTCTGCGTCGACTACGGGAAGCCCACCGAGCGCGCCATCGACGTCATGACCTCACAGCAGGCCCGGCAATGGCTCGAGGAGGGGCAGTTCCCACCCGGAAGCATGGGCCCGAAGATCCAGGGAGCCCTGGACTACGTCGAGAAGGGTGGCCGCGAGGCCATCATCACCCACGAGCGGTACGTGGTCGCCGCGATGCGCTCCGGCGAGTGCACCCGCATCGTCCCCTAGCGAGGAACGCGTGATCCAGCGCGTCACCGTCCGTCAGAACCAGTATCAGGACTCCGTCCGCCTGATGACCATCTCGCGCGAAGCGAGTGCGGTGGCCGGCGTGGACAAGGTCCTGGCGCTGCTCGGCACCGACTCCAACAAGAGGCTGGTGCAAGGGCTCGGGCTCCTCGACCCGGCCGCCGCCGCGGCCACGCCGAACGACCTCTTGATCTGCGTGTCGGGGGAGGGGGAGGCGGCCTGCGAGGCGGCCCTCGCCCGGGTGGACGCGCTCCTGGAGCGACAGACCCCCTCCGCCGGCGGGGGCGCGGTGGAGAAAGCACCGCGCACCCTCGACGAGGCCGCGGCCCGGCTCCCCGGGGCGTCCATCGCCCTCATCTCGGTCCCGGGCCCGTTCGCCAAGCTGGACGTCGCCCGAGCGCTCTTCCTGGGCCTCGACGTGATGCTGTTCTCCGACAATGTCAGCCTCGAGGACGAGGTCCACCTGAAGGAGTTGGCCGTCGCCCGGGACCGGCTGATGATGGGCCCGGACTGCGGCACGGCCATCGTCAATGGCGTTCCGCTGGCCTTCGCCAACGCAGTCCGGCGGGGCGACATCGGGGTGGTGGGCGCGTCCGGGACCGGGATCCAGGAGTTGACCTGCCTCGTCGACCGGTTCGGCGGCGGCATCTCCCATGCCCTGGGCGTGGGGGGGCGCGACCTCAAAAAGCAGGTCGGCGGCCGCATGATGCGGCTGGCCCTGCGCAAGCTCTTGGCCGATCCCTCCACCCGGCGGCTGGTGATCATCGCCAAGCCGGGCGATCCCGCCGTCACCCGGGCCGTTCTCGAGGAGGCAGGGCGGAGCGGGCTCCCGGTCGTGGCCTGCATGCTGGGCGGCGCCGCTGCCTTGGCCGGGATCGAAGGCGTGACCGCCGTGGACACGCTCGAGGAAGCGGCGCGGAAGGTGACCGGCCAGGCCAGCGCCGAGCCTCCGGACTTGTCGTCGCTCCGCCTCCTGGCCGCGGGCCTCCCTGCCTCCCGGCGGTGGCTGCGCGCGCTCTACTCGGGAGGCACGCTGGCATACGAGGCGCTGCTCCTCGCCGAAGGGCAGATCGAGATCGACTCCAACATCGCCTGGCGCCCGGAGCGCAAGCTCGCCTATCCGGCCAGAAGCCGGGGCCACTGCTGCGTCGACCTGGGGGAGGACGAGTTCACGCAGGGTCGGCCCCACCCGATGATCGACTGCACCCTGCGCTCGGAGCGGATCGCGGAAGCGGTGCGGGATCCCACCGTGCGGGTGGTGCTCGTCGACGTCGTGCTCGGGTACGGCGCCCATCCCGATCCCGCGGGCGAGGTGGTACGAGCCCTGGCCAGCTCGCGCCAGGGCCTCCCCGACGTCGGACCGGTGGTGATCGCGCACGTGTGCGGCACGGAGAACGACCCGCAGCGGCTCTCGGCTCAGGAGGCGGTGCTGGTGGAGGCGGGCGTCCGCGTGTTCCCGACCAACGCCCAGGCGGCGCGGGCGGCCGTCGCCCTCGCCGGAGGAGGTGTTGCATGAGAGCGCCCTGGCCAATCCTCGAGGCGGCGCTGGGCAAGGCCGCGACCGGCGATCCGCAGCTGCTCCGCGCTTACGACCATGACCTCGGGGAGATGCCCCGGGCGCTCCTCTCGCGGCTGCGCACCCGCCCCGACGCGGTCGTGGTCGCCCGCAGCCCGGCCGACGTGGTGTCCACGCTCCTGGTGGCCGCTCGGCTGGGCGTGCCAGTGACCCCGCGCGGCCAGGGCTCGTCGGGCTACGGCGGCTCAATGCCCACGCGCGCCGGGATCCTGCTGGACCTGTCCGCCTTGACGAAGGTGCTGGCCGTAGACGAGGCGGCCGCCACGGTAGACGTCGAGCCCGGGGTGGTCTGGAACGAGCTCTCCCGAACCCTCCGCAAGCGCGGGCTGGACGTTCGCACGCTGCCCACCAGCGCGCCCTCCTCGACGGTCGGCGGTTGGTTCGCTAGCGGAGGCGTGGGGATCGGGAGCCTGCGCTACGGCTCCATTCGCGACGCCGTGCTGGAGATCGACGTGGCCGGGCTCGACGGACGGGTCGCCACGGTCGTGGGCCAAGACCTCGACCTCCACCACCAGACGGCCGGCATCCTGGGCGTGATCACGCGCCTGCGACTCGCCTGCCGGCCGGCCGAGGAGCCGCGCTCGTTCGCCGTTCGGCTGCCCGAGGCAGAGGCGGTCCCTGCCCTCCAGGCCGCCGCCGAGCGCGATTTGGGCGCCTATTCGCTGTCGATCCAGTCGGCCGGCTACCTGGCGATGCGCGCCCGGCCGGACCGATGCGCGGCTCCCCCGATCGCCGCGGGGTTCCTGGGGCTCCTCACCGTCTCCTCACCCGGAGATCCAGCCGCGGTGGAACGGGCGGTGGCGGCGTGCGGGGGTGCTCTCCTCGACGATTCGGTGGCCGCCCACGAATGGGAGGATCGGTTCTACCCGATGCGTGTGAAGCGGCTGGGGCCCTCGCTGCTGGTCAGCGAGTTCTTGCTGCCCACCGAGCGGTTCCCCGAGACGTGGCGAGCCATCTCCCGTGCGCTGCGGCGCGAGGAGCTTGGGCTCGAGGCCTTCGCCGCTCGAGGGGGTCGGATGGCGGTGCTGGTGTACGCGCTGGAGGACGCCGGCCACTGGCTCTACCCCGTCCGCATGGCCCGGGCCCTGGCTCCGGTGCGGATCGCCCTGCGGCGCGGAGGGAGCGTGTACACACCGGGGCTCTGGTTCGCGTGGGGCGCCCGCTCGGTTCTGGGAGGGGCGCGGTACGAAGCCGTGGTCGCGGAGAAGCGGCGGGTGGATCCGGCCGGGCTCCTAAACCCGGACAAGGTCCTCGGGCCAAGGCTGCGGGGGCTGCCATTGGTCGACGCCTCCAGGCTGCTCGCGCTCTCGGCGGCGTTCGCCTCGCCCCTGTCCCGCTGGCTCGCACCGCGCCCCGTGCGCTAGGACCGACCATGGCCGACGCCGCCGCTCTCATCGACGCCACCCTCCCCGACCTCTCGTACGCGCTGGACACCTGCGCTCGGTGCGGGTTCTGCAAGGTCGTGTGCCCGACGCACCCGTTCGGCGGCGGATTCGAAGCGTACTCTCCCCGCGCCAAGGTGCATTACTTGAAGGAGCTGCGCGAGGGGCGCGAAGAGCTCACGCCGGAGTGGGTGGACCGGATCTATCAGTGCACGAGCTGTGAGCGCTGCGCCGAGGTGTGCCAGACGGACATTCCGCTGGTGCACGTGTGGGAGGCGGCGCGATCCGCCGCGGTGAAGCTCGGCCTCGGCCCGATGCCCGCGCACAAAAAGCTCCGCGTCCTCACCGAGCAGTTCCACAACCCGTACGGTGAGCCCATCGAGGCCCGGGAGCGCTGGATGCAGCCGCACCACCGCCCCTCCGCGCGCGCGGAGCTGCTCGTCTTCGCCGGCTGCACCGCGGCGTACCGCATGCCCCCCATGCTGCAGACCGGCGTCACCATCCTGCAGCGCCAAGACATCCCCTACGCCTATGCGGGGGGGCGCGAGGTGTGCTGCGCCAGCCCCTTCCTCCGCACCGGGCAAGTGGAGATGGCCACAGCGCTGGTCACATCCAACATCGATCTGTTCCACGAGCTGGGCGTGAAACGCATCGTCACCGCCTGCGGCGGCTGCTCGAAGACGTTGCGCTTCGACTACCCCGAGCTCGCCCGGACCACCGGGCGCAGCTGGGATTTCGAGGTGCTGCACTTCTCTCAGGTCTACGGTCAGCTGCTCCGCGAGGGCGCCATCCGGCCGGGCCGCCGGGTGGACAAGGTCGTCACCTACCACGACCCCTGCCACCTCGGCCGATCGCAGGGAATCTACGACGAACCCCGCTCCATCCTCCGGAGCATCCCAGGCCTGAGGCTCTTGGAGATGGAGCACCACCGGGAGGAATCTCGCTGTTGCGGCGCCGGCGGAGGGGTGAAGGCCAACTACCCGGAGATGGCCGCGGCTATCGCCCGGGACCGGGTGCAGGAGGCCGTCGCCACCGGGGCGGAGGTGCTGGTCACCATGTGCCCATTCTGCCAGGCCAGCTTCGCCCAGGCGCTCAAGGAGCTGGGCAGCTCGATGCGGCTGGCGGGCGTCGAGGAGCTCTTGCTGGAGTCGCTGGAGTGACGGGTCCATGGGGGCGGGCATACAGCGCGGGGTGATCGGGTGCGCGATCGGTCCGTTTCGCGGACGGGTGCAGGCCGCATTTACCCGCGCCGTGCACGTCCGCGCCGGTGACGAGGTGATCACCCTGGGCGACCTCGGGGTGCCGCCGCATCCCTACACCATCGCCTGGCCTCGCTTTGGCGAAGTGGCCGCCGTGCCTGGCGACGCCGTCGAGCTGTCGGGCGAGGCGCTGACGGTGGGCGGGGTCCGGGCCCTCCTCGGCCCGATGCGGACGTACACTCCGCGGCAGGTAGCGCCGCGGTGGGCGGGGCCCGCGGCTCTGGCACGCGCCGTGGCCCAAGCCCGAGCGACCGCTGCCGGGCTTCGGTGGCGGGGTGGGTTGCACGCGTGGCTTTCACCGGACGGCGCCGCTGACGGCTGGTCGCGCGCCCTCCTCGAGGGCGCGAGGCCCGGGATCGCGGCCGCGACCGATGCGACGCGGGCGAGATCCTGGACCAAGCTGGCCGAGGCGGCGACGCAGCTCGCTGGGCTGGGCCCCGGCCTGACTCCTTCAGGCGACGACTTCCTCGCGGGCCTCCTGGCGGCGATCCGCTACCACGGCACGACCGCGGGCTACCCGGTGCCCCAGGCGGCGCTGGACGAGGTTGCCGCGCGCGCCTCGGCCGGCACCACCACCTACTCCGGGTTCCTCATCCGGTGCGCGGCGCGGGGACTGGTGAGCGAACCGGTCGAGCGCTGGCTGACGGCGATGCACGCCGGTTCGAGAGCAAACGTCGCACGCACCGCGGCGGTGGCGGCCATCGGCCATTGTAGCGGGGTGGACTTGCTCGCCGGGCTCGTCTGCGGTCTTGAGACGGCGCGGGGGTGGCGCGCATGATCGAGGAGACCGCCACCGTGGCCGAGACCCTCCGTGCCTCCGGGGTCTTCCGCGCCAAGATG
>Ga0335077_10013804_pt1 | contig 10097 bp, 9 predicted proteins | sample Lox_Sample_31_FD_207151 | JGI IMG/M metagenome (GOLD analysis project Ga0335077, IMG submission 207151) | Soil microbial communities from Loxahatchee National Wildlife Refuge, Florida, United States - Lox_Sample_3.1 | ecosystem: Environmental > Terrestrial > Soil > Wetlands | place: USA: Florida...
GTCGCGAAGCGGCGAGTGTTCCTGCAGGAACGTATCGTCATGACGGCGTTGGATAGACAATTCTGTCATGACATGTAAGTCCATGAAAAGACAGGTGACAATGGACCGAGGGCAAACCCAAATCTCGCACTTTCGGCAGCATCGTACCCGCCCTTGCAAAAAGCGCAAGAGCGGGGCACCCACAGTGTTGAAGCGTAAGAGAAAAACTGAAAGGCCGGGCCACCCGTCCCTCTTTGCCTCCTCGGCAATGAACCTCACCATCGCGCGATGCTGCAGTTCTGTCACTTCGATTTGCGTGGCGACACGTATCTTGTCGGCTTGCGCCTCGGCTTCTGCAACTCTGACGATCTGCCAAGGCTTAGCTAGGCCGCCAATCGCATCGGAAATCTTCTCTATAAGTGTGTTTGCCGGCTTGCCCAGATCGCCCAGACTTATGAGGGACTTCGAATCTCCCACGACACCCTCCACCAAAACGAAAGTATATTCTCGTGTCCATTCCAGCGTTCACATAACACGAAGACTATTCTCGTAGTTATTTCGGTGGTACTCCGGAATCGCCCGATTGACGCGGCGATGCGTTTCATACTAATCTGCGCTTACACCGGAAAGGAGGTGGTCTGATGACAAGTTCTGATGGCAGTAGTAGAGGTACTCAAAGACCAGGTGAGGTGGCTGAGACTTAGAGCGGTCGCTCTAAGCGGGGCTTTGGACGCGGAATTCGCAAGAACCGCAATCCGGAGCTACAGCCCGCACACTACCGGTGATTAAGGATTGATTCCGCCTGACGCAGGTCGGTCAGGAGCCCGGAGTTGCCGAAGAGGCCACGTAGAGTGACCACCTCTTGGTCAATCCCAAACAGTCCACCGGACGGCCCGCAGGTTTCACAGCCTGCGGGCCGTTTGTTTGTCCGCCAGGATTCAGCGTCCCAAGCTCGAAAGACCATCTTGCGACAATCCTTCTTCGACTCGAAATGCTGGACCGCGGACGGAACCTACTTTTGCCCGACCACCACAATCATGAAACTTCCTGGCTTCATCTTTGGGCGGCCGGTCTCGCCTGGTTTCTGCGGCTCGAATTCGGCGGTCGGCAAATAGATTTTGTGAGCCGAGGGATCGATGTCCATCGTTCTCGCACCCAGTGGGGTGGTAACCGTTTCAAAGACTTCATATTTCCCACCGGATTCGCCGATGACCATGAGCTTGCCGTCGCGGCAGCTTGCGAATGCCTGATGACCATCGAAACGCGTGGCGTCGACGCCGGTTCCGATCGGGAGATCGGCCAGCACCTTGCCGTCGTCGGTGCTCATCACAATCATCTTTTGCGGATTGCGGCATCCGATGAACAGCTTGTGGCCGGCTGTGTCGATGGCTAGCCCCACGGGCGCTCCGCCGGGCGCTACCGGCCAGTGCGCCAGCACCTTCCGCGCCTTGATATCAACGACGGCGACCTGGTCTTTATCCACGAGATTGATGTAGACCTTGCCTGCACCATCTGCGGCGAGGAACTCCGGCTTGCCGCCGAGATCAATCGGCGGATCGATCTTTGCCGTCTTCGGATCGGCGTCAGGCTTGAGAGTCATCAGCACGCCGTCATCGCCGGAAACCGCCAACACCAGCCCGCTGGCCTTGTCGTAAATGATGCCGTCGGCGTCGGGCCGCGCGGCAACCGTGGCCAGCACCGCGTTCGACTTGAGATCAAAGATCACGATCGAGCCGCTGCCGTCGGTGATGAATCCGCGCCCAGCCTCGGGAACGAGAGCGACTCCGTGATTGTGCTTCTGGCCGGGAATGTCGGCTATCGTCTTGCCGGAGTCGGCGTCGATGACCATCGTGTGCGTGCTGCGAGGAACGTAAAGGCGGTGATTGTTCGCGTCGACCGTGATGTAATCCCAGCCGCCCTCGCCGCCGATGTGAAACGTCTTCTCGACAGACCATTGGCTCTGAGCGAAAGCGCGGCTCGTAAGACTAAGCGAAACTGCTGCAAGCAGCAGGTATGCAAATGCGTTTCGAATGGACATACGACCTCCCGGTCAATGAGGATCGCTGAAATGCTAGTCCTTCAATATGAAAGGAACCTGAAAGGCGAACGGACCGTTAGCGAACGTTAGGCGGGTCTATCCTTCTTCTTTGGCACACCCTTGGTGTGGCAGTCGATGCACTTGACGGTGTGGATGTTGTGCGGGCTCTTCGCGGATTTGAAGGTCGTGTCCATCTTCTCAACATCGAGGCCGCAATTCGAGAGTTGTGGATGGCAGTTCGCGCAGGAGGCGCGCGTGGTCTGTCCGTGCTTCTCGTGGCAAGCGAGGCAGCTGAGGCCTTCGTGCACGCCGACGGGAGTGCGGTCGTCACCAGAGCCGACCTGCGCCGCGGCCGTGGGCGCGTGACATTGATAGCAGAGCGCCTGCCGCGGATCGGGGCTGATCTTCACCAGGCGCGCGCCGTCATACATCTGCGGCATTGGCAGGCGGTGCACGGGAATATAGTCCTGCTCGCGGCGGTCGAAGAGAGCGAGCGATGGGCGGAAGATTTCCTCGTGAGTCGGGTCGCGCTCAGCGCCGGGCCGCTGTTGTGGGTTTCCATGGCGATGCATCTGGTGGCAGGTCAGGCACGGCATGGCGGGCTGATTGGCAAGTTGCGGCTCAAGCAGTTGCCACGGACCATGAGTATCGACGGGAGAAACGAGACTTCGAATGCTGCCCTGGAAATGCATGCCGTGGCAGCGCAGGCAGTCTTCCATCAACAGCGTGCGCTGGTTGTGATTTTTGTCGAGGAGAATCTCGGAATAAGTAGCGCTGTGTCGGCTCGAGGACCAGTCCGCGTATTCTTCGCTGTGACATTTGGCGCAGCGCTTCTCGATTTTGAGAACGTCATCGGTTTTTAGTTGGACCTGCTCGGGGACTTTGCCACTTAAATGCGCGCTCAGGCGGCGCAGATTCTTTAGATGAAATCCCGCATCGAGCGTGAAAACGTCTCCGTGACATTCGGAGCAGGCAATATTCCGATGCGCCGACTCATGCCAGTCGCGGTAGGGCTGCCATATTTCGTGACAGCGCGTGCAGGACTTGCCTCCGGAGTAGTTGTAGTAGAGGCTGGCGCCGGGCAAAACGAATAGCACGAGCAGGATAAGCAGCAGCCCTGCTCGTCCTCGGGTCGACGTTCGTTGTGTAGCCATCGAAGCCTCCCGCGTGCCGCTCTACGCGCGGCCGTGAGTTCCCTTCCAGCACTTCACCAGATTTTCGGAGGCGTAGTACGCAATCGCCATGATCGTCAGTACGGGATTGAATCCGCCGTTGTTGACGTGCACGCTACCGTCGATCACGTAAAGATTGTCGACGTCGTGAACACGGCAGAATTTGTCGACCACGGAAGTTTGTGGATCATTTCCCATGCGGCACGTGCCCGCCTGATGCTGTCCGCCACTTGGGCCGTCGCGAGAGATCCAGTTGAACGGAATCGTCGTGGTCGCGCCCGCCTCCTTCAGCCAGAGCTCGGCTTTCGACGATAAGAATTTCGTTCCCAGCAGATCGTTCTCGTGACGGTGTCCCGACAACCGCGCGACGGGAATGCCCCAGAGATCCCTTATTTTCGGGTCGACCTCGACCCGCGACTCGAAGACCGGCATCTCCTGCACCGGACCCATGATGTAAATGCTGCGCCTGTAGTAGCGGCGCATGAACTCTTTGTGCGCCGCGCCCCATCGCGGAATGCCCGGCCCACCAAGGCGCGCGAACTGATAGGGCAGGCGGATGAACTCGTTCGCGAGCAAACCGCCGCCGACGAATCCGGGATTGCCATGATTGAAATCGCAGAGCGCGATCGAGGCTCCGGGACCGAGGTCGTCATAGGTTTCCTGCTCGAACAATCCAGCTGCGCCGGTATAGGCGTGGCCTTGCAGGTTGCGTCCGACCCAGTCATAGCGGTTGCCGAGCCCGTTCGGGAACAGGCGCGACCTCGAATTCAGCAGCAGACGCGCGGATTCAATGGCCGCGCCTGAGACGACGACTAGATCGGCTGGCTGCTCCTGCAGGCGTCCATCGGAATCGAAATATGTAACGCCGGTTGAGTGGCCGCGATCATCAGTCAGAACTTCCTTCGCGATGCACTCGGTGCGCAAGTCGCAGTTGCCGGTTTGAATCGCTTTCGGAATCACCGTATTCTGCGTGCCGCATTTGGCGTCGACTTCGCAGGCAAATCCTACGCACCAGCGGCAGCGCATACAGGCGCCGCGTCCGTTGTAAGGGACAGAATTCCGCAGCATCGGCAAATCGAAAGGATGCAGCCCGAGCCGTTCGGCGGCCGGTTTCAAAATCTGGTATTCACGATTCGGCGGAAGCGGTGGCATGGGCAGCGGACGTCTCCTCGGCGCACGAAAAACATTGTTCGAATCGTCACCCGACACGCCGATCTCCCACTCGGCCTTCTCGTAGAACGGCTCCAGATCGGCGTAGCTGATCGGCCAGTCGTCAAGCGTGCTTCCTGCGACAGCGCCGTAAGTCGAACGCAGGCGGAAATCTTTTTCGAGGAAGCGCCATGCCATCGCGCCGTAACTCAGCGTGCCTCCGCCGACGCAGGCGGCGTTGTTGCTGTACGCGCCGTGATTCGACAGGACGACCTCTTCCCTACCGTTGGCATCGACAATCACGCGGGGATTGCGTTTCTCCTCGGGCCCGAACGAATTGCCGAGCACGCACGTGCGCTGATTGCGTAGATCGTCTTTGCGGTCATCGTAGGGCGTGCACCATCGTCCGCGTTCCAGCAGGACGACGCTCAGGCCGGCCTCGGCGAGTTCCTTGGCGACGATGCCGCCTCCGGCTCCGCCGCCAACCACCACCGCATTGACCCGCCGCAATGACATGCCTTTCCCGGCCATTCGTCTTACGCTTTCGTGACCTTTGCTCCTTGCCGGCCGCGAATCGGCGGATACGGCAGGCCCAGCATCTTCCAGCTCACCGCATCGCGATTTCCTCCGTGCCGCGGATCGCCGTAATAGCCCTGCATCGCGTGATCGATCACCATCGAGAAAAATTCGGAAGATGAGACTTCATGCCAAACGGCCTCGGGCACCTGCTCCCTTTCGAACCGCTGCAGCAATTCGATCTGCTGAGTGGTATCCAGATCCGCGAACTTTTTCCCGCAAGCGAGCCGGCTGCTCTGGTTCACGGCCGCGAGTCCTCTGCGATAGGGCTCTTGCAGATTCTCGAAAGGTCCGCAAAGCTGGCGGTCGATATAGTTGACGACACCCGCCCACGACGCCCCTGGGTCCTGATCGGGGGGAATGATCTGATCGCTGATCGCGGCCAGCGTCTGCGCTTCGTCGATCGAGAAGAATAGCCAGGGAGTCCCGTTGCGCCCGCAAGCTACTCCGACACCGCTTGCAGCCGCTGCTGCGAATGCCACTTCCAGAAATTCGCGCCGGCTCAATTTGCCCGATTTCACGCGGTTTTCACCCGGTTGGAATGTACGGGCGATCGTCGCGCGCGGCAGTGACCTCCATCACGACGAGGGGTGACCGGGGCGCTGTACAAGGCTTTTATTCGGCAGGCAAGAGCGGGTATCCTTGCTGGGTGCCGGATTTGGATGATCCCCGGGAACGCCTGCGGCTAGCCAACACCTACGCCGCAATGACGGACGGCGAACTGCAGAATCTCGCCCGTAACCCCGAGGCCTTGACCGACGCGGCCTGGGACGCGCTCGAAGATGAACTCGACCGCCGGCATCTGGAAGTTCCTCGCGAACCGGAGGAGCACCGCGAGGAAGTCGATTTTCGCACGCTGGTCACGATCCGCCAGTTCCGCGATCTGCCGGAAGCCTTGCTGGCCAAGGGAAGCCTCGAGTCGGCGGGATTCGAGTGCTATCTTCGCGATGACAACCTGGTTCGCCTCGATTGGTTCATCTCGAACTTCGTCGGAGGCATCAAGCTCTGCGTTAAGCCGGAAGATGCCTTCGACGCGCGCAAGCTGCTCGACGAGCCGATCCTTGAAGGACTCTACGTCCACGGCGTGGGACTGTACGAACAGCCACGCTGTCCGAAATGCCAGTCGCTCGACGTCAATTACCGCGAACTCGACCGCCCGATCGCGTATTTGAGCGCGTTCCTGAAAGTCCCCATGCCGGTGCAGCGCAATGGCTGGCACTGCCATGCGTGTAACGCCGAGTGGGAAGATGAAGAGAGTCGATCAGCCTGAGCGCAGTCCTGAAACCTTTCAATTCGCCGAGATTGGGGTATGATCTCCAGCCATGGCCTGGATTGATCCCGAGCAGGAACGGCAACGCCTCACGGAGTTCTATGCAGGCCAGATGGATGGAGAACTCGAAAAGGTCGCGTCTCAGGCGTATGAACTGACCGACATCCCTCGCGAGATTCTTCGCGCTGAGCTCGCAAGGCGCGGCCTGGAGGCGGCTCTCACCGAACAGGCTCCAGTCGTCGTGAACGAAACTCAGGAGCCACAACCCGGCGATCCCCCGCCTGACCCAGATTCTCCCGAAGGTGAGTCCTCTCAGGATGAGAGTGAAGTCGAGTTGCGCAGAATGGTCACAATCCGCCAGTTCCGTGATTTGCCCGAGGCCTTACTCGCGAAGGGATGTCTCGATTCTGCGGGAATTGACTCTGTGTTGCTGGACGACAATCTGGTTCGCCTGGATTGGTTCTGGTCGAACCTGATGGGAGGAGTAAAACTGAAAGTAGATCCCTCGGACGCGCCTGCCGCGGACGAAATTCTTAAGCAGCCGATTCCTGAGAATTTCGATGTAGATGGAGTTGGGGAATACGAGCAGCCGCACTGTCCTGCCTGCCAGTCGCTCGATGTAACGTTCAAAGAGCTGAATCGTCCCGTTTCCTACATGACAATGTGGCTGAACGTGCCGATTCCGATTTATCGCCGGGCATGGCGTTGTCATGCCTGCAATGTCGAGTGGGAAGACGATGGACGTCCCGAGTCAACCAATTCAGCGAGCTAACTTCGCAAATCCCTTGCGGATGACGTCTTGCGTATCTCCCGCCAGATTCAGAGCGGGCAATTCGTCGCGTGTGAACCAGCGCACCTCGGCGGCATCGCTCGCTGCGCGCAACTCGCCTCCCACACGCGTGCAGAGGAAATCGATCAGCACGTAGTGATACTGCACGCGCTTCTCGGCGTCGTACAGAATGCGGTCGTAGACTCCGAGCAACTCACCCGGCTCGACGATCAGTCCGGTTTCTTCGCGAGCCTCGCGAATCGCCGCCTCGCGCACCATCTCGCCGACTTCGAGCACGCCTCCGGGGATCGACCACTGCCCTTGAATCGGCGGATGCGCGCGCTTCACCAAGACGACGCGCTCGCCCTCAACAATGATGGCGCCCACACCTACCAGCGGCGTCTCTGGGAATTCGCGTTTCATAAAAAAGTACTCAGTGCCCAGTACTCAGTACGCAGTTAAGGCTATTCGTGACGCTGCAGAACCTAGCACCTGGGCACCGAGTGCTGAGTACAGACTGCAGATTATATCGGGCTTGACTGGAGCTAAGGTCACGCATGTACAGCTTTCCGTCGGTCCGCTTGCTAGAATGACTTTCCAGAACGTGCATCATGGCTCTCGAGGAATACAAACGAAAACGACGGTTTGAAGAGACGCCCGAGCCTCCACCGAAGGTGGAGAAGAAAAAGGGCAACCGCTTTGTCGTGCAGAAGCATGAGGCGACGCGCCTGCATTACGACTTCCGGCTCGAGATGGAAGGCGTTCTCAAGTCGTGGGCGGTGCCCAAAGGCCCGTCGCTCGATCCTGCCGACAAGCGCCTCGCGATGCAGGTCGAGGATCACCCCGTTTCGTACTTCGATTTCGAGGGCAACATTCCCGAAGGTAATTACGGAGCGGGCAGCGTGATGGTGTGGGATGTCGGCACCTGGCAGCCGCTCTCGCCCACGCCTGTTAATGGAAAGTACGTGCCCGGCACTGAAGCTGAAGCCGTCTCGATGCTCGCCAAGGGTGACCTGAAATTCCGGCTCAACGGCAAGCGACTGAAGGGAGACTTTGCACTAATTAAGATGCGAGGGCGCCGCCCCGGGAGCAAGGGCAACGAGTGGCTGATGATCAAAAAGCACGACGACTATGTTGTCGAAGGCTACGACGCGGGAGAGATTGACGAGTCGGTCCTGAGCAAGCGCAGCATGGATGACATCGCCGGAGACGCGAGATCGCGCGAGTGGACGAGCAGCCGTCCCGCAGGTCGCGGCAAACTGAAAGCCGCGTGGCTGGCCGACGCAGTGAGAAAGCTCGATCAAAAAAAAAAGCAAACTCAAAGGAGAACCGCCGAGGACGCAAAGGAGGCAGAGAGAAGTAAAAGGAAAAAGTCCGCATCGAAGAGCTTCCTAGCACCGCCGCCATCTCCTCAACCGGAAGTAATCCCTCCAAAATCCTCTGTGGCCTCGGCGCCCTCTGCGTTGGGTCCTTCCGACCGGCCCGTTAAGCGGCCCATGCCCACCAGCATCTCGCCGATGCTGGCCGAATCTACCGAGAAGCCATTCGATAGCCCGGAGTGGCTGTTTGAAATCAAGTGGGATGGCTACCGCGCGGTCGCCTTCATTCAGAATGATAGCGTGCGGCTCATCTCGCGAAATCAAAACGAACTCACGGCCCGCTATCCCGAATTGAACGACATGCCGAAAGCCGTTAAGGCGAAGAACGCGATCATCGATGGCGAAGTCGTCGCGCTGGACTCCGAAGGCAAGCCCTCATTCAGCCTCATGCAACAGCGCACCGGATTCCGTCCCGGAGGCAAGCGCGGCGCGGCCAACGCCGATGTGCCCGTGCTCTACTACGCCTTCGACTTGATCTATCTCGACGGAGAAGACTGGCGCAGAGTTCCGCTCGAAGAGCGCAAACGCAAGCTCGCCTCGATCATCAAGCCCGGCGATTCGCTTCGTTATTCCGATCACTACGAGGCGCAAGGACAGGCGCTGTTCGATATGGCAAAATCCACGGGGCTTGAAGGCATCGTCGCCAAGCATCGCAACAGCTGCTACGAAGAGCGCCGCAGCCGCGAGTGGCTGAAGATCAAAATCCGGCACCAGATCGAGTGCGTTGTCGGGGGCTTCACCGAACCGGAGGGCAGCCGGGCGCATTTCGGATCGCTGGTGCTCGGGGTATACGACGACCACGAACGCCTCATCCATGTCGGGCAGGCCGGCAGCGGATTCAATCAGAAATCACTGGCTGAAATCTGGAAGACGCTGCAAAAGATCGAGACGAAGAAAAATCCCTTTTATGGCGAAGTCGAGGCTCTGAGAAAAGTCGCTTGGGTGAAGCCGGAACTCGTTGCCGAAATCGAATATTCCGAATGGACCCACGGCACCGGGGCCGGCAGCGGACCGAAACTTCGCGCCCCAGTCTTCCAGGGCCTGCGCGACGACAAAGATCCGAAAGAGTGCACGCTCGATCAGATTGAAGGCGAGCACCCGCACTGAACCTCTCGCCAAGCATACGGGGACAAATTCATGCGGTCCGTAGTAGCCTTATGAAACAGAAGTAGGGCTCGCCGATCCCCGGTAAAACAATCAATTCCCCAATAGCGAAATTCGAGCCAGCGAGAAGACACGCAGGCAGCGATGGACTGGAACTATCAAGAGCGGCAAATCCGTTTCGACATTCGCGCCGAACGCGAAGAGTGCGAGCGCCTTTTTCGACATCCCGCAAGAGTGTTGCAAGACCGGCTCGCCCGTTGTGGAGGCGGCGATCGAACCAAGCATCCTGCGATCCCCGAGTGGAAAAAGGTATACCTGAAGGAAGCGGAGCAGCGGAGACTTCTGCGCCAGGCAAGAGTATTGAGCTGGGGCAAGGAGAAGAGATATTACTTCTCGTACACAAAGTCTGCCCTTCTCGAGTAGATGAGCCGTTCCGGGTTTCTCCCTGACGGAATCGGCGTGAGAAAATTTACTGCCGCGAACCGGTGTTCCACTTCATCCATGAGCTCACAAGCGCCGGGATTCGCCGGACCGCAAGCTGGTTCCAAGCAGGAGAGCAATACAGATGTCGAGCGTGATGGGAGCGTGGCGCTCCTTCGGAAAAGACGCGTCGGTCCTCAAGCAGAAGGTCAAGCCGGGCACAGCCAAGCGGACCATTCTG
>Ga0335077_10013805_pt1 | contig 10097 bp, 10 predicted proteins | sample Lox_Sample_31_FD_207151 | JGI IMG/M metagenome (GOLD analysis project Ga0335077, IMG submission 207151) | Soil microbial communities from Loxahatchee National Wildlife Refuge, Florida, United States - Lox_Sample_3.1 | ecosystem: Environmental > Terrestrial > Soil > Wetlands | place: USA...
GGCCCGGCGGTGACGCTGTCCTTCGACGTGATGCTCGACATCCTCTTGATGGTGGTGATCGGCGGCATGGGCACGCTTTACGGCGCGGTGATCGGCGCCTCGATCTTCGTGCTCGCGGAAACCTATTTGCAAAACCTGATGGCGATGATCAGCCACGCCACCGCCGGCCTGCCGCTTGTTCCGGTCATCTTTCACCCGGATCGCTGGCTGTTGTGGCTCGGCGTGCTGTTTGTGCTCAGCGTGTACTTCTTCCCGTTCGGTATCGTCGGTCGGCTGGCGACGCGGCGCTAAGGGCTGCGATCAGCCGCGGCGACGGCCTACCGCCCCAACGCGTCGGCGCCGGCCTTGGCGACCTGCGCGTCCTGCGACGACAGCGCGCCGGAGACGCCGATCGCCCCGATGATCTTGCCGTCGACGACGATCGGCAGCCCGCCCTCGAGCGGGGTGATATCCTTGACCGCGAGCAGGCGCAGCCCGGCGCCGCCGGCGGCGATGGCGTCGTCGAGCGCCTTGCTCGGACGCTTGAATCGCAGCGCCGTGTTCGCCTTGCCCTCGGAGGCGCCGATCGAGGCGAGCTGCGTGTTGTCGACCTTGTGGAAGATCACCATGTTGCCGCCGCTGTCGAGGATCGTGATCGCGACCTGCCAGGAATTCTTCGCCGCCTCGAGCTCGGCCGCCGCCATCGCGCGCTTTGCCTGATCGAGCGTGATCGGAGGGCCGTAGGGCGGCGTCGCCGCCGACGCCGAAGGCTGCTGGGCCAGGGCCGGCCCGCCCATGATCGAAAACGCGGCGAACGCGCAAGCGAGCGCGAGCATCCGGGACATCGGGGGTACCTCCTCTCGAGCGCGCCGCTCCGCGTGACGCGCCGCCGGCACAACCGGCACAATATGCGGCAACGCGAGCGGGTGGAAGCCATTCGCATGGGGCGCGCCGATTTTCGCCGGCGCTGGTCGAGACGAGCTGTTCGAAACGTGATCGTCGAGGCCGCTGCGCCGCTTCGGTGCAAGGCCTATATTCGCAGCACACGCAGGAGACGGCGACATGTTCTCGTTCAGGAAAAAGCTCGAAATGCCGGCCGCCGCAGACGCCCTGCCGGGGCGTCCGACGCCGATCCCCACCGCCCGGGAGCATTTCATCAATGGCCGCGCCCTCAAGGGCCCTTATCCCGAGGGGCTCGCGCTGGCGATGTTCGGTCTTGGCTGTTTTTGGGGCGCGGAGCGCAAATTCTGGGAGCTCGGCGACGGCATCTATGTCACCGCCGTCGGCTATGCGGGCGGCTTCACGCCCAATCCGACCTATGAGGAGGTGTGCAGCGGACGCACCGGTCATAACGAAGTGGTGCTCGTGGTCTATGATCCGCAGAAGATTTCCTATGAAAGCCTGCTCAAGACCTTCTGGGAAAGCCACGACCCGACCCAGAGCATGCGGCAGGGCAACGATGTCGGCACGCAATACCGTTCCGGCATCTATGTCTTCTCATCGGCGCAGCGCGCCGCCGCCGAGGCGTCGCGCGCCGCCTACGCCAAGGCGCTTGCCGCTGAGGGCATGGGCGCGATCACCACGGAGATCCGCGAGGCGCCGCCGTTCTATTTCGCTGAGGACTATCACCAGCAATATCTGGCCAAGAACCCGCACGGTTATTGCGGCCTCGGCGGCACCGGGGTGAGCTGCCCGATCGGCACCGGGATCGCCGCATCAGCGGTCGGCGCCGAAACCGCGGCGCATTGACCGCCGAATATCAAGCCGTCGCCGGCCGGCCCGAGGCCTCACCGCGATCGGTTTCGGCGCGCTGGTGCCGGCGCGGCGCGGGACAGAATTTGGCCTGCGCACCGGTCCGGTGAGGGATTGTTAACCATACCGGGCGTTAATCGGGCCCTGAGTTCGCTCGAACGGGGCCCGATAGTGCGCATCCGCGTCACCCGCTCTCTCGTTTTGTTGTTGGGCGTAGCGATCGCCGCCGCCGGATGTGCGCAGCAACCGGTCGCCCGCCTGCAGGCAGCGGCCGCACCGTCGCCCCCCACCATCGACAGTCTGGCTTACGGACAACCGGCATCGGGACAACCGGCGTCGCCGGCGCCGCTCTTGATGACGACGCGTGCTCCCGCGCGCACCGCAGCGGCCGCGCCTGTCGCCGCCACGCCCGTCGCCTATGTGCCAGCGGCCCCGGAGGGGCCTTATACGCTCGACTCGGGCGACCGGCTGCGCATCGTCGTGTTCGGCCAGGACGGCCTGACCAACTCCTATTCGGTCGATGCCTCGGGTCACATTGCCATGCCGCTCATCGGGCCAGTGTCGGCGCGGGGTGCGACGACCGACGAGCTGTCGAGACGGATCGCCGACAAACTGCGCCAAGGTTTCATCCGCGAGCCGCACGTCGCCGTCGAGATCGAGTCGTACCGGCCGTTCTTCATCCTCGGCGAAGTGACGCAGCCCGGCCAATATCCTTACGTCGCCAACATGACCGTCGAAACCGCGGTGGCGATTGCCGGCGGCTTCGCGCCGCGCGCTTTCCGCCGCACGGTGATCGTCAGTCGCGTCGTCGAAGGTCAGCAGATGCGCGTGACCGTTCCGGTCACCTATGCGCTGCGCCCCGGCGATACCGTCAACGTCCAGGAACGGTGGTTCTAGCGGATCGCTGAAGACGGGAGACCGCGGGCCGAATAGTCTTCAGTCCGCCGTCCGTCTCCTACTTTTTCAGCTTGGCCTGCAGGAACGCGATCGACCGCCGCCAGGCCACTTTGGCCGCAGTCTCGTTGAAGCTGCCGCGCTCGTCGCAATTGAAGCCGTGCCCGGCATCGGGATAGACGTAGATCTCGCAATCGCCGCCGCGCTTCTGCTTGATCGTCTCGACGTCGCTCATCGGGATCGAGGCGTCCTTTTCGCCGAAATGCAGCTGCGTCGGCACCTTCGGCTTGGCGTCGACGTTTTTCGCGATCTGGCCGCCATAGTAGCCGATGGCGGCCGAGAGGCCGTTAAGCCTGGCGGCGGCAAGGAACGCGATGGTCCCGCCCATGCAGAAGCCGATGATGCCCACCGGGCCATCCTGCGCCGCCGCGTCAATAGCCGCCTGGGTATCGCGCATCATCGCGCTCCAGTCGGGATTGGCTACGAATTTGCGCGCGTCGGCGATCTCGTCGGGTGAATAGCCGGTCTCGAAATTCGGCTGCTGACGATCGAACACGGCCGGCGCCACGGCCGCGTAGCCTTCGCCGGCGAGCCGGTCGCACACCGCGCGGATGTGATGATTGACGCCAAAGATTTCCTGGATGACGACGACGCCGCCCTTCGCCGGGCCGCTCGGGTCGGCGCGATAGGCGCCGAGCTTGAAGCTGTCCGACGCCGTCAGTGTGAATGGCTTGCCCAAGACGCTCTCCTTCGAATGAACAATCTTTGCTCCGCGCCCCACCACCATACCATACACCGGCGGGCATCGCCGTTGAATGGCGCGGCGAAGTGGGGTGAGCGCAACGCGCTAGCCGCCGTGCGCACCCGATTGCGCGCCCGACAGTTCGTCCAACAGGATCTCGCGCAGCCGCGCGACTGCCTGCGAAGGATTGGTCTTTGCGGTGTAGAGCGACAGCTCGATCTGCGGCAGTTTTGGCAAGCCGCTCGACCTGTCCAATACCGCGAGCGGCGCCGGCAAACCGAGCGCGGTGCGGATGGTTATTCCGAGCCCTGCCGCGGCCGCTGCCCACAATCCGCTCAGGCTCGGAGAGGTGAAGGCGAGCCGCCACGGGCGCTTCGCTTTTTCGAGGGCGTCGACGCCCGGCTGGCGGAACACGCAGGGCGCCTCGAACAGCGCCAGCGGAACTTTTTCGCCAGGCGCGACGCTCGAGCCCTTCGGCCCGATCCAGGCCATCGGCAGCCGGCGGACGGTCACGGCGTCGGCGATCGGCGGCGGACTTCCCCATAGCAAAGCGAGATCGAGGCCACCGCGGGCAATGCGCTCGACCAGCTTGTCCGTGCGATCGACGCGCGCTTCGAGCAGCACCGATGGATGGATGCGGCTAAAACGCGCCAAGACACCGGGCAGCCAGGTGTCGCCGAAATCCTGAGGCAGGCCGAACCGGACCGATCCCTCCAAGAAGATGCCACGTGCGACCGCCACCGCCTGGTCATTGAGTTCCAGGATCCGCCGCGCATAACCCAGCACCACGTCGCCCGCGTCGGTGAGCGCCAGTCCGCGTCCCTGCCGGCGGAACAACGGGCGGCCGACGCGCTCCTCGAGCTTGCGCATTTGCAAGCTGACCGCCGACTGCGAGCGCCCCAGGCGCTCCGCCGCTTTGGAAAAGCCGCCGAGGTCCATCGCGACGGCAAGCGTCCGCAAGACGTCCATGTCCAGATTGGCGAGCTGCATAGTTCAGTTCTGCAAAAGTGAAGCTTCAAGATTATCAATTTTTCTAATGAACGGCAAGGGGCCATATTGGCTCCGAGAGGCCGCCAAAGGGCGGCAGTTTCGATGGAGCAAATCGATGCCGCTTATTCGCATAGCGCTGCGCGCCGGCAAGCCCGCCGGCTATCGGCGCGCCATCGCCGACAACGTCTACGAGGCGTTGCGCGAAACCTTCAATGTCCCAGAAAAGGATTTCTTCGCCACCATCGTCGAGCATGACCAGTCCGGCTTCATCTACGACCCGGAATACTTCAACATCGCCCGCACGGACGATCTGGTGATCATCCAGATGACTGTGAGCAATACGCGCAGCGTCGAGCAGAAGAAGGCGCTCTACCGCTGTGTCGCCGAGCGGCTGGCCAAGAATCCGGGTGTGCGGCCGCAGGATGTCTTCATCAATCTCGTCGAAGTCGTCAAAGAAAACTGGTCGTCCGGCGAAGGGGTCGCGCAATATGCGTAGCCCGCACGTCTGCACGCCGCCGCCCGTAATTACGTCTGCGGTCGCGGTCTGGATCGCCGTCGTGCTCCTTGCGGGTGGCCGCAGCAACCCTGTTTCTGCTGCTCTCTCCCGCGCACCCGGTGCCCGCCGAAATCTCAGAGGGGCTGACCTCGCCGGCAAGCTTCGGCGCCCGCACGACCTAAAGCGCGCATGATCTCTCGGAGAGCCGGTTCCCTGTTTTTCCGGGATCACGCGCTAGCGTTGCGCCGCGGACGAAACCGGGTGCGGCGCGTGGCGTGCGGCCCGCTCGCGCCCGCCGGTGTTCTCGGCGCGGCGGTTGAGCTTCGACTTTGCGCGCTGCGGCAGGCCGGGCTTGGCGGCCTTGACGGGCCTGACGACCGGCGTGACGACGATGAAATCCGTGCCCTCGCCGGTTTCCTCACCGAGTCCCTGATCGGAAACGATCAGCGAAGAACCGGGAACGATCAGCGCGGAGATCTGGTCAATCACGTCCTGAGGAATCTCGATCCGCGCCAGCGCCTCTTGCGGCCGCTGCGCCGGCGGATCTGGGACCGGCTCGCCGGCCATGGCGGCCTGCCGCGTTCCCTTGCCGCTGCTTTCCGCCTTCTTCTCTAAGGCTGGCGCCGCCTTCGGCGGATCGCCGGGAAGCGAAACGACCGTCCAACGCAGCGCGGCGGCGTCGGGCATGAACTGCATCGCCGTGAACACGTGGGTTCCCAGCGGCCGGTCCGGCTGCTCGATGGTCACCGCGGCTTCGAACACCGGTTCGAAGTTCTGCCGCACATAGATCTTGCTGGTCTTACGGCTGACGAAGATCGCAATCGGCGCTTTCTTGCCGGCGCCTGCCATCGCCGCCGGTTTGGGCTTGGGCGTCGGCGGCGGCACGTTTGCCGGAGCCGTCTCGATCGCCGGTCTGAGCACGGCCGTCGCCGCCGGCGCCGATGCGCCATCCTTCGCGGCGGATTCATCCGCGTCCTTTGCCGGTGCCGGCACGACCGCGTGCGGATCGGGCGGGTCGGACGTTATCGCGCCTGAGGGAGCGTCGGACTGTTTCCCGTCATCAGCGGTCTGCGCGGTCTTGACGGGATCGGCCGCCAGCGTCGCGGCCGAAGCCGGCGGCTTGGCCTGGCGCGCGAACAGTTGCGGGTCCGCGAATTCCTCCGGCTTGAGCTCGGGACGCGCGATAATGACCCGCGCGCCAAGTCTGGTCAGGCCCCACAGCCGCTGCGCGAATTCGCGCGGGATGCGGATGCAGCCATGCGAGGCCGGGTGGCCGACCCCAACGCCTTGATGAAGGGCCACGCCCGACCAGGTGATGCGCTGCATGTAAGGCATCGGGGCGCTGCTGTAGATGTTCGACTCGTGATAAATTTCCTTGCCGACAATGCTGAAAACGCCCAGCGGCGTTGGATGCTCGGGCACTCCGGTCGCGACCAGCGCATCGGCGACATGCACGCCGTCGCTGTAGAGGTGCAGCTTCTGCTGGTCTGTGGAAATGATGATGTGCAGCTGACCTTTCGGAATATTGCCGAACGGCTCCTTCGACACGTGTTCGGTTTCCTTTTTGAGCTGTGCCTTGAGCCTGGATTTGTCTCTGGCCGCTGCCGGCGAACATACCGCCGGCGCGAAGGCAAGCCCGGCGACGCAGACAAGGCTCAGCGCCACATGCGTGCGCCGGCGGTGACGGAGCGGGCCACAAACATCGCGGGTGCGGTCAGCGGTCAATTGATCGTTCCGGCGAAGGGGTGAGTGCCAAACGACGCGAATCTTCGACGGCAGTGTACACCAGGACGGCGGCGCCGCGGATGGGCCGGCGGCGGGGGGTGGCGCGGCGATCCTTCGCCGGCTGGCCGATCCGACCGGCTCAAGCCGGCGGCGCCAGCGTAAAGGCCCGGGCCAGTAATTCGTAGCAATGCCGGCGTGCGCCATGATCGTAGATCATGCTGGTGATCATCAACTCGTCGGCGCGGGTCGCTTCGATCAGCGCGCGCAACCGGCGCGTGGCCGCATCGATGCCGCCGACGGTCAAACGCGCCCGATGCTGCACGAGGCGTTCCCGGTCGAGCGGACTGTACGAATGGGCGGCGGCCTCCTCCGGCGAGACCAGCGGCAGAAATTTCCCCTGCATGCGGTTGACGAAGTGCAGCTCGGCGCTCGCCGCGATGCGTTCGGCTTCGGCATCGGTATCGGCGGCGACGACCGCCGTGGCGAGGATCGCGTAGGGCTGCGCCAGTCCTGGCGACGGCTTGAAATGCGCCCGATAGCTGAGCATCGCGCTCGCCGCGTCATGCTCGGCGAAATGATGCGCGAACGCGAAACCCATGCCGCAGGCGGCGGCGAGCTCGGCGCTATATCCGCTGGAGCCGAGGAGCCAGACGGGCGGCAATGCGACATCCGTCGGCACCGCGTGCACATTGCGGAACGGATGACCCTCCGGGAGGCCGCCGCGCTCCAGCAGCAGCAGCTCCTGAAAACGCTCGAGGAAGTCGTCGGCTTCGTCCGCGTCCTGCCGCCGGCGCAGGGCGAAGGACGTAACCGGATCGGTGCCCGGTGCGCGCCCAAGACCGAGATCGATGCGGCCGGGAAACAGCGCTTCCAGCACTTTGAAGCGCTCGGCGACCATCAGCGGCGCATGGTTCACCAGCATGACTCCGCCCGAGCCGACGCGCATGCGCCTGGTCGCCGCCGCGATCTGTCCGATCATGATCTCGGGCGCCGAGCTCGCAATGCTGGCGATGTTGTGGTGCTCGGCAAGCCAGTAGCGCGTATAGCCGAGCCGGTCGGCCAAGCGTGCAAGATCGAGCGAGTTTCGCAACGCAGCCGAACCCGGCGTGGCGGTCGTGACCGGCGATAGATCAAGGACAGAGAGCGGGGTCATCCACCGCACTCATAGCAAATCCGCGTCCCCCGCTGTGCTCGGGCTCGGCCGGTTGCAACTCCCGCCGCGCCGCGTGGCGTTACCAGCCGGCCGGGCGCACAAACGGACCGCCGACGGCAGCTGTCGAATCCTGGTTGTCGGGACCGGCAAAGCCGAGACGCGAACTTGGGGCGCGGTGTCTCCTGCTGGCGAGGTGCCGGCGCGCGCCCTTCTTCCGAGCGGCCTTGGCGGTTTTTTCATCGGGATGCTCGAAGCTGCGTGGAACCAGACCGGTTTTCGGTGCGGCAGGCTCGATCTCAACCGCCGGATCCGTGGGCCCCCCGACCGCAACGATATCCGGCGCCGTGGTCGAGGAGGATGCCGGCGCATCGGCGACCTCCTTGGCGGGGGACGGATTCGTTTCGCGCCCGACCAGGGTGGCGCGCGCTTCCTGCGATGAGGTTGCTGCGTCTGTGCTGTTTCCCGAAAGCTGAGACGGTTGTGGCGGGTCACCTGCCGATGGACTGGCCGCAAGATCGTTCGCCGCCGGCGGGTTCGCCCGCAGGCCGCGATCGAAGGGCTCGACCGCGGCGACGGTGATTGGCGGTGAAGGCGACAGGCTGGCCAGGATTTGCAGCGGCGCAGTGGCCGACGGCAGGCGCGCCAAGGGTTCGTGATTGACGCGAAAGGCGGCAAACACCGCGAAGCCACAGCTTACCGCAACGACCGACACAATCATCGCCGCGATCAGCAGGCGGACGTTGGGAAACATGCGACCTCGCAGCACGCCCGCGCGCGACCCGCAGCAGCACGCGTCACAATGGGCGATGGATCATCGCGAGGACAGTTGGCCGGCGCGCCGGTCAAAAGGGCCCCAGCCGACACGCCGCCGGACTGCGGCCGATTTGGCGTTCCTTCCGGCGCGCGCGACCTTAGCGTGAGTCGCCGAAAAACCAATGTGAAAAAATGAAAGACGCCGCGCGGAACGATACGTGTTCGCGGCTAACGCGCGACCGTGCCTTGCCCTTGCGCCGACGCGGCCGTCGGCGTCGATCCGGCCAAGACCACGACGCGGGTGCCGACGCTCACCCGGTTGTAGAGGTCCTCGATATCGGCGTTGGTCAACCGAATGCAGCCGGAAGAAACGAAACTGCCAATGGTCGAAGGCTGATTGGTGCCGTGAATGCGGTAAAGCGTATTGCCGAGGTAGAGCGCCCGGGCGCCCAGGGGATTGCCATCGCCGCCGGCCATGAAGCGCGGCAGATAAGGCTGCCGCTCGATCATCTCTTTCGGCGGATGCCAGTCCGGCCATTCGGTCATCCGCCGGATGCGCTCGTTGCCGGTCCAGGTGAAACCTTCGCGCCCTTGCCGAGCACCAGATAGAGATAGGTGTGCGGCGTATCGATCACGATGGTTCCGGCGGGCTCCGAGGTCACGTAATCGACAAGCTGGCGACGAAGCTGCGGCGGCAACTCCTTGGTCGGTCCCCGTTCTGGCTGATCCTCCGGCGGCAAGGCTGCGATCACGGCATGATCCGGTGCGGGACTCGGAACCGCACCGGTGATCTCGCCGGGCGTCTCAAGGGCGCCGACATCGACCGGCGGCCGCGGAACTGCTCCCTCGTCCGGCAGTGATTGCACAGGCACGCCGTTTGCATCGCGATAGATCGAGGGTTGCCGGTCATAGGATCCATAGGGCGGCTCGCTTGGCGGCGGGCCGTAACCCGGCGGCGGCAACGGAGCGCCGACGTCGGCGGGCGGCCGCTCGCCCGGGTAGGGCATCGGCGGTGCCGGGGAAAATTCCACGTCTGCCGGCGGCGGCTTTGACTGCGCGCTTGCCGCGGCAATCGAACCCGCAAGGCTCAGCGCGATGACGAAAAGGCTGATACTGATGCGCAAGACAAGGCCCCGAATAACCCCACTATCGGCCTTGTTTTGCAAGCAAGATTGGGCGGGAAGAAGGCAACAGCACCGCAACAGCCAATGGAACACAGGGCTTTCGCGCACTCACGCCTGCTCGTCCAACAGGATGGATAACGAAGGATGAACAAGTGGAACCGCGGCACGTCGGCGCGGGCGGTTTTTGGGCGCGTGCGGTTGCGCCGGTATCATGCTAAGGGCATTTCTGGAATCGGGGACCAGGCCGTGAGATCATCGGATTGGATTCGTTTGGCCGGCGGCGTCGTCGTGGGCGCCCTGCTGCTCGGGAGTCCGGCGCGCGGCGAAGGGCTCATCAACGAGCTCAAGGTCAAGATCTTCGACGCGAAGATGGCGCTGAAGACATTTGTGGGCGGCTTGCGGCACTGCAGCGAGCTCGACGGCACCAACTTCTATTTCCAGCCGCGCGACCGCGTCCTCAATCTCGAAGAGTATCACCAATCGCTGGAT
>Ga0335077_10013806_pt1 | contig 10096 bp, 6 predicted proteins | sample Lox_Sample_31_FD_207151 | JGI IMG/M metagenome (GOLD analysis project Ga0335077, IMG submission 207151) | Soil microbial communities from Loxahatchee National Wildlife Refuge, Florida, United States - Lox_Sample_3.1 | ecosystem: Environmental > Terrestrial > Soil > Wetlands | place: USA: Florida...
GGTGAAAGGTGGCAAGCTCACGCTCGACGCCAACGACGAAATCAGTCGCGACACTCTGCTGACCAAGGATGGCGAAATCGTGAATCAGCGCGTGCGGGAATTTCTCTCGCTGCCCGCTCTGGTTCCGCAGGCAGGCTAGTTACGTCACGTTAGGAGAAGAAATGGGTTCGAATCTCATCAATGGGCTTTTCATCTTCATGCTGGCGGGCTTCATCGGCTTTGAAGTCATCCGCCGGATCTCTCCCCTGCTGCACACTCCCCTGATGTCGCTGACCAATGCTCTCGACGCCATTGCCGTCGTCGGCGCCATCATCCTGGTTGGAGAGCATAAAAGCACGCTGTCTGCCGTGCTGGGGACTCTGGCCGTGATCGCCGCGACCAGCAACGTTGTCGGTGGCTTCCTGATCACTGACCGCATGCTCAAGATGTTCAAGAGCAGCCGCCCGACGAAACCATGACCAGCCAGACCCTCATCGAGATCATCTACCTCGTTGCCAGCGCGCTGTTCATTCTCTCGCTGCGCTGGATGAGCACACCCAGCACCGCCCGCCGTGGTATCTGGGCCGGCGAAATTGGAATGGTTCTGGCCATCGCCGGCACCCTGCTGCATCACGGCATCGTGGATTACAAGTGGATTGCAATCGCCTTGGTGCTCGGCACGGGAATCGGCATTCCGCTAGGCATGGTGCAGATGACCGCAGTGCCGCAGCGGACGGCGCTAAGCCACGCCTTCGGAGCATTCTGCGTGACCCTGGTGGGCACTGCGGAGTTCTATCTGCGCTCGCCCGACGTGCCGCCCTTCATGATGGCGGTGCTTTCCATGGAGGTCATTCTCGGCTCCCTGACCTTTACCGGCAGCCTTATGGCCGCAGGAAAGCTCCAGGAGGTGCTTCCGCAACGCCCCATCACCTACAAGGGCCAGAACTTCGTCAATCTGTCGCTTCTCGCGGTGGCCGTAGTGTTGGCGGTCTACCTGGTCCTGCATCCGGGATCCCGGCAGTTATTTCCCGCAATGCTTGGCGTGGCCATGGTGTTCGGTGTCCTCATGATCGTGCCCATTGGCGGCGCAGATATGCCCACCGTCATCTCCTTGCTCAATTCCTACGCAGGACTGTCCGCGGCAGCCATGGGCTTTGTCGTGGATAGCAAACTGCTGATCATCGCCGGCGCGCTCGACGGGTCTTCCGGATTCATCCTTTCCGTCATCATGTCCAAGGCCATGAACCGGTCCTTTACCAACGTCTTGTTTGGCGCCTTTGGCCAGGTGCAGGCGGCAGCGGCCGGAACGCAGGAAGAACGGACCGTGCGAAGTGCGACGGCCGACGAAGCGGCGGGTATTCTGGCAGCGGCTAACAGCGTCGTGGTGGTACCGGGCTACGGTATGGCGGTTGCCCAGGCCCAACACAAGGTCCGGGAACTTTACGACGCTCTCAGCAAGCGGGGAGTCAATGTGCGCTTCGCCATTCATCCCGTGGCTGGGCGCATGCCCGGCCATATGAATGTCCTTCTGGCCGAGGCCGACATTCCTTACGACCGGCTCATCGAAATGGACGACATCAACGGCGACTTCCCGCAAACCGACGTCGCTCTGGTGATCGGCGCCAACGACGTTACAAACCCTGCGGCTCGCACCGATAGTTCCAGTCCGATTTTCGGAATGCCGATTCTGGATTGCGATAAGGCCCGGACCGTGATGGTCATCAAGCGCAGTATGAGCCCGGGCTTCGCGGGCATTGACAACCCGCTCTACTATCTCGATAAAACCCTGATGCTATTTGGCGATGCCAAGTCCTTCGTCAACAACATCGTTCATGAACTCGGAGGAGGCGGACACTAGACAGACGGTTTGGGACTTCGCCACTGTGCGATCACGGTTCCAAGCACGAGCAGCGTCATCAGCGAGATCACGGTCAGCGAGGCGACGCAATAGACACACCACACTCCCAAAATGTGGGCCTCGATGTTGGCCAGGTAGAGCGAGAATGCCAATCCACCGAGAGTCATCAGCAGCAGCAACCCGTAAGCTCGCCTGAAAGCGAGACCGGCCATCAGAACGTAGCCGGCAATGCCGATTGCGGCAACCGGAATGCCCCAAATCATCGCAAACGGACTGTGGTTCACGATGCCGCAGTCCCAGCGTTCGTTGATGCTGCAAGGCGAGTCGTCGTCAGTGCGGTAGTGCTCACGTAACGCCAGTGATGACGCGGTAATGCCCAGCACTGCCAGCAGGATCAGCACCACTCTCATGTCTACCTCCAGACCGCCTTCCAGATTACAACATCACATTCCGAAAGGCGGCAATTAGAATGGTCTCGCGCGCCAAACGGAAAGTTCCTGATGAAAGCTGCAATTCTGACGTCTCCGCGGCCGGTTGCCGAGTCTCCTCTCGAAATCACGGAAGTGGGACGCCCTACCCCTGGGCGGGATCAGGTTCTGCTGCGAGTGCTGGCGTGCGGCGTGTGCCGAACCGACCTTCACATCGTAGAGGGTGAGCTGCCGCCTCGACTTCAGCCACTCATTCCCGGCCACCAGATTGTTGGCGAGATCGTCGAAGGAGCTACGGCGGAACTGCCTCTTCATACTCGAGTCGGCGTCTCCTGGCTGGGCGGGACGGACGGCACCTGTGATTATTGCTGCCGTGGTCTCGAGAATCTTTGTGATACGCCTTCGTTTACCGGATACACCATCAACGGCGGTTACGCAGAATATGCCACTGCGCGTGCCGATTTCGTATTTCCGTTGCCAGCCAGCCTTGATGATTTGCAAGCGGCGCCGTTGCTTTGCGCGGGAATCATCGGATTCCGCAGTTTGCGCGTGGCCGGCGTGCAGCCCGGCGAGCGCGTGGGTCTGTTCGGCTTCGGTGCGTCCGCGCACCTCACAATCGCTGTGCTGCAATCCTGGAATTGCCCTGTATACGTCTCAACCCGGGGAGACTCTCATCGCCGCCTGGCTTCCTCCCTGGGAGCGGCCTGGGTTGGCAGCGAGAACGACAAACCGCCAGTTGAACTCGACCGCGCCGTCACTTTTGCGCCCAGCGGCGACGTCGTCATTTCCGCTCTCAGCAGCCTGCGAAAAGGCGGCGTGGTGGCCATCAACGCCATTCATCTCGACCGGATGCCGCAGTTCGATTATGACCGCCTGCTCTGGGGCGAGCGTCAAATCCGCAGCGTTGCCAACATGACTCGCACTGATGCCCGCGAGTTCCTTCAGCTTGCCAGCCAGATTGGGCTCCGGCCCAGGGTCCGTTCATTTCCTCTGGACAGGACCAATGAAGCCCTCGCCTTCCTCAAGCGCGATGCCATTGACGGTGCAGCCGTCATCGTTCCCTGAAAGTTAACGGCCGCAACTCCCTCAGCCTGCGCCAGTACGTTCCGTAAAGCATAGAATGCGGGAACCGGGAAACCATGCCTCTCACTTCGACGGATTGGATCGTCATCGCGGGATATTTGCTGATCAATCTCCTGATCGGCATTTATTACCGCCGTCGCGCCAGTGGCAATACCGAGGAATTCTTCGTTTCCGGCCGTGATGTCTCCTGGTGGCTGGCTGGCACTTCTATGGTGGCCACCACGTTTGCTGCGGATACTCCCCTCCTGGTCAGCGGTCTGGTTGCCCGGCAGGGCATCGCGGGAAACTGGATCTGGTGGGGTTCCTGCATCGGCGGCATGATGACCGTTTTCTTCTTTGCCCGCTACTGGCGCCGGTCCGAGATTCTGACCGACGTGCAATTGGTGGAGATCCGCTACGGTGGACGACCAGCAGCTTTCTTGCGGGGTTTCAAAGCAGTCTATCTGGGCCTGTTCATGAACTGCTTCATCCTCGGCTGGGTGACGCAGGCAATGATCAGCATCATCACGGTTTTGTTGGGGCCGGCCATAGCCCAGGGACGCGTCGTGCAACTAGCGATCGGCTCGCACACGCTCAGCTACACGCTGGGCGATCCCCGTTATACCGCGCTGCTCATCTGCGTTCTCGTGCTGATTCCCTTCACCGGACTGTACACCTTCATCGGCGGACTCTGGGGTGTTTTGGTCACTGATCTCTTCCAGTTTGTGCTGAAGATGGCCATGATCATTGTGCTGGCATGGGTCGCGGTGGCGAGGATTGGCGGGATGCAATCTCTGCAGGCCCACTTGCAGATCATTGAAAGCAACACCCGGCATTCAGGCCTCCAGACCTCAGATCCGACAGCCTTCCTGCCCGATTTCCACCTGGGATTGACCACAAATGCGCTCTGGACTCTGCCTTTGCTCACCTTCATCGTTTATCTGGGCATGCAATGGTGGCTGGCGTGGTATCCAGGGGCGGAACCGGGCGGCGGCGGATATGTGGCACAACGTATGTTCAGCGCGAAGGACGAAAAGCACTCTCTCGCCGCCACGCTTTGGTTCAACATTGCCCATTACGCGCTGCGTCCCTGGCCCTGGGTAGTGACCGGCCTCGTGGCCATCGTTGCGTATTCCCCGAACGGCGGCCTCCGTCCCAGCCTCGCCTTCGTTCAGAATCCCGAGCAAGGTTACGTAATGGTCCTGCGCGACTACTTGCCTCCAGCACTGCGCGGTCTGATGATTGCTGCTTTTCTCGCCGCCTTCATGTCTACTATCGGAACGCAACTCAACTGGGGAAGTTCCTATCTCGTGAACGATCTCTACAAACGATTCCTCGTACGAAGTGGGAGCGAGAGGCACTATGTCATCATCAGCAAGCTCTTCACCGTCTTGCTCGTCCTTGCCAGCGGCTACACTGCCACGCAACTGACTTCCATCAATCAGGGCTGGCAACTGGTCCTGAACATCGGCTTTGGGACCGGTGCGGTTTACATCCTGCGGTGGTATTGGTGGCGCATCAACGCCTGGAGTGAAATCTCAGCTATGGCGGTAGCTGCGGTCATGACCATCGCGCTGAGCCGGTATCCGTTCTCCGGAAACAACGCCCTCGTTTATGCCAAGTCCGCCCTGATCACCGGTCTTGCTACCACCGTTGCGTGGATCGCCGTCACCTGTCTCACGCAGCCCGAACACGATCAAACCCTGCTGGCGTTTTACCGTCGTGTGCACCCCACAGTTTATGGGTGGAAGCGCATCGCCAGTCTCGCGCCTGACCTGCCGCCAATCCGCGATGTCTCGACGAACGCATTCAATTGGATCATGGGGTGCATTCTGGTTTACGGGTGCCTGTTCGGCATCGGCAAATTGGTGTTCGGGCAATGGTTACAGGGAATCTTGCTTCTCATCCTCGCAGCATTCTCCGGCTATCTGGTTTTCTGGAGCCTTTCACGCCAGGGATGGGCGACCTTATCGGGCGACTCTCTTCCCGTCGCTCAGGCAAAGCAGTCTGGCCAAGCGAGTCAAGGCTGAGCCAGATAGCGGAAGCTATACGATCCCGCCTCATTTCCCGACACAAACCGTGTGTTGAATTCGAGCAGGTATTGCAGGCGATCGTCGTTCAGCGAAAGTGGCTGCGCGTACGGGTAAGTCTCCATCTCACGGTACGGCAGAGGATCCACGGAATTCCCCTGCGCCGCGTAAAAGTCCATGTCTTTTTCGTAGCCGTGTGCCATGAAGAAGTAATCGCGAACCCATCCTTCCGCCAGCGCTGGCAAGCCCGCGGAATCAAAATCCATGGCCACCTCGTCTCCCGAGCCAAAAACCGCTTGCCGGTCATCGAACGACGTCACCAGGGATCGCACATCCCCGTATCGCGTATAGACGCCCGCCGGCCGCGTGTAAGGCCCGGTCGCGCTCGCCTCTTCGTAAACGTACCGCACATTGCCCGGCGGCTGGCCCTCAATCTTGAGTGGAAAACCGTGAAAACGCAGCTCCGCGCGCGCGAGCGGAACCGGCGTTATGCGCGCAGCCTGTGCCTGCTTCGTACGATCAATCAGAATCTCATCCCAGTAGATTTGGAGATTTGTCGTGATGCGAATCCGTCGCGCCCCCACAGGCAGCTTCCCTGTCAAATCGGCCGTCATCATTCGCGGCCCGCCCGCCGGGAAGCCCATGTCCTCAACAACCTTCTGCCACTTTCCGTCTTCAGTAAGAGCTTCGACATAGGGCGCGATGCCTTCTATTCCCGCCTGTGAAGCGGCATACATTCCCGTTGCGCTGAAATACTCGATTTCCCCATGCAACAGCAACCACAAGGGCCCGCCCTTGTACGGCTCTCCTAGATCAAGCTCCAGGCTGTGTGGTTTGGCAAAACCTGCAAACGGCAGCAGGTCGAAATCTCCGACATAACGGTGCGCCAGCAGCTCCGCAAGCACATTGTGTCCGTGATCGTCCCAGGCTCCCACAGGAGGCTTCGCTCCCTCGCTGAAAACTACCTTGAACGGGGGATAAGGGGGGTTACTAGCGAAGTATTCGTTGGGATAAACATCCACGGCCTTCGGATGGTCCACCGCCAGGAGTTCCACCTGATCCAGATAGACTGCCTCCTCAAGTGGTTCCATGAATCGGAAACTCAACTTGCCGTCCTTTTCATGAATCATCTCACGTTCGACCTTGACATACTCGGTAGGCCGCGGGATGTTGCGCTGCCCCGGACCGATCCAGTGCCCGATCACGCCGGCCCCCAGCATGTCTGCGACCAGAGCGTACCGTCTGCCATCCCACACAAAGAGCGTCGGACATGAACTGCCTCGCCGGTCAATCTCCGTGAACTTCTGCTCGCGGTCCGCCGCCAACTCGGTTTCGTCCTGCAGGACTCCCGTAGGCCACAGCATTCGGACGATATCCGCTTCTTTGGCCTGGCCAAGTCCGGCCGTCAGGTACTGAGAATTCTGTCCAAGGTAGCCTCCTGCTCCTGCGATCTCAAATTTCTGGCGGTTGCCATCGGAAAACACCTCTACTTTTGTTCCCACGCTGCTCTTGTTGTCGGCAAGGCCTTTCAACTCGAGTCGCAGCCAATGATTGCGGTTTCCGCCTTCGTTACGCAGCAGCAGGGCCGGGCCATGGTTCTGCGTTATTAGCAGGTCCGTGGCTCCATCGTTGTCATAATCGCCGGTGATAACAGCCCGAGGATCCTCCAACCCAATCCTGTCCAGCCCTACGTCTGCAGTCACGTCCTGGAAGCCGTCCGGCCCAAGATTGCGGAACAACCGCAGCTCGCCGTGTCCCTGCTTGTTTTCTCCGGTTGCGACCAGGTCAATCCAGCCATCGTTGTCATAGTCGATCGCCGCAATTCCCCAGCCGCGTACCCAATCCACCGCCGGAAGTGAAATTTGCTCAATGCCTTTTCCCTCGTTGTTTCGCCACAGCGAAACGCCAGGCGGCGCCCAGTGCGTGAACGCGAGGTCCATCCATCCGTCGTGGTTGAAATCGAGCGCAACAGCGCCGGCGCTGATCTCCGGACTGTCGGGCCACAGACTTCGCATCTGGAACCGCCCTTCCCGCGGGTTCTCAAAAATGGGCGCTCCGCCGCGGTAGCTGCCGGAAACGACCAGATCTACCGCGCGGTCATTATTGAAGTCTGTGGCGAGCGCGGTTACGGCCGGCGCCTTTCCGGAGATCCCCATTTCTTTCGTCTGTTCGGTGAACGTCCCATTCCCGTTGTTTCGCCATAGCTGGTTGAAATCCGGCAACTGGATTTCCCCGGAGAACGGCGGCTTTCTCGGGTCCGCGAACGGCAATCCGCTGTACTGAGTCACGAACAAATCCAGATCGCCATCATGATCGTAGTCAACGAGGGTTAGCCCAAGGTTCAACCCAGGCGCTTTGATTCCTGCGGCTTCGGTCACATCCTTGAACGTCCCGTTCTTTTCATTGTGCAGAAGCCGGACTTCGCCATCGAAGCCGACCACCAGGTCGACAAACCCATCGTTGTCGTAATCTCCAGACGTGCACCCGATGGCATGAACTGAGGAATCAAGCCCTGCTTTCCGCGTCACTTCCTCGAACCGGCCGCCCAGGTTGTGATAAAGCGACATGCCGCCTTCTCTGCCATTGTCGGGAAGGAAGAGATCGATCTTCCCGTCGCCGTCGTAGTCGAGGAAACATGCGCCCGGCCCCAGAAACCACGCTACTTCCGATCGCTGCGGCGCTCCTTTCGTGGCCAATCCTGCCTTTTCGGTGACATCCACGAAATGTACTTTAATCTGCTCCGCGACTTTCAATGGAGCGAGAGGTGACTCTTCAGCCAGTGAGTATTTCCCCTGCTCCCCGTAAGCCAGGCTAATCGGCAGGCCAAGCTTGGCATCCCTGATGTGCTGAAACCGGTCGAGATGGTTTCGCGCCTGCACCAGATCGTCGGACCGCTGGTAGGCCCGTGCCAGTCCGAACTCCGCGGACGCATGCTGCGGATTGATCTTCAGCGCATGTTCGAATGCCTGAATCGCCCCGGCGTATTCTCTTCCCTGCGATGCCGAAGCCCCTACGAAGTACCATGAGTCGGCATCATTAGGATCAATTTCTGTGACTCGGCGAAAGGCACGCTCTGCCGCCGATGGATCGTTCGTGTTCTTATACAGAAGCCCCAGGTTGTACCAGGCATGCGCATCGTTAGGCTCTTGTTTGGCCGCCTGCTCAAGAATCGGCTTGGCCGCCTCCGTCCGTCCCAGGTTCAACAACGCGATACCGCGGTTCAGCTCCGCGATCGGGAGCTGCGGATCTATCCTGTGGGCATCCTCAAAAGCCTTGAGCGCCTTTTCGAACTGTTGCTGGTTCATGTAGGCCGCACCCAGATTGTTGTCGCGCGCGGCTCCTGGCTGTGAGGACGCTTCGCCCGTCGGAACTTCTTGCGGCCATGCGATCGGCCGCATGCCCACAACCAATAGCGCTGCAACCGCGAAGCTAAGCTGTCGGATCATGAACGCTGGACTTTTGCTAGCGACTCTCAGGATTTCTGCCTACCAGGATTTTGCGAACGGTGTGCTCGCGACAATCCCCTTGCCTTCGCGAATCGTGACGGCCTGGCCCGCCGACACATTGCTGATCTTGTCCACCGCCCCGCTGGGCCACTGCACTTCCATAACATCAGCCTTCTTCGATGCGCCCAGGCCAAAGGTCAACGTCAGTTCGCTCTGTGACAGGTAGCTCGATCCGCTGTGCACCATCTGCCATTGCCGATCCGGGCCAGCCGTCACACGCACAACTGCGCCAATGCCATCCCGATTCGACTTGGTCCCTAGGAGCTTCACCCTGACGCTGTGATTGCTCGCGCCTTCGTTGTGAAATAGAAACGCCCCGCCGCCGTTGGTGGTCATCATTACATCGAGTGAGCCGTCGTTGTCCACGTCGGCAAAAGCCGCGCCCCGCGCCACTTTTGGACTGGCGAATTCACTGCCCAGGGCCTGCGTGGTTTCTTCGAACTTCCCGTCGCCCAGGTTGCGGAACACGTGTGGCGGCTCAGCGTAGGTCACCCGTTTCTGCACTCGCTCAATGCCGTCCTCAATGTGCCCGTCGGCCACAAGAATGTCAGGCCAGCCGTCGTTATCGTAGTCGAAGAAAAAGCAGCCAAATCCAAGTGTCACAAGCGTCGCCCTGCCCACTTCCGAGTGCGGTGCCTCATCCACGAACAGCCCGTTCCCTTCATTGTGATAGAGAGACAGCATCTGGTTCGAAAAATTAGTAATGATGACACTTGCATGCCCCGACCGGTCATAATCCGCGGCGTCCACTCCCATCCCCGCCCGTGCCACGCCGTCTTCGCTGAAGCCTACTCCCGCCGTCACCCCGGTATCTTCGAATGTGCCGTCTCGCTTGTTCAAGTAGAGCTTGTTGGGTTGGGTGTCGTTAGCCAGCAGGATGTCCGGCCAGCCGTCTCCGTCATAGTCCAGGATTGCGATGCCCAAGCCCTTCGACGACGTGTCGTAAATCTTCGCCCTGCGCGTGGCATCCTCGAACTTCCCGCCGCCCGCGTTATGCCATAACCTGACCGATGCTCCCTTGTAAGACTCGGGCGTGCAATAAGACTTACGCACACCATCCAGGGTGCAATAGAGATCGCCGGCAATGGACCACTGCACATAATTCGCAACAATCAGATCGAGCCGCCCATCGCGGTCATAATCCACCCACGCTGCGCTGGTCGAAAACTCTTCCAGGCCCCACATCCCGGCAACTTTTGTGGCGTCAGCGAACGTCCCGTTCCCGTTATTGCG
>Ga0335077_10013809_pt1 | contig 10095 bp, 11 predicted proteins | sample Lox_Sample_31_FD_207151 | JGI IMG/M metagenome (GOLD analysis project Ga0335077, IMG submission 207151) | Soil microbial communities from Loxahatchee National Wildlife Refuge, Florida, United States - Lox_Sample_3.1 | ecosystem: Environmental > Terrestrial > Soil > Wetlands | place: USA...
CGCGCGGCGAACGCTGCCTCGCTGGTCGAGCCGACGACGCTGTCATGTGGCAGCCCTCACCCTTCATTGGGGACTTGTTCAACTCGAGTGATCGGTCGCATTGCTCGAGCGCACCTTCTCGACGAGACACGCAATCCTCGCGCCCTCTCTCACACGGGAACGCCGAGTCGGAGGTGGCCGCGGCCTTCCGGCCGAGCCGACTGGTGGCGCGATCACGCCCTCCTGTAATCGGTAACGACGCGGCCTCGGCTGTGTCAGTATTGATCAAGTGCTTACCGCCGCGATCCGGCGCTTGAGCCATGTGGGGAGACGGAGGTGGCGGTGCGGTCGCGCATCAGCGAGCGCCGCGCTGGCGGGCGTCGTGCTCTATGCCCCGATCACTCCGGCCGCGCCCCTTGACTCACGTGTGCCGACCGCGAGTCTGGCCACGGCCGTGGCTCTCCGGCAGGCGCTCGAACACCCTGACGGACCACGGGTCGACGGCGAGTCACTCGACGTCAAGGCTCTCAAACGATTTTACCGGCAGCGAGACTTTGCGCCGGTCTGGGGCGCGGACGACGTCGGTATCGAGCGCGCCGCGCTGCTGGTCGAGGTCCTGGCGAGGGCCGACGCGCACGGGCTCAGCCCCCGAGACTATCATCTCGACGCGATCCGGGACCGTGAGATCGAGACGCGTGATGACACGGCGATCGGGCGAGAGCTCTTGCTGACCGACGCCTACTTCCGTTACGCCACACACGTCCGCGCCGGCCGACTGCGTCCCGAGCAGGCGGATCAGGACTGGGGGATCGCCACTCCACGTTTCGACCCCGTCAGCTCGCTGACCGAGGCGCTCCGGGAGCGGTCGTCCTTCCCGGCCGTGCTGGCATCGCTGCCCCCGCCCGCGGATGGCTACGTGCGACTCGTGGGCGCGCTGGGACGCTATCGGACGCTCGGCGCGCGGGCCGTGGGGTGGCCCGTCGTGTCGCCAGGGCCCGTGCTCAGGCCCGGAGACAGCAGTGTCAGAATCCCGCTGCTCCGGCGCCGCCTCGCCACCGAGGACGACCTCGTGTCTCCGACGCCCCGTGAGGACTACGATGCCGCACTCGAGAACGCCGTTCGACGCTTTCAGGCGCGGCACGGGCTCGACGTGGATGGGATCATCGGCCCGGAGACGCTCCGGGCCCTGACCGTGCCAGCGTCGGACCGGATCCGGCAAATCGAGCTGAACCTCGAGCGCTGGCGGTGGCTCCCGCGGGATCTCGGGCGCCGGTACGTCACGGTCAACGCCGCGGATGCTACCTTGCAAGTCATGGAGGACGGTCGAGCAGTGCTCGCATCCCGCGTCGTGGTGGGCGATCTCCGCCATCCGACCCCGGTGGTGCAGACTCGGATCGATGCCGTGATCCTCAATCCGCCGTGGAACGTGCCCATGTCCATCGCCGTCGAGGAGATACTGCCCCGGCTCCGGCGTCGGCCAGGGTACCTGGCCGACAATGACATCGTGATCCGCGACAGACGCGAGACCGACCCGTTCGGGCGGGCGATCGACTGGCCGAGCGTGCCCCCGGATGCGTTTCCTTTCCAGCTCCAGCAGCAGCCCGGCCCGAAGAATCCACTCGGCCGGATCAAATTCGACACTCCGAATCGCTTCGACGTGTATCTGCACGACACGCCCATCCGCTCGCTCTTTGAGCGGATGGCTAGAACGGCGAGTCACGGCTGCGTACGGGTCGAGCAGGCGCGCCAACTCGCCGCCTACCTGCTGGCCGAGGCCGGGACGTCGTGGAGTCCTCGGACCATCGACGAGGCGATCGCCACCGGATACACGCAGCGAATTTCTGTCCGTCGCCAGCTCCCCGTCTATCTTCTCTACTGGACGGCGTTTGTCGACGCGGATGGCGCGGTTCACTTCCATGACGACGTCTACGGGCGTGACCGGCGCCTCGCTGCCGCCCTCGGATCGGGTGCGAGCCTCGGAATCCACGCCGGAGAGCGTCAGGCCGTGGGCTGTCCGGCCGGAGGCGTGGAGGCTCGGAGCTGAGTGATGGTTGAAGATCGCCGCATATCTCGACGCCGGTTACTTCGCCTTGGTTCACTAGGGATCGCCGCCCTGCTCGGGTCGGCCCGAGGCGCGGGGGCCGATGCCCGGGCTAGAACCTTGGCCTTCAGGAACCTCCACACCGACGAATTCATCGAGGTGGCCTACCGCGTCAACGGCCGGTACGCGCCCGATGCCTTGACGCGAATCGACTGGTTACTCCGCGACTATCGCACCGGCGAGGTACGCGAGATCGACCGGAGGCTGCTGGATCTTCTGAGCATGCTCCGCGGCGCCTTGGATACCCGGCAGCCATTCGAGGTCATATCGGGCTACCGGTCTGCGGCGACCAACGCGATACTCGTGGCAACGACGACCGGCGTCGCGCAGAGCAGCCTGCACGTTGCGGGCATGGCGATCGATATCCGCCTCCCCGGATGCTCGCTGGAAGCACTTCGCGACGCTGCCAAGTCTCTTCGAGGTGGCGGCGTTGGCTACTACCCGAGATCCGACTTCGTGCACATCGACGTCGGGCCTGTCCGGTACTGGTGACCCTGGATCAGCCCAGCTAGCCTGCCGGGACGGGCACCCATGGCTCCGGACAGCTCGGCACGTCGGGGTAGTACGCGCCATAGGTTGGGCAGTAGTATCAATACGACGGTGGCGGTGGCTCTACGTATACCGGGTTCGGATAGCCCCACGCGTACCATGGCCACGCGCCGACGAAGACGCCGCCGTGAAATCCATAATGGTAGCCAGGATGATACCCGGCGTGATAGCCGGGATGGTGCGGCGCTCCATGCGAGCCCGGATGGTGTCCGGGCGCTCCACCTCCACTCGGATGTCCGGGTCGGCCTGTACCCGCGTGTCCGCGAGTTCCGCCGCCGGAGCGAGCGGCAATACTGTAGACGCCGAGAGGAGGATCCGGGGGATCATCGGCGGCGAGGAGTCCGCCGAGCTTGGCGCGCTGCTCGGCACTGAGCTGCGCCTTTCCCGCTTCGATCGTGCGTAGACGCGCGAGCTCGAGCTCTGCGCCGATGCGCTCGATGTCACGGATCATGGTCTCCGCCCGACTGAGGTCCAGTGGCTTGGCAGGATCCAGCGGGTCCTGGTCGAGCGTCGTGACAAGGTCCAGTAATGCGATTTGCCGATCGGCCTGCCGACGGATGACCTCGCGGGCGAAGCCCATGGTGAGGCGCTCGATGCTCTCCACCTGTGCGCGCGAGAGCCCGAGCTGGTCCGGCTTTCGAAGGATGTTCTCGAGGAGGGGCAAGACCTCATCCCGCCACCGAGCTGCATGTGACAGCACCACCTGAATCGGCGGCGACGATTGCGGACTGGGAACGTCGTTCATCTGCTGCGCAGCGGCGGGCGCCGCTGCCAGCAGCATGCTGGCGATGCCGCCGAGAATGGCCTCCAGTCTCATGTCCCATTTCCTCCCGCCGCTCATGTCGAGCGCCAAGCCCGTACCTGAATTCATCCGCAATCGACGTGCCAGCTTGCGTGGTAGCAAGACCACGCAGTTGGAAAATGCAAGCTGGGGAAGCGCGGCACCTGCGGGGCGCTGTTGCCCCACCCCCGGATCGCTCTCGCACCCGTCGGACCGTCTCGAAGACGACCTCGTGACGGGATGTCGGTCGTTCGGGATGCCGAGATGGTAGGCTGACGGTCAAGTCATTGGGGACAAGACGGCCACGAGCGGCGCGAGCTCCTCGATCCGCTGGCCGACGCCGGTATCGTCGAGGTTGAAGGCGGTGTAGCCAAAAAGATCGAGCGCCAGAGAGGTCCCGCGTCTTTCCCTTTCGTTGCGCATCGCCGTTGCTCATGCTTCGCCTTGTCGTCTTTTCGGGTCCGCTGTGGGACGCAGCCGCCCCAAGCGTGAGGTGACGGTGCCCGACATCGCGCCGTTCGTCCGCTTCCCCAGATCTCCAACCGCTTGATTTGCCACGAATGCGCCGGGCAGTGCTTTTGGCACTGCCATTGCGTACCCCCAACTGAGCGCCCAGACCATGGCCTGGCAAACCATCGTGAAGTCGTCGAAGGGTCAGGCGGTCGCGCCGAACCTCAGCGACTATCCGGGGGCGCGCGCGACATTTTCCTGGGACCTCGCGCGGCGCGAGATGGATGGGCTTCCGGGCGGCCGCGGGCTCAACATCGCCCACGAGGCGGTGGATCGTCATGCCTTCGGGCCGCGCCGGGACCATCTGGCGCTCAGATGGCTGGGCAAGAAGGGCGAAGTCCGGGATTTCACCTATGCGCGTCTTCAGACCCTCACGAACCGTTTCGCGAACGTGCTCGGGTCGCTCGGTATCAAGCAGGGTGATCGTGTCTACGTCCTCGCCGGTCGCATCCCAGAGCTCTACGTGGCGGCGCTCGGCACGCTCAAGAACCGAAGCGTCTTCTGCCCCCTCTTCTCGGCCTTCGGCCCTGAGCCTATCCGCGCGCGCCTGACGATCGGCAAGGCGCGCGTGCTCGTCGCCACGCCGTCTCTCTACCAGCGCAAGGTCGCGTCGCAACGCTCCGCGCTTCCCGATCTCGAGCATGTCGTGCTCGTGGGCGACGGCCTGGAGCCGACCCGGGTCCTCGACACCAGAGACTACGGCGCGCTCATGGCCGACGCCGGGGACCACTTCGTGATCGGGCCCACGGATCCCGGGGACATGGCGCTCCTGCATTTCACCAGTGGCACCACCGGCAAGCCCAAGGGCGCCGTCCACGTGCACGAGGCGGTCGTGGCCCATCACATCACGGGACGGCTCGCCCTCGACCTGCATCCGGACGACATCTTCTGGTGCACGGCCGATCCCGGCTGGGTGACCGGGACCTCCTACGGCATCATCGCGCCTCTGACCAACGGCGTGACCAGCATCATCGACGAAGCTGACTTCGACGCCGAGCGCTGGTACGGCATCCTCCAGGCCGAGCGCGTCACCGTGTGGTACACGGCGCCCACCGCCATTCGGATGATGATGAAGGCCGGCGCCGACCTCGTCAGGAAATACGACATGCGCTCGCTGCGGTTCCTCTCGAGCGTCGGCGAGCCCCTGAATCCCGAGGCGGTGGTCTGGGGGGAAGAGGCTTTCGGCCGTCCCTTTCACGACAACTGGTGGCAGACGGAAACGGGCGGCATCATGATCGCGAACTTCGCGGGCATGGACATCCGGCCCGGCTCCATGGGCCGGCCTTTGCCGGGAGTGGACGCGGCCATCGTGAGGAAGATCGGCGACGACCGCGTGGAGGTGATCGAGCAGCCGGATACGCAGGGCGAGCTCGCGCTCAGGCCCGGCTGGCCGTCCATGTTTCGCGACTACTGGGGAGAGCCCGCGCGCTATCGGAAGTGCTTCGTCGGCGGCTGGTATCTCACCGGCGACCTCGCGCGGCGCGATGCCGACGGGTACTTCTGGTTCGTGGGTCGGGCCGACGACGTCATCAAGACCTCCGGCCACCTGGTCGGCCCGTTCGAGGTGGAGAGCGTGCTGATGGAGCACGAGGCGGTGGCGGAGGCCGGCGTGATCGGCAAGCCCGACCCGGTCGCCATGGAGATCGTGAAGGCCTTCGTGTCGCTCAAGGATGGCTACCGGCCGACGCCCGAGCTGCGACGCGACCTGCTCGCTCTCGCGCGCAAGCGACTGGGCGCAGTTGTCGCACCGAAGGAGATCGAGTTCCAGCCTTCACTGCCGAAGACCCGGAGCGGAAAGATCATGCGGCGGCTGCTCAAGGCGCGTGAGCTGGGGCTCCCCGAGGGCGACATCTCGACTCTCGAGGGCGGCCAAGAGGATACGACAACATGACCGGCGAACCCGTACTCGACCGCGCGCATGGGCTCGATCTGCTGCGCCAGATGGTCTTGATCAGGCGCTTCGAGGAGAAGGCCGCCGAGCTCTACACGGTCGGGAAGATCCGCGGCTTCCTGCATCTCTACATCGGTGAGGAGGCCGTGGCGGTGGGCACCATGCAGGCCGTCGGGCCCGACGACAATATCGTCGCCACCTACCGCGAGCACGGGCAGGCGCTGGCACGAGGCATTCCTGCCGGCTCGCTCATGGCGGAGATGTACGGCAAGGCCACGGGCTGCAGCGGCGGGCGTGGCGGCTCCATGCATTTCTTCGACGTGTCGCGACGATTTTACGGCGGCCACGCGATCGTGGGAGGTGGCTTGCCCATCGCGGTAGGCCTCGCGCTCGCGGACAAGCTCCGCTCGCGCGCGGCGCTCACGGCTTGCTTCTTCGGGGATGGGGCGGTCGGCGAGGGCGAGTTCCACGAATCGCTGAACCTGGCAGCGCTCTGGAAGCTCCCCGTGCTCTTCCTGTGCGAGAACAACCTCTACGCGATGGGCACCGGGCTCTCGCGTCACCAGTCCCAGACCGATATCCGGCGGAAGGCCGATGCCTACGCGATGCCAGCCGACGTTGTGGACGGGATGGACGTGCTCGCGGTCGAGGCGGCGACCCGGAGAGCGGCCGCGAGCGTGCGCGGCGGGGACGGGCCATTCCTCCTGGAGCTCCGTACCTATCGCTTCCGCGCTCACTCCATGGCGGATCCTGAGCTCTACCGCGCAAAGCAGGAGGTCGAGGAGTGGAAGGCGCGCGATCCGATCGCGCTCTACATTGCGCGCCTCCCCGAGATGGGGTTCCTGGCCGATCCCGATCTCGCTGCGATCGAGTCCGGCGTGGCGGCCGAGGTGGACGAGGCGGTCCGGTTCGCCGAGGCGGGGCCCTGGGAGCTCGTGGAGGACCTGACCCGACACGTGTATGCGCCGGTGACATCATGACCAAGATGACCTATCGGGACGCGATCCGGGAGGGACTGCGCGAGGCGCTCCGGAGCGACCCACGCGTGTTCCTCATGGGCGAGGACGTGGGCCGCTACGGAGGCTCCTTCAAGGTCACCTACAGACTGCTGGAGGAGTTCGGGCCGGAGCGCGTCCGGGACACGCCGCTCTCGGAATCGACCTTCCTCGGCGCCGGCATCGGCGCTGCGCTGGGCGGCATGAGACCCATCGTGGAGATCATGACGGTCAACTTCAGCCTGCTGGCGCTCGACCAGATCGTCAACAACGCGGCCACGCTCCGGCACATGTCGGGCGGCCAGATCGGCGTGCCGCTCATCGTGCGCATGGCGACGGGTGGAGGACGCCAGCTTGCCGCGCAGCACTCGCACAGCCTCGAGGGCTGGTTCGCCCACATTCCCGGCATCAAGATCGTGGCCCCTGCCACGCCGGCCGACGCCAAGGGTCTGCTGCTGGCCGCGCTGGGTGACCCCGATCCCGTGTTCATCTTCGAGCACGCCACGCTCTACGGCCTCGAGGGCGAGGTGGAGGACGAGGCCGTTCCCAGCGAGATCGGGAAAGCCGCGGTGCGACGAACGGGCGAGACGGTCACGCTCATCACCTACGGCGGGTCGCTCGGCAAGACGCTCCAGGCCGCGGACCAGCTCGCGGTCGAGGGCATCGACGCCGAGGTGATCGATCTCCGCTCGCTCCGGCCGCTCGACATCTCGACTGTGCTCGCGTCGGTCGACAAGACTCATCGAGCCGTGATCGTGGACGAGGGCTGGCGCATGTGCAGCTTTGCCGCCGAGGTGAGCGCCCAGATCATGGAAGGCGGCTTCTACAACCTCGATGCGCCGGTGGCGCGCGTGTGCAGCGCCGAAGTCCCCATGCCCTACGCAAAGCACATGGAGGACGCGGCCCTGCCCCAGGCGGCCACGATCGCCCAGGCCGTTCGCCAGATGTTGGGCGCCCATGGCTGAGTTCGTGATGCCGATCCTCACCGCGGACATGAGCGCCGGCACGCTCACGACCTGGCGCAAGAAGGCGGGCGACACGGTGAAGCGCGGGGACATCATCGCGGAGGTGGAGACCGACAAGGGGCTCATCGACGTCGAGGTCTTCACCGGCGGCACAGTCGAGCAGATCCTCGTCCAGCCGGGGGCCACCGTGCCCACCGGGACCGTCCTCGCGATCATTCGGGAGGAGCCGGGCGCGGCCCCCGCTCTCGCGCCGACGCCTTCCGTCCCGCCCGCTCTCCCGTCGCCGGTGTCCGCCACGAAGCAGGTGGCTCCGGCTCAAGCCCCGTCCGCCGCCGGTCGAGCGCGAGTCTCCCCGCTTGCCCGGAAGCTCGCCGCCGATCTGGGCATCGATCTCACGACCCTGCACGGGGCCGGGCCGGGCGGAGTGATACGACGAGAAGACATCGAGCGCGCGGCGGCGATGCGCGCGGAAGCCCCTGTCAAGGAACCCCGCCCATTGCTCGACCGGCCCGCGCGGCTCCGGCAGACGATCGGCGCCGCCATGGCGCGCTCCAAACGCGAGATCCCGCACTACTACCTCAGCGCCACCATCGACATGCATCGCGCCCTGACGTGGCTCAACGAAGAGAACCTCACGCGGTCGGTGACCGATCGGTTGCTGTACGGAGTCCTGCTGATCAAGGCGGTCGCGCTCGCGTTGCGCCAGGTGCCCGAGCTCAACTCGATCTGGCGCGGAGCGGAGGCCGTGCCGAGCGCGGGGATCCACGTGGGTGTCGCCGTCTCGCTCCGGGGTGGGGGGCTCATCGCGCCGGCGCTTCACGACACCGACCGGCAAGCCCTGGGCGATCTCATGCGGAGCTTCCGTGATCTCGTCCACCGCGCTCGGTCCGGAGGAGTCAAGAGCTCGGAGCTGTCCGATCCGACGATCACGGTGACGAGCCTCGGCGAGCAGGGCGTCGAGAGCGTCTTCCCCATCATCTACCCGCCCCAGGTGGCGATTGTCGGCTTCGGCAAGATCGCCGAGCGCCCCTGGTCCGTCGATGGGCAGGTCGTCTCGAGGCCGTTGATCGTGGCCACGCTCGCCGCCGACCACCGGGTTAGCGACGGTCACCGCGCCGGCCTCTTTCTGGCCGCAGTGGACCGCCTGCTCCAGGAGCCGGCGCGGCTATGACCCGCGACGAGATCAGGGCGGCCGTGCTGCGAGCGCTGGGCGAGATCGCGCCCGAGGCCGACCTCGCGTCGCTCGCTCCCGACGTGGAATTCCGGGAACAGCTGGACCTGGACTCGATGGACGTCCTGAACTTCGTGGTCGGACTGCACGCGTCGCTCGGCGTGGCCATCCCCGAGTCGGACTATCCGAAGCTCGCCACCCTCGATGGCTGCGTCGAGTACCTCGCCGCGCGGGTTGAGTGACATGTACCGGCGCATCCTGGTCGCCGTGGACGGCAGCAGCACCGCGGACGCGGCGCTCCGCGAAGCGCTCGATCTCGCGTGGGATGCGCACGCCCGCGTGCGCATCGTGCGCGTGATGGATTCAGAACCGCGATGAGCGTGCGGGCCCCCCGGCAGCGGCGACCACGGCGACGCGGGACGAGGCTCTGGGTGCGCACCGTGACCACGGTTTCAACCTTCCCGCAGGAAGGGCTGTTCACGAAGGACGCCCGCACCATCGCCAGAGCGCTCGCGTCGAAGCGGGTGAGCCCGAAGGGCATCACGTCCGGGTTGCGCATGTTGCTGTTCTTCATCAACCGGGCGGGGCGCGGGCTCACTGCGAGGCGCCGCGCCGAGCTCGAGAAGGCCAAGCGTCTGCTACAGGCGATGATCGCTCGCCGGGGCGAGGCCCCGCAGCATGAAGGGAGACGTCGGTGATGGAACGGCTCAGCGTGGAGGATCTGCTCGCTCGAGCGAGAAAGCCGAGCGAGGAGGCGATGCGCCTTCATCCGCTCTACCGGGGAAAGATGCAGTCGCTTCCCAAGTGCCCGATCCGCTCCTTCGACGATTTCGCCATCTGGTATTCCCCGGGTGTCGCAGCGCCGTGCCGGGCGATCCAGGCCGAGCCCGAGCTCGTCTACGCCCACACGAACAAGGCCAACACGATCGCCATCGTCACTGACGGCACGCGAGTCCTCGGCCTCGGCGACATCGGACCCGTGGCCGCCTTGCCGGTGATGGAGGGCAAGGCGCTGCTGTTCAAGTACCTGGGTGGCGTCGACGCCGTGCCCATCTGCCTCGGGACCAAGAACGCCGACGAGCTGATCCGTACGGTGAAGCTCCTCGAGCCGGCCTTCGGCGCCATCAACCTGGAAGACATCGCGCAACCCAAG
>Ga0335077_10013812_pt1 | contig 10094 bp, 11 predicted proteins | sample Lox_Sample_31_FD_207151 | JGI IMG/M metagenome (GOLD analysis project Ga0335077, IMG submission 207151) | Soil microbial communities from Loxahatchee National Wildlife Refuge, Florida, United States - Lox_Sample_3.1 | ecosystem: Environmental > Terrestrial > Soil > Wetlands | place: USA...
CCGTTTTGGTTCATCAGCCGTCCCGGTTTATCCGGGGGAAGTAGCTAGGCGCCCTCCGACGACCACTGCCGATCCGAACGCGATCAGAGCATCCCCCCGTCCATGCCTGGTCGTCCCGGACACACGGAGCAGATGCACTAGAAGGCGACCGCCACCACAGCCGACGAGGTGCTATCGATCTCGAGGACGCAGTCCCGCCCGCGGCCAAGCGCGTGCGAGAGACTGTGCATCGCACTGCTCGCCGATCCCCTAACTCAACCGGACGGGCCGCGGTCCGTATCAACTCAGCCGGCGCCGGGCCAGATCGTCGTACAGCGCAGTCGGGACACCGTCGAACCGTCGGACCGGCCTCACGGCGACGTACTGCCCAAGCGTCCTCCGATCGCGGGGCCAAACCGCACATCGGCGACGTCATCCGGCAGCGGAGAGCGCCCACCGCTGGGAAAAAGATGGCATCTAACTTGACAGCCGCTCTAGAGCATCGCCTCCAGCCTCAGCCCGAAGCTCGAGCGACTCCACCGCGAGCACTACCGCCAGAGACGCCTCGCTCGCCTCGACGCCGACGCCGTCACAGGGAACCCGGCGATGCGAGCACCCCAGTTTCGGCGCTCGGGGTTATCCGGTGCCACGGACCTCACTGCGCCAACTGGAGCACCGCGTACACATGCTTGAGAACTTGGCGCTCGTCGGAGGTGACGGTAAGTTCGACTGCCACGCGATCGTTATCGAGTTTCGTCACCACAGAGCCAGAAACCGTGATCCGCGCCGACCGATGCGCCGGGACCGGAACCACGGCAGAGAACCGAACCGAGTAGCTGCGGACCGCTCCTGGATCGCGCGCCCAATTGGTGGCGAGACGCGCCGCCAGGGCCATCGTGAGCATTCCGTGCGCGATCACGTCAGGCAGTCCCGCTCGTTCAGCAGCCCGCTCGCTCCAGTGAATCGGATTGAAGTCGAGGGACGCGCCGGCGTATCGGATAAGGTCGGCGCGGCTGACGTCGAAGGCGAGCTCTCCGAGTGAGGCCCCGGCCTCGACCTCAGCAAAGGAGCGGGTCACGGGCTCAGACATTCCGACTCCCAGTCGCGGTGCCACGAGAGACGAGCAAGCTCGTGACACGGCAAACCTCCTCGCCGCCCTCGTCGGAGAGCACACAGAGAATCTCGATGACTTCGTTGGATCCGGCCTCCCGAATGTCTGCAATCGTGATCATGCCGCCGAGGACATCGCCGGCGTAGATCGGACGGGTCAGCTCGATCCGCTGTTCTCCGTGAACGACCCGCCCGAAGTCGAGTCCCACTTCTGGATCGGTCCGAGGCCCCTGGCCCATGAGCAACGACGGCACGGATCCGAACGTCGGGGGGGCGGGCACGTCGCGGTGCCCGGCTGCCCTGGCGAGCTCGACGTCGCCGTACATCGGGTCGTCATCGCCAATCGCGGCTGCGAACTCCCGGATCTTTTGGCGGGAGACGTCGAACGGCGGACCGGGGTCGTAGCGGCGGCCAATGGCTAAACGGTTGAGCCCCATCTCACATATGCCTTCCACCAGCGACTTCAATGATGATTCCCGTCAGGTAGCTCGCGAGATCCGAAGCGAGGAAGGCGGCCACCTTCGCGATCTCGTCAGGTTCGCCTGCGCGCCCCATCGGCACGGCCGCCTCCCATTCTTTGAAGATCTCCGGCGGCATCGCGGCAGTCATCGGCGTCCGGATCAAGCCGGGCTGGATGACGTTCACCCGCACGCCCGCATGTGCCACCTCCTTCGCGGCAGCCTTCGAAAGGCCAACAATCCCTGCCTTCGCAGCGCTGTAGTTGGTCTGCCCCACGTTGCCGACCTTGCCGGCGAGCGATGAGATATTGATGATCGAGCCTCCGGTCTCCTGCGAGCGCATCTGCAGGGACGCAGCTCGAGTCCCCAACCACGTGCCCCGGAGATGAACGGCTATAACCGCGTCGAAGTCATCCACCGACATCTTGCGCATCGTCGCGTCGCGCGTGATGCCCGCGTTGTTCACCATCGTCGTCAGGGCCCCGAACCGCTCGACGCAACGCCCGATCGCAGCATCGACCTGCTCAGGCGCGGTGATGTCGCACACGACGGACTCCGCTCGACCACCATCACCGACAATGCTCGCCGCGGCCTCTTTCCCGGCCCGCTCCTCGAGGTCGGCGATCATCACAGCAGCCCCCTCCGTAGCGAACCTCTGCGCGATCGCCAAACCGATGCCCCGTGCACCACCCGTCACAACTGCGGCGCGTCCATCAAGTAAGCCCATCCGTCCTCCTTTGCTGTCTCTTGCGTCGTCGACCACGGTCCACGATGCGGTCACCAACGCCGCTCAGTTCCGGTTCCCCGCCATCCCCGGCCCGCCCTCTGGCGGGACCTCCACACCGCGGATACGGTCGATCCGAAATTGCCCCGTGGTCCGTTACCGGTGAAAGTCGGGTGAGGGCCTGAGCCCGGCAGGTACCTCAGGCGAGCTCGAACAGGGCCGCGACCCCTTGACCACCGCCGACGCACATTGTCTCCAACGCAAATCGCCCCCCTCTGCGCCGCAGTTCGTGAAGCATCGTCGCCATGATCCGACCTCCCGTTGCTCCAACCGGATGACCGAGCGATATTCCCGACCCGTTGACATTGAGTCGATCGGCGTCGTGCCATCCCCATTCCTTTAGGACGGCGAGGACCTGAGCGGCGAACGCTTCATTGATTTCGACGACGTCCATTTGATCGAGCGTGTGGCCCGTGCGGGCAAAGAGCTTCGCGACGGCCGGGACCGGCCCGATCCCCATCGTCGCCGGCTCACAGCCTGCCGCCGCCCACCCGACCAGATACGCCATGGGTTCGAGATCGAGTTCTTCGAGGACGTCCTCGGCGACGACCAAACAGGCCGCCGCAGCGTCGTTCTGCTGAGCGGCGTTTCCGGCGGTGACAATGCCGTCTGGAATTACGCTTCGGAGCCTCGCGAGGGTCTCAGGCGTCGTCCCAGGACGGACACCCTCGTCTCGGTCGACCAGAACCGGATCACCTCGGCGCTGCGGCACCTCGACTCCGACGACCTCATCGGTGAACGCTCCAGATTCCCAGGCAGCGGCCGCCCGCTGCTGACTTCGCGCGGCGAATCCATCGGCCTGCTCCCGCGTGATTCCGTAGTGCTTTGCGAGGTTCTCTGCCGTTTCGATCATCCCGCTGATCTCGCCAAACCGCCACACCGGTTGGGAGCGTTCGCGTCCACGGTCGAGGCGGTCGTGCAGGACGAGGGAGCCGCTCTTCTGGCCCCACCGCGTGCCGGTGGCGTAGCGTTCGATATTGCTCATGCTCTCGACACCACCCGCCAGCACCAAGTCGGCGACGCCTGTTTGAACCTCCATCGCGCCGATCGCCACCGCGGTGAGTCCGCTACCGCACCGCCGGTCGACCTGCATGCCGGGCACCCCGATGGGCAAACCTGCGTTCAGGGCGACCCAACGACCAACGCACGGGACCTCAGAGTTCGCATAGGACTGCGAGAAGCAGACATCTCCGATTCGCTCAGGATCAACGCCCGTCCGGTCGACCACCGCCTTGACAACGGTCGTCGCCAAATCCTCCACCGGAACGGGCTGTAGGGCCCCACCAAACGCTCCGACGGGGGTCCGAAGGGGCGATACGATCGCGACTCGACGCATCCATTTCTCCTTGAGCGGTTTTACCTGCGGCACAGCTCGTCTTTAGCGACATCTCGCCCTGTTCGAAGCTAGCGTGGACCGGTCGACGCTAGCGATCGGTACAGCATCGTTGTGACGAGTGACCCAGACGCGTTACCTGATCCCACAATGAGCACCGGCAACAGGCCGCCGCCCGTCACATTAGTCACGCCGCTCTGCATCCCCGCGGTGAGATCGATACGGATCACCGCGGGGGCTGGCGACCACACCCATCGCCTCAGCCCGTAGCTAGTCACCTGGAGCAGACTCCGATGTCGACACCGAGCCGTCGCCGCTTCTACCGACACGCGCCCCGAGGCGCACAACCGATGCGCGGCATGCCGCCATAACCCCGGCATGGTTCAGGCCTCGGCTGAGGTTCCGGCGACGTGCGTACAAACTCTCTCCTCCTCGATTGTGCGCGCCAGCACAGAGCCAGCAGAGACTCTCAACGCGAGACTAAGGTATGTTCGCCGGTGACGGCACCACTGGACAACTGCCCGAAGCGACAGCCACCCACAGTCGCGTTTCTGATAGAGAGAGAGAAGCTGCGAAACGCGACTAGGAAACCGCCTTGGAGCCAACGACCACTGAACCCATCCTGTATGACGTTCACAGCGGGATCGCGACGATCACGCTCAACAACCCGCCAATGAATGTCGTGACGCTCGACATGATGCCGGCCCTTGACCGCGCACTCGACGCCGTGGAGCACGATCCCCGCGTGCGCGTCATCATTCTTACCGGGGCGGGCGACCGCGCGTTCTGCGCGGGGTCGGATGTTGGCGAGTTCGACGCATTCATGGCGCCCGGCGCGGTCGTCCCTAAGAAGCTGTGGCGCCAGTACGAAGTGTTCGGACGCCTCGACGCGCTTGCCAAGCCAACGATCGCCGCGCTTCACGGCTATGTCTATGGCGGTGGACTCGAGTTGGCCGTATGTTGCGACCTGCTCGTCGGAGACGAGGACACCTTGGTGGCCTCGCCTGAGATCAAGCTCGGAGTGTTTCCCAGCACCGGCGGGACGATTCGGGTGACGCGGCGCATTGGCGAGGGCCGCGCCAAGCAACTGATGTTTCTTGGGACGCCGATAACCGCCCGCGTCGCGCACGATTGGGGCATCTTGAACTACGTCGCGCCGCCGGGTGAGAGTCGCCGAGTGGCGCTGGAGGTCGCGGCTGTTCTCCTCGAGCGACCGCCTGTCGCGCTGAGCTACTGCAAGCAATCCATCGACATGAGCTTCGACACGAGTCAGGACGACGCCCTACGGCGCACGCTTCCGCTCAGCGACCGTGCGTTCAGCTCAGCCGAGTGTCGCGAAGGCGTCCGTGCGTTCCGTGCTCGCGAGACGCCTCGGTTTTGACCCGGGCCCGTTCGAGGGTGTCAGCTCTCGGCGGATAGCGGGGACCCGTATATCCTTCGAGCGGACTCGGATCTCGCGTGTGCCGGCGGGCCGAAGCTTGTGTGTCTTCCCTGTCTCGACAATCGCGGGATCCAGGTTTGACCCGCGGTTAGTGACGGGCGCGAGCTCAGGGACGACGCCCGTCCTGGAAACTCCGGCTCGGCCAGCGTGGCGCCTGAGCGCAACTGAGATGGAGGGCGCGGCGCCCCCGGTCTGGGGCGCGCTGCGGAGGGACCATCTGGCCGGAAGCGAAGGAACGCCGCACCAATCCGATTCGAAGTTCCACTAGGGTGGCGCCGAGCTCGATGCGTGCGCCGCGTTGTCTGGAGAGCATCGATGAGTTCGACTTCGTCGAGTGGATCCAGGCCGGCGATCGAGTGACATGGGGGCAAGCTTGCTCTGAACCCATAACGCTTACCGGAGCTCTTTTGGACCAGCGCGCCGCCATCGGCGGCTTCGAGGTGTTCATAGGCCTAGGAGCGAAGGCGACCGTACGGCCCGAGCATACGGACTGGGTAGAGGTACTGAGCTACACCGGAGCCGGACCCAACGCGGCCTTGAGCCGAGCTGGGTTGCTCAACGTGCTCCCGAGTCACTACTCAGACTATCCCCGCCTCATCACTTCGGGCCGCCTGCGCGTTGATGTTGTTCTGCTCCAGCTGGCGCCACCGGACCAGTTTGGTCGTTACAGCCTGAGCCTTGGGGACGAATGGCTCTCCCCCGCACTGGAGAGCGCGCGGACGGTCATCGCCGAGGTCAACCACCAGGCGCCGCGGACTTATTCTCGGATGCTGACCGAAGGCGAACTCGACGTGATCGTCCATACGTCCCGTCCCCCCGTGGAGCTCGGGAGGCGGCGCCCCGGCGAGGTGGAGCGCCGTATTGCGGAGAATGTGCGGGAGTTGGTTCAGGATGGCGCCACTCTGCAAGTCGGCCTCGGGACCCTGCCGGATGCGATCCTGGGCGCGCTGCAGGGCCATCGCGACCTCGGCATCCACTCTGGAGCGATCGGAGATTCGGCGGTCACTCTGGTGGAGGCGGGCGTGATCACAAACGCCCGCAAGTCGACAGATCGTGGGGAGATTGTCACGGGATCCCTGATGGGTACCGGGCGACTGTTTGACTTCGCCAAGGACAATCCGCTTCTTCAGATTCGTGATACCCGCTACACCCACGATCCGGCGCGGCTCGCGATGCAGACGCGATTCACCGCGATTAACTCCGCATTCGAGGTTGACCTCACCGGGCAGGTGAATGCCGAGGTAGCCAGCGGGCGCTACCTCGGCGCGGTCGGGGGCTCAATAGATTTCCTCCGCGGCGCTGCGCGCGCACCAGAGGGAGCACCGATCGTTGCCCTACCGGCCAGGGCGGGGAACCAGCCACGGATTGTGGCGTCGCTTTCCGGGCCGGTCAGCACACCCCGTGCCGACGCCGGGATCGTCGTCACGGAGTTCGGTGTCGCTGACCTGCGCGGCAAGAGCCTCGGGCGACGGCAGACGGAGATGGTCGAACTCGCCCACCCGGACGACCGAGAAGCGCTCGAGCGCACAATTGCGTGAGCCCGGCCGAATCTTCCGGGGCGCGGAGTCGGCATTCGGGAGCGCCCACGTGGATCGGGGCGAAGCTTCATCGGTGTAGATCTCGCTGCGCAGCCTCCGCCACGACGGACTCAGGCCGGGAAAGCCCGTGTCTCCGTTCTCGACGGCCGCCCACTCGATCACGCGAATGCGGTCGAAGGTTCGTGGCTACCGGTGCCTGGCGGGCCAGCAGCGCGGGCTTCCCGGCACCGCGAGCTACGTAATCGCGACACCCACCCGAAAGTCGTCCTCAACGCTAGGAGCCCAATATGGAATATCGCCCCCTCGGACGCACCGGCGTCCACGTCTCGAAGCTTTGCCTCGGCACTCTGATGTTCGGCGCCTGGGGCAACACCGACCACGACGACTCGATCCGCATCATCCACCGTGCCTTGGACGCCGGCATCAACTTCGTCGACACCGCCGACGTCTATTCGGCCGGCGAGGCCGAGGAAATCGTCGGCAAGGCCCTCAAGGATCGCCGCGACGACGTCGTGCTCGCCACCAAGTTCTCGGGGCCGATGGGCGACGACCCAAACCGTCGCGGCGTCTCGCGCCGCTGGATCATCGCCGAGGTCGAGAACTCGCTGCGACGCCTGCGCACCGACTGGATCGACCTCTACCAAATTCACCGCCCCGACCCCGAGACCGACATCGACGAGACGCTCGGCGCTCTGACCGACCTCGTCCACCAGGGCAAGGTCCGCTACATCGGCTCGTCCTCGTTCTCGGCCGGCGAGATCGTCGAGGCACAGTGGGCGGCCGGCGAGCGGCGCCTTGAACGCTTCCGCACCGAGCAGCCGCCGTACTCGCTGCTCGTCCGCGGCATCGAGCTCGACGTGCTCCCCACGGCCCGACGGCAAGGCATGGGCATCCTCACCTACAGCCCGCTGTCTGGCGGGTGGCTGTCCGGAAGCTGGAGCGCCAACAGTTCACCAACTTCCCCGTCGCGTCAGTGGGTGACGGCGCGCTTTGACATGTCCCTATCGGAGAACCAGCGCAAGCTCGAAGCCGTCGAGCAACTCGCGAAGGTCGCCGACGAGGCCGGCGTGTCGGTCATCGAGCTCGCGATCGCCTTCGTAACGAACCACCCCGCCGTGACCTCGGCGATCATCGGACCACGCACGATGGAGCAGCTCGACAGCCAACTGCCCGCCGCCGAGGTCGCGCTCGACCAGGCGATCCTCGACCGCATCGACGAGATCGTCCAGCCCGGCGTCAACCTCAACCCCGCCGACACCAGCTACGGCGAGCCCGTCCTGAAGCCAACGCTTCGGAGGCGGTAGACCCCGCGGCGGGCGTGCCTGGCAGCGGCCGCCACCTGACGGACGTCCCTGACGGCCGCCAAGTGACTCCCGGGCCGACACGAAGCGGACTGCCACTCGAGCAGTCTCACTTCCTTGGAACTAGTCGCCAATTGGGGCGCTCCGGGCGTCTGGAGTGCTGGCGCGCCGACGCACCCGGTCGCCCGCGAACAGCGACGTGCAATCGTGGGTATCAGCGCGCGCCGGGTGAGCTGATGCTGGACACGACAGGCCGATCGGGACCAGGCTCGGGCCGAAGGGCAGCTTATGCTTCACGCCCGGTCTATCGGGCCGAGCCACCGCAGTCGCTCACGCCTCGCCGCCGGCGTCCTCGATATATTCGCGGGCGAAGATCAGCACGTCGTCGATGTGCTCGTGGATGACACTGATCGCCGCCGCCATGTCGCCGGCCTCGTAGGCCGCGAGCAACTGCACTAGGGAGCGGTAACCGGCGTCGGCCGCCGGCCTGTGGCCCTCGGCCTGGGAACTGATACGGGTCAGCATCATTGCGGCAGTGTTTACCCGCCGGTGGAGGTCGGTGAGGGCTGCGCTGCCGACAAGTCCGACGAAGTACCTTCGGAAGCGGGTCCACTGTTCGATGTTTTGGTCTACGTCGAACTCGTCCCCCGCGGGCGGCCGCGTCGCATGCACCGCGGCGCGAAACTCCTCGAGTTGCTCCGTCGAGAGGTTGCCGACGGTGGACGCCGCGACACCCAGCTCGATCGCGAGGCGCGCCGCAAGGGCCTCCGACACGGACTCCACCGTAACCGGGGTGACGACGAACAGGCCGTCGGCCGTGCGCACGACGAGGCCCTCCCCGCTTAGTTTCGTGAGTGCGTGATAAGCAGAGCCGCGCGGCACGTCGAACCGCTCGGCGATGGCGTCGAGGCTGAGCGGCTCGCTGGCCGGTAGCTCGCGGCTCATGATCCGAGCGCGAATGTCGCGGTAGGCGTCATCGTCCTGCTTGAGCTCGAGCCGGCCGAATTGCCCGCGGAAGTAGGCCAGGGGCGCGCCCTGGCGACCTGTCGCGTGCTCGACCTCGGCTAGGAAGACCGAGTGCGTACCGCCGGTGACCTCCTCGACGACGCGACACTCGAGACTTGCCAGCGCTTCCTCTAGCAGCGGCTGCCCAGCGTAGCCGCGCGCGACCGGCACCCCGGCGAACTTGTCGCCCTTGCCGGCGAAGCGCATCGCGGCGTCGACCTGCCCCTCGGAAAGAATGTTCACCGCGAAGCGGCCTCCTGCGGCGATCGCCTGGCCGGTCGTCGAGGACTTGTTCAGGCAGACGAGCAGCATCGGAGGCTCCAGCGAGAGCGAGCTCACCGCGCTCGCCGTTGTGCCGTAGAGCCGGGACTCGTGCTCGGTGGTGATCACGGTCACTCCGGTCGCGAACCGGCCGATGATGTCGCGGAATTCATTCGAGTCGAGATCTCGCCGCCGGCCCGTCGGCCCCGCTGTCTTCGTTCCGGGACTCATGGCCGCCCCGCATACCCGAGCTTGACCGTGACCTGGAACCGCTCAACCCGGCCCCTCTCCACAAGCCCGCGGATCGCGGCGACCTCCAACCACCCGAGATGGTGCAGTGCCTGGCTGGCACTGGCGACGGCCGCGCGCACACCGTTGTCGACGGCCCCCGTCGAGGCTCCGGTCACCTCGACGCTTTTGTGCACGTAATCCCTACTCAATGTTCTCCTCCGGGTCGATGAAGTGGGCCGTCAGCCCCGCGGGCACCCCGCACCATCTGCGCTTCGTCCCCGTGAGGACGTCCCTGAGGCCTCATCGTAGATCCTCGACGGCAAGAAGTCGACGAGGGGTTCCGACGTCGTCTGTGAAGGACGTGGTGTAGTTTCTAGACCTCGGTTATGGTAAATGAGCGCGCGCTCGGGCGGTAAGGACTGTCGAAGCGGAGAGGGTGCTGGAGGCGCGCACCCGGGGGCTCGGGGCGGCGGCCCCGGCCCGGTCGGCTGCTTCGGCGGTCGTCAGGCCACTGAGTCTCGGACTCGACGGTGCTGCAAGTCGCTGACGTGGATTCTGAGGAGCAGCCCGCGCCGGGGAACGTGCACCAACATCCTCGCCGCACGCCGATCCTCGAACGCGAGCCCGAGCTCGGTGACGATCCCCAGCGGTTA
>Ga0335077_10013813_pt1 | contig 10093 bp, 9 predicted proteins | sample Lox_Sample_31_FD_207151 | JGI IMG/M metagenome (GOLD analysis project Ga0335077, IMG submission 207151) | Soil microbial communities from Loxahatchee National Wildlife Refuge, Florida, United States - Lox_Sample_3.1 | ecosystem: Environmental > Terrestrial > Soil > Wetlands | place: USA: Florida...
GTCTCCGGCGAGTCGCTCGACGCCGTCCTCGCGGGGATCCGGCAAATCGGCGAACGTCTGGGCAAGGGCGACGAGGCGCGGCGGCTCGCCGAGGAGCTCTCGCGGCGGCGCCAGAAGGTGCGGCGCCGGGTCGCGGGACGGCCGCGCCCGGCCGCGCTGCTGCTCGTCTGGCCCGATCCGCCGCAGGCGGCGGGCGCAGGCACCTTTCTTTCCGACGTGCTCGAAGAAGCCGGCGCGAGGAATCTCGCCGCGGGGCGCGGCGGCTGGCCGGTTCTGTCGGCGGAGTTTCTCGCGACCGCGCCCGTCGACGTCCTCGTCTTGCCCGACTCGCCGGATGCGCGGCCCGTTTTCGAGAAATCGCGGGCTTCGGGCGCTCTCTCCCGCGGCGCCGCGGTGACCGCGCGCGTCCTCCGCGTCCCGGACGACGAGCTGTCGCGGCCCGGACCGCGCGTCTTCGACGCGCTCGAGGCGCTCGCGCGCGGTCTGCATCCGGAGGCCTGGGAGAAGGCGCCGTGAGCTCGCGCGCGGGCGCGCACACGCGCCACCCGTTCGCCATGGCGTTCGCGCTGCTTGCCGGAGCATGCCTGCTGGGAGTCGTGGTCGGCGGCGTCCGCCTGTCGCTCCCCGCGCTCTGGTCGGGTTCGGGAGCGGAAGGGGAGGTGGCGCGGCTCGTGGCGTCGATCCGTCTGCCGCGCGTGGCGCTCGCCGGCCTCGTGGGCGCCGCGCTGGCGCTTTCCGGCGCGGCGATGCAGGCGCTGCTCAAGAACCCGCTCGCCGACCCGTTCCTCCTCGGCACATCGGGAGGCGCGGCGGCCGGCGCGGCGCTCGCGTCGCTCGCCGGAATCTCGCCGCTCCTCTCTCCGGGCGCCGCCTTCGTCGGCGCGGCGGCGTCGTCCCTCGCGGTGGCGGCGCTGGCGCGTCGCGGCGGCCGTCTCGACCTCCAGCGGCTGCTCCTCTCGGGCCTGATCGCCAACGCGTTCTTCTCCGCGCTCCTTCTCGGCGTGTTCTCGATCGCCTCGGCCTCCGCCGCCCGGACGATGCTCTTCTGGATGATGGGGAGCCTCGCGGACGCCTCGTTCGGGAAGGTCGCGGCGCTCCTGCCGTGGGCCGCGGCGGGCGCCGCCGTGCTCCTCGTCTATGCGGCGCGCCTGAACCTGCTCGCCGTCGGCGAGGACAGCGCCGCGGCGCTCGGCGTCGACACCGAGCGCGCGAAGCGCCACGTCTTCCTGGCGTCCTCGCTCCTGACCGGAGCCGCCGTCGCCTTCGCCGGCATCATCGGGTTCGTGGGATTGCTCGTGCCGCACGCGGTGCGCGCCGTCGCGGGAAACGACCAGCGCCGCCTCCTGCCGCTCTGCGCCGTGAGCGGCGCGGCCCTGCTCGTCGCCGCGGACGCGCTGTCGCGCGCGGTCTTCGCGCCGGCGGAGCTGCCGATCGGCGCCGTCACGGCCACCGTGGGCGCGCCCCTCTTCGCGTGGATGCTGCTCCGTGAGAACTGACGCGAACGCCGGCGCGCCTCGGCTCGAGACGCGCGGTCTCCGCGCGCTCTACGGCCGCACGGAGGCGCTGTCGGGACTCGACGCCGCGATTCCGGCCGGACGCATCGTCGCGGTCCTCGGGGAGAACGGCTCCGGCAAGTCCACGCTCCTGAAGGTCCTCGCGCGCATCCGGCCTCCCGCCGGGGGAGAGGTCCTGCTCGACGGCGCACCGCTGCTCGCGCGCCCGCGCCGGGAAACCGCGCGGCGCATCGCGTACGTGCCGCAGAGCGTGGACCTCGTCTTCCCGATCCGCGCCCTCGACCTGGTGCTCCAGGGCCGCGCGCCCCATGCCCCCGGCTTCTCCGCCGATTCCGCCGAGGACCACGCCCGCGCGCTCGACGCGATGAAGGCCTGCGACGTGCGGGATCTCGCCGAGCGGGACGCCTCGGCTCTTTCCGGAGGCGAGGCGCGCCGCGTGTTTCTCGCACGCGCGGTGGCCCAGGAGGCGGAGATCTGGCTCCTCGACGAGCCGACGGCCGGGCTCGACCCGCGCCATCGCCTGGAGTTCCTGGGCGTCCTGCGGCGGCGGCATAGCGAGTCGCGGCTGACCGTGCTTCTCGTGACCCACGAGGTGGATCTCGCCGCCCGGATCGCCGACCGCGTCCTGCTTCTCCGGCACGGGCGCGCCGTCGCGGAGGGTCCGCCGGACGAAGTCCTGACCGCGGGGAACCTGCGCCTTGCCTTCGACGTCGAGTTCCGGCCGGGCGCCGCGCGGCTCGAAGCGGCGGCCCTGTCCGAGCGGCCGCCGCTGACTCAATAAGTCTTTCTATTTCAGTGAGTTACGACGACTGTTAGCATTCGCCCTTCGCCATGGCCTGGTTCCGAAAAGTCCGCGAGCCCAAAGAACCGCGCGAGCCACGGGAGCGCCGCTCGAGCAAGGTGCCGGAGGGCCTCTGGGTCAAGTGCGACAGCTGCCGGCAGATCCTCTACAACAAGGAGCTCGCGCGGAACTACAAGATCTGCCCCAAGTGCGGCTTCCACTTCCGGCTGTCGGCGGCCGAGCGCCTGCGCATGCTCTTCGACGCCGAGCAGTACACGGAGCTCGAGACGGAGCTTCGCTCGACGGATCCGCTGAGATTTCGCGACACGAAGCGCTATCGCGACCGCCTCGCGGAGTCCGAGGAGTCGATCGGCACGTCCGACGCGATCATGATCGGCTCGGGGACGCTCGACGGCATCCCGGTGCTGATCGGCGCGATGGAGTTCTTCTTCCTCGGCGGCTCGATGGGATCCGTCGTCGGCGAGAAGGTGACGCGCGCGGCCGAGCGGGCGCTCGCCGAACGCCGGCCGCTCATCCTCGTCTCGACTTCGGGCGGCGCGCGGATGCAGGAGGGCATCCTGTCGCTCATGCAGATGGGAAAGATCGCCGCCGCCCTGTCGCGCTTGTCGGAGGCGGCCGTCCCCTACATCTCGGTCATGACCGACCCCACGACGGGCGGCGTCACGGCTTCCTACGCGATGCTCGGCGACCTCAACGTCGCGGAGCCCGGCGCGTTGATCTGTTTCGCGGGCCCGCGGGTCATCGAGCAGACGATCCGCCAGACCCTGCCGGACGGTTTCCAGAGGGCGGAGTTCCTCCTCGAGCACGGCATGCTCGACTTCGTCGTGGAGCGCTCGGAGATGAAGGCGACGCTCGCGCGCTGCCTGCGCTTTCTCTGGGACGCCCGCCGCTCGGCGTAGCTCTCCGGGTCCGCTGCCGATGAGCTCCGGGCTCGCCCTCCGGCGACTCGAGTCGCTCCCGTTGCGGGGCATGCGGCTCGGGCTGGAGGCGATCGACGCCGTGTGCGGGCGGCTCGGCCGGCCGGAGCGCCGGGTGCGCTCGATCCTGATCGCCGGGACCAACGGCAAGGGCTCGACCGCCGCGACGCTCTCCGCGATCGCGCGCGCCGCCGGGGTCCGGGCGGGGCTGTACACCTCGCCGCATCTCGTGGACGTCACGGAACGGATCCGCGTGGACGACGAGGATGTTTCCCGCGGGGAGCTCGACGAGGCGCTGGCGCCGGTGTTCGCGGCCGCGGACGCGGCGCCGGAGATGCCGCTGACCTACTTCGAGGCGATGACGGCGGCGGCCTTCGTTGCCTTCGCGTCACGGCGCCTCGACCTGGCGGTGCTGGAGGTCGGCCTCGGCGGCCGCTTCGACGCCACCAACGTCGCTCCGGCCGCGGTCTCGGTCGTGACGTCGATCGGACTCGACCACACGGCCGAGCTCGGGGCCACGCGGCCGCTCATCGCCCGCGAAAAGGCGGGCATCTTCCGGAACGGCCGGCCGGCGCTCGTGCGGGCCGCCGACGCGGACGCGCGGGAAGCGCTTCGGGACGCGGCCGCCGCGGCCGGCGCCGTCTGGCACGACGCCCTCGAGGAGCTCGGCGTCGAGGTCGAGAGGGTGTCGCTCGAGGGAACGCGCTTTCACCTGCGGACACCGCAGGGGAGCGCCGCGCGGGCCCTCACGACGCCGCTGCCCGGCGCTCATCAGGCGTGGAATGCGGCCCTCGCGGTCCGCGCGGCGGAGCTTCTGGACGGCGGGCGTCCGCTTCTCTCGCACGGGTCGGCGGTGTCCGCCGGCGTTGCGCGCGTCCGGTGGGCCGGACGTCTGGAGCGCCGGACTCTCGAGGGCCGGGATCTCCTCCTCGACGGCTGCCACAACGTCGAGGGCGCCGAGGCCCTCGCGCGGTTCCTTTCCGACGCCGGGCTCGAGCGCAAGTGCCCGCTCGTCTTCGGCGCGATGGCCGACAAGGACGTCGAGGGCATCGCGGCCACGCTCTTCCCGCTCGCCGCGGCGGTCTACCTGGCGCCGGCGCCGTCCGATCGGGCGGCGAGCGTCGCCGATCTCGCGCGCCGCGTCGCAACCGTTCGCCCCGACGCCGTGCCGGCGGAGAGCCTCGCCGACGCGCTCGCGCGCGCGCGGCGGCTGCCCGGGCACGACCCTATAATCGTCGCGGGCTCGCTCTATCTGGTCGGCGAGGCGGAGGCTCTGCTCCTCGCCGCCGAAGGACACGCGCCGCAGAACGCATGACGACCGCCACGCCCGCCGCGACCCGCGAGCACTTCGAGCGTCTCGAAGAGGAGCGCCTCGCCGTCTACGCCGCCCGAAGCGGACGGGCCCGCCGTCCGCGCGGTCCCGCGGCGGCCGCCCCGGGGGACGCGCGCACGGCCTACGTTCGGGACCGCGATCGCATCATCCACTCGCGCGCGTTTCGCCGGCTGAAGCACAAGACGCAGGTCTTCATCCCGTACGAGGGCGACCACTTCCGTACGCGCCTGACCCACACGATCGAGGTGTCGCAGATCGCCCGCAGCGCCGCGCGTGCGCTCGGCCTGAACGAGGACCTCGCCGAGGCGATCGCCCTCGGGCACGACCTCGGGCACACGCCGTTCGGGCATTCCGGCGAGAACGTGCTCGACCGGCTGCTGCGCGAGAGCCATCCGGAGGCCGGCGGCTTCAAGCACAACTTCCAATCCGTGCGCGTCGTCGACCGGCTCGAGAAGCGCTACGACGAGCCGGGCCTGAACCTGACCGACGACGTCCGCGAGGGCGTCTGGAAGCACACGGCGTGGAGCACGTCGTTTCCCTTCCCGCTCGACTTCCGCGAGGGCCTGCGGCCCGAGTCGGGCGGCTCGCCCGAGGCGCAGCTCGTGAACTGGTCCGACGAGATCGCGCAGCAGACGCACGACCTCGAGGATGGCCTGCCGCTGACCGAGGAGGAGGCGATCGAGTCTCTGGCGATTGCGCGTCACGTCCGCGCCGCCGGGCCGTCCGGGCGCGATCGCGCTTCGCGGCGGGCGGCTCTGATCCGCGGCATGATCGCAGCGCTGACGTCCGATCTCATCGAGTCCTCGCGGATGAGGCTCGAGCGATGGGTCGACTCGGCCGGCGTCCGGACGGCCGACGACTTCTCCGCCCGGCGCGATGCCCTGCCCGGAGACCTCGTGGGCTTCTCCGAGACGGGCAAGGCCTGGTACCGCGAGCTGAAGGACTTCGTGTATCGCCACATCATCCACTCGTTTCCGGTCTCGCGGCACGATGGCCACGCGCGGCGCGTCATCGCCGGGCTCTTCCACGCCTACGCGGAGAACCCGCGCCTCCTGCCGGACGACGTGCTCGCGGGGCTCGCCCCGACGCTCGGCACGCGCTTTCTGCGCGAGGTCTCGCTGCGCGACGTCGAATCGGAGATCGCCGCGCGCTATCGGCCGCGCCCGGAGCTCTACCGGGCGATCGCCGACCACATCGCGGGGATGACGGACAGTTTCTGCGACAGGGAATACCGCGAGCTCGTCGTAGGATGAGCGGGAAAGAGAGCCCGAGATGAACCGCCCTGGCGTCCTCCTGCCGCCCCAGGCCTTTCTCGACCGCGACCTCGAGGCGGTGGACCCCGACGTCGCGCACTGGATCGCGGAGGAGGAGCGGCGCCAGAACCACCATCTCGAGCTCATCGCGTCGGAAAACTGGGTCTCGCGTGCGGTGCGCGAGGCGCAGGGCTCGGTCCTCACCAACAAGTATGCGGAGGGTTATCCCGGCAAGCGGTACTACGGCGGCTGCGAGTTCGTGGATCGGATCGAGCAGCTCGCGATCGACCGGTCGAAGGCCCTCTTCGGTTCCGAGCATGCGAACGTGCAGCCGCACTCGGGCACGCAGGCCAACATGGCGGTGTACCTGACGGTGCTCCAGCCGCGCGACACGATCCTGGGGATGAATCTCTCGCACGGCGGACACCTCACGCACGGGCACCCGCTCTCCTTCTCGGGCCGCGAGTACCAGGTGGTCGCGTACGGCGTCCGCCGGGAGGACGAGCGGATCGACTACGACGAGCTCGCGCGGGTCGCGAGAGAGCACCGGCCGAAGCTCATCATCGCGGGCGCCTCGGCGTACGCCCGCGAGATCGACTTCGCGCGCTTCGCGGCGGTGGCTGCGGAGATCGGAGCGGTGCTCATGGCCGACGTGGCGCACATCGCGGGACTGATCGTGGCCGGTCTGCATCCGTCCGCCGTGCCGCACGCCGCGTTCGTCACGACGACGACCCACAAGACGCTCCGCGGCCCGCGCGGGGGACTCGTGCTCTGCCGCGCGGGCCACGCGAAGGACCTCGACCGCAACGTGTTCCCGGGCCTCCAGGGCGGCCCGCTCGAGCACGTCATCGCGGCCAAGGCCGTGGCGCTCGCCGAAGCGGCGACGCCCGAGTTCGCGGACTACCAGCGCCGGATCGTCGAGAATGCAAAGGCGCTCGCGGCGGCCCTGGCGGCGCGCGGGTTCCGCCTGGTCTCGGGCGGCACCGACAACCACCTCATGCTCGTGGACGTCGGGGCGAGGGGACTCACCGGCAAAGATGCCGAGAAGGCGCTCGACGCGGTCGGCATCACGGTCAACAAGAACACGATTCCCTTCGACCCGAAGCCGCCGATGGTCGCCTCCGGAATCCGCGTCGGCACGCCGGCGGTCACGTCGCGGGGAATGGGCCCGGCCGAGATGGAGCGCATCGCGGACGCGTTCGCGCGCGCGCTCGAAGCGCCCGACGACGCCGCGGTGCGCGCCGAGGTGCGGCGGCGGGTCCGGGAGCTCTGCGAGGGATTTCCGCTGGTCGCATGAGGTCGCGGCGGCTCGTCGCTCTCGCCGGATACCTGCTCCTCCTCTTCTCCCTCGCCGCGGCCATTCGCCCGTCGGAGCTCGCGCGGCGCGCGCGGCTCGCGATTCGGGATTCCGGAAAGGACCTCGCGCGGCGGCGCCTCGACGGATCCTCGGCCGCCTTCGACCGGAGGTACTTCTTCTTTCTCGAGTCGGTGCGCCGGCGCCTGCCGCCGGGGACCGCCGGCGTCGCCGTCCTCGCGCCGTCTCCGACGGTGGCGCATCACAACCTCACGCTGTACGCGTTCGCGCCGCGGCCGGCGCTCGTGGCTCCCTCGCGGATTCCCGAGGGCTGGTTTCTCGCGGTCTACGGCGCGGGAGCGCCGGACGGCTGGCGGCCGGTCGCGTCCGTCGCGGGAGGCGCGGTCTTCGAGCGCGCGCGATGACGGGACTTTTCCCATCGCTCGCGGCGGTCGCGGGCATCCTGCTCGCCGCGGGAGCCCTTGGATTCTTCGCCGCGGGAGCGCTCGTTCCGGCCGGGCGCCCGGGGGAGCGCGTCGCGTGGGGATTCCTCCTGGGGCTCTATCTCCTCGCGGGTTTCGTCCCGATGACGCTCGCCGCCGGCGGCCGGCCGGGGTGGCTCGCCTTCGCGGCGGCCGCGATTCTCGTGCTCGCCGCTTCGCGCGCGGCGCGGCGGCCGGCCGGACCCGAAGCGCCGCCGCGAGGCGTGGAACGCGGACGCGCGGGCGTCGTCCTCGTCTTCCGCGCGGCGGTGGCCGGCGGCGTGCTCCTCTATCTCCTGCGCGCGCTGACGGAGCCGATGTGGGCGGTGGACTTCCTCGCGATCTGGGGCTGGAAGGGCAAGGTGATCTTCGGCGCGCGCGGGCTCCCGCCGTGGACCTGGACGACGCCGGAGCTCGCGTTCACGCACCCGGAGTATCCGGTCGGCCTGCCGCTGCTCGACGCCGGAATCGCGTTCCTGCTCGGACGCTGGGACGACCATGCCCTGGCCCTTCTGTACCCGGCCATCCAGGTCGCAACGCTCCTCCTGCTCGTGTGCTGGCTCGAACGACGCGGTGTCCGCCGGTCCGTCGCCCTTGCCTCCGCGGCGGCCCTGGCGCTCTTCGAGCCGCTCTATCGTGCGTTCACGACCGGCATGGCGGAGGTGCCGCTGGCGCTCCTGCTCCTCGCCATCGGCGTGAGCCTCGTCGACGCCGTCGAAGGGGATCCGGGCGCCAATCGGCGGCTGGCGCTCGCGGCGCTGGGAGCCGCAGCGCTGAAAAACGAGGGGCTCTTCGTTGCGGGCGCGGCGGCGCTCGTCGCGCTTCTCTGGCGGGGCCGGCCGCTGCGCCGGCGCGCCGGCGCCGCACTGGCGGCGATCCTGCCGGCGCTCGCGGCGGCGGCGACGCAGCGCCTTCGGACCGGGCCCCTGCCGCTGCGCGACTTCCGGGCCGGCTTTCTCCTCGAGCCGGGATTCGGCGGCCGCATGGCGCTCGGCCTTCGGACGATCGCCACGGAGGTTCTCCTCCCCGCATGGCCGCTGCTGGCCGCTCTCGTCCTGCTGGCCGCGGCGGGACGGCGCACCGCGGATGCGCGAGGGCTCCTCGCGCTCGCGGCGCTCCCCCTTTTCGCCTACGCCATGCTTCCGGCCTTCTGCGTCTGGGGCCCGGACTGGCTCGTCCGCACGGCGTTCGCCCGCACGTCGGCGGCCCTCGCGCCATTGCTCGCCGCGGCGCTCGCGCTCCGTCTCAGTCCGGTTTTTGGTCGTTCCGGTGAATCCACCGGATCCGCAGCAGGTCCCGCAGCGTGACGACCGCGTCGCGCACGAACGAAACGCGGGAGTCCGGCGAGTTGAACCAGAGCACCGGCACCTCGGCGATCGCGATTCCTTCGCGCCGGGCGAGGAAGAGGACCTCCATGTCCCAGGCGAAGCGGTCGATGTGTGCCTGCCCGAAGAGGCGACGCGCGACGTCGCCGCGAAAGAGCTTAAATCCGCACTGCGAGTCGTGAATGCCGGGCACGGCGAGCAGCTGCACGAGCACGTTGCCCGCCCGTCCCAGGGCCACGCGATAGAAGGGCTGGCTCCGCCGCACGAGATCGCGCTGGATCGCACGCGAGCCGATCGCGACCGGATGCGTCGGGAGCCGCTCGGCGAGCTTGACCCACTCGGTGAGCGGCGTCGAGAGGTCCACGTCGGAGATCAGGATCGGATCCCCCGCCGCCGCGAGCACGCCCGTCCGGATCGCGGCGCCCTTGCCGCGGTTGCGCTCGTGCGCGAGGACAGTCAGCGGGAGGTCCGCGTCGGCTGCGATTCGCGCCGCGGCCGCGCGCGTCCCGTCGGACGAGCCGTCGTCGACGAGAAGGACCTCCCAGTCCCACCCGCCCGGCCGCGACCGGCGCCACTCGGCCACCGCGCGCAGGCACGCCTCGATTCGCCCGCGCTCGTTGTAGGCCGGCAGAACGAGCGACGCCTTCTCCGCGGGCGCCGTCACGCCTTCGTCGCCTCGTAGACGAACTGATAGGCGAAGAGGGTCGGCCAGACGCGGGCGGTTCCGGACGCGAGGGCGCGCACCGGACCGCGCCATGGGGCCCTCCCGAGCGCCGGCAGGGCGAGCTCGTAGGGCATCGCGGTCGGCCGGATCGCTTCGATCCGGAAGCCGGCGGCCTCCAGGAGCTCGCGGCCGGTCGCGCGGGTGAAGAACCGCAGGTGCGTGCGGTCGAGGATCCCGCGATCGGCGTAGCGGAAGCGGCCAAGGAGGAGAGCGCCGCGCACGCTCGCGTTGGCCACGTTCGGCAGCGAGACGAAGAGCCGGCCGCCGGGGGCGAGCCAGCCGGCGATCCGCGAGAGCAGGTCCTCCGGGCGGACGAGATGCTCGAGCACGTCGGCACACACGACCACGTCGAAGGCCTTCTCCCACGTCCCCGCGGCGAGCGCGTCCGCAGTCCGCCAGTCGTCGTAGACGGCTCGGGAGCCCGCGGGCGTCGCGGGATCGGGCTCGAC
>Ga0335077_10013815_pt1 | contig 10092 bp, 8 predicted proteins | sample Lox_Sample_31_FD_207151 | JGI IMG/M metagenome (GOLD analysis project Ga0335077, IMG submission 207151) | Soil microbial communities from Loxahatchee National Wildlife Refuge, Florida, United States - Lox_Sample_3.1 | ecosystem: Environmental > Terrestrial > Soil > Wetlands | place: USA: Florida...
TGTCGGTTTTCATGATCATCCTGAGGCCAGGGCCGAGACAAACGATCTCGATCTGCACGTTCTTCGCCCCGAAAACGTTCTGCAGCGCACCAATGTTGCGCAACGCCTGCTCCCAGGCATAATCGCCATTCGTGTTCATGTGGAAAACAACTTTGTGGGTGGGCGTCTGCTGGGAAACGGCGACGACGGCGACGAGCAGCGCTAATACAAGTCCCGCGACCACGTAATAAGCTTTCTTCTTCATGGTTTCTCTCCCTCTTGTCTGAAAAGTTTCGACTCACTGTTCTGAATATCGAATGCGGATACGGCCGGGCCACACACAATCATAAGAGATTCAGGAATCTCGGTCGAGTTTCAGCGTCTTAACGCGGGTGCGACAACTTTACGTAGCGCGCCGGCCGGTGGTGCGGCGATGCCCAGCATGTAATGAGTCATGCCGAGACCTCCACGAGCGACTTCGATCGCGTTCTGCGTTTGCCTGGCGCAGCGGGAGATCTCGGACTGCGGCGGCAACATTTCGCAGGTTGCGCGCCTGCTGGGCATTCACCGGCGATCGTTGCAAAGGAAACTGTCGAAGCATCCCCCCTTGCGGTGAGCGGTTGATCCGTGGCCGATCCTGCGTCAATTTGCCGCATTGATTGAGTCAACGGTCGAACGTATACTCTCGCGTAGGTACTGGCTTGATTGGCCTACGAAATGAGGTGCGCTCTCAGGAAGTCATCCGAGTGCGACGCCGAACTCTTCGAACGATTGTCCTATGTGCGCTAACGCTGGGCGGTTGCTCCCACCCGCCTTCCGCCAGGCAGGGTCTGGTTCTCTACCGCGAGAATGGCTGCGCAAGTTGTCACGGACTTTCGGGCCGTGGAGATGGGCCGGCTGCCGCGACATTGCCTGCCAAGCCGACGGATCTGAATCATCCCGAGATGTTCAAGAGAGGCAGTGGCGAAATGACTATCGCGCAGACGTTGGCCGACGGTATAACAGGTGCCGAAAGCTCCATTCCGGCCTTGCATCACTCGCACCACGAGTTTGTGATGCCTAAATTCGATCATCTCACCGAGATGGAGCGGCGGTCGATTGCGTTGTATGTCATTTCGTTGCGAGGGAACTGAACGCAACAGGAGGGATACGAGAGGAGGGAGATTCAACTATGCACGATATCAAAGGCAGAACTTGGATGATTCACTTGCGAAGTGCGGCGAGATTGTGCTTCGCAACGACGATTTTGGCAGGTAGCCTGTCTGCCCAGGAAGCCGCGGTTGTGGCCCAGAACGCGTGGGCACGTCCCCCAGCGGCGTCGAGGAACATGACCGGGATGTTCGTTGTGCTCGAGAACCACAGTGGGGAGAAGAGGTCTGTGGTGGGTGGTTCTTCGGACGTGGCCGAAAAGGTCGAGCTTCATGAGATGAAGAACGAGGGGGGCATGATGCGGATGTCGCCCGTTTCTCGAATTGATATTCCCGCCAACGGAAAAACTGAGTTGAAGCCCGGTGGACTCCACATCATGTTGTTCGGCTTGAAAGGCAAGCATGTGGAAGGGGACACGTTTTCCGTGACGCTGAAACTCGACAACGGCGAAACGGTGCCCGTGAAGGCGACGTTCCGGCAACCACCAGTCCAATAACAGGAGCTCTGCTTGTGCGCCAATTCCTAATGTGTCTCGTCGCTTTCGCTTGCGTAAGCTGCAGCCGCGCTATCCATGAACAATTGCCGGTTTTGCCCATCGGTGCCGACTTCGCTTTGACCGATCACAATGGACAGCGTTTTGAATTATCCTCGCTCCGCGGCAAGGCAGTTCTGATCTTTTTCGGTTACTCGTCGTGTCCGGATGCGTGTCCGACGACGTTGTCGAAGTTATCGTCCGTGTACCGCCACTTGGGGAGTGAAGCCAAGCGGGTGAAGACGCTTTATATTTCCGTCGACCCTGATCGCGACACGCCAGAAGCGCTAAAAGCGGACCTTGCGAACTTTCAAATCGACGCTCTTGGTCTCACCGGAGCAAAGGCCGACATCGATAAGGTCGTGAAAGAGTACGGCGCGTCATACGAGATCGTTCCCTTGCCGGGTTCGGCAGCAAAATACAGCGTGGCTCACTCCACCACGCTGTATGCGCTGGACACAGCTGGAAGGGTCCGTATCACATTTCCATATGAGGCGACCGTTGCCCAAATCGTCAGCGGGTTACAACGCATTCTAGATGCGAAGAGTGACTAGGATCGGCCCGCGGCAAATTGCGCGACTGCGCGTTTTTTCGGTGGACTGCGACAATTTGCCGCATTCAAATCCGGATAAAAGTGCGGTTTGATGATTACTACACGCATGCGGCGCGCACTCGCATCGATTCTGTTGGCGGCTGTCGGGTTTCCGATGATGGGAGGGCTGATCCCCTCCGATCCGGAGTCGAAACTTCCGACTTGCTGTCGGCGTGGCGGGCGGCATCAGTGCGAGATGACACCCCATTCGGAGGATTCCGCCGGCCCCGGAATGACAGCGCCCGCGAGATGTGCCTCGTGGCCGAAAGCTGAAGCTCGATTTAGAAATATCGAAACGGCAGCGCCGGTGGGCGGCTTCCGATCCGGGGCGCCGATCTCAACCTGGACCGCTTACAAATCCACACATTTCGTGTTCTGCGGCCGCGCAACCGATTCCGTGCACAAGCGCGGACCCCCAGCCGGCCTCGACTAGATCCATCCGAGTTTTTTGTCTGATCGAGGTTAAAAAGGCGGGAATCTTGAACTTATTTGCGATTCGCACAACCATTGTGGCGACCTTTGCGGCAGTGACCGCCGCCGGGGACGTTTCTTCGCACAATCCGATTCCGAAAATCCAACCGCAGCCGAGCCAGGCTGAACAGGACTATCTTCAGGGCATCCGGTTCGCAGAAGGGCAGGGCGTGGCGCAAGATTACGCGCTCGCCTTGAAGTATTACCGGCGTGCAGCGGAGACAGGTTATGTCGCGGCGGAATACAACCTCGCGTACTGCTATGCAAATGGTTTCGGCGTCGAGCGCGACCTGGAGCAAGCCGCACAGTGGTACCGCAAGGCAGCCTTGCAGGGCGATGCCGAGGCTCAGAACAATCTCGGCGTGCTCTATTCCACAGGACGCGGTGTACGCCGCAGTGGCCGGAAAGCAGTGCACTGGTATCGGCTGTCCGCGGCGCAGGATAATCCCGAAGCGACGAACAACCTGGGCATGATGTACCTCAAAGGTCGCGGCGTGAAGCGCGACTGGAATCAGGCGTTCCGGCTCTTTCGAAAATCCGCCGATCTCGGCTATGCCGTTGCACAAAACAATCTCGCTCTCATGTATGCGAACGGCCAGGCAGTCGAACGCGACTACATCCGCGCATACGCGTGGCTGGATGTCGCGGCCCAACAAATTTCAGGCTGCGCCGAGCTACGCGACCAGATCGGAAAAGAAATGACGAAGGCTCAAATCGCTCGCGCACAGGCGCTGGCAGACGCGAAAAGAACGCAGATTTCAGAGAAGGCAAGTCAAGGTGAGAAGTAGTAGATTTCCGCCGACGTCGAACCATTCCAACCAGAAAAGAAGCTTAACTATGTCAAAAACAGCGGTCGCAGTAGCGATGTCTCCAGTGTTGGTTGCCGGTATCACTTCGGCGCGCGATCGCGAGGACGCGGCGCATCGCGTAAAGCTTCCCGGCGGGTCCTTGAGAATGCGGTGGTGGATTGCCGATGGTTCGACCCTGAGCTTACAGAGGGACGGGGTTTAGCTGCCGTGCATTTTCTTAGAATCCTTCGAATCCTCCTGCTGTGCTGCGTGTCTCTTCTGGTTTCCTCGACGGCCCGAGCTCAGCAGGCGAGCATCAGCGGTCGAGTTGCGGACCAGCAGGGAGGAGTGCTGCCGGACGCTGCGGTGATCCTGCTGAACGGCAATGCTTCGGTTCGCCTGCAACAGACCAAGACCGCGCAGGACGGCACGTTCGTGTTTCAAAATCTCGCGCCCGGCGACTACGTGATTGAAGTTCAGCGGACCGGATTCACGCAAGCGGAACAAAAGGTAACGATCGCGGCGGGTCAAGCGCCGGCGGCTTTATCCATCCAGATGAACATCGCCGGACCCGGCCAACAGGTGACGGTGACTGCGGAAGCGAATTCGTTTACAACGGACGAGTCTTCGACGGCGACAAAGATGAACATCCCGATTAACGAAATTCCGCAGGGCGTGGGCGTCGCGAATCAGCCTCTCATCCAGAGCCAGCAGGACATTCAATTCGCGGACGCTGCCCAGAATATCAGCGGCGTAAATCGCGATGTGCTGCTGGCGGGCGACGTCGGAAACGCGCTGACGATCCGAGGGCTGCCGCTTGGAATCCTCAGCAATTACTATCGCGACGGGTTTGTGTTCGATGGCATGGTTCCCTCCGATTCGACCGACGTCGATCGCGTGGAGATTCTGAAGGGACCGGCGTCCGTTCTTTACGGGCGAGCAACCTCGAGCGGCATCGTAAATCTGATTACGAAGGAGCCGCTGCCTGCCACACACGTCGTCTTCACGCTTCAGGCGGACCGCTTCGCTTCGGTGCGTCCAACCTTCGACATCACGGGCCCGATCGGCAGAAGCAACCGGCTGTTTTACCGCCTGAACGCGGAACTGGGAGACACATCCAGTTTCCGGAACGACTTTCACGACCGCCGCTATTTTCTCGCCCCGGCGCTCACCTGGAAGCCGCAGGACGCGACCACGATTCGCTTTCTGATCGAGTACATGCATGGCTCGACCACCACCGATTACGGCATTCCCGCGCTGGGCGATCGACCGGCGCCGGTGCCGATCGGCAACTATTATGGCGAGCCGTGGCAGTACTCCCATCTCCAGAACGAACTTGGAAGCGCGGACGTCGCGCATAATCTCAACTCGCGATGGGTGGTGCGCAGCCGCTTTCGCGCCACGCTTACGGACTGGAATTACCTCGACACCAGTCTCGGTTACCTCGAGTCTGACAATCAGACCCTGTTTCGATACTCCGAAGACACCGCTTATCCGCTGCGGCTGTACGACTGGCAAACCGATCTCACCGGCAGATTCAAGACGGGCCACATCGAGCACAATTTTCTCGTGGGATTCGAATACGGCTTTACATCGGTAGTCCAGCGTGGAGTCTTCAGTGATGCGCCGCCGATCAATCTCTACAATCCGGTCCCCTTCAGCCAAACCACGCCAAGTTCGGCAGCGCTCGAGACCTATTTTTTCAATCCCAACTTCGCGGACTACTTCCCGATCAGTGGAACCACGCGGTTGATGACGCATGGCGGCTACATTCAGGATCAGATCTCGCTGCTGCCGAAACTAAAGGTGCTTGCCGGAGTGCGGTTCGAGGGTTTCACGCAAGATTATGACGAGCTCGATTACGATACGCACAACCGCCAGAGCAACGTCTCGGCGCTGCCCCGAATCGGGGTCACTTATCAGGTGCTTGAGGCGCTCTCATTGTACGCGAGCTGGAGCCGCAGCTTCAGCCCGACCCTCGCGGCGCAGTTCGGCCCGAACGGCCAGCCGTTCGTACCGGAAAAAGGCACGCAATACGAAGTCGGCGCGCGCACCTCGGAGCTTCACGGCCGGCTGACATCGTCTTTGGCTCTTTATCGCATTCGCTCCTCGAACCTGTTGATCACCAACCCGGGCAATCCTCTGGCATCAATTCAACTCGGAGAGGTGGAGTCGAAGGGCGTCGAGTTCGACACGTCCGGACGCATCCTGCCAGGGTGGAATGTGACGTTCGCGTATGCTTTCAACGAAGCCACGATTGTCTCCGACCCGATTTATCCCGTTGGCAATACTTTGCAGAACGCTCCGCACCATAGCGGCAGCCTCTGGACGGTCTACGAAATTCAACACGGCTCGTTTCAGGGGTTGAGCTTCGGCGGCGGCGTTGAAGCGCGCAGCTATCGCTACGTCGATCCCTCGGACGACGTCCTGCTGCCTGGGTACGGCCGCGTGGATGCGACGGTCAGCTACGTTTTCGGGCCTTCACATAACGACCAGAAGCGCTACCGCATCGCGGTCAACATTCAAAATCTGACGAACCGTCTTTATTACGTTTCAGGCAACACGCCGCTGGACATTTTCCCGGGCTCGCCAATTAACGCGATGATGGAATTTCAGGTGCGGTATTGACGTGGAAAGAAGTTGGCCGGGTTATCGGACGATTTGGCGCTGGCACTTCTACGCGGGCATCATCGCGATTCCGTTCATCCTATGGCTCTCCACCACGGGCGCGATTTACCTGTTCCGGCCGCAGATTGAAGCCTGGCTCGATCGACCCTACGATCATCTTCAGATTTCCGGCCCGCGGGCGAGCGCGGAAGCCCAGGTTCACGCGGCTCTTGCGGTCGTTCCCGGATCAAACTTGCATTTCTACCAGCTCCCCACAACGCTGCAATCCGCGGTCCAGATCATCGTCGGGCGTGGCGCGGACGAATATCGCGTCTACGTGCATCCGCAGACTACGCACGTCTTCTATGTAATCAACGAAAATTCACGTCCCATGACCGTCATTTTCCATCTGCATGGCGAATTGCTGATGGGCGACCGCGGATCGATGATCGTCGAGCTCGCTGCTTCCTGGGCGATCGTGATGATCGCGACGGGCCTGTTTCTATGGTGGCCGCGAGAAGCGAAAAAGCTCGGCGGGATTCTGTATCCACGGTTTCTGCACGGCCGGCGAATTTTCTGGCGCGATCTTCATGCCATGACGGGAGTATGGGTGTCCGCGCTAGCGCTTTTTGTGCTGCTGACCGGCCTTCCCTGGGCGAGCAACTGGGGAAAATACCTCGCCGCGGTCCGCTCTCTGACGCACACCTCGGGGAACCCGGATTGGACGTCAGGATCGGCGGAGGAAGTAGCGGCGCGCATCGCTCGAAATCCGATGAACATGCCGGGAATGCCGGATAGCGAAGGAAGCGTGCAGTATGCCGGAATCGATCGGATCGTCGCGGCGGTAACTCCGCTGCATGTTGCCTGGCCGGTGAAGATTGCGCCGCCACTCGCGCCGGGCGGATTGTGGACCGTCACGTCCGACGCTCAGAATCGGACGCTGCGAACCAGCCTTCAACTTGATTCCTCAGGCACGATCGTCCGGCGCGAAGATTTCCCCCAGCAGCAATGGATCGACCGGTGGGTCGAGACAGGTGTCGCCGCGCACGAAGGGCAACTCTTCGGACTGGCGAATCAGCTTCTTGGGCTTTTCACGGCGATTTGCCTGATGACGCTGAGTGTCAGCGCGCTGATCCTGTGGTGGCGCCGCCGGCCGGAAAGAGTTCTCGGGGCACCCGGCTACCTGGCGCCGGAAAAGCCGCTCGCCTTGAGCTTCATGCTCGTGGTTGCCGCGTTTTGCATCTATCTTCCACTCCTCTGCACCTCGATCGTTGCTGTCAGAATCATCGAGCTTCTCGTGCTGCGAAAAATCCCAGCTACGCGCAGGTGGTTGGGATTGTGCCCGTCCTAGGCGCGCTACCTGAGAGCCGTCGTTTCCCCGCCGACTTCCGGTCCCTGGCCAGGTTCTAATGGTCGACCCCGGCCGGTCGACCACCGTTTCTTCTGACCAGCGGTGCGTCACGATTCCCTGAGGAAACCATGAAGGAACACGCGGCCACCGGGTCCACGGCTTGCGGCCAGGCCCTTCATCGGTCCCTGGCGGCGAATTCACCAGCCTCACCTAAGCAGGTCCATCGAACGCCGAAAACAGTTAAGAATGGGCCGTTTCGAAGCGATATGAATTAGCGACAGGTGTTTTTCCGCTCCGGGCTTTCGGATGGCTAAAAACTTCCATGAAAAAGAACAGACGCTCCGGGATATCGCGACATTGGGAGCGGCACTGAATGAATCGGGGGCTCTCAACGGGCCAGCACCGGTGAAGTCGTTGCGTCTGGGCGTGGACTTCGGTTATAAGAAGGAACTCCGCCACCTCCAAATAGAGTTGGTTAAGTTCCAGCAGTGGGTCCGCCACAAGGGATTGCGTGTTGTTGTGGTATTTGAAGGCCGCGACGCGGCTGGCAAAGGCGGCGCCATCAAGCGGATTACAGAATGCCTGAATCCGCGGACCTGCCGCGTGGTTGCGCTGACGGCCCCCACGGAACGCGAAAAATCTCAGTGGTATTTTCAACGTTATGTGGCTCATCTTTCGGGTGCCGGCGAAATTGTGTTTTTCGACCGAAGTTGGTACAACCGCGCCGGTGTCGAGCACGTGATGGGCTTTTGCACCGAAGCCGAATACATGGAATTCCTGCACACCTGTCCACAATTCGAGAGAATGCTGGTATGCTCGGGCATTCATTGGAAGCTCAGTCCTATGGACCTTGAATCGCGGCGCCGATGGGTCGACTACTCACGGGCGAAAGATGAAATGTTCGCCCACACCGACATCAAGCAGGCTCCATGGTATGTAGTGAATGCGGACAACAAGAAGTGTGCGAGGCGCAATGTCATCAGTCATCTGCTCTCGATGATCCCCTACGCAGACCTTACCCCCGAACCGATCACGCTTCCCCCCGCGGATCGAAGAAACTACATACGGCCGCCGATCGCAGACCAGACATTCGCGCCTGAAATCTACAAGCCGCCCCCAAAATCGAAGCGCCTCAACGTCGCAGATTGACACCGCATTCCGCGTACCGTGCCCGCTGCATTCAAACCAGCGGCTGCAGCGCTGCATCTTTCCAGTCGTTCGACGTAACCAGCGTCATTCGCCGTGATTAGCGCACAGCCGGAGTACTCGCAGGTGGACACCGATGATGCGTGTGGCTCCGGTAGCTGCGCGTCTCCAACGGCGCAAACTTCAACGCCTCGGCATCTGACGCTTTCCGCCGATAACGGGTGGAAAATCTCCGATCTCGTCGTAGACTTCGGTGATGAAGCGATCCTTGCTCTGCTTGGTGTCACCTTCCGTAGTCGCATCATAAGGCGCGGTAAGATTGGCCGCGAGAACCTGGCTCAGGGAGTCGCCGTTCTCGCGCAATTTCTGCACCTTGGCCAGAATGTCGATCAGCATGGCGCGATAACTCTCCAGATCCTTCTTCTTTATCAGCGTGCCGTGGCCCGGGACGAGTGTCGTGTCGGGATCGGCGATCTTACCGAAAAGGTCGATCGCCTCGAGCATGCCGCGGATCGAACCGCCGTTAGCCTGGTCGGCAAACGGATAGCCGAAGTTGCGATAGAAATCCTCGATGTAGATCGCATTGGCATTGCGAAAACGAACGATGGTGTCGCCGGCGGTGTGCGAAGGCATCATGGGAATGAAATCGACGATTTCTCCGTCCATGCGGATGGTGAGCGCGGGAGATCCAGGCGTGGTGTAAGCGTAGGTCACTACGGGGACGGCAGCGGAATCCGGTGCGGCGTTCGCACGGCCGGGCGGATGGAGCATTTCTTCGCGCAGATTCTCCTGCGAATAAATCTGCGCGCCTTGTTTGGCAAAGAACGCGTTGCCGCCGGTGTGGTCCGGGTGAACGTGCGAGTTGACCACGATCCGGATGGGCGCGTCGCTGAATGACCGGATGGTCTTCAGCGTCTTTTCAGCTACCTGACGGTAGCCGGTATCGACCATCAGGACGCCGTCGGATCCGAAGAGCACCGCGATTCTGCCCCCGGCTCCGTCAGGATGTGCGGGATCGAGGCCTTCGGAGCCGTGCAAGATATAAATGTTCGGCGCGAGCTTGGCTGTGACCAGCATCTGGATCTTATCCCAGGGAATCTGGTATCCGGACGGGAAGCTGTAAGGCCCTTTCCCGGGAGGGATCAGCGTGATGGGATAGCCTTTTTCCTGGGCGGCGGCCAGACCCGCTGTCATAGCTGTTATCGCCAGCAACAAACCTGTGCGTTTCATACCGTACGTCCTTCAGCGCGGCCGTTCGAAGGCAAGTCCATCGCTCTGTTATACACCCGGAGACGGCGCCAGAGGAATCCCGACCTGATGGGAAGGGACCATCGTTTGCACCGCGCCGGTCGGCTTTTCGGCGCGCGAGATGAGGCGCGAATCGCAAGAGCGCGCAATCAAGCCCACGCACGCGACTCGCGATTTTAATTTTGGCGGGCTTGCGGCCAGTTAGGCGGATCCCATTTCCGTTGCTTGA
>Ga0335077_10013818_pt1 | contig 10091 bp, 13 predicted proteins | sample Lox_Sample_31_FD_207151 | JGI IMG/M metagenome (GOLD analysis project Ga0335077, IMG submission 207151) | Soil microbial communities from Loxahatchee National Wildlife Refuge, Florida, United States - Lox_Sample_3.1 | ecosystem: Environmental > Terrestrial > Soil > Wetlands | place: USA...
GGGCTCCTTTTTGGACGAAGCCGCTATAGTGAGCAAAGCAACGAACACCATGACTCCAGCTTGGAATAGCACTCGGTGGAGTATGCTCATGCTCGATCAACTCGATCACGGAAGTAGGACTTAACCCTCATGCCCGATAATCCTGAAGTTTATATCGGCGTCGATATCGGAGGGTCCAAAGTAGCCGCTGGCCTGGTCGACGCCAAAGGCAAGATTCTGTACAAGACGCGCAATCCCATGCGGGCTCGCGGGACTGCTGCGGAAGGGCTCGCTTCGGTTCGAACCGCGATTGATACCACATTGCAGGCAAATCCGGGTACTTCTGTGGGCGGCATCGGGCTCAGTTCACCCGGACCAGTTGACCCGCAAACAGGAACCATCCTGAACCCCGCGAACCTTACGTGCTGGCACAACTTTCCTCTGGCAGAAGAAGTGCAAAAAGCGTACGGTCTGCCTACCCACGTCCACAATGACGCCAATGCAGCGGGGCTCGCCGAGGCTCTTTGGGGCGCCGGCGTAGGCTACAAATGTATGTTTTACGCTACCATCGGAACCGGCATCGGCACCGCAATCACCTACAATTCGCAACTGTACTTGGGCCGCACCGGCGCTGCAGGAGAAGGTGGGCACAACACCATCGACTTTCGCGGAACAAAGTGCCACTGCGGAAAGTCGGGATGTATCGAGACTTTCGCTGCCGGCTGGGCGATCGCGGAACGCGCCCAGGACCGCCTGGTGCGCGAAGGGCAGCGGGGAAAGCGGATCCTTGAACTCGCCGGTGGCAATCGCGAGAAGGTTACCAGCGAGACATTGGCTAAGGCCTGGGCGGAGGGGGACGTGCTCGCCACTGAGATCCTTCGCGAGACCGCCGACATTCTCGCTGTCTGGTTCGGCAATGTCGTCGATTTGCTGGAACCGGACATAATCGTGGTCGGGGGAGGAATCAGCTACCTGATTGCGCAGTGGTTCGATCGCATCGCGTCGCAATTACCTTTCTGGTCGGTCAACGCACGCTGCGGGGAGATTCCGTTCGCGCAAGCTAAATATGGCGCCGATTCAGGTGTCGTGGGCGCTGCTGCGCTGTGCGTAGCTCGCACGCTATTGTGAAAGTCCTCTGGATTTGCTGGATGACAAAGCTACGTCGCGATCAGGAATGACGGATATTCTGGAATATGTACATCCATCTTAAGTACAGTCTCGGGCGCGCTGCCTATTCGGTATAGAAAGGGCCAGCGAACCACATGAGGTCGGTACGGTGAAAACGGTCTTATATGCCCAGCAGTTGCTCACTCCAGTGGAGCGGTTCGACGACGCCGCACTGGTGGTAGAGGACGGAATCATCACGGCGGTTGGTCAGCGGGATTCCATGATCGCTCCTGGCAACGCTCGCATACAAGATTTTGGCGATTCGATTCTTGCGCCAGGGCTCATCGACATCCATGTTCACGGCGGCGCAGGACATGACGTGATGGAGACTTCCGATACAAGCCTGGCGATGGTTGAACGCTCGATGCTGTGTCACGGAGTGACCAGCTACTGCCCTACAACCATGACCGCGCCGATAGGGGAAACGCTAAAGTCCCTCGAATTCCTCGGTAGAGCTGTGGAACAACACGAGTCTAACGGCAGCCGCGACCGGGCACGTGCGCAGCCTGTTGGCATCCACCTCGAAGGCCCGTTCCTTAGCCATGCACGTCGCGGAGTCCATCCAGCCAGCGATCTACAGCCCGTGTCCGCATCCATATTCAACCAAATGTGGGAGGCCGCCGGAGGCCGTATCAGCATGCTGACCTTGGCTCCTGAGCTGGAAGGCGCGCTCGCCCTGATCATCGAGGCCTCCGGTCGCAGGGTTTGCGTCAGCCTCGGACACTCAAATGCCACCCTCTCGCAAGCGCTGGCAGGTATCAAGGCCGGGGCGCGGCACGCGACGCACACCTTCAATGCAATGCGCGGAATTAACCACCGTGATCCAGGATTGTTGGGGGCCATCCTGACTAGTGATGAACTGACAGCCGACATAATTGCCGATGGCGTACACGTTGAACCGGTAATTGTCGATCTCTTGGTCCGCGCCAAGGGCTTGGATAGCTCGGTTCTGATCACCGACGGCATCAGCGCTACAGGAATGCCGGACGGTAATTATCCATTGGGCTCGCTGGAGGTGCGAGTGCGTGACGGCCGCTGCGAATCCGATGGCAGCCTGGCGGGCAGCGTGCTTACTTTGGATCGCGCGGTTCTTAACGCAGCTCGCTTTGCCCGTCTCAACTTCCAGGACAGCCTCCGTATGGCCACTCTCAACCCCGCACGGGTGCTAAGAATCGATCACCGCAAGGGCGTGCTCCGTGCCGGGGCAGATGCTGATATCGTCGTCTTCTCGCCTGCTGGGGAGATACGGCAAGTCATCCTGGGCGGGAGATTTAACTGATGGTGCTCCTCGGCGGGACTGAATCGACGGCCTAGGCGCCCACCTAAGACACTTTCTAGCGGACCTCGGGTCTGAGTCGAATGGGAGGAGGAGTTAAGGTCCGTTCCGCTGGTTCCAAGATTCCCATTTCGGGAACCTGCAACCAAGTCTTGTCTTCAAGCGTTTTCAGCACGAAGGTGGGTAACTTGCACCTGCTTCGTAGTAACCTGTCCGCGGGCCGTGGAGTCGGCATCACTATGCAGCATGTAAGTGCCGACTATGCAGCAGGATAGCCATCGAACCAGGTCCTCCAGAGCCGGCCTTGCGCTGATCGCGTCTTCCGACAGAATGAGAACCCTATTCTCGTTTTGAACCTAAAACAAGAACACGGTTCTCGCTTTGTTCCACGTGGAACATTTCAGCCTTCCGCCCAGTTCGCGCTCATTGAACGATCGATGACAGCGCTCCGCTTGGCGCTGCCGGCAGTTGGCGCCTATTCCGCCGCGACCCCTCGCTGACTTGCGCTGGCCGCTGCTGCCGATTCTGCTTTGGGTGCGGCGCGGTTGTGCGGTACAATCAGCCAACTGCCGTTGCTTCAGGTCTCCAGCTTCTCCGAGGGATTGCCTGGTCTTGGGAACCGTTGACGGTTCCCGGCGGTCGGGTACGCTCACGGACGTGGGAGGGAGCGGGGGCACTGGCTACGCCACGAAAGTCTGACGAAGGGCTGCGAGTTGGGAGGACCATGGGTTTCTTTAAGACCACGGGACATCGTTTCGGAATTGCCGGCGAATTGTTCAGCTTCTTCTGGAGCAACAAGCGCTGGTGGATGACGCCGATCCTGATTACCCTGGGCATTTTCGCGCTGCTTCTGATCCTGGCGCAGAGCTCCGCCATTGCGCCGTTCATCTACTCGTTCTTCTAAGGGAGAAAGCAAATCATGCGGGGCGCCCTTTGTCTGATTCTGATTCACCTGAACGCTCACAGGCTGCGCATCATCCTGGCGGTCATCGCTGTCGCCGTTCTGATCTGGTTCTGCTTACCGCGCGCGTTGCGGACCAAGCTGTGGGAAGGCTGGAAGAAGGTCGGCCACGCGATTGGCAACTTCCAGGCCCGCGTACTTCTCACCATCATCTACGCGGTCCTAATCCTGCCCTTCGGATTGCTGGTCCGCTTCTTTGCCGATTCGCTGCATACCAAGAAGCGTCCCGAGCGCTGGTTCGACCACCCTCCCATGCCCAATGACCTGAACGAGGCCCGCCGCCAAGGCTGACATGAATATCCTGGGGATCTCCTGCTATTACCATGATGCTGCTGCTGCCCTGTTACAGGACGGCAAGCTGGTTGCCGCCGCAGAAGAGGAACGCTTCACCCGCAAAAAGCACGATTACGACTATCCCATCAACGCCATCAACTTCTGTCTGGAGACCGGCGGCATCAAGGGTCCGGAAGTGGACTACGCCGTCTTCTACGAGAAGCCCTTCCGCAAGTTCGACCGCATCCTGATGACGGTGCTGCAAACCTATCCGCTGTCCTACAAGGTGTTTCGCGAGTCCATGATCACGTGGATGATCGACAAGCTATGGGTGGGCTCCAAGATTGCGGCGGACCTTGACATCCCGCGCGAGCGCATCCTCTACGCCGAGCACCACATGTCGCACGCGGCCAGCGCGTATCTTTGTTCGCCGTTTGATGAGGCTGCCATCCTCACCGTGGACGGCGTGGGCGAGTGGGTAACAGGGACGTGGGGTATCGGCAAAGGCAACAACATCGAGATCCGCAAGCAGATGATGTTCCCTCATTCCCTCGGCCTGCTATACAGCGCGTTCACGGCCTTCCTGGGCTTTGAGGTCAACGAAGGCGAATACAAAGTGATGGGCATGGCTCCCTACGGCCAGCCGCGTTACGTTGACAAAGTGTGGAAGCTGATCCGGCAGGAGCGCGACGGTTCGTTCTCGCTCGACATGGATTACTTCTGCTTTCCGCATTCCACCGAGAAGACCTTCAACGACAAGTTTCCCAAGTTATTCGGCGAGCCGCGCCCGCCCAAGATGCTGTTCTTCACCGAAGCGTCGGGCTTCCCCACGTACTTCGGCGACCCGCCGGCCAACTACGCCGAGTTGTGCAAACAGAACCAGCATTATGCCGACATCGCGGCAAGCATCCAGCAAGTGACGGAAGAAGTCCTGCTCGGCATGGCGCAGCAATTACATAAGGAAACCGGCCTGAAGAAGCTGTGCATCGCCGGTGGCGTGGGGCTGAACAGCGTGGCCAATCAGCGCATCCTGCGCGAGACGCCCTTCGAGGAGCTGTTCGTTCAGCCCTCCGCTGGAGATGGCGGTGGTGCCCTCGGTGCGGCGCTATGGGCCGACAACATGCTTCTCGGCCGTCCCCGCAACTATCGCATGGACCATGCCTATTGGGGGAAGGACTACACGCCAGGCGAGATCCAAAGTTTCCTCGATCAGAACCGCATCCCCTACGAGCGTATCGAGGACAACGACCGCCTGCTCGACCAGACCGTCGAGCGCTTGCAAGGCGGAAAGGTCATCGGCTGGTTTCAGGGCCGCTTCGAGTGGGGCCCGCGCGCTCTCGGCAATCGCAGCATCCTGGCCGACCCTCGCAACCCCAACATGAAGGACATCGTCAACACCAAGATCAAGTTCCGCGAACCCTACCGGCCCTTCGCGCCCTCGGTGCTGGCCGAATGCGCCGAGACCTTCTTCGATTTGCCCAACGCCATGGCGCACTATCCCGGGCGCTACATGCTCTACGTGGTTCCGGTGCGGCCCAACAAGCACAGCGTGCTGCCGGCCATTACCCACGTGGACGGCACCGGCCGCCTGCAGACCGTCTTCCGCGACAGCAACCCCCGCTACTACCAGTTGATCGAGCGCTTCGGCCAAGCCACTGGCGTGCCCGCCGTGCTCAACACCTCGTTTAACCTTAAAGGCGAGCCCATCGTGAACACCCCCGCCAACGCCTATAGCACCTTCGCCAAAAGCGAGATGGACACGCTGGTGCTGGGCGATTTTTTGGTGGACAAGCCGAAGGGGTAGCGACATCAGAAGCGGTAAAGCGACAACCGGGTGATAAGGGCGATTCTGGAAAAGTCCTGGTCGAGGGTAAACATGCTGGCTCGGTGCTCCAGCGCGATGGCTGCAATCAGGGTATCGATTGTGGTGAGCGAGATACCTTTCCCGCGCGCGGTCCGGTAGATCGCAGCCGCTGTGCGATAAGTTGCAAAGCCGCTGGGCTCGAGCATGTCCCACAGGCGGAGATACTGCTCGATACGACCGGCGTCACGGGTAAGGCCCTGCAAGACCTCGGCTACCACCACTCCCGTAAGGGCGAAGGGCTCGCTTTCCTCAATCATTCGCCGTAGTTCGCCACCCGCCCGCCCAGGAGAGGGGCTGAAAAAGTCAACCCAGACAGAGCTATCCACGAGAATCAAGCGCGATTTCTCCGCGAAGCTTTAAGATTGCCCTTCCAGACTCCACTTCCGTAGTAGCGGAGAATGCCTTTGCGGCTCTCGGAACGGACAAGTAAGTCCAGGGCCTTGTCCACGATTTGACGCTTAGTCTTGAGGCGTGTGAGTTTGCGCGCTCTTCTGATCAAGCCGTCGTTAATCTCGATGTTGGTTCGGCTCATAAGAAATACAATACACCATTTTTCACAAAACTGGTGTATCAGACGAGCACCTTCGCCGAAAGTGAGATGGACACGCTGGTGCTGGGCGATTTTCTGGTGGACAAGCCGAAGGGGTAGGGCGGAAGTTTTCTGTGCCCACGTTATTGCCGGCCTGATCAAATACCAGACCCCTGCTTGGGTACTTCCCATCAGCCCCTCCGCTAAAGCGGTAGAGGACAGTTTCTGTCCAGGGGCAGAGGGCGGTTGCGCAAGCCGTCGGGGGAGGCCGCAGATTGAAGACGGTACCGCAACCCGGGCCTTGGGCGCCGGTGCCGCATCCATTGCCTCCACCTGCTGCAGTCGTGCCGTAGAGGGTTCCATCCGGGCCGACGGTAACTGTTAGCGGCTCCGACCCGTCGCTACCTCCTCTAAAGCTATAGAGCGGAGTGAAAGTCCAATTGCCGTTCTCGTTGCTCAGTCTATGAACAGTGCCGAAGCCACTCCCACCTGTCCCGGCAGTCCCATAGAGATCGCCCGCTGCATCCGCAGCCAAGCCGGCATATGGGGTTGCTCCGTCTGGTCCACCGGTAAATCTGTACAGAACGGTGTATGTCTGGGCTTGCACGAGTGGCGACGCCACAACCAGGGCAACGGCGACGGCAGTTGCGATAACCAGCGTCGGGATTAGAGTCGTGTGCCGCGCTCCCGAGACTCTGCATGGAAGCTGATGCGAAATTGCCATAATCGCTCTCCCTTCCAAGGAAAAAGTTGGCGATCCTGATCGTGCCCCAGGCTAGCGCCGAAGCCTGGGCGCGAGCCTGAGGCACACGGCAGACCGTTTCTGAGCTCGTCCGCCCTCGGCTTACTTCTGGCAGTTCTCGCTGTCCACTACCAGATCCATTGCCCTTAGATAGTGTTGTGCTCCGCCGTCAGTCCGTTCCGCGGTGCTTGGCCGCATTGCATCACCAACGACGGTGACCGTCTGACCGACGTAATTGTTGATCAATACATCGGTCTCATTAATGCCCCAGGTTGTGCCGTCACTGGCGTGGATGAGGTACTCCTTGGCCACAGGACCTTGCTGCAGACATCCGGTCACTTCAATTGGTTTCCTGGACATTGCCTGCGATACCGGCGTGGCGTAAGCGCTGGTCAGGCCTACTGTGCCAACGAAAATCGTCGCTGTGACCCAAATACCGATTGTGCTTTTCATATTTACCTCCGGAGGCGATCATGACCTCGCCTCGTTGTTCTTGTTGTTAATTCGCTGTTGTCCACTCGCTCGAGGCGTCTGCTCGAGTCGAGATATGAAACGCATATTCAGGCTCCTCCGCAAGGATGAAGCGCCAGGATTACGCTGGCGAGTGGGGAGCCTGCGATCCGAGTGGTAAAACGCTGGCCAAACAGGGCGCGCAAGCCCGCCACTCATCGTTACGGATCAGCTTGGATATGAACGAAAGATGCTGCGATTACTGCGCGGGCGGAGGCCTGAGGCTGGACTCGAGATTGAATCCTTTGAACGGCGAGGAACTCGGCAGGACTACCTGGATCAGGATTGCTCTATTTCGCAACAGGAAGAGCACTGCAACTACTCCGGCACAAACCACCAGAGGTATGGTTTTTACCAGTTCCTTTTGGGTCTCTTTGCCGTCAAGATAAGACTGGGTGAGGGCCAGCTTAAGGGCAGGTTTGTGAAGCTCGTAGAGAACCAGTCTTGCGTTGATGCAGAAGATGAGAAGAAGAGCACACAATGCACCGCCGCTAAAATGCCGCATAGCGGCTCTTCTGGTGAAGCGGGTTCTGAGAGCCCGAAGGTTACCCCGCACGATAGAGCCCTCTCTCTGAGACTTAGACGCCGCAATCTGAAAAAGGTTGCCTTTTCATTGAATTTTCACTTGACATGCACGGCCTATCTTCCTATCCTATGCATAGGAATCCGAGGTATTAAGGATGAACTTCAAAGGAACCCTTCCCACCCTGATTCTGGAGGCGTTGCGGCACGAGCCGAGCCACGGCTACCGCATCGCGCAACAGATCAAGGAGCGCTCCCGGGGTGTATTGGATTTTAAGGAGGGCACGCTCTATCCCGCGCTGCACAAGCTGGAGAATGAGGGCATGGTGAAGTCGTATGCCAGCGTAGAAGAGGGCCGGCCGCGACGCTACTACCGCATCACCGAGTCGGGACGCAGGGTGCTGAGCAAGGACCGCGCTCAGTGGCGCGAAATGTCGCAAGCAGTAACGGTCATACTGGGGGAGGCATAGACGTGACTCGATTGGATGGTTGGTTGCAGCAAGCAACGCGGCGCCTGTCGAAGGATTCGGCGACGCAGGTTCGGGCTGAGATTCAGGAGCATTACGAATCGGCGCGCCAGACAGCCATGAGCGGCGGCGCGACGGCCGATGAAGCCGACCGGGACGCCGTCGCCACCCTTGGCGATGCGAGAACTGCGAACTGTCAATATCGCAGTGTTCTGTTGACGGCGGCCGAAGCCCGAGTGCTCCGCGAGGGCAACTGGGAAGTGCGGGCCGTCTGCTCCCGCACATGGGTTAAATGGGTGCTGTTAGCCATACCTCTGGCGGCGCTGTTCACTGCCGTCGGACTGTTCTCAACCGGTTCACTCGCCGTAGCGCGAGTGCTTGTCGTGATGGGCGGTGGAATGGCTTTCCTGTTTGGAACCCCATTCCTGCCGGTTTATACCCCATCGCGAGCACGAGTCTTTCGGGTGGTGAAATGGGTGGTAGTAGTTGCCATGGTCCTGCTGGCCTTCGGGCATGACGCGCTCAAGTATTCCTGGCTGCTGGTTTCATGCCTGTGGCCGATGTTTTGGGTGGAATGGACGCGGGCCTCGATTCGTCGCAAGCTGCGGGTTACGGAGTGGCCGAAACAGTTGTATCTGTGACTCCAACCGGCGACCAAGAAGACAGGCATGAGAGGCCTGTCCGAGGCCGGGAAATCTCAACCGCGGATTTTCACGGATAAAACGCGGATCATGTGTAATTTCCTCGTGACGATCCCGTTACTTGACCTCGACTGATCCGTGTTCATCCGCGTGAATCCGCCGTTAATGCTTTTCTTTGCTGGCGAAGAACGCCTCGAACTCCTTTACCACGACGTCAGGCACATCACCCTTCCCTTTTTGCGACAATCCGTGAGCCGCGCCGGGGATTGCGACCAGCTTCTTCCGCGCCGGGATCAACTTGATGGCTGTTTCCAATTCGTCGATTGAGCCGAAGGTGTCTTTGGCGCCGCTGACAAACAGCACAGGTGTGCGCAGGTTGGGAAAATGTGCGGTCCGCAATTGCGCCGGGCGTCCGGGAGGATGCAAGGGATACGAGAGCAACAGCAAGCCCTCGACCAGCGTCGGGTCCTCCGCCACCAGCATGCTCGCCTGGCGTCCACCGTAGGAGCTGCCGCCCAGGAATGCGCGTCCGACGAACTGCTGCTTCATGAGTTCCACGGCGCGACGCAGGCCAGCCTGATCTGTCTTAGCATCCGCAGGCGACGGCGCACCGCGTGGACGCCGCTGGCGATATGGCAGATCACAGCGCAGCACGTTCAGTCCCGAAGCTGCGAATTTCTCTGCCAGGGCCACCAGCAACAGCGCGTTGCAGTTGCCGCCAGCTCCGTGGGTGAGCACCAGAAATCCGTTGTCTGCATGTGCGGCGCGGTGAAGATATCCGCGGACCGGGGCTTTGCCAGGCGTGTCATCTGAGAATGATTGTGCTTTGCTAGTCATGAATTTCTGCAGTTCTTAAGGTTAGCAGAAGTAAGGGTCTTGTCGACTACGGCTGGCGAGCTCTGCGACGCCAGTGGCTGACGGCTCAGGGCTGACAGCGGAAGCTAGAGTCGGCTGCCGTTGGTGATTCTGGCAACAGCTATAATGAACTCCAATGAAGGACTGGTTAATCGTTCTGGCAATGGCAGGGTTGTCGTGGGGGCTTGCTGCTCAGAATGCGCCACAGCAGCTTCCAACGGCACCTTCCGCCACCAAGTTTCCACCGCCGCAGGCTGCTCCACCTCCTGCGCCCGGGACCCCGCAAAGCAGTACTCCTGCGTCCG
>Ga0335077_10013819_pt1 | contig 10091 bp, 12 predicted proteins | sample Lox_Sample_31_FD_207151 | JGI IMG/M metagenome (GOLD analysis project Ga0335077, IMG submission 207151) | Soil microbial communities from Loxahatchee National Wildlife Refuge, Florida, United States - Lox_Sample_3.1 | ecosystem: Environmental > Terrestrial > Soil > Wetlands | place: USA...
CCGCCACGCGTTATGTCCACATCGTGACCGAGAACCAGGATTCCGGACCCGGTCTCGAGGACGCGTTTCGCGCGGCCGGCTGGAAGACCGAGCGCGAGGTCTGGATGGTGTTGGCGGCCGAGCCCGACGGCGCGACGGACACGAGCGTGGTGGTTGACGCCGACGAGGACGAGGTAACCGAGATGATGCGCCGCTGGTACTCGGAGGACGAGTTGGACGCCGGCGCGCTCGATCAGCTCGTCGAGTTCAGCCGCCGGGAGGTCCGGGCGTGCGGCGACCGTCTGCTCGGCGTCCGCAGCTCGGACGGCCATCTCGTCGCGGTCAGCAAGCTCCGCTCCGATGGCCGGACCGCCCAGGTTGAGGACGTGTACACCGCCCCGGAGGCACGCGGAAGGGGTTTCGGACGGGCGGTGGTCGCCCGGGCGGTCGAGCTTGCGCGCGACGACGGGCACGACTTGATTTTCATCACCGCCGACGACAACGACTGGCCCAAGCAGCTCTACGCGCGGGTCGGCTTTCGGCCGCTCGGCCTCATGTGGCAGTTCCACCACGACTGACTGGAGCGACCCGGCCGCGCTCCGGGGGCGAGCTACGCGACGGCCTCAGCGCGCTCGAGTCCGTTCGACTCGGTGTTCTCGACCAGCAGATCGACGACCGCCCGCTCCACCCGCGTCCGTACCCGATCCTCGGCGATGTGGAGGTCCGAGATCCGCTCGACAGCCCCCGCGATCGTCCACCCCGACCGGTAGCGGTCGAACACGCGCGGATCGATGTACGAACGGCGCGCGACCGCCGGGGTGTTGCCGAGCAGCTCTGCGACCGCGCGCACCGACTCGTTGATGGCGCGCTTGCGAGCGGTCTTCGAGGACGCCTCGCGCCCGTTGGCGGCCAGCGTCACGGCGGCCATCACAGTCGCGTTCCAGGTCCGGAAGTCCTTCGCGCTGAACTCCTCTCCGAGCTGCCGCCTCAGATACTCGTTGATGTCGTCTGAGCGGAGGCCGTGCCAGCACCGCGCCTCGCGGTAGGCAAGCAGCTCGTCGGGCCCGCCTCGGCGCCGCTTGAGCGAGGTGATCAAGTCGATCGTCACCGGATCCTCGATCACCTGCAGGCGCCGCGTCCCTCCCTTGCCGGGGTAGTCGAACTCGACCGCATCGCCGTGAACATGGACGTGCTCCTTGCGCGCGGTGGCCAGGCCGACCCCGCTGTCCTCCTCGGCGTACTGCTCGCTGCCGACGCGGAACATTCCGACGTCGAGCAGGCGCACGGCGGCAGCCAGGACCCGGTCGCGGGTCGGCTCATCATCCTCCTCCAGGGCTTGGGCCAGCCGTCGGCGGAGGCGCGGCAAGAGCTCCGCGAAAGGTCAGCATGCGCTCGAACTTCTCGCGGTCCCGGCGCTCGCGCCAGCGCGGGTGGAAGAGATACTGCCGTCGTCCGGCCGCGTCGACCCCGGTTGCCTGCAGATGGCCGAGCGGGTCGGGACACAGCCACACGTCCTCCCACGCCGGCGGCACCGCGAGCCCGCGGATCCGTTCCAGCACCTCGGGCGTCCTGATCGGGTTACCGTGCTCGTCCTCGTAGCTGAAGCCGCGGCCCCGTCGCACGCGACGCATCCCCGGCTCCGAGCAATCGGACCGTCGCAGCCGTTGCCGGCGCGCCCCAGAGGCCGCCGTAGGGCGGTCAGACCGTCTGGTTCGTGTGCGCGATCGCGGTGGCAGAACGCCCGTCATACCTGGGATCGCGTGCCTCCACTCGGCCGCCCAAGACCCCGCGGGGAGCGCAACTTCCGCACCGCGGCCGGGTATATGGATGCCGAGTTCTGCCTAACACGGGAGGTAGGGATGAAGCGCAAGCTCGAGATGCTGTTGCCCGCAGGGCTGCTGTCAGCGGTTCTCGTAGTCGGCACGGCCGCCTTCGCGATCGCCGCGGCCTCGCCGTCGGTTACGACCGGGAGCCACTCGCACGTCACGGACACGAGCGCGCAGCTCGACGGAACGATCAATCCGAACGGCAGCTCCACGGCTTACTACTTCGAGTGGGGTCTTACGACCGCGTATGGCGTTACCAGCGCCGAGCATTCGGCCGGCCACGGGACCAAGCCGGTGTCGGTAAGCACGACCGCGTCCGCGCTCATTCCAGGGACGGTCTACCACTACCGCCTGGTGGCGGCCAACGGGACCGGCAGCGCGACCGGTGCCGACCGCACCTTCAAGACCGCCGGCAATCCGCCCCCGGGCGTCTCAACCGGGCCCGCGACGCAGATCAGCAAGAACGCGGCGACGCTGACCGCCGTCGTCAGCCCGAACAAGCAGGCTACGACCTACTACTTCCAGTACGGGCCGTCGACCAGCTACGGCTCGCAGACGATCGCCGCGACGGTCCCGGCCGGAACTACGCCGGTGACCGTGATCGCGAGCGTCCAGGGCCTCGAGGCCCAGACGATCTTCCACTACCGGATCGTGGCGCTGCACGGCAACACCGTCCCGCAGCCCGGAGCCGACGCGACGTTCATGACGCTGCCGCTGCACCGCCCCGTGCCGCAGATCCACGCCCGGACGAGGCCTCTCCGCGACGTGGCTCGACCGTACGTGTTCACCACGACCGGATCGGTGCACGGACCGTCCTGGATTCCCGGGATCTACGACTGCCGCGGAAACGTGTCGATCCGGTATTTCCGTCGCTCGCGCCGCATCGGGTCGACGTTGGTGCCACTCGGGCCCGGCTGCAAGTTCTCGGGCCAGACCGTGTTCAACAAGCTTCCCGGGGGCCATGCGCCGGTGGCGATCACGGTAGTGGCCCACTACCTCGGGAACTTCTATCTGACGCCGCATAAGACGTCGGGCCAGACGATCACGTTCGGATAGTCGCGCAGGCCACTACCGGGGGCGGTCGCGCAGCCGGTAGACCAGCCGTAGGCCGGACCACACCTGGTCGATCGCGCACACCTTGTTGTCGACGAGCCCGGCCGCGAGGCCGAGGTCGCGAACCACGACATCGGTCAGGTCGGTCGGGACTCCCGACGCCCGCTTGGGCCAGGCGAGCCATAGTCCCCCGGCGGGATCGAGCGCCGCGGTCAATCCCGGCAGGCGGCGCTCGAGCATCGACCGGCGCGAGAAGAAGGCGACGATCACGTCGAACGGCCCGCGCCCAAGCCGCCGGCGCACGACAACGCCGCTGGGTAGGTCGCCCAATGTGGCGTCGAAGCCCTCCGGTGCTCCGATCAGACCCAGCCGCGCCCCCAGCTTGATACCCAGCTTACGAGGCAGCGGCGTGCCCGAGTACCCCGCCGTCCCCGCTGAGGTGCTCATCGCGCGTCGGCCTCCGCCGCGACCTCGGCGATGAGCTTGGACAGCTGGCTGCCCTGCCAGGCGATCGGCGAGCGGCCCGGCTCGTCGCGCACGAGACGCGCGCCCGGGATCGCTGCAGCGTAAGCCTCCCCCACGGACTCCGGATGCCCGGGATCGGGCTCATCCGCGCTGACGACCACGGCCACCGGGACGGAGATGCTCGCGAGCTCAGAGATCTCGCCGAACGGACGCGATCGCGGGACCGCCCGGAGCGCGTCCGCAACGGCATCGAGATTCGAGTGCTGCGAGAGCCGCTGCCGGGTCACCTTCTCCACCGTCTCCTGCCAGGCCGCCGGGAGACCGCCGTTCCCCTGTGCCGCGATAAAGCCGTCGATGCCGCCGCGCTCGAGTCCGTCGGCGAGCGCGATCCAGCGCGCAAACCGCTCCGCGCCGTCCTGGGTCGCCGGGTCGTATGCCGGTGTTATGACAACCAGGCCCGCCACCCGGTCCGGGGCGTGAAGCGCGAGCCACAGCATCGTGTGCGCGCCCATCGAGGCGCCCGCGAGCACCGCGCGTTCGATTTCGCGGGCATCGAGCACGGCTTCGAGGTCGCGGCCGAGATCGTCGTAGGTGTATGCCTCGGGCACCGGCGCCGGCGAGGACCGGCCGTGTCCGCGCGCGTCGTAGGCGATCACGCGATGGCCCGAGCGCTCGAGCGCACGCGAGCCCATCACCACATACCGCCGGGTGGCGGTGAGCCCGTGCAGCAGAACGACAGGAACCCCTTCCCCGGTCTCATCGGCCGCGAGCGTGACGCCGGGGCCTTCCACCACGAATTCGGTCATGGCTACAGGATCGCGCGCGGATACGCCTTCGTCGCCGCCGCCACCATCGCCACGAAGAAGCTGACGACGACGAGGAAGTCGAGCCACACCTCGCCTCGGCCTCCCACTCCGAGCAGCATCTGGCGCAGACCCTGCACCTCGTAGGTCAGCGGGTTTACCCGCGCGACGGCGTGGAGCCATCCGGGCATGATGCTGAGCGGGTAAAGCGCACTCGACGCGAAGAACAACGGCATCATGATCAGCTGCCCGATTCCCATGAAGCGCTCGCGGGTTTTGACGCCGGCGGCGATCAGCATCGACATCGACGCGAACGCCCCGGTGCCGATGACCAGCAGGACGAGCGCACCGATCACGCCGGGGACGCTCCAGCGCAGCCCGATCGACGCGATCGCCAGCACGATCAGCAGCACCGCGGCCTGGACGAACGCCCTGACGCCGGCGCCCGTCGACTTGCCGAGGACGATCGCGGTGCGCGGCAGCGGCGTCGCCAGCATCCGCTGGAGTTGGCCGACGTCGCGCTCCCAGATGACAGCGAGGCCGAAGAAGATCGCGATGAACAGCGCGGCCTGGGCCATGATCCCGGGCGCGATGAACGCCCGGTAATCGCTCGTCCCGGCCGCCAGCATGCGGTTATGGCGGAGCGCTGTCCCGAACACGAACAGCCACAGCAAGGGCTGCACCGAGCGGGTGATCAGATCGAAGTAGTCGTGCCTGAGCTTCTGCATCTCGGCACGTCCCATCGCTCGCGCGCCGGCCACCAGGCGGAGCGGCGCCGGGATCGCGAGCGCCTGCGGGCGGGCGAGCTCAGCCGAGGCGGCCGGCGATGCGGCGCTGGCGCCTGACATCTCGGAAGCTCCCTCCTTCCTCGATCGTGCGGCCGGTGACGGCCACAAACACGTCCTCGATGCTCGAGGCGTCGTGTCCGGCTATCAGGTCGCCAGGAGTTCCCTGCGCGACCAGCTGACCGTGGTCCATGATCGCGAGCCGGTCGCAGTGCCGCTCGGCCTCTTCCATGAGATGGGTCGTGACGAGGATCGTCGTGCCGCCCTTCTCGCGGAGCGCGTGCAGGCGATCCCACACCACCCGGCGGGCGTTGGGGTCAAGGCCGACGGTCGGCTCGTCGAGAAGCAGGACGCGGGGGCGGTTGAGCAGGGCGGTGGCGATCTCGAGCCGGCGCAACATGCCGCCCGACAGCGTCCGGGCGAGCCGGTCGAGCCAGCCGCCGATCTCCATCGCCTCGACAGCCTCGGCGATTCGTTCCTTCCGGACCTGGCGGGGCACAGAGGTCACGCGCGCGTAGAACTCAAGGTTCTCGCGTGCGGTCAGCGCGCCGTCGGCGGACAGCGCCTGCGGGATGTAGCCGATCGAGGCCCGGACCTCGAGCCCGTTGCGGCGGACGTCGTACCCGGCCACGAGCGCCCGCCCCTCGGTCGCGCGGAGCAGCGTCGCGAGCACCCGCACGGTCGTTGTCTTCCCGGCGCCGTTCGGGCCGAGCAGGCCGAACGATTCGCCGGGCCGCACGGCGAACGACACCCCGCCCACGGCCACGACTTCGTCGAAGCGAACGACGAGATCGTCGACCAGGATGGTCGAGCTGCCGGCGGCGGGCGTGGTCGGCGAAATTGACGTGAACGTAAGGTTACCCAACGAAACGGCGTCGCTACCATCAACGACATGGACGTCTCCGAAAGCACCTTCCAGGCAGCGGTCCTTGACCGCTCGCTCACCCTGCCGGTGGTCGTTGACTTCTGGGCGGAATGGTGCGGACCGTGTCGGCAGCTTGGGCCGGTGATCGAGCGCGCCGTCAATGCCCGCGCCGGCAAGATCGAGCTGGCCAAAGTCGACGTCGACGCCAACCCGGGCCTGGCGCGGGCATTCGGGATTCAGAGCATCCCGGCCGTCAAGGCGTTCCGTGACGGGAAGGTCGCGGCCGAGTTCATCGGCGCTCAGCCGCCGAGCGCGGTGGAGCAGTTCCTCGACTCGCTGTTGCCGTCCGTGGCCGACGCACTGGTCGAGCGCGGGGACGAAGAGTCGCTCCGGCGCGCGAACGAGCTCGAGCCCACTCGCGCCGACGCCGCGGTGCCGCTGGCGAGGATCTTGAGGGACCGCGGCGAGACGGACGAGGCGCTGGCCATTCTCGCGCGCGTCCCAGGCAGCTTCGCCGCCGACGGCTTGGCGGCGCGGATCGGCCTCGAGTCGGCGGTGCGCAACGGCGCGCAGCCGCCGGTGCCCGATCTCGGCGAGGCGTTCGCAGCCCTGGATGCCGGCAACCAGGAGCGAGGCATCGATCTTCTCCTCGAGGCCCTCCCGAGCGCGGACGGGGCGCGCGACGACGTGCGACGCGTGATCGTCGGCGTGCTCGACGAGTTGGGCGTGGGGCACCCGCTGGCACGGGACGCGCGGCGCCGGCTGGCCTCCGCCCTGTACTAGCCCACCCGGATCTTCACCGTCGACGGCCACCCAGGTCTTGGACCGTCGAAGCAAACGCCGTCGGCGCGCACGGCCGAAACCGCGATTTCGGCCGATCAACGCTGCAATTTTCTGCGAATGACATCTGGCTCATCTGGGTATCCGACCAATCGAGATGAGCCTTGGCGAAGCTCTGAACGAGTCCTACTCAGCCGTCCCGGAGACCGTGCCGCTGGCTCGTCGCGCGTTGGCGGCTGTCGCAGCCGCCGCGGGGGCCGCCGGTGAGCGGCTCGACGAGATCCGGCTGGCGGTCTCGGAGGCACTCACTAACGCGGTCGTGCACGCCTATCGAAATGGCGAGGTCGGGCGATTGCACGTGACGGCCGCGGTCGCCTCGGACGAGTTGTGGGTGCTGATCGGCGACGACGGGCGGGGCCTCCACGCCTGGAACGACAGTCAGGGCCTCGGCATCGGGCTGTCGCTGATCTCCGGCCTCAGCGACGACTTCGCGATCGTCACACGCGGGTCGGGCGGAACCGAGGTTCAGATGCGGTTCGACCTGCGCAAGGCCGTCTCACGGCCGCAAGCGGTCAACCACGAGGGTCGCTTTGTTCCGCGACCGCTCCGGCCTGATCTCGCTTCTCCACGATGACGTAGCCCGGCCGGGTCGCGACAACCGTCTCGACGCCCGGCAGCTCGTGGCCGGGAAGGACGACAAACCGCCTGGGATGCGAGCGGATCTGCTCGTATTGGCGCACGCTGAGCTCGACGAGCCGGTTGCACCCGACGCGGGCGCATTCGCAGCGGAAGCCGACCGGAGTGTCCTCGTCCCCGGGCCACTGCCCGCGCTCGATTCCCTCGTTGACATCGCGGATCGTCGCTTCGTGGGCGGCCGCTCGCTGCTGCTTCTTGCCCTCCACAGGCGGATGTTCTCACGCCGCGCGATGCCGCGCTACTGAGGCTACGTGCCACTACACGACCAGCGTGAGCTGGTCCTCGGCGGCCGAACCGGGGAGCTCGAGACCGGCGACGCGCACGCCGAGCAGACGGACCGGCCGCGGCGGAGCGAACCGGCGTAGGAGGTCGAGCGCGATGGGACCCACCCGGTCGGCCGAGCTAACCGCCTCTGGGAGGGTCCGTGCCCGAGTGTGGGTGCTGAAATCGTCGAGCCGTACCTTGATCCCGATCGTCCGCCCGCGTCGCTGCTGAGCGACCAGGCCGGCGCACAGGCGCTCGACGAGCTCGTCGAGGATCGTCTCGAGTCGTTCGAGATCGCGGATGTCCTCGTCGAAGGTGAGCTCGCGCGACTCGGAGACGACCTTCCGCTCCTGGGTAACGGGCGAGTCGTCCTCGAACCGGGCGCGGCGTTGCAGCTCGGCGGCGAGGCGCGAACCGAAATGCGGCGCCAGCTGCTCGTAGGGCGCCGCCGCCAGCGCCGCGAGCGTCTCGATCCCGAGCGCACGAAGGCGCTCCGCCGTCTTCGGGCCGATGCCGGGAACAAGCGCACAGCGAGAGGCACCGAACCGTTCGCAGGCCCGCTGGCGGGTGAGCACCACGAATCCCCGCGGCTTCTCGGCATCCGAGGCGACCTTGGCAACCAGTTTGTTAGGCCCGATCCCGATCGAGCAGCCGAGGCCGGTGGCGCGCTCGATGTTCGCGGCGAGGCGGCGCATCGCGGCGTGCGGGGCGGGGAGGCCGGTGAGGTCGAGGTAGGCCTCGTCCAGCCCGATGACCTCGACATCGTCGACCAAGGCGCGCACGCTGGCCATGACCTCCCGCGACGCCTCGCGGTAGTAGGCGAAGTCGGGCGCGAGGAATACTCCGTGCGGGCACAATCGCCGCGCCCGCGCCGCCGGCATGGCCGAGCCGATGCCGAACCGGCGCGCCTCGTAGGAGGCGGTGGTCACGACCGAGCGCGGCCCAGTGCCGGCCACGATCACCGGCAGGCCCCGAAGCTCGGGGCGGCGCCGCAGCTCGACGGACACGTAGAACGCGTCCATGTCAAGGTGGGCGACGCAGCGGTCCGCCATCGATTCGCAGGCTAGTGGAGCTCCCGGCGTCATTCACGTCACCGGTCACCCCACTGGACACATCCCAGACGTGAGACGTGTCCGGGCCTGCGAGAAGCGGATCGCCGTGATGAGGCGCGCGTTACTGGCTGGACCAGACCTGACCGACGCCCCCGAACCCGAGCGCGCCCGCCGTGCTCTGGTTGAGGTCCCAGTCGCGGCCGCCGACGTACGGTCCACGGTCGTCGACGGTCGCGGTGACCGTGCGTCCGCCGTAGCGGAACACGACCTTGGTGCCGCATGGAAGGGTCCGGTTGGCCACGCCGTCCCCGGCGCGGAACCCGCAGGCGGTGTTGCCGCCGTCGTTGTACCAGGACGCCTCGGCGGCGCGGAACACGGTCATCTGGCCGGCCCGGGCCGTCGACCGGCCGTTCTGCCGGTCCCCGGCGAAGCGCACGCGCAGCCTCTGCTGGCCGGCGCTACCGGCGACGTAGCGGAGCACAAACCGGCCCGCTGACTTCGTCCGCGCCGTCGAGAGCGTGTGCCACGAGCCGTTCTGCAGCGCCTGGAGGCTGACCTTGCCGCCGCGCACGGCCGGGAGCAGCTTGCCGCGTACTTGGAGTGCCTGGCCGGCGAGCACGTCGATTCCGCGGCTTGGGACACGAACGCGAGCAGCGACGTCGACGGGCACCGGATTGCTGGTGACAACGGTGCCGCCCGTGCTGCCGGAGGCGAGGAACGGCGTCAGGGAGCCGCTCGAGGTGTCGACCACGCGCACGGTGCCGGACTGCTCGAGCCGGCCGGCGAGCCGGAACGCGCCCGTGCCCCCGACCGTCGTCGAAGCGAGCTGGCTCCAGGCGCTGTCGCCCCGGTGAGCGAACTCGAGGACGACGGTGTGTCCGGCGTCCGCGGCCGGCGCCGCGCCCTTGACGACCACGTCGTGGCCGTAAGGGATATGGCGCGACTGCGGATGGATCTGGGGGGGCGCCGACGCCGGCGACGCGAAGGCCTGGCCGGCTACTACCAGCGCGACCACCGAGGCTGGGATTCCGATCATCAGCGCGCCTGCGCCCAGCCGGCTGCGGCGCGCTTTGGTCATGGCTAATTCAGGCCTCAAAACGAGGACCTCCTTGGATCTCGACCGGGCGCCTACGGGGTTAGCTGACGGGCTCGCGATCGCTGGCGGCGCGCTCCGCGCGCACTCCAAAGCGGGCGCTACGACTGCGGCCGGCGCGTTGGGCCGGGCAAGTCGATTCGCCCCGGCCAGGCATGTTTCCGCCCGGCAGTGGGTCCCCCGCTCGCCCTCGTAACGGACGAGGACGACTCGGCAGGTCAATCAATAAGTCGGCCAGGTTAGGAGGCTGCTTGACGGTCTGACTGTGACGTCCGTCACACGCATAGCGGCACAAACGCCCGACTACCGCGCTCGTAGTAGGGCCCCGAGGACTACCATCCAGGCGGTGGCGAACCAGGACAGGCTGACCGGTCTCGACAGCTCGTTCCTGCACCTCGAGCGGGACTCGGCGCACATGCACGTCGCGGGC
>Ga0335077_10013821_pt1 | contig 10089 bp, 7 predicted proteins | sample Lox_Sample_31_FD_207151 | JGI IMG/M metagenome (GOLD analysis project Ga0335077, IMG submission 207151) | Soil microbial communities from Loxahatchee National Wildlife Refuge, Florida, United States - Lox_Sample_3.1 | ecosystem: Environmental > Terrestrial > Soil > Wetlands | place: USA: Florida...
TCCTCGATGTCGGCTGCGGCACCGGTCATCTGACTTCGCAGATTGCCGCAGCAGGTGCCCAGGTCATCGGCGTCGATCGCTCCGCCGAGATGATCGAACAGGCCCGCGCTGCGCATCCCGCAATCCATTTTGAAGTCGCCGACGCACGCGAGATGAGGTTCCCCCCGCATTTTGACGCGGCCTTTTCGAATGCCACGCTGCACTGGATTACCGAACCTGAACGCGCCGTTGCCGCCATCTCTTCCGCGCTGCGGCCTGGCGGCCGCTTCGTCGCCGAATTCGGCGGCAGGGGCAACATCGCCGCTCTGATGGCCGCCTTCACACGTGCTTGGAAGAAGCTCAATCCTGCTGGGCCGTTCCAAAATCCCTGGTATTACCCCAGCCTTGCCGAATACGGCTCGCTGCTGGAAAAACACGGCCTCGAAGTCACCTTCGGCACGCTCTTCGATCGTCCCACCCCGCTCGAAGACGGCGAGCGCGGCCTGCAAAACTGGCTGCAAATGTTCGGCGGAGCCATCGCCGAAAGACTCACCGGGGGGCTCGGCGAGAAGCTCGCTCTGGAAGTCGAGCGCGAAGCCCGCCCCGATCTCTTCCACGACGGCCGCTGGGTCATGGACTACCGCCGCCTCCGCATCGTCGCCCGCAAGTTGTAGCTTCCGGCCAGCTCAGTCAATACGACGAATCACAAAGTACTGTTGTGGCGGACCTCCGGGGAGGGCTACAGCACACAACCCGTCCCAGCCGCGCTCGCGAAGGTCCTGTGGCGTTTGAAAAAGGCCACAATGGCTTGAGTAGTGCTTTACACACATAGGGCTGCGTGGTAGGCTTAGTTCCCGTACCGCCATCCTTAGCGCCAGGCGGCTGGGCCTCTGACCGAGAACCTGCCAAACGTGTGTGGTTTCTGTCTGTTACAGGCAGAAACGTCGCGCCGAAGAACCTCCCCTCGAGGAAAGGTACGTCGTCTCTCTTCGCGCGTCATAAACCCGGCCCGCATCTTAGGTAGAACAGGCGTAGTCTGTGCGGATGGGTATCGCGAAGCAGAAGTTCACGACAAAAGGGGACCCTTTGCTTAAGCTTCGAAAAGTCGAAATTATTGGCTTCAAGTCGTTCTGCGAACGGACCGTGGTGACCTTCAGCGGCACCGGCACCACCTGCATCGTCGGTCCCAACGGCTGCGGCAAGTCCAATGTCGTTGACGCCATAAGCTGGGTCCTCGGCGAGCAGAGCCACAAGACCCTGCGAGCAGAACGCATGGCGGACTGCATCTTCAACGGCACCACCAAGCGTCCTCCCATGGGCCTCGCCGAAGTCACCATCACCATGGAAGACCCGGAGCTCGCCGAAGCCGCGCGTTTCGTCCTCGAAGGCGCTCCCACCCCCGAGGGCGCCGAACTCTCCAAGGAACTTGCAGAAAGCAGGGAAGACACAGCCCCTGAAAGCATACCGGCTGAGCAATCCACTCAACCCTGGGCCGCTGATGCCGCCGCCGACCCGCAGGCCTCCCCCGCCGCGGCCACCGAGTCGGGTTTCCTTGCCAAGAAAAAGAAGAAGGGCGAAAAGCCGGTCGCGGCCGCCAAGCCCGGCGAAGTCGTCGTCAGCCGCCGCCTCTACCGCAGCGGCCAAAGCGAGTACCTCATCAACGGCCGCGTCGCCCGCCTCCGTGACATCCAGGAAATGTTCATGGGCGTCGGGCTCGGCCCGGATTCCTACGCCATTATCGAGCAGGGCCGCATCGGCCAGATTCTCGCTACCAAGCCCATGGAGCGCCGCGCCATCATCGAAGAAGCCGCCGGCGTCACCAAGTACAAGACTAAGAAGCGCCTCAGCGAAGCAAAGCTCGAATCCTCCAAAATCAATCTCGCGCGGGTGAACGATATCGTCGTCGAAGTCGAAAAGCAACTCGGCTCGCTGAAGCGCCAGGCCGCCAAGGCACGCCGTTATTCCGAAATTCGCGAACAGATGCGCGGCATTGTCCGCCAAATGCTCGCCGGCAAAGCGCGCGAACTGGACGCCGAAGCTGCGCGGCTAGGCACGCGCCTTGCCGAGCTCACCGCTGCGGAGACGCAGCACGCCCAAGCGATTCACGAGCAGGAAGCCGAGCAGGACCGCCTGAGCCAGCGCATTTACTCCCTCGACAGTGAAATCCGCCAAAATCAGAACGTTTTGAATCATACCGCGCTCGAAGCCGACCGCTGTGAAAACCGCATCGCTTTTAATCGGACGCGCAGCGCGGAACTTGCCGGCCGCAACGAGCAACTCGCCGGGGAACGGCGAACGATCACAGCGCAGCGCCTCGAATGGGAATTTTGTAACAGCGCGCAGCAGCAAGCGGTCGAAGCTGCCCGCACCGAATCCGTCACGGTGAACGCCCGTGTTGATGAACTCGGCTTGCGCTCCGCCTTCCGCACTTCACAGATCGCGGAGGCAGAAACCCGCATGGAAGCGTTGCGTCGCGCGGCCACGGAGGCAAGCGAAAGCGTCCTCCGCCTGCACGGCGAACAGAAGCAAGCCGAAGAGGCGCTGGTCCATCAAAAAGACTCCCTGCAAAAGCTCGAATCGCGTGAAGCTGAACTTCTCGAATCCTCCGTCTGCGTTCGCGATGACGCTGAATTCGCCGCGCAAACCTGGCAGAACGCCATGAATCACGCTGATGCTCTCCAACTGCGCGCCGCTGAACTCCGCGCCCGCCTCACAAACCTGCGTGAGCTGCGCGAACGCACCACAAAAGAAGCAGACGCCCTCCGTGACTCTCTCGCTGGCATTCGCGCGCGCCATTCCACGCTCACCCGCATACTAAATGACCATTCCTACACTGGCGAAGCCGTGCAAAAGCTATTTGCCGCCAATGAACGCCACGGCGGCCAGGATTTCCGCGCCGTCGGCGTCCTCGCCGATTACGCCGAGGTTCAGGAGCAGCACGAAGCCGCCATCGAGCAATACTTGCGCGAAGAGCTTGAGTATGTCGTTGTGGAAACCTATGACCACGCGCGCGCCGGGGTCAGCATGCTGCGCGAGGAGGTGGGCGGCCGCGCCACCTTTTTCGTCGATTCTCTCCGCAATCTCAAGCTCGATGAGTATGAGCCGATCATGCACTTCCGCGTGGAAGACGGTGTCATTTCCCGCCTCGACAAGCTGGTCGAATTCCGAGATCCTCTCGGTCCAGCCGCGAAACAATTCCTGCCGCGACTCCGCTACGGATATCTCACCGAGAGTGATTCCGCGGAAAAGTTGGCGCGCGAATATCCGCAGTACGCGTTTGTCACCCCGGAAGGCACTTGCTACCAAGGCCGCATGGTCACTGGCGGCCGTCCCGATGAAGCGGGACCGCTCGGCATGAAGCGCGAACTTCGCGGCGTCACCGCCGAGCTGCATCACCTCGAACAGCGCAGCGCGTCCATCCAGACCGAACTCGAAGGCCTAAATGCGGAATTGCGCTCCACCGAACAGTCGCTCGAGGAATTGACCGCGCAGCAGCGCGAAGCCGAGCGCGCTCTTTTCTCCGCCAAACATCGCCATGAGCAGACACAAAGCGACCTCGCTCGACTCGGCTTGGACCTCTCGTTGTGCCAGGATGAATTAGCGCGCCTTCGCCGCGAAATCGATTCCGTCCAGCAACGCGCTCGACTCGCTGAGGCCCAGCATCACGCGGCTGCTTCCAGCCGCGCTGAAGCGGAAGCGGAGAGCCTTCGTCTCGTCGAAGAGATCGCGCAGCTTCGCAAAGCCGTTCAAACAGAGGGTGACGAACTCTCCGCCGCCCGCGCCGAACTCGCCGCCATGAACGAGCGCCTCGTCTCCGCCGAGGCTATCGCCGCGCGCCTCCAGGAGGAGCGCGCGGGCCTCGAGCGTCGCGAAGCCGCCCTGGGCCAGCAGGAAGCCTCGATCAACGAAGAAACCTCCGCCATGGCCCTCCAGACGGACGAGATGGTGCGGCAACTCGAAGTGTTTCGTTCCGAAAAAACACGTCTGGAAGAAAATCAAAAGCAACTCGAGCAGGAATGGGACACCGCACGCACGCGCGTGACTCAAGCCGAAGATCACCTCCGCATGGCCCGTCAGACTCTTCAGGAAACGCGCGAGGAGCGCGGCAAGTTCGAAATCGAAAAAGCCCGTAACGATTCCGACCGACATCACCTCTGCGAGACCTGCCTCGCCGAAGTCAACGCCCAACCTGAAGACCTTATCGCCTCGGAAACCGCCTTCATGACCGGCGACGAACTCGCCGCCGCCGAAGCCAGCTACCGCGAAATGAGGCAGCGCATTGAAAACATGGGCGCGGTCAACATGATGGCGCTAGAGGAATACAACGAGTGCGAGCAGCGCTTTGTCTTTCTTACCCGCGAGCGCGACGACCTATTGCAATCTATCGCCGACACCCAGCAGGCCATCAAGGAACTCGACGAGATCACCAAGAAGCGCTTCGAGCAGGCCTTCGCCTCCATCAACGCGAATTTCACTTCCGCGTTCCATACGATCTTTGGCGGCGGCACCGCGGAGATGCGCCTCACCGAGCCCGACAGCTCGGGCGAAGCCGGCATCGATATCGTCGCTTCGCCTCCGGGCAAGCGCCTGCAAAATGTGCTCCTGCTCTCCGGCGGGGAAAAGGCTATGACCGCGCTCGCGCTGCTCATCGCCATCTTCCGCTATCAGCCGAGCCCCTTCTGTATTCTCGACGAAGTCGACGCGCCTCTCGACGAAGCCAACATCGGCCGGTTCACACGCCTCATCGGCGACATGAGCGCGCAAACACAGTTCATTGTGGTCACCCACAATCGCAAGACTATGGAAACCGGCAGCGTCCTCTACGGCGTCACCATGCAGGAGCCCGGCGTCTCCAAAATCGTCAGCGTCCGTTGGGAAGGCGAACAGGCTCCCGCTCCCAAGCAGCGCGCCGCCTCCGCCGCCTGATTTGGAGTGCAGTGGCTCGCCGCCGCTTTTTCGGCCGCGAAATTTCTAGCAATTCAATTCAAATATTTTGGGGTCGGAGCTTAAGCTCCCCCATAACGCCCTAGAAAGAACCGGCTTTAGCCCCCGAGGAATTGGCTTGGCCATTCCTCCAACAGGCAAGTTATGACGGTTGCCGAAGATGTTGTTGCTTCTGCTCAATTCTCTTCGCCTAAGCTTTTCCTCATTTCTGCACTTCCGTGCTCCTCGTCACATTGACTTCGCCGCGCGGTGCGTTAGAATGCTGGACACTTTCTCAGGGGTAACTTTCGTGGGTGCAACCTCCGCAACCAAAGTGATTCGCGAAACCAACTTTGCGGGCATCCCGCCTCTCGCCCGCGGCAAGGTCCGCGACATCTACGATCTCGGCGATCGGCTCTTAATCGTCGCCACCGACCGCCTATCCGCTTTCGATGTCGTCATGCCCACGCCCATCCCAGACAAAGGCCGCATTCTCACGCAACTTTCCCTCTTCTGGTTCAACCTCCTGTGCGACGTCATTCCCAATCACGTTCTGAGCGCGGCGGAATTTCCCGCTCCTTTCGATCGCTATGCCGCTGACCTCGCCGGCCGCTCCATGCTTGTGCGCAAGACCAAGCCTCTTCCCATCGAATGTGTCGCGCGCGGTTATCTTTCCGGGTCCGGCTGGAAGGAATACCAGGCCAGCGGCAGAGTTTGCGGCATCGCCTTGCCTCCCGGCCTCAAGGAATCCAGCGAGTTGCCCGAGCCCATCTTCACGCCCGCGACAAAAGCTGCGAGCGGTCACGACGAAAACATTTCCTTTGAACGCACCGCAGACGTTCTCGGCCTGCCCCTCGCTGAAAAAGTACGCACCATCACTCTTGCAATCTATCGCCGCGCCGCCGCTTACGCCGAGCCCCGCGGTATCCTTCTCGCCGACACGAAATTTGAATTTGGCCTCCTCGACAACGAACTGATCTGGATCGACGAAGCCCTCACGCCGGATTCCTCCCGGTTCTGGCCCGCTGCCCAGTACAGTCTTGGCGGGCCCCAGCCCTCTTTCGATAAACAGTTTGTGCGCGATTACCTCGAACGCATCCGCTGGCCAAAGACTCCTCCCGGGCCGGAACTGCCAACGGATGTGGTCGACGCTACGCGCGCCAAATATCGCGAAGCCTACCGCATCCTGGTCGGCCGCGAACTGGACTAACGACCCAGTCGGTTCTCCAAGTCCCCAATCCCAAGCGGAGCGTGTCGTCGTGAGAGATCAACTGGAAGGTCTGGTAACGCAAATGGTGGAGCGGGGCATCCTTTTTGACGAGGCCGTGGGCGAATTTGAGAAGCGTTTTATCAAGCGTGTCCTGGACCGCACCAACGGCAATCAGTCGCGCGCCGCGGAAGTCCTCGGCATTCATCGCAATACCCTCAGCCGCAAAATGACCGAATACAAGCTCGACCATCGTCGCGGCCGGTCCCGCTAACTGAAAACAAAACGGCCCCGGATTCCTCCAGGGCCGTTGCTCGCATCCATTCTGGATGCGCGTTCAATTCTTCGGGGCGGGCTTCCTCGGAGCGGGCTTCTTCGGTGCCGCCTTCTCCTTGGGCAGGTCATCGGCCTTCACCGACCCCTTGCTCCAATGCATCATGAACGCAGGATCCGGGTCGTAAGAATCAAGTGTGCCGGTAATGTGAACGAAAGCATCCTTCTCGAGTTTCCCCGCTTCGGGCTGCCCGGAAATCTTGAACTCCATGTTGGGGGTGGTGGCCGCTTCAAACTCGGCATCCGACGTCACGAAGGCCGCCTTGATCACGATCGGATCCGTCCCCGAGGAATTTTCCAGAACCTTGCTCGGCACCTCCGGAAACTCCAAACCACAGGCACTTGCCCAGGTCAACTTGGCTTTGTCTCCGCCGGCCTTCAGGTCCGTCACCACCGTCGCGATGGTCATACTGTCCCGCGCCGCCTTCAGATCGTCCGCACTGAACAGCTTGTAGCTCGCCGGCCGTTCGGCAGAACTTCCCGCAAGCTGCAGCAGTTCGTTCAACTCCGCGTCCGTCAGCGAATCACACACCGTGTTGCCCTGGTAGTTTGCAATCAGTTTGCGCGCGTACGCCTTAATGGACTTCGATTGCTGCTCGTTTGCACTCTTGGATGTCGCCGCGCGCGCAAACGACCACAGCGCATCCACGGTCTGCGGTGGCGTCATGCAGGAATACGCTTTCCCCAAGCTGTAATTCGAGGTGAGGTCGTCCGGCGTAATCGCCAGGACTGCCTTATACGATTCCACTGCCCCCGCACAGTCTTTCGCCGCCAACGCAGCGCTTCCCGCCGTTCCGTTGAAAAAGATGGTCGAGAGCTTCTTCTGCTCCGCGAATTTCGCGTCGTCAACGCCTTCTGGTTTCGGAACTTTGTCGAGGCTCTTCAGCCCGGCCAGCGCCGCGTCGTGCGCGGCCTTAGCGGTTTGTGCGTCCGGGTTCGCGACGTTATTGTACGCCACGGCGCGCACGTAGTACGCCTCATAGCGGGCCGTCGGTGTGGCTTTGTCCCCTAAGGCCAGCTCTTTGTCGGCGTACTCGATAGTCTTCTGGTAATTTTTCTGGGCAAAGTAATTCTTGTAATACAACGGGTAAACAAAGCAAAGCAGTTCCGAGTTTGGAAACTTCGCTACGAAGTCATCCAAGGCCTTCAGCTGCACCGCGGCGTTTTTCTCATTGGCCGCGGCAGTGTAGGCGTTGTATTCCGGCATCGTGTACTTTGACTGGGTTCCACCAGCCGCAGCTTCTTGTGCCGCCAGCGGGGCCGCGTTCAAACAAAACAGACAGAGCCCGGTCACCATCGCAAGGCCTGTCATCCATCGTGTCGCATTCATTCCTTTTTCTCCTCGCTCCTAGGGCTAATGTATCATGACGCAAACAGGCTGCCACCGGAGGTGTCGGCCAGACGTATCCCTCATCCCCGCGAAACAAAAAGGCTCTCTCGGAACCAACGAATTATAGGTGCAGGCGCCGCTCAACTGCAAGTCAGTTCAGGACAGACTCAATCGTCTGTCGAGCGTCGGCTCCACACCCGTTTACGCGGACCCTTTTGCCCCAGTGCACCTCCGAGGCAAACAAGTAGGGCGACATCCTTGGGAATAATCCCAGTTTCGCATAAAATTCTGTTCTCCGGCGAGGAAGAATACAAATGTCAAATATAAACAATACCTATGGATCGTTTGCGCTCGGGAAACCTCTGGCTGGCCACGTCGCTCTCGTTACTGGCAGCAGCCGCGGCATCGGCAAAGCCATCGCAAAGAAACTCGCTGACCTGGGCTCTGCGGTCTGCCTCTGCGCTCGTGATCTCCGGGCCCTCGAATCCGCGGCCCGGGAAATCGGAGACACTTCATCCCCGCTCCTCGTTCAAACGACCGATGTCACCAACTCCGGTGACGTCTCCTCGCTCGTCAACGCGTGCGAACAAAAACTTGGCCCCATTACTATCCTTGTCAACAATGCCGGCATCGGCAATCCCGGTTTTGGCCCTGCTCACGAAAAATCGGAAAGTGACTGGGATCAGGTCTTTGACACCAATCTGAAGGGCGTCTTTCTGGTCAGTCGGGCAGTTGCCCCGCTCATGATGCAGCGCCGCCGCGGCGACATCATCAACATCAGTTCTCTCGCCGGGAAAAATACCTTTGCCGGTGGCGGCCTCTACTGTGCCTCCAAATGGGGCCTCCAAGGATTGACCGGATGCATGGCGGAAGATCTTCGCGGTTATGGGATCCGCGTGAGCGTGGTCTGTCCCGGCAGTGTCTTTACGGAGTTTTCCGGCCGTGGCCCGAAGGATCCCGCCAAGACCTTGACAGCCGAAGACGTGGCCCATGCCGTCGCCATGCTTGCTTTGCAGGGCCCCCAAAGCTTCATCAGCGAAGTCCACCTCCGCCCCGTCTCCAAGCCGTGACCTTTTGGAGTGCGGCGGCCCAGCTCCCGCCTGCGCTGCTCCTTCTGTAGCGGCCGCCTCGCGCAGCTTTTCCTCTTGACAATAGTCGTTATAACGACTATATTGACCCCATGACGGCACGCTCCATCGCCATCGAAGATCGCCTTTTCGTCGCGATCCTAAAGACCGCCGATTCCCTTTCCCAGGAAGCGGAACAACTGCTCAAATCCGCCGGCCTGACCGGCGCCCAATACAATGTTCTGCGTATCCTCCGCGGGGCCGAACCCGACGGCATTCTCTGCCGCGGCATCGCGCAACGCATGATCTCGCGCGACCCGGATATGACCCGTTTGCTGGACCGTATGGAAAAGCACGCCTGGATCACTCGCGAACGCCAAAAAGATGATCGCCGCGTCATTAAAACGCGCATCACGCCGCAAGGCCTGAAGCTTCTGAAGAAGCTCGATCAGCCAATCCATGATTTGCACGAGAGACAGTTTCGCCACCTTTCTGCCAGCCGTCTGAAGCTGTTGGCCGGTCTGCTGGAGGAAGTGGGAAAGCGTGGGTTGCCCTAGCGACCTCGCGAACCAAAAGAAGTCAAATTCAGAGCATGTCAAATCAAGGAGGTCATAGAATGAAAGTGTATTTCCCCCGAGCCACAGCCGCCGTGGGGGCGGCAGCCTTGCTGTCGTTGCCCGCAATCGCCAGCACGACCACCTACCAGATCGATCCGCGGCACAGTTCCGCGCAGTTCGCCGTGACTCACATGATGATCTCCACGGTGCGCGGCGAGTTTCACCAGGTGAACGGTACGGTCATCTTCGACGATGCCGACATTTCCAAATCATCGGTCAATGTCACCATCGACGCCACCACCGTCGACACCCGCGAGCCAGATCGGGACAAGGACCTCAAGAGCCCGAATTTCTTCGACGTCGCCAACTTCCCCACGATCACCTTCAAGTCTACGAAAGTGGAGTCGGCTGGCGCCGGCAAGCTCAAGGTTACCGGCGATCTCACCATTCACGGCGTCACCAGGCAGGCGGTCCTCGACGTGAGTGTTCCTAAGCCCGCGATCAAGGACCCCTGGGGCCTTCAGCGCACCGCCGTTTCTGGCTCGACCAAACTGAATCGACAGGATTTCGGCATCACTTGGAACAAGACCCTCGATTCCGGCGGGGCCGTCGTCAGCAATAACGTGGACATCACCCTCGACGTCGAAATGATCGTTCCGCCCCCGGCAAAATAAATTGCCGGTTGCCAGAGTG
>Ga0335077_10013822_pt1 | contig 10089 bp, 11 predicted proteins | sample Lox_Sample_31_FD_207151 | JGI IMG/M metagenome (GOLD analysis project Ga0335077, IMG submission 207151) | Soil microbial communities from Loxahatchee National Wildlife Refuge, Florida, United States - Lox_Sample_3.1 | ecosystem: Environmental > Terrestrial > Soil > Wetlands | place: USA...
GATTTCGACGTGGTGATATCGGTCGGCGGACATGTCGGCGATGGCAACCTGCACCCGGTGATCGCCTAAAACAGCGACGATCCGCAGCAAGCCCTCTCTGCGCATGCGGCCCACGACAGCATCCTGCGGCTCGCACAAGAGTTGGGTGGCCGCATGACCGGCGAGCACGGCGTCGGCGTCGAGAAGCTCTCCGAGCTTGACGGCGAGCTTTCCGCACGGGTGCGTGACCTTCAGCGTGCCATCAAAGCGGTGTTTGACCCCAACGGCATCCTCAATCCCGGGAAGAAGTACTAATGGGGCTTCGGCCCCGCCGCAGGGGGAAAGGGGACGGACTGGTTATGAGCGGCGACAGAGATGCGTACGAACGGTCCGTCCAGCTGTACAACGCTGGAGACTTGGAGGGGCTCGCCAATTCCTACACCGAGGATGCGATCCTGGTGACGCCTTACGGCACCGCCCAGGGCCGTGCCGCCATCCTCGAAACCTGGGGCCGTGGCAAAGCCACCTTCCCAGACTGCATTGTGACCATAGATGTGCTGGACGAGCAGGGCGGCACTATTTCGAGCGAGTGGACCTGGGCCGGGACGAACACCGGTCCGCTCGTCCTGCCGGACGGCACTGAGGTGCCCCCGACCGGCAAGCGGGCCGAGCTCAAGGGTACGGAGCAGGCGCAAATGCGCGACGGGAAGCTAGCCGTGCAGCACATGTGCTACGACAACGTGGCTCTCGCCGAGCAGCTCGGTCTTCTGCCAAAGGGTGCAAGCACCTGACCCGGCGTCTCGGCGAGACGATCGCGCATATGGGTTCGGGAGGGGAACGAGTGCGGCCGCGTGGAATACGCAATCGCGTTCCCGTCCCTTCAAGTTCGGGCAGGTGACCTCTCTGGGGCCAGCGTTGCTGAGCCGCGACAGCTGGGCACAAACCGCTGGATGAGGCGGAGGAGTGGGCTGGGCCAAGCGGGCAGGCAGCGGACGCTGGCGGTTATGGTGTGGTGGCGGTATGGTCCGTGGCCGTGGACAGCAGTGACGTGAGCCGGTGGTTTGGTGAGTACCTTGACGCGTTCGCGGCGTGTGGGCGAGGCGAGATCGACATCGGTTCGCTGCTCGGGTACTACGGCGTTCCGCTGTTGCTCACCACCGACGACGGGTTCTTCGCGCTGGCGAGCGACGATCAGGTAGTTGCGGCGGTGCAGCAGCAGGTTGATGGGATGCGCGCGGCCGCTTACGGCCGCAGCGAGATCCTCGGATTCGAGGTCACCGTCCTGAACTCCGCGTCCGCTCTGTACCGGGGGACGTTCTCGCGCCAAAGGAGCGACGGCGGCGAGATCAGCCGGCTCACCGCGACCTACCTGGTGACCGACGGGGCGGCTGGCCGCCGCATTTCAGTGCTAGCGGTTCATAGCCCCTGATTCCTCATCCGGGGTCACTGCGCGCCGTGCCGGCCAGCCGGGTCACGATCTTCGGCGTGGTGGTGAGGGGAAGCAATGCCCTGCTCCGTAGACTCGCTGGCGGCTGGGGGAGTGACCCAACCGATCTCCAAGCATGGGGTCGTGCAGCCAAGGGTACGACCCTCTGGCGTCAGAGGGATCCTATCGCTCTGCAGCAGACATATTCACCTTGATCGCGGTGTCAGCTCGCGCTTCCGGGGTATCTGGCTACGCGTGAACCAACAGGATCAGCAGGCCATCGACGACCTGTTCCGGCACCTTTACCAGTCCGCCGCGCAGGCGGGACCGCGAGATGCGAAGGCCGAAGCCACGATCCAGCAGCACATTCAGCAGGGGCCGCCCGGCCTGCTCTATCACATGGCGCAGACGCTGGTGGGGCAGCAGGCTGCGCTCCGGCAGTTGCGGGCCCAGCTTGCCGACTGTCAGCAGCAGCTACAGCAAAGCGGATCATCGGCCGGGTTCGCCCAGCCAGGGTGGCGGGGCGCCGGCCAGCAGGGTTACGGGCCGCCGTACCAGCAGCCGTCAGGCTGGCAGCGGACAGGCGGCCAGGGCTTCCTGGCCGGGGCAGGCCAGATTGCCCTCGGCGTCGGCGGCGGCATCCTGGCCGCCGAAGCGCTGAGCGACCTGTTCAGAGGCGACGGGCTCTTTGGCGGCGACCGGGACGACTACGGCGACCGGGACTACGACCGGGGCGACTACGACGACCGCCAAGACGACAGCGGCCAAGACGACAGCGGCCAAGGCGACAGCAATGGCGGGTACGACGACGGCGGCTTCGACGACGGCGGCTGGTAACACCCGGCTCGTTCGGGTCATCGCGCAGACGTGGTTGCCTGGCTGCCCTGGCCGCCTTTTTTGGCTGCACGGCGACGATCAACGCTGGCCGCCTATTGCGCATCAGTGAGCAGCATTTCAGCGGTGTAGATCTCTACGGATCAGACGGTTGCCGGGCCAAGGGCGACAATCGCTGCTGGATCCGCGAACGCGGCGGGCGGCTACAGGGCGGCCGGCGGGGTGGCGTCGAGGGCCTGGATGGTTCGCGCGAGCGTGAGGATCTGCCCGTACATCAGGTTTTTGTCGAGCTTGTCGAGGTCGAGCAGGTCCGGCCGCTGCGCGTCGCCGGCCTGCAGCAGGTAGGTGGGGAGCGGGCAGTGCGAGACCGTGCCCAGTCCGGCGGTGTACAGGGGCGCACCCTCGCCGAGATAGACGGGGAGGACGCCGGGCCGGACGGTGGCGATGGGATAGTCAGGCCAGCCGCTGGCGTTGACGGCGGCGGCTGCGGACAGGTAGGCGTGCTGCTCGGCGCTGGCCACGTTCAGCGGGTTGTGCGGCAGCGTGTACGTGGTGCTCCACTCGAACCCGCCCGTGGCCACGTACTGCCCGGCCACGTCCGCCCACCTGGTGGCGCCGAGGTGCTCGGCCGTGACGCCGAGGGTCGCGGCCCGGTAGATGCCGGGGTGGTCGAGCATCCAGACGCTGGTCGCGTCGTTGCCGACCACGATGTTTCTGGGGTTAGGGATGGTGCGGGTGAACTGCGGCAGCTGGAAGTGCCCGGTGACGAGGGCGAAGTACATGTCGCGGTTGCGCGCGGGCAGGCCGGCCAGGTGCCGGGCGAGCGCGACGAGCCCGAGGCCGCCGTTCTCCTCGGTGGCGTTCGGCCCGTCGGTGTGCGTGTTGATGATGATGTTCTCGCCGGTGTGCCCTGAGCCCTTGAGCCAGCCCCAGACCGTGTCGGTGGCGGCGCCGGCGGTGATGTCGGCGGTAAGTACGAGGGTCGCGCTGGCCTGACCGCTGACGGCTAGCCGGGACAGTTCGGCGCCGGTGGCGTCGCCGACCCACACTGCCGGGCAGCCGGGGTCACCCGGCGTGGGCAGCCCGGACGCGGCCGGGTAGGACGTGATGAACGGGTTGTACTGGTGGATGACCTCCTCGTCGGGCAGGCCGGTCCAGACGCAGACGACCCCGAGCACACCGGCGTCGCGCGCGTCAAGCAGCGGAACAGGTTCGAATATGCCCTGCCAGGCGGGATGCGGGAGCGCCGCGGCGTAGGCGGTGTAATCCAGGGCCGCCTGTGCGGAGCTCTTGCCGGGCTCGTAGCCGCCGGTGGCGGTCTGCCCGGTATCCAGGGAGAACACTGGCGGTGCGGTGCGGACCAGGGCGATGGCGCCCTTGGCGGGCGCCCAGAACGCCGTGGTGTACCCGGAGCCCGAGGTTCCGGATACGGCGGGCGGGTAGATGCCAAGGTCGACCAGCTTGGCGGTGACGCCATTCGGCGGCGTCTGCCCCGAATAGGGATAGTAGTAGGTAAGCGGGACCGGGCCGGAGGCTCCGACGGCCGCGGGGACGCTTACCTGCAGGGTGTAGTCACGTGCCAGCCAGCGGTTGAAGGTCAGCCGGTCGGTCTGCACGGCGAAACCGGGGACGGCGGCGAGCTGGCTGGTGAGCCAGTCAACATAGGCGGCGTGGCCGGGGCTGCCGGTGTAGCGCGTCCCGAACTGGACAAGCTGCTCCTGCCAGCCCCAGACCTCCTGAATGGTCGGCAGGCCCGCTGCCAGCCCCCCGCGAGTGGACGCTAATGAGGGCGAGGCAGCGATCGTGCCCGCCGAGATGGCGAGCGCGCCCGCGCCCGCCGTGCCCGCGAGGAACCGCCGCCTCGAGAGGCCGCCCGGCGACGGGCTGCGGCCTCCGCTGCGCCCCGGATGATCATGGCGGCTCGTTACCATTGCCCACTCCCTCGCCAAAGGCTGGCGGCCCCTGTGTCGGCAGAAAGACACCGGGGACCGAGCACTGTAAATGGGTGACGGTGCTGCAGTGTAAACCGGAACGAACATCGTCAGCTAGTCATCCCGCGCATACAGATCGCGGCCACACGAATTCCCAACTAGCCGATCATGCTGGCGGTGACATGGATCGCGTGTCGCGGCGGAGCGGGTGATCGGCGGGAACCTCGACCAGGACGATCCGCACGCCGTCCGGGTCCTCGATCCACATCTCGGTCAATCCCCACGGCTCGGCCGCGGGCCCTCGCAGAACACGGACACCAGCCGCGGCCAGCCGCTCATGCTCGGCGTGAACGTCCCGCACCTGCAGCCAGATCATGACCGAGCGTCCCGCGAGCCCGGCAGAGCCCCCGGACACTTCCAGCAGTCCCGGGCCGAGAAAAAACACCACCCCGGGACTGGCTGCAGAGCCAAACTCCCGGTAGATCGCCAGGCCCAGCAAATCCCGGTAGAAACGCAGGCTCCGATCCAGGTCAGCGGGCCGCAATAGAATCCGGCTGCTCAATATCTCCACGATCACCCATCCTGGCAGGCTGATCGCCGTGGATCGTGGGGGAGCACTTCGCGGACCAAGGAGCGTGCCGATGGCCAAGCAAGCGAGCAGCCTGTGGAAGTCGCTGCGCCGATCCCTTGCCGCCGATCCCGGGCGATTCGCCGGGGGCTCTGCCGTGATCGAACCGCTCGCTCTGCTGGCCGTCGAGCGGGAGCGCTTGGCCGCCCAGCAGCGGTCTGCCTCGCACGATGAGATGGAGGCTGGCTCTGGAAGCCGGGTAGTCGTAAAGTCGGATCCCGGGGCATCAGTGAGAGGGATATCTCCGGGGCGAGGCGAGGAGCTACGTCCAGCATTGCCAGCGAGGGATCGGCGCAGGGCGACAGCACGTTCGTGGCCTCGATCCTGGAGCGTGTCGTTCAGCCGGTCTGGGTGGTCGACCAGACCGGGCTGATCCGATTCGCTAACCTGGCCTTCACCGACATCAGCGAGCGACGGCGGACCGAGCACGCGCTCCGTGAGCGCGATGCGGTCCTGTCGGCGCTGGGCCAGCCGGTCTGGGTGGTTACGTATGAGGGGCTGATCAGCTACGTGAACCCGGCGGCGGTCACGGCGCTGGGCTTCGGTGACGCGGCTGAGCTCAGTGGCCAGAACGGACACTGGCTAGTGCATTACAAACGGCCCGACGGTTCACGCTTCCCCATCGAGGACTGCCCGCTGACGCGGGTCCGCCAGACGGGAGAACCGCTGGAAGTCGCGCAGGACTGGTGGATCCGCAAGGACGGCTCGATGCTCCCGGTGTCCTACACGGCCGTGCCGATCCCGACCCCGGACGGGTGGGGAACCGCCGTCGCCTTTACCGACATGACCGAACGCCTGGCTGCGGAGAAGGCGGCTCGCGCGCGCGACGTCGCCGAGGCCCGCACTGCGGAACTGGCCGCCAGCGAGGCCCGCCAGCGCGCGATCCTGGAGGCGGCGCTGGACGGAGTCATCAGCATCGACCAGCGTGCCCGCATCACGTACGCCAACAGCGCCTTATGTGGAGTCGGTACCCGGCCGAGGCTTTGGAACTGCCCCCGATATACCGCGGGCGGGACACCCCAGCCGCCGGACTTGCCCGTTCGCCGCTTCGAGAGCTGCCCGCAGGAAGCGGCAGCTCCCCGTGGCGGGCAGAGCCCGAGGTCGGGTGCCGGCCAACGTGAAAGCCCGGGTGATGCGCGTGAACAGGCATGGATCGGCGAAGACACTGCCACGAACTGATCGCCTGGTGGGCCAACGGACAGGCTACCTACCGCAGGCGGGCCCGTCCCGTGCCGGAAGGCCGACGTCGTTGCGGGGCGGCGGCACTGTTCGAGGAAGGGCAGGCGGCGGCCGAAGCGACAGGGAGCAACCTCGCGCCCAACGGCGCTCTGGGCCTCGCCGCGCTGCACGGCCGCATAGACGAGGCTTCCGTACTGATCGAGCCCACAAGGAGGAAGCGGTGCTGCAGGGCGAAGGAATCGGGATAGGCGTCACGGAGTGGGTGAATGCAGTGCTTTACAACGGCCTCGGCCGCTATGACGAGGCCCTGACCGCGGCCGAGCAGGGTAGTGCCTATCCCGACGAGCTTGGGCTGGCTACCTGGTCGATGGTCGAGCTGATCGAGGCGGCCGCGCGGACCGGGTCGCCCGAGCGCGCGGCCGGTGCCCTGCGGCGCCTGTCGGAGACCACCAGCGCTTGCGGCAGCGACTGGGCGCTCGGGATCCAGGCGCGCTCGCGGGCGCTGCTGAGCCAGGGCGAATCCGCCGAGCGGCTGTACCGTGAGGCGATCGAGCGGCTCGGCCGTACCCGCGTCCGGGTGGAGCTGGCCCGCGCGCACCTGGTCTACGGCGAGTGGCTGCGGCGCCAGAACCGCCGGGTCGACGCTCGTGAGCAGCTCCGGGCCGCCTACCAGATACTGACCGCGATGGGTATCGAGGGGTTCGCCGAGCGCGCCCGCCGCGAGCTGCTGGCCACCGGCGAGACCGTGCGCAAGCGCACGGTCGAGACGGCCGGCGAGCTCACCGCGCAGGAGGCGCAGATCGCGCGGCTCGCCCGTGACGGGCTCTCGAACCCGGAGATCAGCACCCAGCTGTTTATCAGCCGGCGCACAGTCGAGTGGCACCTGCGCAAGGTGTTCACCAAGCTCGGCATCAGCTCCCGCAGGCAACTCCGCGGGGTGCTGCCCGACGCCGGACGGCTGGCCGTGTCGGCCCAGCCATATCTCTGCATATGAGCTGCCGTAGTGCGGATCGACCCGGACAAGGGTGGCACTGAAGGGCAGGCGTGGTCGCCGCGCCTGGCGGCCGGCTGAGAAGGGAGAGACCTATGCAACTGACCTTTGATTTCGCCAGCGATCTGGCTCAGGCCCTGCGCAGCGCGGCGGATGCGCACGGCCAGCACGAGCAGCAGATCGGGCACCCCGACCCGGACTGGCCGGCCTGGTATGCGCTGTACCTCGAGCAAGAGCAGGCCGCGGTGGAAGGTGTCAGCCGCGTCATGATCGAGAAGACCGGTATCAGTTTCGGCACCGGATTCCAGGAACCGGCTGGCCGAGACCGCTGATCCATCCGCCTGCGGCGCCCAGGCCGCGCTGGAGTCCTTCTACTGCGCCTGGCACCACGGTGACGCCGACGCGCTGCGCGCCGACTGGTCCGCCAGTCCGCTCGCGCAGCTCAACAACCCGGCCGGCGGTACCCTGCGTGGCGGGGACGCCATCGCCGGCCTCTACCAGAAGGTCTTCGCCGCCTCGCTGAACGTCCGGGTCACCTTCGGTGACGTGGTTGCCTACTACGGTCAGTCACACGTGGTATTCGCGGGCTGGGAGGCCGGCAGCTACACCGCTGCGGACGGCACGACCGTGCCGCTGGAGATCCGCACCAGCAGGTATTTCCGGTACTCCGGTGGCCGCTGGCTCCAGTACCACCACCACGGCAGCATCGATGATCCCGATGCCCTGCGGGCCTACCAGCAAGCCACCCGGGCCTGACATCCGCTCGCCCCGGTCTGCCGCGCTGAATCTTGCCCCCGTGAACGGTCGCGCCCGCGCAAATCCCTGGCCGGCCCTGGCCCCGGTCCGTGCTGCCCGGGTGGGGGCGTGCTCGCTCAGTGCCCTGGCGGTGCAGGGACTATCCCGCCGTTTGTCCGTTCGCGGCGAGGCCGGCGAGGCGGAGGAGGGACTGGCGGATGATCTCGCGCTGGGTGTCAAGGCGGTGGGCTTCCTGATCGGGGATCTCAACGTGAACGGATATCTGCGTCCCCGTTCCCGACGGGCGAAGGTGCCAGTCGAAGCGCAGGTCGGAGACCAGGCAGGAGATCTTCACGCTGCCGCTGTCCCGGCTGGTCTCCAGCGTCTGCGGCATCGGAAAATCCGGGTAGCCCACCGGGAACATCGTATAGCCGTGGTCGCCGGCGCCCGTCTCGACAGAGCCGATGCCGGCCCACCATTCGGGGAAGCGGGCCGGGTCATAGAGCAGTTTCCACACCTCTTCCGGCGCCGCGGTGCTGGTAGTGCTCTGATCAAACTCGTGCATGACTCATCCCTCGGGTGCGGGGGGCGCGCTGGCCGCGGTGGCCGCCAGGGCAGGCCGACCATGAAGTGCGTCCAGCTCGGCCCTGACGATCGCCAGCTCCCGGACGGGCTCGGCGAGTGAGCTGATGGGCGGCCGGCCGAGGTCGATCAGGGAGGCGACGTACCCGGCGCCGGCCTGTCGGCTGTCCGCCACACCTGCCAGGCGCTGCCAGGCAGCCAGGGATTCATTCAGGCGGCGCTCGGCGAGCACCGTGTCGCCCCGGGCGGAACTGATCAGCCCCTGGATCCGGCTCATGTGCGCGACGAGTGTGGCGGGGAAATCGCTCGGGCTGACCGGCTCAAGCGCGACCGCCCGCAGTTCGTCCGCTGCATGGTCAGGCTGGCCGCTGGCGACAAATGCCTCGGCCAGCCGCAGGCGGGTCGCGGCCCGGCTGACCGGCGCGCCGAGGTCCAGGGCCGCGGACAGTTCGGTGATCGCGGTGGCCGGATCGGAACCGGCGAGGGCGATCAGCCCCCGTTCCTGGCGGACGAGACCGTCAAGCTGAGGTTGCCCAGCCCGGTCGGCGTATCCGGCCGCCGCGTCGCACGCCCGGCGCGCCTCGTTCAGCCTTTCCAGCCGCCGGAGGATGGCCGACCGGGCCGTCTGCGCGTAAAGGCTGAGGCGGAGCAGGCCGTTCGGGACGACAAGGGGCAGGCACCTGTCCGCGAAATCCAGCGCCCGTTCGAATTTCCCGGCGCACGCCGCCGCGCTGGCCGCATTGCTGAGACAGCTGTAGGCCATGTCCGGGCGCCCGGCCCGGCCCGCGGCCGCGCTCGCTGCGATCAGCGGGCCGAAGCTCTCGGTGAACTGACCCGCCCGGATCAGCGCATGCCCGCGGGCCACCCCGATGTCGTGCGTGAGCAGATCACCCGGGCGCTCACCGCCGAGCACCCGGTCCACCTCGGCCAGCAGTTCGCTGACCGCCGTCGGCTCGCCCGCGACGGCCTCGGCCCACGCCAGGCCCGCCAGAGCTTCCGCCCGTGCGGGCAGATCGGCGCCAGGATCCCGGTCCAGCACGTCCAGGGCGCTGCGGTAGGAACGGCGCGACTCGCGCGGATGGCACACACCGCCGCGCAGCCACCGGCCACGCCGGAGCCACGCGCTGATCAGGGCCCCGGAGTCCTGTGGAGCCGTCAGCTCAAGCGCCCGGTCGAAGGCCTGGTCGGAGCCGCTGAGCAGGCCGCGGAACGCCCTGACCTCGGCCAGCTCGACGAGGATCTCGGGGTCGCCGGGGTCGATCCGCACGGCCTCGGTGAGGAAGCTGTCCGCCTCGGCCATCGCGGCGACGCCACGGGCGTCTTGCGCGGCGGTGACGAGAAAGGCGACGGCCTGCTCGTCCTGTCCGGCGCGCTTGAGGTGGCGGGCGATCTCCGCGGCCCGCTGGCGGCGATGGCCGGCCCGCGTCTGCTGGGCGTTCTTGCGGAGCAGCTGAGCGAGCGCGCCGTGCAGCTGAACGAGAGCCGGCTCGGGGATCTCCTGGTACACGGCGTCGGCCAGCAGGGCGTGCCGGAACCCGGTACGCCCGTCGTCGGTCCTGAAGAGCCCCGAACCGAGAGCCTCGGCGGCCGCCCGGGCGGGATTGGGCAGCGGGAGCGCGGCGGCTTCGGCCCGGTCGAGACTGCGGCCGGCGGCGGCCGTGAACTCGGCGAACATCCGCGCCGGACCGGACAGCCTGCCGGTGGCGATCCGGACGGCGCCGCTGAGGCCCGAGATGAAAGCGGCGTCCGCCGCGCCGCTGGCGGCGGCGCGGGCGGTCTCGACGGCAAGAAGCGGGCTGCCGGC
>Ga0335077_10013823_pt1 | contig 10088 bp, 6 predicted proteins | sample Lox_Sample_31_FD_207151 | JGI IMG/M metagenome (GOLD analysis project Ga0335077, IMG submission 207151) | Soil microbial communities from Loxahatchee National Wildlife Refuge, Florida, United States - Lox_Sample_3.1 | ecosystem: Environmental > Terrestrial > Soil > Wetlands | place: USA: Florida...
CACCAGCTCCGGCGTGACCAGCGTGCAGTGCTCGATCCTCAGGCGCGCATCGCGGCGCGGGAACTCGCGTTGCAGCTGCTCGTAAACGCCGAGGATCCTGTCGATGGCCACGTCCCCGTTCGCGTGCGTGCCGACCTGCCAGCCCGCCAGGTACGCCTTGCGCGCCTGTTCATACAGCACCTCGCGTGAGGCGCGGCTGATGCCGCGGTAGTCGCCTAGACCGGCGTAGGGCTTTGACAGCAGCGCCGTGCGCTCGGAAATCGAGCCATCCGCGAACAGCTTGACCGCGCCGACCCGCACCCATTCGTCGCCGAAGCCCGTGTGGACGCCGGCCGCGATCATCTTGTCGAGCGCACCGAAGTCGATGTGCGTATAGAAGCGGCCTTTGAGCTCACCGGCATCGCGGGCATCCTGATAGCCCTGAAGTACTGCCGGATCACCATCGGCTTCACAGGCGGAGGTGATTCCGCGGCTCGCGAACTGCTTCGATATCAGCGCCGCGCCCTTGCGGTAGTCCTCGCGCGCTGGCGGCTTGACGGCGAGGGCCAGGATCGGATCGACAGCCTTCTCGGCGATGCGCCCGTTGTGACGCCCCGCTGCATCGCGGAAATATTCGCCATCAGGCGGATTCGGAGTGTCTTCGCTGACATTCACCAGTGCTAGCGCGCGTGAGTTCACGAACGCCGTGTGGCCGCCGCGGTGCTGCACCACCACCGGATGATCCGGAGCGGCGGCATCGAGGTCCGCGCGGTCGAGCGGTCGCGGCGTCTTGGTGTCGTCGTAGAGGAATCCGACCACCCACTGCCCGGGTGGCGTCGCCGCCGCCTTGGAGCGGATGGCGGTGTCGATGGCCTCGATCGAGCCCATCTCGAGCGGTACCTGAGTGAGTAGCGCCACACCGCTGTCACAGGGATGCGAATGTGCATCGTTGAATCCGGGCGTGACGCGCTTCCCGCCGAGATCGACACGCCGGCTACCTGGCTCAGCGAGCGCCAACATCTCAGCACTCGTGCCGATCGCAAACACGCGGTCCCCCGCGACCGCGAGCGCCTCGACCTCACGCTGACGCGCCGCCATCGTGAGAATCCTGCCGTTGTAGAGGATCGTGTCCGGACGGGTGGCCCAGCGGGCAAAGGCGGCGGTGCCCGCGCCGAGCCCGGCGACGATGAAGGTACGGCGGCTGAGGGGTTTTCTCATCTGTTCTTCTGCCCGGGCGCCATGACACTGGCTACGGTGAGACACATTACCGAGCAACCAACAGGGTGCGCAAACCCAGCATCAGCCCGGCATTGCCACTCGCGGAGAGCTCGCAGCGGCACGTAAGATCAGCCCCTTGGCAAGCTGCACGAACAGCAGGTAGATGAGCGTCGCCACCGCGACAAACAAGTAGAAAGCTCCGCTCAACGGGACAAATCCGAGCGGCCCAGCGAGTCCGCTGAAGGGCAGAAGTGCACCGGCCGCCACGACCAGGAGCGTTGTGATCAGCAGCGCCCGGCTCGGCTTACTCTTGAGCGGACTTCCGGCCGTGCGAATGATGTAGATCACCAGCGTTTGAGTGGCCAGGGACTCGACGAACCAGCCCGTATGGAAGAACGCTTGACTGGCGCTGAAGAAATGCAGCAGTGCGTAGAAAGTCAGGAAATCGAAAATTGAGCTGATCGGACCCACATGCAGCATGAATCTGCGGATCAGGGCGATATCCCAGCGCCGTGGTGTCCGGACAAAATCCTCATCCACGTTGTCGCTCGGAATGGTGATCTGCGAGAGGTCGTAGAGAAAATTATTCAGCAGAATTTGCGTCGGCAGCATGGGAAGGAACGGCAAGAAGGTCGAGGCCCCGGCCATGCTGAACATGTTGCCGAAGTTCGAGCTGGTGCCCATGAGCAGATACTTCATGACATTGCCGAATGCCTTGCGTCCTTCGAGGATGCCGCTGGTGAGCACCTCGAGGCCCGGCTCGACCAGGATGATGTCCGCCGCTTCGCGCGCGACGTCGACCGCAGAGGCCACCGAGATGCCGACATCCGCCGCATGCAGCGAGGGGGCATCGTTGATGCCATCGCCCATGAAACCGACCACGTGACCGCGATGTTTGAGCGCCATCAGTATGCGGTTCTTCTGCGCGGGCGATGCGCGCGCGAAAACCGTGGCTTGCTCCGCGACGGCCTGCAGAGCGGGGTCGGTCATCTTATCGATCTCTTCCCCCATCACGATGGTGCCAGGCTGCAATCCAACCTGCGTGCACACCTGGGTGGTGACGACATCGCTGTCCCCAGTAATGATTTTCACGCGGACGCCGGCGGCACGTAGTGCAGCGATCGCCCGGGCTGCATCGGGAAGCGGCTGGTCCGCGAAGGTGACGAAGCCGGCGAGGACGAGATCGCGCTCATCCGCGGCGGAGTAATTGCGGCGCGGCTCAACCGCCACGTAGCCGACCGCCAACACTCGTAACCCCTTGCGACCTAATCCTTCGAAGGTGGCCCGGCAACGGGCGCGCAGGCCGGCATCGAGTGAGATGACGTGCCCGTCCTGCTCTACCGCTACGCTATGCTCGAGGATACCCTCCGGCGCCCCCTTGGTAATCAGCACCCGGCTCGACGCCTGCTCGAGCACCACGGAAAGCCGGCGGCGCTCGAAGTCGTATGGAATCTCATCGCACTTGCGGTAGCCGCCTTCCTCAGGGGTTGGCGCTGTGCCGAGGATCGCGTCATCGAGCGGACTGCGAATTCCGGTCTGATTGCTGCTGTTGAGACGCGCGAGCATCAACACGCGCGTGGACGGCGCGCCCCATGGGTCGAGGCATCCATCGAGCGCCATGCTACCGCTGGTGATGGTGCCCGTCTTGTCGCTGCAGAGCACATCGATGCTGCCGAAGTTCTGGATGGCAGCAAGGTGCTTGACGATCACCTTCTTGCGCGCCATGGCGCGCGCGCCGTTGGCGAGCGTTACCGACACGATCATCGGCAGGAATTCCGGGGTCAGCCCGACGGCGAGCGCGACCGCGAACAGCAGCGACTGCACTGGGGCACGGTGCCTGAAGGCGCCAACCACTATCAAAAAGAGCACCAGGAAGATCACCGTGCGTGTGAGAAACAGACTGAAGTCCTTCAGTCCGCGCTCGAACGCCGTAGGCTCGGGGGGTGCCGCAAGCCGTGCCGCAATATCCCCGAATCCCGTCTTGGTGCCCGTTGCGACAATGAGCGCGCGTGCGGTGCCACTTACGACCGAGGTGCCGAGGAAAACCATATTCTCGGCGTCGGGCTGGGTCGACACCTGATCGCCGCGCGCATGTTTCTCCGCCGGTAGCGACTCTCCCGTCAAGGCCGCCTGCTGCACATAGAGGTCGCGGGATTCCAGCAGCCGCGCATCTGCTGGAACCATGTCGCCGGCGGACAGCCGTACGACATCGCCTGGAACTATTTGGACGCGATCGATCTCCGTCCATGTCGCATCCCGCAGTACCGTGGCCTTTGGAGCCACCTGCGCCCGTAGCTGCTCAACTGCTGTCTGCGAGCGCCGGGTCTGCGCGAAGTCGAGGATGTTGCTCAGGATGACGATGCTGATGATGATCGCCGCATCGGTCACATCGCCAAGCGCCGCCGAGCCGGTCGCGGCGATCAGCAGCACCAGAACGAGCGGATTGAGAAACAGGCGCAGGAGATCGACTAGGGCCGAGCGCCGCCTGCGGGGCGCCGGATCGTTCGGACCGTACTGTGCTAGCCGCTCGGCCGCAGTCTGCGAGCTGAGCCCATCGGCCACCGGGGATTCAGTGACGTCCAAAATCGCGCACAGGCTGTGTCACCTCGATGCGGCAATGATGGCATATTAGACTGTGGCGAACCCTTGTTTGAATGTATGCGGATCTTCTGGCTCACCCTGCTGTTAGCACCTGCACTCGCCGCGGCCGCGGCGCACCCGCGGGCTCCCCCCGTGGACTCGAACCGCCTTCAGCAGCATCTGACCGAGCTCGCGCGCTTCGGCGCAGATCCTGAGGGTGGTGTGAGTCGGGTCGCATTCAGCGATGCCGATGTCGCCGGCCGCGCGTACGTGAAGCGCCTCATGGAGACTGCGGGACTCGAAGTACGCATCGATGCCGCAGGGAATCTCATCGGACGCCGTGAGGGCAGCGACCGCAAGCTACCGCTCATCGTCCTGGGCTCGCACACCGACTCGGTGCCACACGGCGGCAATTACGACGGTGATGTCGGCGTGATGGGCGCCATCGAAGTTGCGCAGCAGCTGCGCGATCGGCACGTCCGGCTGCGCCATGCACTCGAGGTCGTGGATTTCACCGATGAAGAGGGTGGGCTCGTGGGCAGTCGAGCGATGGCCGGCCATCTGCAGTCGGCAACGCTCGACCTGGTTAACGCCAGCGGCCGCAGCGTGCGTGATGGAATTCGCCTGCTCGGAGGTGATGCGGATGACATTGGGCGTGCCGGACGCAGCCGAGGGGAGATCACTGCCTATCTGGAGCTGCATATCGAGCAGGGTGGCACTCTCGAGCGCACTCATACCGACATCGGGGTTGTCGAGGGCATAGTCGGTATCCACTGGTGGGAGGCGACCGTGACCGGTGTTGCGAACCACGCCGGCACTACTCCGATGGACCAGCGCCACGATGCACTGCTTGCGGCCTCCGAGCTGGTGCTGGCGGTGAATGCCGCGGCCACCGAGGTCCCCGGCCGCCAGGTCGCGACCGTCGGCCGGATCCGCGCGGAGCCGGGAGCCCCGAACGTGATTCCGGGTAAGGTGGTGCTCAGCGTTGAGGTGCGGGATCTCGATGCAGAGCGGATCGCAGCCGTGTTCGAGCGCATCCGCACACGTGCCGCAGCCATCGCCCAGGCGCGCGGCACCAGCATCGAGTTTCGGGATCTCGAGGCGACCGCGGCGCCCGCTCTGACCGACCCGCGCCTCCAACGCATCATCGATGGCGCGGCGCACGCACTCGGGTTGACGACGCTGCTGATGCCGAGCGGCGCGGGACATGACGCACAGGACATTGCCATCATCGCTCCCATCGGCATGATTTTCGTGCCGAGCATGGGCGGCATCAGCCACTCGCCGCGGGAATACACCGCTCCGGCAGACATCGCTCACGGCGTGAACGTGTTGATGGGTGCCGTGCTCGCGATTGACGCGGGGCAGCTCGAACGATGACGCCACCGACCACTGCGTTCGCCCACGAAGGCTACGCAACTGGCAATGTGCTCAGCCAGGCTTTCCGTCCACGCGCGGCTTGATCGCCGATGACGAGCGCATGCAGGTAGTAGGCGGCAAATGCGAGGCCGCCCAGAAGCGCCAGCGCCTTGAGCGCGAGCCCCAGGGCAAGCCACAGATAAGCGAGATGCAGAATCCAGACGATGGGCATCTGCAAGGTGCGCACCCCGCGCCATTGAGCCAGTCTCACCGTCTGGATCAGGGCGGCCGCCAGCGCCACAGCTCCGGCGGCAGCGCTTTCGGGTCTCCACAGGTCGATGACTGCAACTGCGATCATGACGAGAGCCGCAAGCACGGTCATGCCGCGCCACACGCGCAACGGACTCGAAACGCCCTGCTGCTTGAATGCCGAGGCTGTGAAGGGAGCGTTGCGACCAGCCAGGCCGGCCAGCGCGCGGAGCTGGCGACGGCGACGCGCCCGAGCATCCACAATGCCGTCAGCATCGCGAGCGGCCAGCCGGCAAATCTGCGCGCTCCCGTCCAGCTGGGAACTGCTGTCAGCAGGAACCCTGCGACAGCGGCCACGATGAACCCGAACAGCATCTCGTGGCCATGCCACAGATTCGCGGGCCGACTCGTCCCGAGAGCAAGGCCCCACGCAAGCGATGCAGCCCACCACGGCACGAGCAGCAACCCCGCCAGTCCTGCCGCCAGGAAGAACGGACGAAATCCGTAGGCGAAGAGCGCCCACCTGCCGCGTGGCGTGCTTGCCGGTCGGTCATTCATCGGCTGTTTGATCGCGTGCATCGGGGAAGCTCGCACCGGGACTATAGCCTTCAACAAACACACTCGGAACGTGTGAATGGCGTTCCCCATTGAACCAAACCGCCGCGACGGGATCCGGAACGCGATGCGCCTGCGCAATCTAGGGAAGTGCCAGGCGTGATTTAGGGAGCCACCCCGATGTTTGGGCCAGGCCCGCCGCGCGAGCATCTTGCTCGCCAACTTTTCTGGCGGTCGCAAAGAGATCCCACGCCCTGGCCGCAGCATTCCTGCTGCAGACGGACGGACTCATTTCATGCGCTGGCTTCTCACCAAGGCTCTTCGTCCGTACCTGCTCATCGCCGCAACGGCGAGCCTGGTGTTGAATCTTGCGCTGCTCGTTCCCTCGCTCTACATGCTGCAGATCTTCGATCGCGTGTTTGCGAGCCGCAGCGAGGAGACGCTGGTCATGCTGAGCCTGTTGGCGCTCCTCGCCTTGGTGCTCGGCTACTTCGTCGACAGTGTGCGCGCCGAGGCCCTCGGATGGGCCGGGCGGGCTCTCGACCGCGTGCTGTCACCGCATGCACTGCTCAGTTGCCTGCAGCAGGCCGCCAGCAGCGGCCGCGCCAATACCGATGCTTTGCGAGACATCTCCGCGCTGCGGACATTCCTCGCGAGCCCTGGAGTCCTGGCGCTGTTCGATGCCCCCTGGCTGCCGCTGTACCTGTTGGTGATTGCGCTCATGCATCCGCTGCTCGGGTTGACCGCCGCCTGCGGTGCGGCGCTACTGGTCGGGCTGGCGGTGTTCGCCGAGACCCTCACTCGAGACCATGCCCGGCGGGCCCAGGAGCACGGGCGTGCCGCGACGGATGTGGCGCAGAACCTGACGCGTAACGCCGAGGTCGTCGTGGGATTGGGCATGACGGCACAGGCCGTGGGCACCTGGCGCGCGCACCACGAGCAGCTGCTGGCAGCACAGGAGAGACTGTCGCATCGGGCGGCGAGTCTCGGCTCGCTGGCGCGCATGAGCCGGCAGGGACTGCAGATCGCCATGCTCGCCCTCGGAGCGTGGCTGGTCATCGATGCACGATCCTCGGCCGGCATCATGATCGCCGCGACCATCCTCCTGGGGCGCGCGCTGCAGCCCGTCGAGCAACTCATCAGTGGCTGGAAGACACTCGTCGAGGCCCGCACGGCCTGGTCGCGCCTGCGCCAGCGCGCGCTGCAAGTTGCACGCTCAGACACGGTGTTGCCGGCACCAGACGGGTGCCTCGAGCTCGAGCAGGTGGTGCACGTCGCAACGCCTGGCCGCGCTCCGATCATTCGCGGTGTGAGCTTTCGCATCGCAGCGGGCGAGAGTCTCGGGATTGTCGGTCCGAGCGCGTCCGGCAAGACCACGTTGCTGCGCCTGATACTGGGCATCCTGCGAACCTCCTCCGGCGTGGTACGCCTCGACGGCGCCGATGTCGCGCAGTGGCAGCGGCAGGCACTTGGGCCACACGTCGGCTATCTGCCACAGGATGTGGAGCTCTTCGCCGGCACCGTGGCACAGAACATTGCGCGCCTGGGCGCGGTGGATTCAGTGGCCGTGGTCGAGGCCGCACGGCTTGCGCATGCACACGAGATGATCCTTCGGCTGCCCGGCGGTTACGACACCGAGATCGGGCATGCGGGCGCAGTGCTATCGGGCGGCCAGCGTCAAAGGGTCGCACTGGCCCGCGCGCTGTACCGCAATCCGCGCCTCGTGGTGCTGGATGAGCCCAACGCGAATCTGGATGCGGAAGGCGAGCTGGCTCTTGCCAACACCATAAAGGCAGTGAAGGAGCGGCGCATGACGCTGGTGATAGCCGGGCATCGCCCCTCTCTCATGGCGCAGCTCGATAAGCTCGCCCTGCTGCGCGATGGCCGTCTCGAAGCATTCGGCCACAACGATGCCGTGCTGTTGCAGACCGGGGCTGTCGTCACGCCCCTGCGGCGCGTGCCTGCCGCGCAGCACGAGACACAGGGGCGCCAGGCGTGACCCAGCTGGCACATACTTTTGCGACGGTACTCGCAGATGCGCACAACTTCGAGCAGACCTCACGCGGCACCTCCGGTTTGTACCACAGACTGCTGCTGCCCATTGCCGTGGTCGCTGTGCTGCTCGGTGTCTGGGTGGGCACCGCGCCCCTTGCGGGCGCGGTCATTGCGCCCGCCGAGATCAAAGTAGAGCTCAATCGCAAGACGATACAGCACCAGGAAGGCGGTATCGTACGCAAGATCCTGGTACGCGATGGACAGCAGGTCCGGGCGGGTGAGCCGCTGCTGGTCATCGGCGATCTGCGCAGCAACGCCGAGCTCAACGTGCTGCAGGATCAGCTGCGCGCCGAGCGCGCACGTGCGGCGCGCGCCGGCGCCGAGGCGGCCCTTGAGAGCACCTTCGAGGCTCCGCCGGACGCCGCCGCCAACGGCGGCGCGGACTACGTGGCACGCGAGTCGGCGCTCTTCACTGCGCGCCGCCGCACTCTGTATGAGGAAATCGCTGCGCTCGAGGGCGAGGGCCGCGAGGTCCACGCCCAGGCGGGTGCGCTGCAGCTGCAGGTGGGCGCGAGTGACGCTTCGGCCAGGCTGGCCGGCGATGAGCTGACACGGAATCAGAATCTTGTCCCCGAAGGTTACGTCGCGCGCGCGCGCATCCTGCAGCTGCAGCGGGCCGAGGCGGATGCGCGCAGCAAGCTCGCCGAAGCCCGTGGCAAGCTCGCTGAGGCTCGTCAGCACGGTGCCGAGATCCGCGCCAAGATCGCGCGGGCGCGTAATCAGTATCAGCAGCAGGCGGCCGACGAGCTGAAAGAGTCCACCTCGAAGCTGCGGGAGTTGCAGCAGCGGCTGGAGCCCTCGCGCGACCAGGTGGAGCGCCAGATAGTGCGCTCACCCGTCGACGGGGAGGTCATGGCCCTGCGCGTCGCGGGTGTCGGGGCGGTGATCGCCCCGCGTGAACCGCTACTGGACGTAGTGCCCTCGCGCGAGCGCCTCGTGGTCGAGGCGCACGTCAGGCCGCAGGACATCAACTCCGTGCAACGCAACGCCACCGCGCTCGTGCGCCTGACCTCGTTCGATCCGCGGAGCACGCCGCTGCTCACCGGCACCGTGCGCACGGTATCCGGCGATCGCATCACCGCCGCGGACAACCATGAGCCTTACTTCCTCGCGACAGTGGAGGTGGACGCCGCAGCGCTTACCCGCCATCCGCACATCAGGCTGCAGGCGGGCATGCCCGCCGAGCTGTACATCGCCACGGGCGAGCGCAGCCTGCTCGAATACCTGCTGCGGCCGCTGCGTGTGTTCTCGCAGCGTGCCATGCGCGAACCCTGACCAGTTGCCCCCTATACCCACCCATCGGAACGAGGCCATGCGATGAGATCAATTTTCGAGAGCACCGACGGCGAATTCGTATCACAGTCAGCTGCTACCGCTGCAGACCTCGATGCGGCGCAATTCAATGGTTCGAACGGCGCCGACGCCATCACTCTCAGCGCGCAGAGCGGCTCCGTAGTCGCACAGAGCGGCGGCGTCAAGACCGGCTTTCCGGGAGATACGCAGCTCCAGGTGAATGCGCTCGACGGCGCGGACCAGGTCACGGTGCACGACCTGACGGGCAGTGGTTTGCAGGATCTGTCTATCAACCTCGCCGCTACGGTAGATGGAACGACACCCGACGGGCAGCTCGATCAGGTGAGCCTCGAAGGCACTCAGAACGGCGACAACATTGTGCTGTCTTTCACCGGCACCTCGGTGAGTGTTGCCGGCCTGCCGCAAACGGTCGAGGTCAACAATGTCGATCCGACCGATCAGCTCATGATCCATGCCGGGGACGGCGATGACACGATCTTCGCGCACGGTGGCGGCACCTCGGGCAATGTCGCGCTCACCATCGACGGCGGCGCAGGCAATGACACCATCACCGGCAGCGACCAGAATGACACGCTGCTCGGTGGCAGCGGCAACGATATCGTGGATGGCGGCCGTGGCAACGACACCGCCCTCCTCGGCTCGGGCAACGATACTTTCCTGTGGGATCCAGGTGACGGCAGCGATGTGGTGGAGGGTCAGAGCGGCTCGGACACGCTGGCGTTCCACGGCTCGAATGCCAACGAGAGCATCACCATCACCGCCAACGGCAGCCGCGTGGC
>Ga0335077_10013825_pt1 | contig 10087 bp, 8 predicted proteins | sample Lox_Sample_31_FD_207151 | JGI IMG/M metagenome (GOLD analysis project Ga0335077, IMG submission 207151) | Soil microbial communities from Loxahatchee National Wildlife Refuge, Florida, United States - Lox_Sample_3.1 | ecosystem: Environmental > Terrestrial > Soil > Wetlands | place: USA: Florida...
AAGCTCGAGCCAACCTTCCTCGATATCAATGTTGGGCGTGCCGTATTCACCCATCGTACCAAGTTTGATTACATGCGCGTCGGGACAAGTGTGACGCAGACCGAACAATACGTTCAACGTTCCCGCAACATTGTTGATCTGGGTTTGGACGCACTTATCCCGATCCATCATCGAATATGGCGCCGACGGTTGCTCCGCATAATGGATCACCGCGTCGGGCTCGAACTCCTCGAAGAGCCGGTACGTGAAGCGCGGATTCTTTGCGATGTCGCCGATGAACAACCTGATGTCGCGACTGGTGACCTTTTTCCACCTGTTTACCCTGGCGTAAAGCGTCGGAACGGGGTCGAGCGGCTCTACGCCGATTTCCGCTTCCCAATAGCGCTTGATCATATTGTCGGCGACGGCAACATCGTGACCGCGTGACGAAAAATACATAGCCGTCGGCCATCCAAGATAGCCGTCCCCGCCCAAAACCAATACTTTCATTTGCTCTCCGATGATGTCGAATTGGTCGCCGTCCGCAGGGCGCCGTAACGAGATGGGCCGCGATCGACGGTATTAGGATTCATGTGCGGGAGCTCCACGATGCCTTGTCGCACGAGCGCTTCGGCGAGAGTCAGGTCCGTTGCGCTGTCGAGATCGAAATCGTAAGGCCGTTCTATCTCGACTCCGACCGAGGGTATTGCGAAGAAATCTTCGCCCGCAAGCAAGGTCGAGACCCGGGCAACGACCAGGTTGCCAAAGAGCCACCGTTTTGGCTTGCCCTGTTTGTTGAAACCGCGCTTCCGCTCCTCGACCTGAACAAACCGCACAAGTCCATTTTCGAAAGCGCGTTGATTCCAGCCATGCGCATTGTGTGGACAGGCGACGATCGTCTGGCCCGATTTGGCTTCCGGATTTGCTGAAAACGCGCGAAGCAATCGCGATACGTCGTCAGGCCTGAGAAAAGGGCTCGTCGGTTGCACGAGAATCAACACATCGGGCAGCCCCTGCCCTCGCGCACGCAAACGGAGCAACCACTCACGGGCAACTTCAGCGACGGGCGTATCATCGCCCGCAAGCTCCGCCGGTCGCCGATCGCATTCAGCCCCAAGCGCCATGAATCGTTCAGCAATCCGAGCGTCTTCGGTCGACCCGACAATGCGGGCGCAGCAGCCGCTGGCCTGGGCCGCGCGCACGCCGTAATCGAGTAGAGGCATTCCCGCGAGCAGAACCAGATTCTTGTGCGGAATGCTTTTCGAACCACCGCGCGCCGGCACAAAAGCCCAGCAGTTCAAGCTGTGGCCGCTACTCACGCTTGCGTGTCCAGCCCCAACGATCGGGCCGCCTTGGCAATCACGAACTGTTCGGTCTCGTTCCAGGCATCAAGCGTCGATCCGCCAATATGTGGCGTCAGCAACAAGTTGTCGTGGGTGCGCGCATAAATGGCGAGCCGGCTGGATCCGAACGCGCTTCCGAAGCCGGGATCATATTCGCCGTCCACCGTATCAAGTGCGGCAGCCCGGATATGACCCGATAACAGAAGATCGAGCAGTGCGCCGACATCAAGCAATTCGCCGCGCGCCGTATTGACGACCAGCGCGCCGGACGGCAGTGCCTCCAGGATCTGGCGCGATACAAGACCGCGCGTGCTCGAATTAGCCGGCGCGTGGAGACTGAGGACGTCGGATTCGCGCGCGAGTTCGATCAGCGAGCCAAGGCCTCCTGGAACATGGGGGTCGAAATAGCGGACTCGCATCCCCATCGCCTCGGCAACACGTGCGACTTTCCGGCCTAGCCGGCCAAAGCCGACGATTCCCAACCGCATGCGCGAGAACATGGAAGGCGCGCCCCAAGGCCGGCGGTCCCAATGGCCTGCGGCCGCAGCGGCGTGTGCGGCGGGAACGCGCCGCCACGCCGCGAGCATCAAGCCGATCGTGTGTTCGGCTGTCGCGGTAATGGTGTCGAGAAATGCCGGCTCGTCGTGGAGCGCGCAGACGGCAATACGGCGCGCCGAAGCCGCCTCCATGTCGATGTGCGGCACCCCTGTCGTATTGGAGACAATCGCGCGCAATTGCGGGCAGGCGGCAATGCGCGCCGCCGTCACCGGAAAGCCCAACGGGGCGAACAAAACTTGTGTCGAGGCCAGAAGGTTAGGTGTGTCCATACGCGGGTCGGGTAATGTCGTAACTTCAAAGAAGTCTTGAAGCAGCGACAGGTTTTGCGGCTGGTATGACAAAATGGAGTAATAGAGTGCGCGTGGTTTGCGCCGCTGCGACGAAATCGATGCCGTCAATTCTGCAGGCCCGCCAGTCGGAACTGATTTTCGTTTAGTTTGCCGAGCAGAGCTTCCGAACCTATGCCGTCGCACGGCACGGCTTGCCGGAAGAGCCGCCGGACGTAGACCTTGGATATGATACGGCCGATACCGACAGCCGTATTCCCGTATATTCCAAGATAACGCTCGATCAATTCTTCCTGGCTCTGGTCCAGCGCGAAGCGGTATTTTCGCGGCCCGGCAAACCGGAAGTCCTCAACCGACTCGGGATGCGGTGCCTGTTCGAACGCCGGAATGTCGTACCGCAATTCAATGGTTGGCTCATTATTACGGTCAAAAAACAAATTCTTCGCGCGATTGCAGTGGAATTCGAGGGCGTCTTCAATGAATTCCACAAGCTCTTCTGAAATTTGTCCGGCATCCGACAAGCAGCGCTTCATGGCATCACGTGCAAGCTCGGCCAACTCATCGATATATTGAGTAATGCCGAGCGTCTTGTGTACAAACAGCAGATTGTTTCCTAGCTCGCCGGCGATGAATTTCTCCGCGATACCGGGTCCAGCGACGAAATTCTCCAGGTCCTCCCGAGCGCCCCATAATTCATCCTGAGTCGCGCTCCGAAACGAAGCAAATAGCGGAGCTAATCTCGGCGGCGGCTCAGCCTCTATCATGACCTTGAGCCAGGTAAAAATGGGAAGGTTCAACATCCGCAGTAATTTCAGCAAAGAACTGAATATCCCGTCGTTATAAAAAAGCGTCACGATCAAATGCATGACGCGGCAGTCGAGATAGTCTTGGAATGACAGGGAGTCATTTCCGACGCAAATCTCCTCGATTTCGGCGGCGCGCACTTCTTGCCCGAGAACGTTGAAGTGCCCATAGCAGCGTGGCAGGACGCGATAACGCGTGACCATGCCCCACCGCGCCTTGCTTTCATCGCTTGCCACCTCGGTGCCGGGCAGCAGCATCAATTGAAACAGATACACATTCGTAAAGCCGGCTTCGATCACCGTCCGAACAGTTTCAAAGTGAGCCTGCCGGCTGTCACCCGGCAGCGCCAGAATGATCTCACTGTAGGTATTGGCTCCGATTTCACCCGCTTTCAGCGCGAGATCCATGAGACCGTCGGCCGAAATATTCGCGCGACGAATATTCTCCAGAACGCCACGGTCGAGACTCTGTACCGAGCCGGAAAGACGCAACGCACCATCGATAATGCGTGACGCTTCAAGTACGCGCTCCTTTGCATTCTTGCCAGTCGCAACGTTGATGTATTCCGGCCATTTATACTCGGCTCGCGTGCGGGCGAGTGAGCGGCAGGTATCGAGATCCTCGCGGTACATGCCGAAATTCGAGTCGGCAATGAACAAATCGTTGCGTCCGCCTTTGCGCCGCAGCTCATTCATATGCCGTCCGATGTAATCCAGTTCGAGATCGATCTTCTCGGCACCGTTACGATAAATCTTGTTGTAATATCCGACACCCTCGACACAGAACGTACAGCCGAAGGGACAGCCACGATTCGTCTGGATGATCGGCAGCAATACGCCGTCGAAGAATTCGTCAAGACGCCCTGTCGTATAAGGGGATGGTATCTGTGTGAGATCGCGTATCCGTCCGACCGTGTCTGTCAGGATGGGTTCGCCATCGGCAGTAATGCAATGCACGGAACTCAACGACTGCCGCTTGACCTGCTCGATATCCCAATCTGCGGCGACGAGTGCCTGCACCAAACGGGCGAATGCGAGCTCGCCTTCCTTGTGAATCACAAAGTCAACGAGCGGCCAGCCACGCAGCCAAGACTCCTGTTCTTCTTTATTGACCGGATAATTTGGCCCTCCGAAAACCACGACTGTTTTCGGTTTTACTTTTTTTATTACCTTGGCGAAGCCGTATGAAAGGCGGCTGTTCCAGATATAATTGCTAAAGCCAATGACGTCGGGGGGACCTTCGCGGTCGAGCGCTTCCGCGAGCCGCTCGGGATATTTGAATACGCGGATAGGCTCATCGAGCTCGACCAAAGTTTCGGTGAAGGTCGCGATGCCGCCGACGGCTGCGGGCATAACATCCGACGCAACGGTTTGCTGCGTATAAGTGAGATCCGCGAGCCAAACGCGAAGATTTGGCGCATGCACGCGAGCTGGACCACTTGTCGCTGCCATGGTCATCGTCGAAACCGGATAGCCACGAATTTGATAGACGTTAACATACCAAGTGCTTGACCATCAGTCTTGTGTCGAGCGGGATATCACGCAAAATATCATAGACTCGTTGGCCGGCTCGACCATCTCCGAACGGCTGATGACACTTCGCCGCCGTCTGTCTAAACAACGGCGACAAGGCGGTCGTAATTGCGTTCGCGATCACGCGGCGATCGTGTTCCACATGTAGCACGTTTTCTGCACAAAGGCGGTCGTTTTGGCGACGCCCGATGTTGACCGCCGGCAGGTGGAAGCTTGGCGTTTCGATAAGCCCGGCAGAGCTGTTTCCCACAAGTACGCTTGCCGTGGCGAGCAGCCCCCAGAAATAAGGCGCATCCAGATTCACGCTGACCCGGAACTGGGGAGGCAGTGCAAGTTCATCGATGGCGCGTAGGATGCCATCGTAGCCCGTATCCGAGCATGGGTGGATGACGACCGCCTGATGGCCAAGGTCGCGAACCGCCGACAGCGTCTCAACCATCTGTGCGTAGGACGCATCCGGAGCAGTTGTTTCGGAATGCTGTAAGACGACGACGACCGGCTTGTCGAGGTCCAGGGCCAGCTCGCGCGCCACATCCTGGGGAGAGCAATACTCTCTCGCAACAATCGAATCGATATGATTGTCGCCGACGACGTGAACACGCCAGGCTTCTTCGCCCATGCCGCGAATCCGTTCGGCACTGGCTTCGGTGGAAGGAAAATGAAGATGCGCAAGCTTGGTTATCGCGTGGCGCATCACGTCATCGACTGAACCAGACACGTCACCGCCCTGCAAATGCGCGATCGGAATATTCATCGTCGTTGCGGCAACCGCGGTACTCAGCACCTCGCCTCGATCGCCATAAAGAACACAGACCTCGGGGCGCAGCTTTGCGAGCGCGCGAGACATTCCTTCAAGGCAAACTCCGAGTGCGTGAGCTCGACCTTCGGCACTGGCATCCGTCTGCCGCATGTCGACCTCTGCAGCGATTTGGAATTCGCGTTCCACTTCGCGCGCCGTGCGGCCAAACATGTCGTTCAGGTGCTGATCGGTAACGACCAGTTGCAGCTCAATGTCGGGATCGGATTGCATCAAACGAAGCATTGGCTTCATCGCACCAAAGCCACCGCGTTTCCCAGTAAGAACCATAATTCGCCGCAACGACAACAATCTCCAAGATTCCGGACAACTACCGTCAGCTCACGCTACCGCAGTCCGGGTGAAACGAGCCCAGACCGATCCACCAAAGTTTTGCGCCGCAGCACCTACGCCGCGGCGACGGCGTCGGCGTCGACCAGGATGCGCACCTTGCGGCCGAGCAGATCGAGCAGAACCGCGATGCGATCGCGATCCGGCATTCCTTCGAAAAGTCCAAGGCAGTCGGTAAAGACGCCCTCGACCACGCGAATCTTGTCGCCGGCGCTGAAAAGCGGCCGGCGATCGAGTTTGATGAAACCGGCACCATCTTCGCGCTTCTTCAACGTCGACACGACTTCCTCGGGAACTGGCAAAGGCGCACCGCCGGCGCCGACCAGACTCGATACCCCGACAGTCGAATAGATCGAACGCCAACGCTGCGCCGTCATATCGATCGAGACAAAGAAATAGCGCGGGAATAGCGGTGACGCGACGACGTCGACGCGACGCGCATGCCGCCGGCGTTTGAGATAGCGCGGAAGGTATGTGGCAAAGCCCTGCCGACTAAGGTGCGCGACCGCCCTCAGCTCGGCGTTCGGCTGCGATTGCACGACATACCATCGATGCCCATCCAAAATCATGCCGCGGCTCCGCCTTCCTGGCGAATACGGATGCGCAGCAGTTCGGGAACGAGTACCCGATCAATTCCGAAGCGAGCCACGGCTTCTTCGCAGGTTTTTCTTGCGTTGCTTACATCGGTGATCAAAACACAATCGAACGGTTTCGATACTGCATCGAAGTTTTCGAAGACTGGCACGCCGACAAATTGAGTTTGCGCTGCGCGGGCCTGTACCAAACCCGCGATGTTGATCGCCTGCTCGATCGCACACAAAGCAGCGATTTCGGCGAGATCGGACTGTCCGATCAGAACGACGGTGCTTACGCCGCGCGCCTTGGCGCTCTTGAAAAGGTCCGAGCAATCCGTTTTGGCCTGGCGAAAGAAACTGAAAGAATATGAAAGGTAATCGACCGTCAGCCGCGACTTTTCGGCAAATCCCTGGGGAGTGAGATAGTAGGCGTAGCGTCGCGCCGGCGCGCTGCGCACCTTGACGAGGCCCTTCTTGACGCAGCGTTTGAGATAGGCGTTAACGAGACCGAGTGCGATGCCGAGTTCGGAGGCGAGCAACCGTTGCGATTGTGCGCGGTTTTGCTCGACGGCGTCGAGCAACCCGAGCATAATCCGCGAGCTTTCCGGACTTTCTTCGCCCACGCGCCGCATGTCAGTAGCTCCCCGCGGGCCACTGGTACGCTGTTCACTGCGTGAACGTCAAGCCTCGGTGTTCAAAACATGAACACGATTGGCATTGCGGAATGCCAGAAAAGCTGTTCAATTACATAATGTTAGGGTGGGGTCACCAAGGGGCTGCGTTCGCGCAAGTCCAAATCAGTGGGGTCCACGACCGACCTCGCCGGCAAGTCGATGGCAGGAATTGTATGCGTATCGCCTCGGACAAAAATGTTGATGCTCATGTCGCGCGCGGGTTCGGCCAGGAATGGTCGACATTCCGTCAGGACGAGACGAACCTCGGACACCCGCAACGCGAAGCAATTTTCGAAGACTATTTTCGTATATTCCCGTGGCACCTGCTGCCGCAAGACGGCGGCATCGGCGCTGACATTGGTTGCGGCACCGGACGCTGGGCCGTGATGGTGGCGCCACGCGTCGCCCACCTGCACCTGGTCGACGCCAGTCCCGAAGCGCTTGCTGTCGCGGGTGAAAACCTGAAGGACATCAAGAACGTCAGTCTCCACGCGAGCAGCGTCGGAGATATCCCCCTACCCGCGCGCTCGCTTGATTTCGCGTTTTCGCTTGGTGTGCTGCATCACGTGCCGGACACGCAAGCCGCAATCGACGCGATCGCCGGAAAGCTCAAAAGCGGCGCGCCATTTCTCATTTATCTCTATTACGCATTCGATAATCGCCCGGCCTGGTACCGGCCGCTTTGGGCGTTGAGCAATGGCGTCCGCGTCGTGGTCTCGCGATTGCCGCATCCTCTGCGCGTTATCATCAGCGAGGCAATTGCCGCGACGGTCTATTGGCCCCTTGCGCGTCTGGCGGCTTTGCTGATGCGCTTCGGCGCGTCAAGCCATCTGCCCTTGTCATGGTACGCCGATAAGTCTTTCTATGTCATGCGGACCGATGCCTATGACCGGTTCTGCACGAGACTGGAACAGCGTTTTACCCGGGCGCAGATCGAGCAGATGCTGGACCACGCCGGTTTCCAGCAGATCCGTTTTTCAGATTTACCTCCGTACTGGTGCGCAGTCGGAATCAGAGCGTAGCGGAACAGACGGCCAGGCTTATGGCTCAGAAAATCCTCTACCTGGTCTCGGAAGATTGGTATTTCATTTCGCATCGACTTCCCATGGCGCGATCGGCGCAAAGAGCCGGATATCAGGTGCATGTTGCGACGCGAATTGGCGATTGCGCCGAACGGATCAGGCGCGAGGGATTCATTCTGCATCCAATTTATTGGCGACGCGGCAGTTTGAATCCCTTTCGACTGGCCGCAGCCATTCGCGAAACCCGACGCATTTATCGGCAAGTGTGTCCGGATCTCGCTCATCACGTGGCCTTGGTGCCGGCGATTATCGGTTCTATGGCGGCGCTGGGCTTACCGATCGTGCGGCTCAACGCGCTAGCGGGACTCGGTTTTACATTCACGTCGAATACGGCCAAGGCGCGCGCGGTACGCCCGGCCACCAGTCGGCTTCTCGGTTGGCTTTTGAAGCGGCCGGATACAACCGTCCTGGTGCAAAATCGCGACGACTATGCCCTCGTCAATGGCCTCGGCGTTGCGAAGGAGAGGATCGCCTTGATCCCCGGTTCTGGCGTCGACACTGACATTTTGATGCCGATCCCGGAACCTGCCGGTCCTTTTACAGTCGCCTTTGTCGGGCGTCTGTTGGACGACAAGGGTGTACGAACGCTCGTGCAGGCGCACGAACGGCTGACGAAACGGGGGGTCGCCATCCGCACCTTGCTGGCAGGCGAGCCCGATCCGTCTAATCCTGCGTCGATCCCTGATCGCGTGCTGGACAGCTGGCGGCTCATACCAAATCTTCGTCTTCTGGGCCATGTCGAAGACATCCGCAGTGTCTGGGCTCAAGCTCATGTCGCGATTCTGCCATCGCGGCGGGAGGGGTTGCCGAAGAGTCTGCTCGAAGCGGCCGCATGCGGGCGTCCGTTAATCGCGACTGACGTTCCCGGTTGCCGCGAGATTGCGCGCGACGGTGTCAATGCGATCCTCGTCCCGACCGATGATGCCGAAGCGCTGACGCATGCGATCGAAAAGCTCTCGAACGATCCCAATTTGCGCGCACGTTTCGGCCGCGCAAGCCGGCAAATCGTAACAACCGAATATTCCAGCGCGTTGATTGGGAGCAAAATTATCGCGCTTTATTCGCGCTTGCTGGAGGGCGCCGTGTCGACGAAACTTCGGGCTGGGGCTACGTGAGCCTATTAAGCGAGGGTTGCATAGCTTTGGCATTTGGTGTGGCATTTCTCGCGGCCGCGGCGGTTTGCTTTGCACTGTCGCTGTGCCTTCGACCATTGCTTATGCGCTATGCACTTTCAAAGCCGAATGCCCGTTCGTCGCACAAGATAGCGACGCCGCAGGGCGGCGGTATTGCGGTGATCGCTGCAACAGTTGTCGTCGTCGCCGCAACGGAGATCTTCCTTCCCGGCCTTGTCGACGAGCCGTGGCGGCTGGCCGTCATTTTCGCGGCCGCCGTCGGCCTTGCCGTGGTGGGCGCCACTGACGACCTTCGGCCAATGGGTACCGCCCCCCGCCTGCTCTTGCAGGTCGCGGCTGTTGCTACCGTCATCTCCACGTTGCCGCACGACGTGCGGGTCGTCCCGGCGCTTCCCTGGTGGCTGGACCGCGCCGCCATGCTCGTCGGCGGCGTGTGGCTCGTGAATGTCGTCAATTTCATGGACGGCATCGACTGGATGACCGTGGCAGAGATCGTACCCGTTACGGCAAGCCTTGCCTTGTTTGGCCTGACAGGCGCTCTGCCGCGTGACGCAACGCTCGTCGCGGCCACCCTTTGCGGGGCGATGATTGGTTTCGCGCCCCTGAACCGGCCGGTCGCCAGACTATTTCTTGGTGACGTCGGAAGCTTGTCGATCGGATTATTGCTGGCCTGGCTGCTCGTGCTCCTCGCGAGTCACGGCTATTTTGCCGCGGCGGCCCTATTGCCGCTTTACTACCTGGCTGACGCGACCATTACTTTGGTACGTCGTTTCATTAACGGCGAGCCGGTCACGCAAGCGCACCGGAGTCATTACTATCAACGGGCCCTGGATAGTGGCTTTACCGTCCATCAAATCATCGCGCGCGTTTTCTTTTTAAACATCGCACTGGGAGTGCTCGCGTCAGTAACGATGCTGACCAGCTCAGTGACACTTCAAGTAATGTCTTTCGCAGCAGGTTGCGCGCTCGTTGT
>Ga0335077_10013826_pt1 | contig 10086 bp, 6 predicted proteins | sample Lox_Sample_31_FD_207151 | JGI IMG/M metagenome (GOLD analysis project Ga0335077, IMG submission 207151) | Soil microbial communities from Loxahatchee National Wildlife Refuge, Florida, United States - Lox_Sample_3.1 | ecosystem: Environmental > Terrestrial > Soil > Wetlands | place: USA: Florida...
CTGACGGTTCCGTTCGAGGCCAGCGCCAGGCCCGCCGGCAGCGTGCCGCTTGCGAGTGACCAGTTGTAGGGGCTGATGCCACCGCTCGCGGCGAGCGTGGCGCTATAGGTCATTCCCACCTGCGCCTGCGGCAGAGTCGTGGTGGTGACGAGCAGCGGCGTAATGGCCTGCACGGTGAGGGTGGCGGTGCTGCTTTGCGTGCCGACCGGGCCGCTGCAGGTCAATGTATAGGGATAAGTCCCGACCGTCGCCGGGTTGACGGTCAGCGTGCCGCTGGTCGCGACCTGCCCAGTCCAGCTGGAGTCGCACGAGGTCGCATACGCGGCAACCCAACTCAGCGTAGTCGAGTAGCCAACGTAGATCGTGCTGGACGCCAGCTTCAGTGCCGGGGGCGCGCCCGGCAGCGCCGCCATCGCGGCCCCCACCTGGATGAAGCCGTAGCCGGAGGTGAAGTTGGGTGTGCTCGATCCCATGGGGGCAGCTGAGTCGCGCAGCAGCTGGTAGATCTGCGCCGGGGTGAGTGTCGGGTTGGCCTGCCGCATCAGCGCCGCAGCACCCGCTGCATGCGGTGTGGCCGCCGAGGTGCCGAAGAAGTTCACGTAGCTGGCGTCGTTCTCACAACCGCTGACGCTCGAGGAGTCGACGAAGCCGCTGTCGGCGAGCGGGAAACCGAAGAACGAAGTGTTGACCCCGTCGGGGCCGGTGAAATCCGGTTTCTCCCGGACCTCGGGAGCTGCGAGCCGTACGCCCGAGGTGTTGAAGAGAATCGGCTCGCCGCCGGCTGCGGAATACGGCTCGAGCACCGCGGGCGTCGTACCGCAGCCCGGCGTCTGCGCGAAGAAGGCTGCGGCGACCGCAGCCGCGCCGGCAGCGCCGGGATGTCCCTGCAGGGTCGCGCTGCTCGTCGTGAACTTGTCGATGCTGCTGCCGGCGCCGTCGTCCTCGACGACGAGCTTGATGCGGCCAGGCGCGGGCGTGTGGCCGGCGAGGCCGATCTGCAGGCTGATCTGCGCGGAGGCCGTGTTGCCGCTGGCGTTGGCAGGATTGCCCAGGATCAGCACCTGTACGGCGTCTCCGCCGTTCACCTGGTTGACGGCGCTGGTCCCGTTCCCGGTGATGTTTGGCCCGGTGCAGGTCATCGGCTCGCCGTCGAGGTTGATCACCGTGTACCCCGACGCACCGCTGACGCACAGGTCGATGCTGCTCGTCGTTCCGGGACTTCCCGCTGCGCCCGTGAGATACGGCTGGTCCCACTCCACGACGAGCGCGATGAATTCACCGGGGAACAGCGCCGGGATCGTGATCGGGAGCGAGGTGGTGGTGCTCGCGCGCGAGGCGTCGAAATTCAGCAGCGCCTCGCCCTGATTCGGTCCGGTGGTCGCCACCGTGCCGAAGCTCGGCGTCGTGTTCTCGTACGAAAGGCGGCCGTTATTACCCGCCGCGGAGAAGTACGCGACTCCCTTCGCTTCGACCGCATCGATCGCCTGGGCGACGATTCCGTCCTGAAAGAACGGCTCATCGAAGTAGCCGGTGTCGTCCGCGATGACGGTGGCACCCGCCGCGGCGAGTGCGCCGACGCCGTTGGCAAAGTCCGCCTCGCTGTTGGAGGTGGTGTAAAAGGCGAGTGCCGCTCCGGGGGCGACGGCGTGCAGGATCTGCAGCATCGCCCGGCCCTCGTCGGTGAAGGGCAGCAGCAGCGGCTGCCCGTACTGCAGGCAGGTGGCTTCCTCGAGCACCTTCACGCTGCTCGTGACGTAGCTGTTCGCTTCGTCAAACTTCGCATCGTCGGTTGCGAATCCGTACGGCGCGTACCCTTGCGTTCCCGAGGCCGGGACGCCGCTCCCCGGCTGGTCATAGACGCCATAGCAGTTGAAGCTGTCGGAGAGAATGCCGACCGTGACGCCGCTGCCGTTGAGCGCGGGGAAGCTGCTGCGCAGCGCCGCACTTCCCTGGGTGAAGTCACCTTGCGTGGCAATCGCCGCGGCACGGGTGTGGGACAACGCGGCGCGCAGCGAGGCAACCTCCGGGAGTGCCGCCGCCGTCGCGATCGCGCTCACCGGCAGCCAACCGCCGACGTCGTTGGCGTACACGGCAGGGTGCTGAAGTCCGAGTCCGAGGAGAGCCGCCTGCAGCTGCTGCGGGTCTCCGCGTGTTACGGCATCCACGGCGATGCGCGGGACGGCATCGCTCCCCTGCGTGAAGCGGGCTGCCGGACTCAGGGAATGCAGGTCTTCGATCTCGCGGCCTGGACGCACGCGGGCCGCGTGCCGGGACAGATCGGCGAGCGCAGCGTCGAGCTTGCCGCCGCCAACGGTGCGCAGCTGCCCGGTACTGCGGCCACCGAATGCCATCAGTGGGCTGCCACCGGGCGCAAGCGCGGCATGTTTCCACGCCGGCCGCAACGCCGCGCCGTGCGACGCAGCGGCCAGCAGTGCAACGGTGATCACACCGGCAGTCACGAGGCGAGCGGCTGCCACCCGTCTCATTACGACTCCTGAATTTCCGATCGCGCTCAAAGGTCCCTCCCGTGCGCGGCCGCTATGGGCGGCTCGGCGGGCCTGCGCGATCGCGCAGGCCCGCCTATTACACCGGCAGCGCTGCCGTATGGCTATTAGAAAACAGTCGGTGGCTCAGTGCGCGCGGGAGTCGTGACGGATTTTGCAATATGTAACAAAAACGGCGCGGGCTGCGGCCGCTAGCGCAAAGAGCGGGCAGTTCCGGGTTTCTCACGGCGCGATGCCATGTTTGCCGGCCTCGTTGGCAATCGTCGGCGCGAGTGCGGCTGCCGCTGCAATATCGGCCTGTCCACCCGCGCTCAGGCCCTTTCGCAATTTGGCGACACCACGCCCGTAGTATGCCCACGCATCTCCGTGCTGCGCGGCGAGCGCGCGATCGTAGTCGGCAATCGCCTTGTCGTACTCGGCGCGCCGCAGCTCGACGAGCCCGCGGCTGCCAAAGTAAGCCGCAGCCTGGGGTCTCAGCCGCAGAGCGGCATTGCAGTCGCCGAGGGCTTCATCGAGCTGCTGGCCCGACAACGCCCGAGTCAGGCAGCGCGCGTTCAGTGCGTGCGGCATCCGTACATCATCGCGCCCATGTGAGTCGATCCAGCTGGTGTACTCGGCGACCGCCGGCGGCAGCTGATCGAGGCTCAGGTAGAGATCACCCAGCTGGATGTGGAGCGCGGCTTCTTTGGGCGCGAGGCGGCTTGCGGCGTCGAGATCTGCGATCGCCGCTGCCTTCTCACGGCGATGCGCGTGCAAACTGGCGCGTGCAACGAGCGCATTCACGTCGTCCGGCTTGAGTTTGAGCGCCTGATCGAGATCGGCCAATGCAGCGTCGGGCTGCTCGTCACCCCAGTACGCGAGGGCACGCTGATAGAAGTAGCTCGCCTCGCCGGGGGCAAGCTCGCACGCGCGCGTCAGGTCTGCGATGGCGCTGCGGTACTCGTGCCGCGCCGCGAACGCCGTACCACGGCGGGAAAATGCTGCGGCGTCGGTGGGCTGGTCGGCACTGGAGGCAGGAGCAGCGGCGACAGCGCTTCCTGGTGCGGCACCCGGCGAGGGACTTTGTGGCGCGGCAGCGGCCTGCGCGGCGGCGTTGGGAGCGGCGGCATTGGGCGCGGCTGCGTTGGGAGCTGCGGCGTTCGCTGCGGCCGAATTCGGTGGTGGCGATGCGGCGCCCGGTGCTGGTGACGCGCCGTTCGGTGATGTACCGTTTGGTGCCGCTGCATTCGGCGCCGCGTTGGCATTCGCGGTAGCCGGGGTCGCAGTTAGGTTGAACACCGGGCCGCCGTTGTACGTAAAGTACAGCTTCTCCTGACTGTTCGCGACGTAAATGCGATGCGATAGAAAGAAGTCTGCGCCGATCAACATGTCGACATCGCGCACGCCGGATGCGCCGATGCGCAGTCGGGTGTTGCGGACCTCCTCATCGCCGATCTTGAAGCTCGGAAAGGGCGCGATCCAGCTCGGCACGAGCTGGCGACCGACACCGGCCGCTGGACCGGCGGCGACCACTCCGGGAGTCTGCGGCGTGACGCCGGCCCGCTTGGCGGCCTCGAGCGTCAGCATCGACGTCGGTGACCCGGTGTCGAATATGACGCGGATCCTGGCGCCGTTGAGAAAGGCAATGCCAGCCGTGTGGGGCGAGAGCGGGGTCGAGCGCGCGATGTCCATGACGGAATAGACACGGCCCACGGCCCAATAGGCGAGTACGGCATGGCGGCAGCCGTCCGGACTGAAGAGCCGGATGATGCCGTTCGCCAAGTCATACTCGACGTCGTCGGCGAGCCGGAAGACGTTCTGCCCGAGCAGCCCTGCCGCGCCACCGCCGAGGTCGTTGCCCCCGACGATAAACTCGACCTTCGGGATCGTGACGCCAAAGATGGTAAAGGTGGCTACCGTCGTCACCGACACGTGCGCCTCGCCGCCGACACCGGTCAGGCCGAATCCAAAGGGAGCCGGAGAGAGGTGCAGCTTGAATTGAGCGGCCGCTGCCGGGGTGAGCATGCTGAAGAAGGCACCGCTGTCGGCGATGAACAATGCGTCGGTGCCATTGATCTCGGCGTGGACCAGCGGTGCCAGGCCGCTCATTGTCACGGGCAGCTCGGCGCGCTTTACCAGCTTGCAACCGGCCGCGACGCACAGTGGTGCACTTGTCAGACCCAGGAGCGCGAAGGCGATCAGACAGCCGCGTGGGGGCATGCCCCGCTACTACAGCACACGGTGCCGGGGGAAGCTACGGGCGCGGGCGAGCGTCGCGCGCCCCTACCTTCGGGCGCAGGCTTAGTTCGCGCAGCTCGCGCGGATCTGCCGGCGCTGCTGGCGCACCGCGTAGACCCCGATGCCCATCCAGACAAGGTTCAGGACCGCCGAGGGCAGGGCGCCATGCCAGCCGCTATTCACCAGAAACCCCGCGGCACCCAGGATGTTCATCGACTGGTAGGTGAGGGATTCTGCCCTGAGCCTGCCCGCCGACAACAGCGCATAAGAGAGAAGGATGAGCAGCGCACCCGTCCAGCCGACGATCTCCACGGCGAACTTCATACGCCGCCGGGCGCGCTGCTGGGGGCAGCGCCCGGTGCGGGCCGGGCATGCAGTGCCATGAGAATCAGCGCCCAGCCGCCGAAGATCAGATTTATCCCGAGCAGCAGTCCGAGCGCCCACAGCGCCGTGCCGGGCAGGCCGGCAAACAGCAGGATACCGAGAACGATATCGACGATGCCGCTCGCCAGCATCCAGCCCCAGCGTCCGGAGAGGGCGCTGCGGTGCTCGAGGGCATACATGACCGACACTGCCCCTTCGACCAGCAGGAAAGCGATCAGCACCGCGGTCAGCGACAGCGTGCCTTGCAGCGGCCACACCAACAACAGCGCGCCCGCCACCGTGCCGACCAGCGCCGAGAGCAGCGACCAACCGAAGCCGGGTGCGTGGCGCGCCCGGAACGTCGTGATCAGCCCGATGACGCCGCTCACCAGCAGGATCCACCCGAAGAACACCGTCGCTGCAACCGAGGCGACCACCGGCGCAAGCAGCGCCAGCACCCCGAGTATCACGAGCGCGATCCCCTCGCACAGGAACAGCACCCAATGGCGTCGAACCGCTCCACTGATGCGGGCGCGAAACGCCGCTACGTCGTCGGCCTGTGATGCATTCATGATTGTTATTCCTGTCTGATGACACCCGCGCGGGTGCAGCTGCCGATTATACGTCGCAAGCTGCCGCGGGATGCGCCGTGCTCGCGGCAAAGACGCCGCCTCAGGCGGCCGGCAGATCCGCGCGATGCTGGCTGACGGCGCTGCCGTCGGTGCGCCTGAGGCTGCCGAAGATCACCGTGGAAGCGATCGTGCCGAGCCCGAGGACGATGAAAGCTTCGTGGACACCGCCGATCATCTGCCGGGCGTCGGTGTGAAAGCGATCCGGGAGGAAGACCGCGGCCACCAGTGAGGCCGTTGCCACGCCGAAGCTCATGGACAGCTGCTGCGCGGTACTGGCGATGGTGCTGGCGTTGCCGGCGGCTTCCGCGGTCACATCGGCGTAGACCAGCGTGTTCATGCTGGTGAACTGCAGTGACTGGAAGAAGCCATAGGCAAATGACTGCACCACGATGAGCCACACGGGGGTTGCCATTCCGATGGTGGCGAACAGCATGATGAGCAGACCGAGCATCGCGGTGTTGGTAATCAGTACCGTGCGGTAGCCGAAGCGCGCCAGGATCCCCGGCACGGTCATCTTCAGGCTCATGGCGGCGAACGCCTGCGGCATCATGAGCAGGCCCGACTGAACCGCGGTATAGCCGAGGCCCACCTGGTACAGCAGCGGAAACAGGAACGGAATGCCACCGATACTGATGCGGGTGAAGAAACTCCCGGACACGGCCGCGCGGAAGGTGCGGATGCCGAACAATCCGAGCCGCAGCAGCGGGTGCGAGGCACGCGCGGCGTGCAGGGCGTAACCCGCCAGCAACAACGCCGAGAGCGCCAGCAGGCCGAGTATGGCGCCCGTACCCAGGCGGTGCTCGCCGAACACCTCGAGCACGTACGAGAGCAGCGCGATGCCGGAGCTGAACAGCAACAGCCCGGGGAGGTCGAGCGGCGGTGTGTCGAGCTCGCGGAAATCCGGCAGGTGCCGCTGCACGAGGTAGAGTCCAACCAGGCCGATCGGCACGTTGAGAAAGAAAATGACGCTCCAGTGGAAATAATCCGTAATCAGGCCGCCTGCGATTGGTCCGAGCATGGGACCGATGAGGGCCGGAACCGCGACGAAACTCATGGCGCGCACCAGCTGTGATTTCGGCAGCGCGCGCACCAGTGTGAGCCGACCGACCGGTACCATCATCGCTCCGCCGCAGCCCTGTAACACACGGAATGCGACCAGCAGATGGATGTTGCGGGCCAGACCGCACAGCAGCGAGCCGAGTGCAAAGAGTCCAATGGCGCTGGCAAACACCCGCCGCGTGCCGAAGCGGTTGGCCATCCAGCCGCTCACCGGGATGAAGACCGCGAGACTCAGCGTGTAGCTCGCGAGCACTGCCTTCATGGAGAGCGGTGCCACCTCGAGAGCACGCGCGATGCTCGGTACCGCGGTGTTGAGAATGGTCGTGTCGAGCGACTGCATGAAGAACGCCACGGCGACCAGCCAGGGCAGCAGGGTGCTCGGAGACTGCTGTCCTGGCGGCCCGGGCTCGGCGATCCTCATGCCCGGGATGTTGACGGTCGCCGGCCGATGCGGCAACCGAGCGGAAGGCAGCGCTATCGCTCGCCTGCGGCGCCGGCCGGCGCCCGGCGCGCGGCCTGCCTAGGCACGCTGGGCCGGCACAGCGTCGCGTCCATCGAGATGCGCCACGATGCGGCGGTAGGCCACGGCCGCGAGCGTTGCGGCGGCGGCCGCGGCGAGCACGAGCAGCAGCAGCAACACGAACAGGTGGTTGACCACCTGATTGAGCTGGCCGGCCGCGTCCTGCGTGAGGGTGCGCATGACCGGCAGCGCCGCGTCTGCGCTCCTGGTGAGCGCCTCGATCTGGCGCGCAGTCTCGGTCGCCTGGCGCAGCATGTCGGTGTAGTTGCGGATGTCGAACGGCGGCCCCTGCTCCTTGGGTGGGGGCGCGCCGGGCTGCGGTGCGAATGCGCTGGTGATCTGCTGCGCCGAGTCGAGTGCGCCGTGCACGGCAGTGGCGGTGGCCGTGCCGGCCTCGAGCGTGGCGCGCAACTCCCTCGCCAGCGTGCCGACATTGGCACTCTCCACGTCGAGCGTCTGCTGCAACTGTGCGACCAGCGCCTCGCGCTCCTTGTCGAGCACCTCCGGAAGGGTGCGTGCCATGCGCTCCGAGGCGCTGCCGATCAGCGACACCCGGTCGATCGAGCTGAGCAGCTGGCGCGTCTCGGGCATCACCGCGAACTGATAGGTCACGCGCGCCACCTGCATGTCGAGCAGGGTCGGTACCCGCTGGACGTAGTAGATGGCGCGCTCGGCGAGCTCGCGTGTCTGGGTGATCTCGCGCACCGCAGGATCGAGACCCGACATCGGGTCGAGCCCGACGAGCGCGAAAAGATTGCCCGGCGTGCTCGATTCTCCCGGCCCCGGCGCACCTACCGCCTTGGCGAAGTCGCGGAAATGGATGGTCGCGACGGCGCGCACGTTGGGATGTTGTGCTCGCCACTGGTTGATGATCTCGTGCAGCCGCTGCTCCTGGCTCTCGGTGAGCAGGCCCTTCAGCAGCCCCCAGGCCTCCCCCTCGAGGTCGCGGGAGGTCTGTTGCACCGGCCGCGCACGCTCGCCATAGGTCTCGCCCACCCATGCGTCATCGAGCACCATGCGACTGAGCGTGGTGAGCACCACCATGTCGAGCGCATTGCTGACCGGATTAGGACCGCTGGCGACGATGTAGGCCGAGGTGGCCTGCTGCACGTCCCAGTTCTGGACGCTGAGACGCTGTTGTGGGGTGAGTTCGCTCTGCTGGAAGCGATTCAGCACTTCGGTCGTTCGACCCACGTACTCGTCGGCGAAGCGCATCACCTCGAGCTGCAGGTCGCGGCGCTGCTCCGCACGCTGCTGTGCTTCGCGTGTCTTGGGGTTCGCCCTTTGTATCAGGGTGCATCCGCAGAGCGCGCACACCACGCCGAGGATCAGGCCACAGCCAAGTAAACGTCCGGTCATAGCGAGCTCGGTCTGGCAAAGGGGCATGAGGCCCATGCCCGGGGCTGCTCCAACATCGGTTCGCACCGATGCACCGGAATCGGGTTGTGCGACGCCGAGCTCGGCCCCCGACTGAAAGCGCCGCCTCCTCACTAGCTTAGCGGAATTCGTCCGCCCGAGCCTACGTGGTGCGGCCGACCGCCTTGCAACCCGCCTGCCGGCACCTCGCAGCCGCGCGCTGCGGGTCGCGTGTTGCAGGTTGCGCGCTGCAGGTTGCGCGCTGCAGGTTGACCAACACGGCAATCTTGTTCCAGACGATGACGGTGTCGCGGAGCACAAGCCGTACTCGAGCCAGATGCTCTCAACGAACCTGGGATCGCCGGCATCCTCGACTCCATGCCCGCGCTCGAGCTGGGCCTGGCATGCTAAGGAGTCCGGCCGACCCCGAAGGTGGTACCAAAGCCCGCCACGTGCCCAAGGAGCTCCGAGCGATTTCAACTTCGGGACGAGCAGGCCCTGCGTGTCCCGCGGAACGAGTGCCGCGCCGTGCTCGCTCGAGACGTTGCGCGCGGTGTTCGCCCTGCCTGCATCCGTCCGCTATCACCCACGAGCTTCTGCGTCGCCTCGGCAGGCCGTGGAGATGCTCGTCAACACCGCGCTTCAGCCGCTCAGCACCTGAACCGTCCTCGCCGCGACAGACACTTACGCTTGTACGTCCCATCTGTCCACGGGACGGGGAGTTCGCGCAATGGGCTGGCGCTGCATACTAAGCCTCGATGGGGCAGGGGCACGACTGAGACGCGGGTTGGGCGCGCTCGCGGCAGCGCTGGCTCTGTCAGCGGCCCCACCGGCTTGGTCGGTGCCCGCCTTTGCGCGCGAGACCGGACTGCCGTGCGCGATGTGCCATACGCTCGCCTTCGGGCCGGCGCTCACCGCCTATGGACGCAATTTCAAGCTGCATGCGTATGCGCTCGGGACACAGAAGACCATCCCGCTGTCGGCCGACCTGATCGCTTCCTTCACGCACACGCAGGCGGACCAGCCTGCCCAGCCCCATTACTCGAGCAATGATAACCTTGCCCTCGACAACATCGACGGCTACTTCGCCGGTCGGATCGCCGACCACTTCGGAGCGTTCGCGCAAGTGAGCTACGACGGTATTGCCCGGCACACCTCCTGGGGCGTGCTCGATGCGCGCTATGCACAGGACTTCACGATCGGCGGCAAGGATACGTTGCTCGGTGTGTCGGTGAACAACTATCCCACAGTCCAGGACGCATGGAACTCCACCTATGCGTGGCAGTTCCCCTTTCCGATCGCGCGGTTCTCCAACATGCCGGCGGCATCGCCGCAGATCACCGGCTTCTTCGCGCTTCAGTCTCTCGGCGTCACGGCCAACGCGCTCATCGACAATCTCGTGTATCTCGAGGCCGGCGGCTATCGCAAGCTCTCG
>Ga0335077_10013827_pt1 | contig 10086 bp, 6 predicted proteins | sample Lox_Sample_31_FD_207151 | JGI IMG/M metagenome (GOLD analysis project Ga0335077, IMG submission 207151) | Soil microbial communities from Loxahatchee National Wildlife Refuge, Florida, United States - Lox_Sample_3.1 | ecosystem: Environmental > Terrestrial > Soil > Wetlands | place: USA: Florida...
TCTGCCGGCAGGTACGGCCCAAAGGTCACAAAGTCGCCGGATGGAAAACTGTGGTTCCCGGCTATGGACGGCGTCAGCGTTGTCGATCCCCGACATCTTCCGTTCAACAAGTTGCCCCCTCCCGTTTACGTCCGACAAATCAGCGCGGATGGCAAGAAGTACGATGCCTCGCCGGGCTTGCGGCTGCCGGCGGGGGTACGCGATCTCTCGATCGATTACACGGCACTGAGCCTGGTCGCCCCGGAGAGAATGCACTTTCGCTTCAAGCTGGAGGGCCAGGACCGGGACTGGAGAGAAGTTGTCAACCAGCGCCGGGTGGAATACTCAAATCTTCCGCCAGGGAACTATCGGTTTCGCGTGACGGCTTCCAACAACAGCGGGGTCTGGAATGAGACGGGTGCCACGCTCGATTTCTTCGTCGCGCCGGCCTATTACCAGACGAATTGGTTCCGTGCGTTGTGCGTGGCCGCGTTCTTGGCGCTAATTTGGGCGGCTTATCAAGTCCGGGTTCGGCAACTGCGGTACCAGGAAAAGAAGCTACGGGATGTGGTGGAAACTATTCCGGCATTTGCCTGGACCGCTCAGCCCGATGGCTCCATTGACTTCGCCAACCACAACTGGGAGGAATATTCGGGTTTATCCACCGAGAAAACCGCCGGCTCCGGTTGGGAGGCCGCCGTTCACCCGGAAGACTTGAAGCGACATACAGAGAAATGGCGCGCCTCGGTGACGAAGGGCGAGCCTTTCGAACACGAGGTGCGCTTCCGGCGCGCGGACGGCGAATATCGCTGGTTCCTTGTGCGCGCCGTGCCTCTGCGGGATCAACGAGGCAAGATCCTCAAGTGGTACGGTACCTCGACGGACATCGAAGATCGCAAGCAAGCCGAACAAAGATTCCGCGAACTGCTGGAGTCGGCGCCCGATGCGATTGCGGTTGTGAATCGTGAGGGCGAAATTGTCTTGGTCAATGCGCAACTGGAAAAGGTGTTTGGCTATCAGCGAGCCGAGGTGTTGGGAAAACAAGTTGAAATGTTAATGCCGGAGCGGTTTCGGGGTAAACATCCGGGAAACCGTGCGGCTTTTATGGCCGACCCTCGCACGCGGCCCATGGGGTCTGGGTTGGAACTGTACGGCCGGAACAAGGATGGACGTGAGTTCCCAGTGGAGATCAGCCTCAGCCCGCTCGAAACCGAGGAGGGTGTGCTGATTTCCAGCACCATTCGCGATATCACGGACCGAAAGCGGGCCGAGGAAAAGATTCGACAAAGCGAAGAGGAGCTGCGACAGCTGGTCGATGCGATTCCCCAGCAAGTCTACGTTTTCGACGCGGATTGGAGTCCACTTTTTGCCAACCAACAAGAACGGGAATACGCCAGCCTGACTATAGAAGAGGCGAAGTCGAAAGAGGTCTTTGCCAAAAAGATTCATCCCGAAGATCTCAAGAAGTTAGAGGTCATCCGTAAGCGCGCGCTCCTGGAGGCTGCTCCTTGTGAGCTGGAGGCACGAATAAGGGGAAAAGACGGGCAGTATCGATGGTTCTTGATTCGGGACAATCCGCTGCGGGATGACCAGGGACGCGTTCTTCGCTGGTACGGCACCCGTACCGATATCGAGGATCGAAAGCGCGCCGAAGAAGCTGCCCAGAAGATCGAAAAAGAGCTTCGCGATGTGATTGAAACAATTCCGGTGATGGCGTTTAGCACGTGGCCTGACGGTTCAAACGCTTTCGCGAACCGCCGTTGGCGGGAATACACCGGATTGTCGGCGGAGGAGACGGCGGGCTCTGGCTGGCAGTCTGTCGTTCATCCGGAAGACGTGGAACGCCATGTGGCAAAGTGGCTCGCGTCCGTTGCGACTGGAGAACCTTTCGAAGATGAGACGCGTTTCCGTCGCTCTGACGGAGAATATCGTTGGTTTTTGGTCCGTGCTGTCGCGCTTCGAGACGAGCATGGAAGCATTCTCAAATGGTACGGGAAACTGACGGACATCGAAGACCGCAAGCGAGCGGAGGAAGCGCTGCGCCGCAGTGAAGCGTATCTGGCGGAAGCACAGAGGCTGAGCCACACGGGGAGTTGGGCATATAAAGCTGGAGGAGGTACCGCCTATTGGTCTGAGGAAAATCTCCGAATCTGGGGTTTTGATGCGAAGGGAGGTGCTCCCGACCTCGAAACGGTGCATCAACGGATGGACCCACAGGATCGCGATCGAGAGGTCGCATACGCCATGAATGAGACGCGGGCGGGTAGAGACTTCATCCAGGAGTTCAGAATCGTGCTCCCCGACGGAACCGTAAGACACATTCAGGCGGTCGGCCATCCGGTTTTCGGTGCCAGCGGGGAGGTGATCGAAGTGCTCGGAACCCACGTCGACGTGACCGAACGCAAACGTGCAGAGGAAGCATTACGCCAGACGCAGGCCGCCCTCGCGCATGTCACACGGTTGACGACCATGGGCGAGATGACGGCGTCGATCGCACATGAAGTCAATCAGCCGCTGTCGGGGATCGTCAGTAACGCTAGCGCCTGCCTGCGTTGGTTGGCTGGAGATTCGCCTAATCTGGAAGAAGTCCGGGAAGCCACACGCGACATCGTCCGCGACGGCAAGCGGGCCGGTGAAGTGATCGCCCGCATTCGGGCCTTGACAAGAAGAGGGGCGGTCACTAAAGAAAGGCTGGACCTGAATGAAATCATCCGGGAGGTTCTCACTCTCATCGGCGACGAAACGAGGGGAAAGAGTGTAATCATTCGAACGCAATTTGCGGATGACCTTTCAACTGTCGCCGGCGATCGAGTTCAGTTGCAGCAGGTAGTGCTAAACCTGGTTATGAATGCGATCGAAGCAATGAGCAGCATAAATGAGCGGACGCGAGAACTGCTCATCGCGACCCGCAATTTTGATACAGGCCACGTGCAGGTGACGGTTGAAGACTCGGGGATAGGTCTTGCCCCGAACACAATAGACAAGATCTTTGACTCTTTCTACACCACCAAGCCCGGAGGTATGGGAATGGGACTCTCCATTTGCCGCTCTATTCTTCAGGCTCATGGAGGCCGGCTGTGGGCTACCGGCAAGGACGGCCCAGGCACAATCTTCCACTTTATTGTTCCAAAGCACCACGATGAAGGTTCAGATGGACGAGTCGCAGGAGCGTAACGCTGTCATCGCGATTGTGGACGACGACCTTTCGGTTCGGCGGAGTCTGCAGCGGCTGATCCGCTCTGCGGGTTGGAACGCCGAGTCCTTTGCATCCGCCCAGGAGTTTCTGGCTCGTCCCGGCCCAGGGACGCCAAGCTGCCTGGTGTTGGACCTGCGACTGCCGGGTCTGAGCGGACTCGACCTGCAGAAGCGGATGGCCGAGATCGGACTGGAGATCCCCATCGTTTTCCTTACCGGCCATGGGAATATCCCGGCCTCCGTGCAAGCAATGAAGGCGGGAGCGGTTGAGTTTCTGACCAAGCCGTTCGACGAAGAGGACCTCTTCCAGGCAATTCAAGAGGCCATAGAACGCGATCGGCGGACCCGCCAGCAACGTGCGGAGAAGCGTGAGCTGAAAAATCGTTATGCGTCGCTGACCTCACGCGAGCAGGAAGTCATGGAGCAGGTGATCTCGGGCACGCTGAATAAGCAGATCGCGGCCGAACTGGGGATAACCGAATTTACGGTCAAGTTTCATCGCGGGCACATCATGCGCAAAATGCAAGCCGATTCCTTGGCTGATCTGGTGAGGATGGCGGGGAACTTGGGGATGGGCTCGGGTAAAGGGTCCACCCAAAGCTAGCAGCAAAAAACCTACGAACGTCGACCACTACTAAGGTGCAGTAGTTTTGTTTTTCCCACCGTGCTTATCTAGTGTGTGTATGAAATAAGAATTTCAATGGCACACTTGGTTTCAGTGGTGGACGACGATGTCTCGATTCGCAAATCGCTAGATAGGTTGATCAGGTCGGTCGGCCTAGAAGTGAGAGCGTACTCCTCGGCGGAGGAATTCCTAAGCGCAACTGATCCTCGCAAGGCGGACTGCCTAATATTAGACGTGCGCCTACCCGGCATGAGTGGTGTTGAACTGCTACACCAGCTCATAGCCCGCAATTGTAAAGTGCCGGTCATCTTTATTACGGCGCATGGATCCGACGAGGTCGCAAGGGAAGAAGCTGCGTCTGATCAGACGGTTGCTTATCTTACTAAACCCTTCAATGCGGATGAACTGCTTGACGCGGTTGACAGGGCTTTGGGCCATTCGAAGCGGAACCACTAAGCCATGGAGATCTACCATGACCGACCCAGGAGCTTTGGTTTACGTCGTAGATGATGATGCATCAGTGCGCGAAGGAGTGGCACGTCTGATTCGCTCTGCCGGACTGATGGCGAAAACATTTGCGTCTGCGGAGGAGTTCCTGAATACCTCCCGACGCGAGGTTCCGAACTGCCTGGTACTTGATGTGGAGCTTCCGGGTCTGAGTGGACTCGACCTCCAGAAAGAGCTTGCGAAGGCGAATGTTCGGATCCCGATCATTTTTCTCACCGGTCGCGGCGATATACCGATGTCGGTGCAAGCGATAAAAGCTGGTGCCGTGGATTTCCTGACGAAGCCGTTTGACGACGAGGATCTCTTGCATGTGATCCGGCAGGCTATCGCTCGCCACCGCACGCCTCAGCAGCCATGTCGAACTTCTGTGTCAACGACGAACATGAAGCAGTTTTATCCCTTCCTGCTGGACACCATCAACGAGTGCCTATGGCTTCAAAAGGCTGATGAAGATGACGAGAAGATTCGGCTCACTCCCAAGGGCTTTGCCGTCCTCCGGTATTTAGTCGAGCACGCCGGACGCCCGGTGACGCAGAGCGAACTGCTCGAAGCTGTGTGGCCGAATACCTTCGTGCAGCCCGAGGTGCTGAAGAGTCAGATCCTCGACATCCGCCGCGCGCTCGGGGACGATCCAAAGCATCCTCAATTTATCGAGACTCTTCCCCGAAGAGGATACCAATTCATCGCTGCGAGTAAGGGTCCGTCATCTGAAATGTCTGCAGGGCTCGAACATCCGCCCCGAAGGCTGGTTGGTCGGGGTGCCGCGCTGGCGCAACTGAGTCAGAGCCTGCGAGCGGCGATGCGTGGACAGCGGCAGATCGTGTTTGTGACCGGCGAGCACGGTATCGGGAAAACAGCACTCGCAGACGAATTCCAGCGCGAGGCAGTCTTGATTGCGCCGACCGTCCGTCTGGGTCGAGGGCAATGCGTGGAAGGATACGGGAGCAAAGAAACTTACTACTCGATTCTCGAAGCGTTAGGTCAATTGTGCCGCGGATCTGAGGGTGATTCGGTTGTGCAGGTCCTTTCAGAAAAGGCCCCGACATGGCTAATACAGCTTCCCGGGTTCGTGAGGCAGGAACATCGTCAGAATCTGCCGATGGAGATTTTGGCCACGGCGTGCGATCGCATGGTGCGCGAGATTTGCGAGGCGTTGGAGACGATTGCATCCCAAAAGCCCCTCCTGCTGGTCATTGAAGATCTACATCTTGCGGATCAGGGCACTGTTGATCTCATTTCTGCGTTGGCTCGCCGTCGGGAATCAGCCAAACTAATGCTCATCGGTACCTGCCGGCCTGTGGACCTGGAGCTTTCTGAGCATTCTCTGAAAGTGCTAAAGCAGGATCTGCTGGTTCATCACTTATGCTACGAGATAGCCCTAGAGCGGCTCGGAGAAGCGGACCTGGCAGAATGCCTCGTTGCTGAGTCGGGAGGGGCTATGCCACCCGAAGGCCTGGCGCAATTACTCCATCGTCATACTGCAGGTAATCCGTTGTTCACGATGTCGCTGCTTGACCACATGCAGCAACGGGGCTTCATCTCTCACGACAACGCAAACTGGAAGCTCCACGTTCCCCTCGACAGCATTGGTCTGGAGGTACCAGAACCTCTACGCCAGATGATCGAAGCCCAGATCGACCGCCTCAGCCCTGACGAACAGCTGGTGTTGGAAGTGGCAAGCCTTGAAAGCGACGGCTATTCTCCATTCCCTGTTATACCCGGAGCCGCGGCAGCAGAGCTGGAACCGGAAGCTTTTGAACACGTTTGTGAGAAGCTCGTCCGACGGCATGGCATGCTGCGCGCCGCCAAGCCCGAGAGGCTTCCAGACGGGACGGTGTCCGTATGCTACCAGTTTGTGCATGTGCTCTGCCGCGACGTCTGCTGCCGGCGAATCGCTCCGGGGCGCAAAGCCAATCTCCATAGGCTGCTTGCACAGTGGGGCCAGGGACACCTTGCACACTCTAACGAAAGCGCGTCTTCGCTGGCCGGTCATTTGTAAAAGGTGGAGATCGGCTGCGCGCCAATAAGTACCTGTGCTCGCTGCGGACGCCGCCGAGCGCATGAGCCTCGGGAGCGTCCCCTTCACTGCGCAAACACGGGTCAATGTGAGTGGATGCGTTTTTGTATAGCGGTCGCTACCCCGATGGCGCAACAGGCAGAATTCCTATCTTGAGGGTCTCGCACAAATTGTGAGTGTATTGCGTTCTTGTTTTGTAGGCGTGCTGCCAGACTTCTCATCTTGAGGGCCGCGACTAGCAGGCGAACATCGAGCGAAAATTAGTTGGTGTGCGTTCTTGTATGCGGTCGCTGCAGCCTAGGGTTGTTTTCGGCTAACTGTGGTTAGTCAGGCTCAGCCGTAAGTGGCAGATTCACTTGCTGCTTGATTCGTTACTCGGAACTTACTGAAAACGCGAACTGTATGGATTTCGATGGTGTGTCTGCCAGTGCGAGCCGCTGATTTTGCCGGGGAACCGCCAACGCTGCTCCCTGGCAACCCTCCACGGAAGTTATGGCTTCTTCGGCGAGGCCCCCGCCACGCTGATGGGAGACCCCCCGCTTCGGCTCGTCCTCACCGGAATCATCCGCTTTGACGGCAAGGGTAACCTCTCCGGTGGGGCCATCGGTAACACGGAAGGATGGGGTGCGGATGGAGTAGGTACATTTACCGGAACCTACACCGTGAACCCAGATTGCACTTATTCCGGCGAACACACAGGCGATGGCGATGGTGAGACGCTCCACTTCGTGGGGACCATCACCGGTAGGGGCATGCCGCAAGCGCTGCGTTTCGTCGTGACGGACCAAGGGTGGGTTGCTCTTGGAATCGACAAGAGAATTCAGCCGGCGCCCTGTTCTCTGTCAACTCTTAAAGGTACCTACGCACTCTTTGGACAGGGTACGATCACGGCCTCGACTCCGCCCGCACCGGCCGCTCACGTCGGAACTGTCACCTATGACGGCGCAGATAGATTCTTCGGCAGCGATACGATCATGTTGAACGGAACGATGATCCCGGACACCTTCATTGGGACCTATACAGTCATTGAGGAGTGCATGATATCGGTCGAAATTGCCAGCACGGCAACCCTCTCCGAAGTCATCGACGATGGCTTCCCCGGACGCAGAGCCGAAGGTGCCGTGAATTTTCTGACCACAACGGACGACCTGAAGACCCTGGCAACCGGCTACTACATCGACCGGCTCAGCTACGAATACGAATCATGGGCTGAGAGAGCGGACTTCGCACCCAGCACGCAGGAATTTCACGACTACAACTTGGCCGGTGAACGGCTCAATGCGATCCAGCAAATCCTCAGCCCAGCGCAGATGATGTCGGCGAAAAAAGCAGCCGAGGCAGCCTTCTGTCTCAACAACGAAATCCACAACGATGTATGGAAAGAGTTTCTGGGAGTCGGTACACCGGCTGTTCCTCAGTCGATGGTAGACCGGCGCAGCCGGTGAAGTAGGGCCGTAAATTTCAAAAGGAGAAAGAGCATGAACGAGGAAGAAAAGAAGCAACAGGAGTTGGAACAGAAGTACCCGGTGCTGCGCCACATCGCCGAGGCCAACCTGCGGGAAGAGTTTGAACCCGCAGAAAAGAAAAACTGTGACATCTGCGGTGAGCCGGTGATGTTCACCGTGGATGGGGTCGATGTACCGGCAACCATCCGCATAGCCGGTGAAGAGTTTGAAGCGATGCACGACGTCGATTGTGAAACCTGCGGATTGCCGCTGCGGCTGTGCGATGACTGCTGGAACAGCGAAGATCATTGCAATGAATGCCAGGAGCGCCGGGAAAGAGAGCAGTGGTGCCCGTTGTGCGACCTGGTGTGCGTGAACATGACGCCTGAAGAAAAGCAGCAGCACATGGCCGCACACAAAGCAGAAAACTGCGCCTGCGTGGTTGATCTGGAAGATGGATCGACCATCAAGCCGTGCGCCCTGCATCCGCAGGGTGGATCGCCTAAGGGTCTTGCAATTCACAGGGCCATGAAAGCCGGGAAAGAAGGCCGTCTCTAATGCCCAAGAAGCCCGACATCTTCAAACTGCTGGACGTGGAGCGCAAGGCGTTGCTGCGAATGCCGGGTAACGCCTTGAAGATTTGGCTGTACTACTGGATGCGTGAAGGCAAGGAGCGTATTGCCTGGGGCACGGAGAAGGAAATCACCGTGGCCACGGGCTTGAACAAAGACACATGGCGCACGTGGCGCAGGTGGCTGGTTGAGAACGGATGGCTCAAGCCGATGGGCTTCACCAACCGACTACACGGCGAATTTGCCGTACCCCGATTCCGGGTAAAGGAAGGCACCCTCCCAGAAACCCAGCGGGGACGCCACCGAAACCTTCCGCTGCGTGACGCCGCCGAAGAAACCATGCGCCTCGCCACCGAAGTTTTAGGTGCCGTCGCCGCCGACGCCTTCGGCGAAACTGAGAAGTATACCGTTAAGGACGATACCGTAAAGGAGGATACAGAGGGAGGGAGTGAGTCAGTAAGTCAGAGCACCCCGACTGCGTCGGGGCTTACCAGCGTAGATCAAAATCTTGAAACCCTTTTTAGCGAAGAACAACCCAAAGTCCAACTCCTTTTTGAAATCCTGTACCCCCATGGCTTTGACTCCGTGGCTCTGTTCCGTAAGGAAGTGCCGCACGCCAGGGCGTGCGCCGAGATTCTGACCAAGGAGAAGGTCGGCGTGAAGGAACTGCTTCACTACAACAAGACCCATAAGAGCGGTGCCCTGGTGTTCCGCTCCTGCGCCCAACTCCACAAGGCGTTGACCACGGACGAGCAGCGATTGCTGAACGATTTCGTGGGCCATGATCCCGGCTCCTGCCGGGTGTGCAAGGCGGCTGCGAAGAAGGTTGACGGCCAGGTGCTACCGGCTTACCGGCAAAATTCCGGCCAACGGGAAATCTTGAAGGGAGACATTTGAGATGAAGTTCGTGGCCAAGAAATCGGAAGAAGAAAAGTATGTGGAAGCCAACCCGCTCTTCGGACGTAATCCGGCTTAAGGAATCCGTTAATTTGCGCGAAGATCTGCAAGACTTCTAGTTTTGTCATCGTGAAAACCAAAACAACCAAACCGCGTAAATTGGCAGGGGTCTCGTGCACCAGAACATGCTAGTGTATGATAACTATCCGGTACCAGGGGAAACCGGGTCTATTTTTCCTTGATTATTCGGCAACCCTTAAGAAGTGTTTCCGGACAAAGTGAAAAAAGCTGTGGAGGGACAAATAGAAAACTTTAAACAACGATTCCGTAGTTGGTGTAATCGGGATGTTTCGTCAGCCATCTCACATTGAACCGTCCGACTTGCGGAATTTTCCCGTCGGAACCCATGCCGTTTCTTCTCCAGTCGTCGAGTACGGCCCGGTTTCGGCGTCGTTCCCTGCAAACAGGAAGCTTAACTCCGAGGCTACACTGCTTTTTCAATCAGCAGAATTCCAGGGAACCAACATTCATGGGCATGAGCCATAGTATTCGGTGCCAACGTTGAACAGCATGTCGCTGCTCTTGAATGACGCGGGCGCATTTTGGTATCCGCCCACACCAATTCCTTGGATCGAGCCTGCGACGAATGTGTTGCCACTCACGGTGGCTGTGAAACAGTTGAAATTCAACGGACCTCCACCCATGAATTTGTTGCCGGTCACGGTGGCGCCGTCAGAGTACAAGAAGACAGGCCATCCGGAATTGTAAATGCGGTTGGATTCAACCTTGGCTCCCGTTGCACTCACGTAGATGCCGTACGCTCCTTGGGTGAGGGTGTTACCGGAGAAG
>Ga0335077_10013829_pt1 | contig 10085 bp, 4 predicted proteins | sample Lox_Sample_31_FD_207151 | JGI IMG/M metagenome (GOLD analysis project Ga0335077, IMG submission 207151) | Soil microbial communities from Loxahatchee National Wildlife Refuge, Florida, United States - Lox_Sample_3.1 | ecosystem: Environmental > Terrestrial > Soil > Wetlands | place: USA: Florida...
TGTGCACCGGCGGCGGAAGTTTGTTAAACGGAAGGTGACGCGGATCGATGACGCTGGCGCCGTTCCAGGGCGCCAACCACAATTTTCCATCCCTGGATTTGCCCACATGCGGAGTGTAGAAGCCAGCTATCGAGTGGGTTCGGACTCCGTCGGCACTGTCGAAAACCGTGGTTTGGATTGTGCGCTTCGGGTCAGCGACCCACGCATCCAACTCGGTCCGCGCCAACCGGACTAGGCCGCAGGCCATGTACAGCCAAACCGAATGCTCGTCGTCCTCCACCGCCCCGTGAACGGCATCGCAAGGCAAGCCGTTCTTGCTGGTCAGCGTGGCAATCTGGCCGTTTTTCAGCCGGCTCAGCCCGCCGTCTGTCTCGGCCCAGAGCGCACCGTCCCCATCGACTTGAAGGCTGTTGACAGAACCTGCGCCCAACCCATCGGCGCTAGCATACGATGCGCGGACCTGACCGTCCTGGAAATACGCCACGCCGCCCTGAGCATATCCAAGCCATAGACCGCCCTTCACAGGATCAGCCAGTAGCGCCGTGGCGTAGTCCTTCCGTCCGAGCCTGGCCCACGCAATCCGTTCGACTACACTCCCCTCAAACAACTGAAACAGACCCTGATACTGGTCGGCGATCCAGAGATTCCCCGTATTGTCTCCGGCAATCGAGTTCACAGCTCCCGCAGGCACGCCGCTTATCGGCACAAATCGGCCATCCTCAAACCGGGCAACCCCGCCATGCGTCGAAACCCAGATGCGTCCGCGGTAATCCTGGAAGAGAGACTCGATCAAGTCATCCGGCAATCCGTTTCGCTTGCGGTAAATTGTAATGCGGCCGTCAGTCCATCGGTTCAAACCGTCAGCCGTGCCGAGCCAAACGCTGCCATTCCTGGCCGCCAGGACAGACAGAACGACGGAATTAGAGATACCTTGCTTCACAGAGATCGTGGGGACGGCCACGTCGTGGAAGCGGTCGAGGCCATTGCCGGTGGAAACCCAAATACTGCCTTCACGATCCTCGAAGACGCGGTAGACCAGATCGCCTGAGAGACCGTCAGACTGCGCAAATAGATCCATCCTTCCTTGGTGCACATGCAAGAGTCCGCGGTCCGCCGTTTCGATCCACAGACTGCCATTTCGATCCCGTAGGAGCTTATACGGCCTGAACTGCCACTGATCGCCCGGAAGCGGATGGGGCTCCGCTCTCCCGCCGGCAAGCTGTTTGATGCCAGTGTCCGTCGAGAACAGCAGTTCGCCGTTGTCGCCTTCAGTCAGACCGTAGATGGACACCTCGGGCATCGGGAAGCGCTTCGGAGTGGCGGGCTTCCATCGCCACAGCCCGGTCGCCGCTCCCGCCCAGAGATTGCCTCGGCTGTCCTCATAAAGCGAGAGCACCTGGCGGCCAAACCCGCCGTCCTCTCCGAAGCAATGGGTGATGCCGTGCTCAATCGCGCAGAGCCCACCATTTGGATCCGCAGACAAGCCGGCCCATACCGTTCCCTCACGATCCTCCAGGAGCGACTCAACAGTCTTCCCGGCAAGCTCAGGGTAATGAGTCAGCTTGCCGTCTTTCCAGGTTGCCAGCCCTCCACTGGTGCCGATCCAAAGACTCCCGTCTCGCGGGACGAGCAGGCTTCGAATTTCCCTGCCGGGCAGGTGCTCACCCGCCGGTGGCTGCCAGGGAACGCTCCGAACGCCATCGAAGCGCAGCAAACCGAATTCCGTGCCCAGCCACAGATAACCATCGGGCGTCTGAGCGATGGACATGATGACGCCTTTGAAAAAACCGTCGCGGATCGTCCACGCTTTGTGCGCGTATTGACTGATGTCAAGTGACGGGTTCAATGCCGAGGCGCAGCGGCAGCACGCCAGCAGGACGACAGTGGCGCAGGCCGCTGGTTTCATCTGTAGACGGGCCTAAGAGAGTTCCCCACCCTAAGCCTAGCCAGTCCGATGGCCAGGTCGAAACCCCCAATAGCCGGATCGATGTTCACTCTTTCGAGTGATCGTGTGGGGTCAGGCCTTCCGGCCTGCCGCCGGGCTTCCGCCCGGCGCCGCTGCTCACGACCCCGTCCCCAGCCTACCCCCAAACAACCGAAACCGCCGCCCACCGTGCCCCGTGTAAGCCACCGAAGCCGGAATCGTCAACTCCACCTCGGTCCCCGCGCCCTGCTCGCTCCACACTTCCAATTGCCCCCCGATACTCTGCGCCCGCTCGCGCATACCACCTATGCCAAAATGTCCGGCCCGTCCTTCCTGGAGCACGCTCGCATCCATACCGGCGCCGTCATCCCGCACCCGCACCCGCAGCTTCCGCGCATCGTACCGGAATTCGACTTCGATCCGCCGCGCCCGCGCGTGGCGAAAGGCATTGCGCAGCGCTTCCCCCGCAATCCGGTAGACTTCATCCCGCAGGATCGGATGAAGGTCCTGTGGCGTGCCCTCTACTTCTACCGCAAATGCAGTGGTGTCCCCATCGGCAATTGCCTGCTGTGCGGCCAATTCTTCACCCAGCGCCCGAAGCGCCTTTGCCAGTTCGTTGGTGGCCACGGTAGACGAGCGCAGATTCTGAACCGTATCCCGCGCCTCGGTGATCGCTCGCGCGGCGTCGTCTACCGCGCCTTCCAATACTTTTCGCGCGTCCGCGGCGCGTCCAGGCAGCAGGTTGACGGCGGCTTGAAACTGCAGCAGCAGCCCATGAAAATTCTGCAACAGTGTATCGTGCAAGTCGCGGGCGACGCGCAGCCGCTCATCGACGCGCCCTTCCAGCCGCGCGTTGAATTTCTCCGCGATCTGATGGAGGCGGTACCGGTATAGCGCCCAGACCAACCCAAGGAAAGCCGCCACGCATGACGCACGGAACCAGGTGGTCTGGTAATACGCTGGGGCGATGGAAAAATCGAGCGAGTCGCCGGCCTCGTTCCACGCGCCGCTGTTATTCGAAGCCATGACGCGGAAGCGATAGTTGCGTGGGGGAAGATCCGTATAGGACGCCTTCCGTTCATTGGCGGCGTCCTTCCAATCGGAATCGCGGCCCTCGAGCTTATATTTGAAACGGTTCTTCTCCGGGGCGACCAGGCTGAGAGCCGTATAGTGGATCTCCAGATCGCGAGTAAGTGCGGGCAGGCGCCACCCGTGGGATGCATCCCAATCCTTGCCGTCCACCTTCACTTCCTCGACGTGCACCGGAGGCGGCAGTCTGTTGACGGGAATGTGGCGCGGATCAATGACGCTGACGCCGCTGAGACTCTCGAACCAAAGGCGTCCATCCGGGGACTTCGCGACCTTTGGACTGTACCCGCCCACGTTGGCCCGGATTCTCACCCCGTCGGTACTGTCGAAAAGTGTATACCTGATGGCGCGGTCCGGACTCGCAGTCCACGCGTCCAGTTCGGAGCGGCTGATCCGCGCCAGGCCACATGGCATGTACAGCCAGGCCGAGCCCTCATTGTCCTGCATCATCCAGTGAACGGCATCGCACGGGAGGCCGTTGCGAGCATTGAGCGTGGCGACGTGTTTGTCTTGGATGCGGCTCAAGCCGCCGGCGGTGGCCGCCCAGACCGAACCGTCGGAAAGCACTTGGAGTTGCGCAACCATGCCAGCGCCTAATCCCTGGGGGGCAGCATAGGACGCCCGGACCTGCCCATCCTTGAAATGCAAGACACCGCCTTCGAAGAACCCGAGCCAGAGGCCGCCTCGCCCCGGATCGGGCGCCAGAGCTGTGGGATTATCCTTGTGCCCCATCGCGCTCCAGGGGATTCGCTCGGTTACTTCCCCGCCGACCAAATGACTCAAGCCCTCTCTGGTATCCGCGATCCAGAGACTCCCGCCGCGTTCTTCGGCCAGATGCTCGGCACCGCGGCTTGAGAAGAGGCGCAACGGAACGAACCTGCCGTCCTGGAAATAAGCCAAGCCACGTTCGGTTGAGACCCAGATTGGCCCGCGCTCCTCTTGCAACAGGCCATAGATGGAATCATCCGGCAGCCCCTCGCGCTTGCGATAGATCGCGACTTTCCCCTTGTTCCATCGGTTCAGGCCCCCGGTTGTGCCGAGCCAGACGCTGCCATCGCGCGCCGGCAGCACAGCTCCAACGTTGTCGCTTGACAGGCCTTGCCGGGAAGTGATTGCGGGAACGGCCAAGTCTCGAAACCGGTCGAGACCGTCCGTGGTGGCCGCCCAGACGCTGCCTTCCCGGTCTTCAAAGAGAGCCCAGATGTAAATGCCAGAGAGACCGTCGGACCGGCTAAACCGATCCGATCGTCCCTGGTGGATGTGCAAAAGGCCCTGGTCAAAGGTTCCGATCCAAAGGCCGCCATCGCGATCCCGAAGAAACCTGTTTGCGCGCGGGGGTGGCACGGCGGCCGCAATCGGGTAAAGCACGGTTCTGTCGCCGATGAGCTGTCTGACCCCGCCGCGCATCGCGAGCAAAAGCGGCCCGCCGTCGAGCCTCGTCAAGCCGCTGATCTCCGGCGCCGGCATGGGGTAGTTCCTTGCAACCCCAGGCTTCCATCGCCAGAGTCCGTTGTCCGCTCCAGCCCACATGTTGCCGTTTTCCTCCAATAACGACAGGACGCCGCGGCCGAAGCTGCCATCCTGCCCAAAGCACTGAACCACAGCGCTGCGGATTGCGCAGAGCCCTCCGGCAGGAAGCCCTGTTCCGGCCCATACCGTTCCCTCCTGATCCTCCACGAGGGCAAGGACAATGCTGGTCAATTTGGGGTAGCGGAGCAACCTACCGTCTTTCCAACTGGCAAGCCCGGTCCTCGTGCCGATCCAGATCTGCCCGTCCCGCGCAGAGAGCAGCGTTGTTATGTAGTTGTTGGGGAGATGCTCGCCGGCGGGCGGCTGCCACGGGACGAAGCGAATGCCATCGAAACGAACGATGCCGAGTTCCGTACCAAGCCAGAGATAACCATCCGGCGCTTGGGCGATCGTCGTGACTATGCTCTTGAGGGCGCCATCTCGGATGGTCCAGGCGGTGTGGGCGTATTGATTGATGTCAAGAGACGAGTCTAAAGCGGAAGCATGAGGGCAGCACGCCAGCAGGAGGATGATCGCACAGGCTTTAGCCGGTGTTCTGGTTGAGGCTCTCCGCGTTCGCTCCGCACTCTCCATGTCGGCACAATTATGCGTACCTATACAGTGTGCACCAGATCCAGCTTGTGCGACGTTCCTTGTTGCTGCCCGATTGAGTGGAACTTTGTCCCTCTTTCGAGGCTATCCCTCGACATTCGGGCGGGTTAAGCTTGCAGATACACATTGAGGCCGATCATGAAATCTAAATGGCTGTCGGTTGCCTCCGTTGGCGTGCCTCTGGGGCTAACTTGTCTCCTGTTGGCGCAGAGCGCCCAACTCTCGGGCCTTGTCACCGATCCCGCCGACCTCCCGGTCCCGAACGCGACCCTTTACGTCCAAAACCATGAGACCTGCGCAACGCGCGGCCTGGTAACGAACCAGAAGGGCTTGTTGCAGTTGGAGGAGTCGGCGGGTTCATGAACAAAGCAAGAACCGTCGTCCTCGCCGCAAGTCTTTGCTTTTGGGTTGGAGGTATTTATTCGCAAACGACAGACGCGTCCATAACCGGCGTGGTGGTGGACCCCACTAAGGCGGCCATTCCAGATGCGAAGCTGACGATCACGAACGACAGCACGAGCGCGCGCTCTACCGTCGTCACCGACCAGACTGGGAGCTTCTACATCTCCAATCTGCCCCCAGGCGCCTATCGTATCGAAGTCGAGAGGACCGGATTCAACACCGTCGTGAGACCTGGCTTGATTTTGCATATCAAGGACCGGATGGAAATGAATTTTGAAATGGCAGTAGGTCCCGCCGCGGAGACAGTTACCGTGGAAGGCGCAGCCCCCCTGGTGAATACGCAGGATGCGACGGTGGGGACAGTGATTGATGAGCACTTCGCTTCTAACCTTCCCCTAAACGGCAGGAGTTTCCAGACGTTGGTCTTGCTTACGCCGGGAGCCGTGGCCACGCCGGCGAGCTATTCGGCGCAGGGCCAGTTCAGCGTCAACGGCCAGCGCGCCGACACGAACTATTTCACAGTGGATGGAGTAAGCGCAAACAACGGCGTGGCCGCCGGACTAGCCCTGCTGCAGAGCGCTGGGGGGACTATACCTGGCCTGACATCACTTGGCAGCACGCAGAGCATGGTCTCCGTGGATGCAATGCAGGAGTTTCGCATCGACACGTCAACCTTGGCGCCCGAGTTCGGGCGCACGCCTGGAGCACAGATTTCGATTGTCTCCAAGTCAGGCTCGAACCAGTTCCATGGTTCGTTGTTCGAGTACCTGCGCAACGATGTGCTCGACGCGAACAACTGGTTTGGCAACCGCGACAATATCCCGAAGCCCAAAGAGCGCCAGAGTGACTTCGGCGGAGTGCTGGGCGGGCCGATCCGGAAGAACCATACCTTCTTCTTCTTTTCATATGAAGGACTTCGGCTGAGACAACCGCTTACGGCAACCACACTCGTGCCGTCGAACGCCGCTAGGGCGCTAATGCCTGCTTCGGTAACTCCATTCCTCAATCTTTTTCCTTTGACCAACGCTCCCGATCTGGGAAATGGCACGGCGCAATTCATCGCCAGTTACTCGAACCCAGGGACCGTAAATGCGTACAGTATTCGGATGGACCACACGATCAATGCGAAGACGGTGTTGTTCGCGCGCTACAGCGATACGCCGAGCAGCGAGAACCAGCGAAATCTCTACGGCGCCGCATCCACGGTGAGCTACCAGACGCAACGGCTGCAAACCGTCACCATCGGCCTCAATGAGTTGGTTACGCCGCACGTCAGCAATGAGCTGCGCGTAAATTACAGCCACGCCAGGGCCGGGTCGATTGCCAACATCGATAATTTTGGCGGTGCCACACCTCAGTCCTCTACGTCTTTTCTGCAGACACTGAACTATCCCTCCGGCTTCACGCCTCAGAATGCAGTTTTCGGACTGGGCGTCACGTCGACCGGCGCGAGTCTCTTCGATGGGAAGAATTCGACCAACTTGCAGCGCCAGGCGAACCTGGTGGATACGGCTACCGTGATCACTGGATCGCATCACGTAAAGTTCGGCCTCGATTACCGGTGGCTGGCTCCCTTATCTGGCCCGCGGAATTACGCCCAGACCATTGTTTTTTCCGGAGTTCTCGGCGGCGCGGGCACCATGCAATCCGGCGAGGCACAATCGGTCAGCGTCACGGCGCAGCAAACTTCGGTCGTGTTGGTGAAGAACTTCTCATTATTTGGGCAGGACACGTGGGCCGTTTCGCGCGGGTTGAAGCTCAATTACGGCGTGCGATGGGATGTAAACCGGCCGTTCCAAAGCGAGGATTCCAACCGCCCGTTCTACACAGTGACGGGCTACCAAAATCCTCCCACGATGACGTTGGCGGCGGCGGGCACGAAGATGTATGCCACCACATGGGGAAATTTCGCGCCGCGCTTGGGTCTGGCTTACTCAATCAGGAACCGGTCCGGCTGGGAGACCGTCGCGCGCGGCGGTTTCGGCGAGTTTTTTGATATTGGAGATGCGTATTTAGAGGGCGCCGCAGGGCTTGGGTGGCCATTCACCTCCACGGTGAGTTTTTCCAACATAGCGGTGCCGCTGACACGGGTCCAGGCGCTTCCCGCTCCCAGTTCGACGAATTACCCTGTCAGCAGCTTCCTGTACATCGCGGTTCCGAATCTGAAGCTTCCGAAGACCTGGCAATATAACATCGCATTGGAGCAGTCCTTAGGCGGAGCCCAGAATCTGAGTCTCACTTATGTCGGCGCCCTAGGACGGGACATGATTTATAACTACAACATCTATTCCGCGAGCCAGAATTTCCCCAGCGGCGTCTCGGTAGCCACGAATGAAGGCACGTCCCGTTACGACGCGTTGCAAGTGAAGTTTCAGCGACGTTTTTTGCACGGCCTTCAGGCGCTCGGCCAGTACACGTGGTCGCATGCTTTGGATACGGGATCGTTGTCCTATCAGGGCAATCCTCCCACCGTAGCCGGCAGCGCTCGCGCTGATTATGGAAACGCCGATTTTGATATCCGACAGGCGTTCTCGGGCGCGGTGGTTTACCAGGTTCCGAGCCCAACGGTGCAGTGGGCTAAGACTCTGTTCGGCGGATGGTCGCTGAACAATTTCTTTATTGCCCGCACGGCGCCTCCGGTGACTCCGGCCGCCGCCACCGTGTTTGGTGCGAGCTACTTCTTCACTCCGCGACCTAATGTTGTGCCGGGAGTGCCAATCTATCTTTACGGCTCCGGGTATCCCGGCGGGAAGATTCTGAACAACTCGCCATTGACGGCTGCGCAGATTGCATCCGCCGGCTGCGTGGGGACTATTGCCCAAGGCGCATTCTGCAGCCCGCCGACAGGAACGCAAGGTAATATGGCGCGTAACTCGGTCCGCGGCTATGGAGCGTGGCAAGACGACTTTTCCATTCGCCGCCAATTCCTTATTCGGGAAAATGCCCGACTGCTATTCATCGCGGAGTTCTTCAATATCCTGAATCACCCCAACTTCGGCCAGCCGACGACTTCGCTTTCCAGCGCCCTATTCGGCCAGCCCACGTCCACTTTGGCGACGGCTCTGCAAAGCCAGTTTTCCGGATTCAGTCCGCTATATCAGATCGGCGGACCACGCTCCATTCAACTGGCGCTCAAACTCACGTTTTAAGGTGCGTCAACTGAGACAGGCTGAAATTCGTTCGTCCAGAGGGCCTTATCGCAGCCAGGGAGGTTCAACGTCCGATTCGAATTCGGGGCACGAATATCGATTTGACGCTGCGGAGGCAGTTCCAACTCCGGGAGCGGCTTTCTCTTCAGGCGCGAGCGGATCTGTTCAACATCTTCAACCACCCCAACTTCGGCCCGCCCACAAACTACATGAGTTCTCCTCTCTTCGGGCAATCGACGCAGATGCTGGGAGCATCGCTAGGCAGCGGCGGCCAGAATGGGGGCCTCAATCCGCTGTATCAAATCGGCGGCCCACGCTCGGCGCAACTGGCTCTGAAGCTTCAATTTTGAAAAGGAGTAACCGCATGACCCAGTCTGAGCAAGCCGTGGATCAACTGAAGAAGGCCGGCTTTGATATGAAGAAGCTGTCCATTATTGGCAAGGACTACCACACGGAAGAAAACGTGGTCGGGTATTACAATGCTGGCGACCGCATGAAGCATTGGGGCAAGATGGGCGCCTTTTGGGGTGGCCTCTGGGGCCTGCTGTTCGGCGCCGCCTTCTTTTTCGTGCCGGGCATTGGGCCGGTGCTGGTAGCGGGTCCGGTGGTCGCCTGGATCGTATCGGCCTTGGAGGGAGCGGTGGTCATCGGTGGGCTGAGCGCGATCGGCGCCGGCCTCTACAGCATCGGCATTCCCAAGGACAGCATTCTCCGTTATGAAGTAGCGCTGAAGGCAGACAAGTTCCTGCTAATAGCGCACGGCACCGCCGATGAAGTTGCCAAAGCGAAGGAGACGATTGAACGGACCTCGCCGGCCGAGGTCAATGTTCACACTGACGCTAAACTGCAATCAGCCGGCGGTGTCTAGAATGCCCGCTCAGCGGTGTGCGAGAGGCGTTTGGGCCTTATTGTCATCCTGAACCGAGGGGGCCGCATCGGCTGCCTGATCCCCAACATTGGCGGCATGCCGAAGGATGCGTTCCAGATGCCTGCAAATTTGCATCAGATCCACATAAGTGGTTGTATCGCGCGACACCGACGTGAGTTGGGCAAGCTTCTGATACAAAGCCCCGCATTCGACACGGATTAGCACTGCCCGCGGCCGAACGGAAAGGCCCTGAGCGCGATCCAGACTGCGCCAGCTGTCCACCGCTGCTGACAAACACTCCTGCACCTTCGCGCCAAGTGCTACTATCTGGCCCAATACTTGCGCCGGCGGCCGGCCGTGCATCCCGGAGCTCAACGTCACGATCTCGTACGCGTAGTCTCCGAACAGTTCCAGATCTACGATTGCGTCGAGAACGCCGGTAACCAGGCGCGCATCGCTCGCAACCGGCGCCTGCAGCGTTATGAGATTCAAACACCGGTCGTGGATGAATCTATGCTGATGATCTGTCCGG
>Ga0335077_10013831_pt1 | contig 10085 bp, 9 predicted proteins | sample Lox_Sample_31_FD_207151 | JGI IMG/M metagenome (GOLD analysis project Ga0335077, IMG submission 207151) | Soil microbial communities from Loxahatchee National Wildlife Refuge, Florida, United States - Lox_Sample_3.1 | ecosystem: Environmental > Terrestrial > Soil > Wetlands | place: USA: Florida...
CCATGCTTACCCGCGGCGTGGCTTGCAGGTCGACGAGCGTGCGCTCGATCCACGCCTGCCCTTGAGCGATGCTGCTGCGCGTGCCGCCCGCATCCTGAATGACGACCAGGTGCGCCGGACGCCCCGAGCGGCGGATGGTATCGAGCAGCGCGCCTTTGTTGAATCCTTCGCAACCCAGCGACACGAGCAGCGTGGCGCCCGTGTTGGGGTGCGTGCACAGCCGCTCCATCATCTTGTGCGAGTAGGCGTTGGGATAGCAGCCCGAGAAGCCGATCAGGTTCACGCCCCTCTCGCGGAACGGATGCACGATTTCGCGCGCCACGTGATGCGCGCATTCGACCAGATAGGCGACCGCGATGTTGTTGCGGATGCCCTTGCGCTGATCGCTGCGCAAGTACCCGGTAACCGTCATTTGGCTTCCTTCACGAACTCATGTCCTTCTTCGAGCGTGTAGGTGGGCAGATAGGCGCTCGTCATGTTGTGCGTGTGAACGTACTCGCCCGGCTGGATATCACGTGTGGCGACGCCGATCGGCGCACCGTACTTCACGATGCGGGTGCCGGCTTCGATCGCCCGCAGCGCGAATTTGTGGCCCACCTCCACTCGCGCAGTCAGCACGACCCTGCGTCCAGCGATCTCGCGTGCCGTGCCCGCGGGGAGCTCGCTGGTAGCCACCGCGATATTGTCGCCGGCAGCCAGCACCAGCATACCCGAGCCGTCGGTCTTCTGAAACAAAGCCATGCGCTATCCGCCTCGCAACGGGGCAATAGTGTAGCCGTTCCCCGTGCCCGGGGTTTGGTGGCTGTCCTGTGCGACCACAAAAAAAGAAGCGGAGCCCGGAGGCTCCGCTGTCAGGGGGAAACGAGAAAAGCTGTGCTGCGTCTGCAACGCTCCGCCGGCTGTGCTGTCACCGGCCCTTCCCGGAGCGGGAGGCGTCGCGCGCGGAGGAGTGCGCGCGCGCTGCTCTCCTTGTTTCGGTCTTCCTCCCCTTGAGGTACCGTCTGTCTCGAAGGAGTTTTGTTGTGGGTTCAGTATAGGAGCGGCGTGCGTCACAGGGCAAGTTAAGCATGGTCAACCGTGTGTCAACAATCCGCGACGTCAGATTCCAGCTCAGCTCAATGCGCTGCGCCGGATGCGCGCATCTTTCCGCTTGAGCACATCGGGCTGCAGGCGTGTGCCGAGCCCCGGGCCTTTGGGCGCGGTGATGTAACCGTCCTTGAGCGGCGGCAGCTCGGTTACCAGCTGCCCGTACCAGTCGTGGTAGAAGGCGCGCACCACCTCCTGCACCAGCGTGTTCGGGCAGTTGAGGGAGAGGTGCACGGAGGCGGTCAACAGGATCGGTCCCGTGCAGTCGTGCGGCGCGACGGGAAGCTGGTAGGCCTCGGCCATGGCGGCGATCTTCTTCGCTTCGGTGATGCCGCCGGTCCAGCCCACGTCGAACATGCACACGCTCACAGCGCGCTTCTCGAACAGATCGCGGAAGGCCCAGCGCGTGCCGAGCGTTTCGCTCGCCGTGACCCACACATCGGTCCGGTGCGCGTATTCAGCGAGCGCGTCGAGGTTGTCCATCTTGATCGGATCCTCGTACCAGTACGGCTGGAACGGCTCGAGCGCCTTGGCGAGCTTGATCGCGGTGGGCAGGTTCCACAGCGAGTGAAATTCGACGTGGATGTCCATCTTGTCGCCCACAGCCGCGCGTATTTTTTCGAACGGCTGCAGCGCCTTCTTCAGATCCGCGCTGGAGATGTGAGTGCCGTTGGATGCTTCCGCGTAGGCGTCGAAGGGCCAGATCTTCATGCCGGTGTAGCCCTCGGAGAGTAGTGACAGCGCGAGCTCGTCCGCATAGCGCATGAATCCAACCAGATCTTCGTAGGGCTGGTATCTGCCGCCGTCGTCGGGCATGCCAAAGTTCGCAGTGCCCTGCTCGGACTTGGCGCGCACGTACTGATAGCCGGCGCAGGTGTTGTAGGCGCGCACCCTGTCCCGGCTCGCGCCGCCCAGGAGCTGATGGATGGGCTGGGCTGTAATCTGACCAAGAATATCCCACAGGGCGATGTCTACCGCGGACGCAGCGCGCATCTCCGCGCCGACCGTCTTGAAGCCGAGATAGTTGTACAGCATGTGCCGGCTGTGCTTGTCGATCTGCAGCGGATTGGCACCGAGCAGGTAAGGCGCGATGGTCTGGTGAATGTGAGCGATGACCGGCTCCACCGCGTAGAAGGTTTCGCCCAGTCCCACAACACCTTCATCGGTGTGCACCTGCACCCACAGCACGTTGGGAAACTGCTCCAGGTTGATGGTCTCGATAGCGGTGATCTTCATTCGGGCTCGCGTTGTTTTAGTTGACGTGAGGCGACGTTACCGTACGGCCTGGCTCGGGCCGGTGGGAATCTTGCTTATTATAAGCTAGGCAACTAAACTAGCCCGCATGTTCCGCGAGGACTTGTCGCGCAACTTCGCTTTCATCCTGCACGATGTGGCGCGGCTGCTGCGCACCACTTTCGACCGGCGCGTGAAGTCGCTCGGCTTCACGCGGTCGCAGTGGTGGGTGCTCAATCATCTGTTTCGCAGCAACGGCGTCACGCAGTCCGACCTCGCGGAGATTCTCGAAATCGAGAAGGCGACACTCGGGCGCCTGCTCGATCGCCTGGAAGCGAAAGGCCTGGTACGCCGCGAGGACGACGCCAACGACCGGCGCGCCAAGCGCGTGTTCCTGACTGAAGAAGTGGAGCCTGCGATCAAGGCGATGCGCGCCGCTGCGGCGGAGCTGCGCCGCGATGCGCTCGCCGGGCTGTCGCCGGACGAGCGGGACCGTTTTGTGGACGCGCTGCTGGCAGTGAAAGCCAATCTCAACGGCGGTGACAACGGAGCTGCGCGCAATGGTGCGCGCGCACGGAGGAGCTAGCGTATGGCCGCCGCCAGAACTGCGCTGATTGCCGTCGGACGCGCCACCCGGTGGATATTGATCCTGCTGCTGCCGCTGATCGTGATCTTGACCGGCCTGGGCATGTACGCGCGTGGCGGGCGCGAGGTCGAGACCGAAAACGCTTACGTGAAGGCGGATATCCTGCCGGTGAGCGCGGAGGTGTCCGGGCGCGTGATCGAGGTGGTGGCGCGCGACAATGAACCGGTTCCCGCCGGCCAGCTTCTATTCCGGCTCGACCCCGTGCCGTTCGAGATCACGCTGGACCGGGCGCGGGCGCGGATGGACGTCGTGCGCACCGAGCTGCAGTCTCTCCACGCCGAGTATCGCGAGACGCTGCTGGAGAGAGCGGAGGCGCACGACCGCATCGATTTCCTGGCGCGGCAGCTCGAGCGGCAGGAGCTGCTCAAGGAAAAGGGCATGAGCCGGGCCGACGTCTACGACGAGGCGCGGCTCAACCTGCAGGTCGCGCGCGCTCATCTGGCCGCTGTGGAGGAGCGCATCAATCGCGTCGTCGCCAGCCTGGCGGGCGATCCGCGCCAGCCCACGGAGCGGCATCCGCGCTACGCCGAAGCGAAGGCGGCGTACGAGGCGGCCGCTGTAGACTTGGCGCACGTCCAGGTTAAGGCACCCGCAGCCGGCGTCGTGAGCAACCTCAAGCTGCAGCGCGGCGAGCACGTGGAGAAGGGCACGCCGGTCTTCAGTCTGATCCAGAGCGGGCCGGCCTGGGTCGAGGCCAACTTCAAAGAGACACAGCTTACCCACATGCGCGTGGGGCAGAAGGCGCAGGTTGTGGTGGATGCCTATCCCGATGTCGAGTGGCCAGCCGTGGTGGCCGCGATTGCCCCGGCCACCGGCGCGGAGTTCGCCGTGCTGCCGCCGCAAAACGCCACCGGGAACTGGGTGAAGGTAGTGCAGCGCGTGCCCGTGCGCATCCGGGTCGATCAACCGCCCGGTCAACCGGTGCTGCGCGCAGGCATGACCGTCACGGTGGTGGTCGACACCGGTCACAGCCGCGGTCTGCCGCGCGTCGTGCAGGGCCTGATCGAGAAGGGCTTCCTGCCGCGCTTTCTCGAGCCCGCTGACGCCGTCGCACGCAACTGATGTAGCGGCCGCAGCCAAACAAAGGCGCCGAGCATGAGCATCACAGTGCACGGCCGGAAGCGCCACCCGGCGCTCATCACCGGCTCGGCCATGCTCGCGTCGCTGCTGTACTCCATCGACTGGACCATCGCGGCGGTTGCGCTGCCGCACATGCAAGGCACGTTCTCGGCCACGCAGGACCAGGTGGCGTGGGTCATCACCTCGTACATTGTGGCCTCGGCCATCATGATCCCCACGGCCGGGTGGCTGAGCGCACGATTCGGGCGCAAGCGCCTGTTCGTATGCGCGGTGGCCGGGTTCACTGCGGCCTCCGCCGTGTGCGGTGCGGCCAGTTCGCTGACCATGGAGGTGGTGGCGCGCATTGTTCAGGGCATGAGCGGCGCGTTTATCATTCCGCTGGCCCACGCCATCATTCTCGACACCTACCCGCCCGAGCAGCAGGGAAAGGCGATGGCGATGTGGGGGGCCGGCTGGGTATTCGGCTCCGTGATCGGCCCGACGCTCGGCGGCTATCTCACCGAGTACTTCTCGTGGCGCGACATCTTCTACATCAACGTCCCTTTCGGCCTGCTGGCTCTGACGGGCGGCCTGCTGTTCTTGCCCGATACGGAGCGTGACTCGACCCGCCGCCTGGACTGGTTCGGATTCCTGGCGCTGGCGGTGGGTATCGGCTCGCTGCAGATGATGATGGACCGCGGCCAGCGGCTCGACTGGTTCGAGTCCGAGGAGATCGTCGTGCTGGCGTGCCTTTCGGTTCTCGGCATGTATCTGTTCGTCGTGCATACCTTGACCGCCCCCGCACCGTTCCTCGATCCGCATCTGATTGGGCGGCGCAGCTACATCGTGAGCCTGCTGCTGATCTCGGTGTATGGCTTGGTCACGCTGCCGCCGATGATCCTGATGCCGGCCTTTCTCGAGCACCTGCGCGGCTTCTCGATCGATGCTGTGGGAATGCTGCAGTCGCCGCGCGGCGCTGGATTGCTGCTAGCGCTCATCATCGGCGGACAGGTCACGGGCAAGGTCGACCCTCGGCTCCTGATCGCCTTCGGCCTGCTGTGCCTGGCTTTCTCCAACTGGGAGATGTCGGGGTGGACCGCCGAGGTTGCCGAGTGGCCGATCGTGTGGACCGGCTTCTTGCAGGGTGTAGGCGCGGGTATCGTGCTCGTGCCGATCCAGATGATCGCGTTCCGGGTGCTGGAACCGCATCAGCGCACCGACGCGGCGGCGGTTTTCAATCTGGTGCGCAGTGTATTTAGCAGCATCGGCGTGTCCCTCGCCCTGACGCTGTTCGTCGTTACCACCACCACCGATCGCGCGCGCCTCGTCGAATACGTCTCACCCTTCAGCGTCGGACTGCGTTACCAGAGCGGCTACACTACGGGGACCGGTCACGGGCTTGCGATGCTCGAGCGCGAGATCGAGCAACAAGCCGCGATGACGGGGTACAACACGGTGTTCTTTTCGATCGCCCTGGCCGCGCTCGCTGCCTTGCCTTTGGTGCTGCTGGTCGGGCGGCCACCCAAGACAACAGGCTCGGCGCCTCTCGATCATCAAGAGAAGCTGGTCATCGGCGAATAGCGCCTGTAGCATCGAGAGCCTCGCGTCCACTTGGAATTTCGATGACCGCCGTAGATCGCCCCATCCGCCCTCGCCGCAGCCTGCTGTTCGTTCCCGCGCTGCGCCCCGACCGCTATGCCAAGGCGTTGCAGGCAGGCGCCGACATCGTGTGCGTGGACATGGAAGACGCGGTCGCCCTCGATCGCAAGGACGAAGGCCGCCGCTTGACTCTGCCGCTGTTCGCGCAGGACGCGAACGTTCAAGCGGAGCGAATGGTGCGTATCAACGCGCTCTCGACCCTGCACGGCCTCAAGGACCTGCAGGCGATCCTGGAATGTCCCGCGCCGCCGCCGTCGATCATGGTTCCGAAGGTAAGGTCGGCCGAAGAGATTCAGCTGCTCGACACTCTGCTCTCCACCACGACGACCCGGCGTATCCGCTTCTGCGTCATCATCGAGACCAATCAGGCGCTCGAGCGGGCGCACGACATCGCACGCGCCAGCGACAGGATCGACTCATTGATCCTGGGCGCGGTCGACATGAGCGCGGATCTGCGCTGCGAGAAATCGTGGGAGCCGCTGCTCTATGCGCGTTCACGCCTGGTGCACGCCGCGGCGAGCGCGGGCATCGACCTGCTCGACGTCCCTTTCCTCAACCTCGACGACCCCGAGGGATTGCGCCGCGAAGCGTTGGCCTGTGCGCGTCTGGGATTTACGGGCAAGGCGTCGATCCACCCCAATCAGCTCGCGATCATCCACGAGGCATTCACGCCCACCCCAGAGCAGATCGCAAAGGCGCGCAGAGTCGTCGCCGCCTTCGAGCAGAGCAAGACCGGACTCGTGGTGCTGGACGGCGAGCTGATCGAGCTGCCCGTCGTGCGGTCGATGTACCGCGTGATTGCCATCGCGGAGCGCGCAGGCGCGAAGCCCTGACGATCGAGCGCCCGGTCCTGCGCGGCGGTCCGAGCAGTATGCGCGATCGTGGCGGGCCGTCCTCGGACGCGAGCGCGTCCTCGCGCACAGGGCCGAACCCGGTAGAATCGGTTGTCGGCCGGAGGCACCGTGAACGCACCTGAAACCAAGATACCGCGCTTGACCAGCCTTTCACACGGTGGGGGCTGCGGCTGTAAGATCGCGCCCGCGATGCTGGAGCAAATCATCGCCAGGAGCGCGTCGAGTATCCCGCCCAAAGAGCTTCTGGTCGGTATCGAGACCAGCGACGACGCGGCGGTGTACCAGATCAGCGAATCGCAGGCGATCGTCGCTACCACGGATTTCTTCACGCCGATCGTCGACGATCCCTTCGATTTCGGAGCCATCGCGGCGACCAACGCCATCTCCGACGTGTATGCGATGGGCGGCATGCCGGTGTTTGCGCTCGCCGTGGTCGGGATGCCGATCAACACCTTGCCTGCCGCGACCATCCGGCGCATCCTGGAGGGCGGCGAGTCGGTGTGCAGGCGCGCGGGCATTCCGGTGGCGGGCGGCCACAGCATCGATTCGGTAGAGCCGATTTACGGGTTGGTGGCGATTGGCCTGGTGCATCCGAAGGACGTGAAGCGCAACTGCGGCGCTCGCGCGGGCGACAGACTGGTGCTTGGCAAGCCGCTCGGCATGGGTGTCTACGGCGCGGCGTTGAAGAAGCAGGCGCTGGACGACGATTGCTACAGGGCGATGATCACGCGTGCTACCCAGCTCAACACCCCCGGGCCTGTGCTCGCGCGCCTCGACGGGGTGCACGCGCTCACCGACGTGACCGGCTTCGGGCTGCTCGGCCATCTGCTCGAGGTGTGCAAAGGATCGAATGTGGCGGCGGTCATCGATTGGGAGCGTATCCCGCTGTTGTCACAAGCGCGTGAACTGGTGCGCCAGGGCCACAAGACCGGCGCCTCCGCGCGCAACTGGGATGGATACGGAGCGCTGGTGGACCTTGGCCGGCGCGGTGAGGTGGAGCAGGTTCTGCTCATGGATCCGCAGACCAGCGGGGGACTGCTGGTGGCGTGCGCGCCGCATGCCGTCGACCGGGTGCTCGGCGTGTTCCGCGCCGACGGCTTTGAGCAAGCGGAGGTGATCGGCGAGTTCGTCGCCGGTACGCCGGGCGTGCGAGTCGAGTAGAGGAATGCAGGAGGCGGTATGAACGCGGTGGAACACGAGGTGTGGAACGACCTGCGCCGCTCGGCGATAGAGCAGAGCGAGCACGAGCCCGTGCTGTCCGGTCACCTGTACGATCTAGTCATCCGTCATAGCGGCTATCCCGAGGCGCTCGGGTACCTGATCGCGGCCAGCCTGGGGAACCACGTTTTCAACGTTGTGGCGATGGCGGAGCTGACCAGCGAGACGATCCGGCGCAACCCATCCATCGTCACGGCCAGCCTGTACGATCTCACCGCCGTGCGCTCGCGCGACCCCGCTTGCGAGAGCACCTTGATTCCCTTTCTCTACTACAAGGGGTTTAAGGGCCTGCAGGGGTACCGGGTGGCGCATGCACTGTGGACCGCGGGGCGCAGCGGTGTCTCGCGTTTTCTCCAGAGCCGCATCGCGGATGTCTTCGCGATGGACATCCATCCTGCGGCGCGCATCGGGCAGGGGGTCTTTATCGATCATGGCACCGGCATCGTGATCGGCGAGACTACGGTCGTCGAGGACGATGTCTCCATCCTGCAATCGGTGACGCTGGGCGGGACCGGGAAGGAGAGCGGCGACCGCCACCCGAAGATCCGCCGCGGGGTCATGATCGGTGCGGGTGCCGAGATCCTGGGCAACATCGAGGTCGGCGAGGGTTCGAAGGTCGCGGCAGGCAGTGTCGTGCTTGCGTCGGTTCCGCCGCACACCACCGTCGCTGGCGTGCCCGCGAAGCCTGTCGGCAAGCCGCTCGGGGAGGTGCCGGCGTTCGACATGCGGCAGGAGCTGGAATAGCTCGGTCCCGAGTTACGCTGCACCCCACTCGGACTACGGTGACGCAACGAATCACGAGTCACGAATCACGGCTGGCCCGTTTTGATTGCGCTCGAGAACGTCTCGAAAGCCTTCGCCGCCAAGACCGTGCTGGCGCCGACCTCGCTTGCACCGTCCCAGGGCCGTACCACCGTCCTGCTCGGCCCCAGCGGCTGCGGCAAGTCCACGCTGCTGCGCCTGATGGTCGGATTGATCGCACCCGACTCGGGCCGTGTACTGTTCGATGGAACCGAAATCTCCCCCGCCAACGTGGACGCGGTGCGCCACCGAATCGGCTACGTGATTCAGGAAGGCGGCCTGTTCCCGCATCTCGATGGAATCGGCAACGTCACGCTCCTGGCCGGCTATCTGGGGCGCGACCGGGGCTGGGTCGAAGGCCGCGTGAGTGCGCTGTGCGCGCTGGTGCGAATTCCGCAGGAGCTGTTGCAGCGTTATCCGCACGAACTGTCCGGCGGCGAGCGGCAGCGTGTGGCCCTCATGCGGGCGCTCATGCTCGAGCCCGAGGTCCTGCTCATGGATGAGCCGCTGGCCGCGCTCGATGCCATCACGCGGCGTGAGCTGCAGGGGGAGCTCAAGGAGCTCTTCGCGGCGCTCGCCAAGACCGTGGTCCTGGTGACGCACGATCTGCACGAAGCGGCGTGGTTCGGCGACGAGATCGTGCTGATGCGCGCTGGCCGCATCGTGCAGCGGGGCAGCCTCGAAGATCTCCTGCAACGGCCCGCAGAGCCTTTTGTCACGCAATTTGTGCGCGCGCAGCGGGCCGACCCGCGACTGGTCGCCAATTGAAACCCCTTCTGCTCGGCCTGTGCCTGGGGTGTGCCGCGAGCGCGGGGTTCGCGCAGCATACGCTGGTGGTGGGCTCCAAACGCTTTACCGAGTCTTACATCCTCGGCGAAATCGCTGCCCAGGCGGCGCGCGCGACTGGCACTCACACCGAACATCGGCAGGGCCTCGGCAACACCGGCATTGTTTTCGCGGCGCTCAAGAGCGGAAGCATCGACCTGTATCCCGACTACACCGGGACGGTGGCGCGCGAGCTGCTCAAGTCCGAGGCTTCGGATCTGGAATCGCTCAACCGCGGGTTGGGCCCGATGGGGCTGGGTGTAGCGGTGCCGTTCGGCTTCGATGACACCTACGCGCTGGCGCTGCGGGAGGACGAGGCGCAGCGCCTGGGTGTGCAGACCATCACCGAGCTGGCCGCGCAGCCGCAGCTTCGCTTCGGCTTGTCGCACGAGTTTCTCAACCGCAACGACGGCTGGCCGGGACTCGCCCGCACCTACGCTCTGCCGCAGGCGCCCCGCGGATTGGACCATGGGCTTGCCTACGAGGCGCTCGCGGGTGGCCAGATCGATGTCATGGATATCTACTCCACTGACGCGAAGATTGCCAAGTACAAGCTGCGTGTGTTGCGCGACGACCGCCACTTCTTCCCCGATTACGGCGCGGTGCTGGTCTATCGCCTCGATGTTCCGCAGCGTTTTCCGCGCGCCTGGGCGGCGTTGCAGGGGCTGCAAGGGCGGATCAACGCCGACGCGATGGTGGCGATG
>Ga0335077_10013832_pt1 | contig 10085 bp, 6 predicted proteins | sample Lox_Sample_31_FD_207151 | JGI IMG/M metagenome (GOLD analysis project Ga0335077, IMG submission 207151) | Soil microbial communities from Loxahatchee National Wildlife Refuge, Florida, United States - Lox_Sample_3.1 | ecosystem: Environmental > Terrestrial > Soil > Wetlands | place: USA: Florida...
TGGCGCGCGAGGTGGGCACCGAGGGCAAGCTCGGCGGCCAGGCGCGCGTGCCCGGGGTGGCGGGCACCTGGAAGGATCTCACCGATAACGTCAATCAGCTTGCCGCAAACCTGACGACGCAGGTGCGCGCCATCGCCGAGGTTGCCACCGCCGTCACCAAGGGCGACCTCACGCGCTCGATCATGGTCGAGGCGATGGGCGAGGTGGCGGCGCTGAAGGACAACATCAACGAGATGATCCGCAACCTCAAGGACACGACGCTCAAGAACGAGGAGCAGGATTGGCGCAAGACCAACCTCGCCAGGTTCTCGCGCATGCTGCAGGGACAGGGCGACCTCGTGGCGGTCTCGCAGCTGGTGCTGTCGGAGCTCGCTCCGCTGGTGCACGTGCAGCAGGGCGCGCTCTACCGCCAGTCGCGGCAGGATGCCGAGCCGCGGCTCGAGCTGGTGGCGAGCTATGCCTCGGACCCCGACCAGCCGCTGCCGAAGGTGCTGCGCTTCGGCGAGGGGCTGGTGGGACAGTGCGCGCTCGAGAAGAAGCGCATCCTGCTCGAGAACCTGCCGCAGGACTTCGTCCGTGTCAGCTCCTCACTCGGCGCAGCCATGCCGCACAGCGTGGTCATCCTGCCGGTGCTGTTCGAGGGCGAAGTCAAGGCGGTGCTCGAGCTCGCCTCGCTCAGGTCGTTCAACGCAACCTATCTCGCGTTCCTCGATCAGCTGGCCGAGAGCATCGGCATCGTTCTCAACACGATCGAGGCCAACATGCGCACCAGCGACCTGCTGCGGCAGTCGCAGTCGCTCACCCGGGAGCTGCAGCGCCAGCAGGGGGAGCTCAAGCAGACCAACGACCGCCTGGAGCAACAGGCGGAGAACCTGCAGAAATCCGAGGCGCTGCTGAAGATGCAGCAGGAGGAGCTCAGGCGCACCAACGACGAGCTGCAGCAGAAGGCGCAGCTGCTCTCCGAGCAGATGCGCCAGGTCGAGTACAAGAACGAGGAGATCGAGCTCGCCAAGGCGGCGCTCGAGGAGAAAGCCGAGCAGCTCGCGCTCAACTCGCGCTACAAGTCGCAGTTCCTGGCGAACATGTCACACGAGCTGCGCACGCCGCTCAACAGCCTGCTGATTCTCGCCAAGCTGCTGGCGGACAACGCCGGCGACAACCTGACGCCGAAGCAGATCGACTACGCCCAGACCATCTATGCGGCGGGGGCGGATCTGCTCTCCCTCATCAGCGACATCCTCGATCTGGCGAAGATCGAGTCGGGCACCGTGACGCTCGACCTCAGCAGCTTGCGCATGGCGGATCTGCGGGACTATGTCGAGCGCACCTTCCGCGCCACGGCGCTCGAGAAACAGCTGGAGTTCACCATCAGCGTCGATCCGCAGCTGCTGGAGATCGAGACCGACGAGAAGCGCCTGCAACAGATCCTGAAGAACCTGCTGTCGAACGCCTTCAAGTTCACCCGGCAGGGCTCGGTCGAGCTGCGGGTCGGACGGGTCGAGGGCGGCTGGCCGGCCGGCAACCTGCGGCTCGCGCAAGCCGCGGAGGTGATCGCCTTCTCGGTCGCCGACACCGGCATCGGCATCCCCGAGGATCAGCAGAAGGTCATCTTCGAGGCGTTCCAGCAGGCCGACGGCACCACCAGCCGCCACTATGGGGGTACCGGTCTCGGCCTGTCGATCAGCCGCGAGCTCGCGGGACTCCTCGGCGGGGAGATCACCGTAAGCAGTGCTCCGGGGGAGGGCAGCCGCTTCGTGCTCTATGTGCCGCTGCCGGCACCGGCCGCCGAGCCGGGTACGCGTGCGGCGCTGCCGGCCGTGGCCATGGGCGAGCGCCACAGCCTGGCCCCGGCGCCCGTGGTGCACGCCGATGACGACCGCGAGAGGCTGCAGCCTGGTGACCGGGTGGTGCTGATCATCGAGGACGACGCGCGCTTTGCGGCGACGCTGCTCGACGTCGCCCGCGAGCACGGCTTCAGGGGGCTCGTGGCGGCGGATGGCAACGGCGGTTTGGCCCAGGCGCTGGCACTGCAGCCGGATGCGATCGTGCTCGATCTCAAGCTCCCGGATATCGACGGCTGGGTGCTCCTCGACCAGCTGAAGCACGACGCCAGGACCCGGCACATCCCGGTGAGCATCGTGTCGCTCGAGGAGCAGACCCACCGCTGCCTCCACATGGGCGCGCTCGCCGTGATGCACAAGGGGGCGGCGCGCGAGGCGCTGCAGCAGGCGCTGCGCAAGACCCGCAACCTCCTCGAGCGCGAGGCCAGGGTGCTGCTGGTGGCCGACGGCGATGACGCGCGCCGCGCGGATATTGCCGCATCCCTTCAGGGCGTGGGCGTCGAGATCACCTTCGCCCGGCTGGGCCCGGAGGTGCTCGAGGCGCTGCGCACGGGGAGTTTCGACTGCGTGGTCCTCGGGCCCGAGCTCGCCGACATGAGCGCGCTGCAGCTGCTGCGCACCATCGCCGAGTCCGAGGCGGTCAGCGAGATGCCGTTCGTGCTCTGTGGGACCGACGGCCTCGGCGGCCGCGAGCATGCCGAGCTCGGCAGGCTGGCGGAGATCCTGGTGCTGAGGAAGGCGCCGACGCGCAAAGCCATGCTGGAGGAGATCGCGCTGTTCCTGCACCAGGCGCTGGGGAGCCCGTCCGACGCAGGCCGCTCGCCGCTCGGCGCGCGCGGCAGTGACCGTGCGCTCGCCAACCGCAAGATCCTCATCGTCGACGACGACGTGCGCAACGTGTTCGCGCTGACCGGGGCCCTGGAGCAGTGCGGCATGACGGTTCTCAACGCCGAGGACGGCAAGGAGGGCATCGAGATCCTGCAGCAGAGCCCGGATGTCGAGGCCGTGCTGATGGACATCATGATGCCGGGACTCGACGGCTACGACACGATCCGCATCATCCGCGGCCTCGAGCAGTTCCGGGAGCTGCCGATCATCGCCGTCACGGCCAAAGCAATGAAGGGTGATCGCGAGAAGTGCATCGCCGCCGGAGCCTCGGACTACATCGCCAAGCCGGTCAACGTCGAGCAGCTCGCCTCGCTGCTGCGCGTCTGGCTGCAGCGCGCGGCATGAACGCGCCCGCCGACTCGCCCCGCAGCGTCCTGGTGGTGGATGACGAACCGCTGAACCTGCGGGCGGTGGAGGCGCTGCTGTCGGCGCCGGACTGCCGCGTGGAAACCGCGGGCTCGGGTGCCGAGGCTCTGCGGCGCATATTGCGCAGTGATTTTGCGCTCATCCTGCTCGATGTGCGCATGCCCGAGATGGACGGTTTCGAGACTGCCGCGCTGATCCGCAAGCTCAAGCGCTCGCGGCACACGCCGATCGTGTTCCTCACGGCCGCCGACGAGCATGCCGACTGGGTGTTGCGCGGCTACGGCGCCGGCGCCGTCGACTACATCGTGAAGCCGGTGGATCCGGAGGTGCTGAGGTCCAAGGTGGCGATTTTTCTCGAGCTCGAGGGCCGCAACGCCGACCTCGCCACCGAGCTCGCCCGGGAACGGGCCACGCAGCGCGAGCTGACCAAGGCGAAGGACGACCTCGAAACCAAGGTGCGCGAGCGCACCACCAATCTGATCACCGCTCACGACCGGCTGCGCCAGGAGATACTGCAGCGCGAGCGGGCCGAGGCGGAGCTGCGCGTGGCGAAGGCGATGGCCGAGGAGGCCAGCCGGGCGAAGAGCGAGTTTCTGGCCAGCATGAGCCACGAGATCCGCACGCCGATGAACGGCATCATCGGCCTGACGCAAGTGATGCTCGAGACCGAGCTGAGCCCCGAGCACCGCGAGTGCCTGGAGATGGTGCGCGCTTCCGGCGAGTCGCTGCTCGCCATCGTCAACGACATCCTCGATATCTCGAAAATCGAGGCCGGACGCCTGGCGGTGGAGCGCATCCCGTTCCTGCTGCGTGAGTGCATCGACGAGGCCATGAAGCCGCTCGCGGTCGCGGCGCGCCGCAAAGAGCTCGAGCTGTCGTGGGAGATAGCGCCGGAGCTGCCGCAGGCGCTGCTCGGGGATCCGATGCGATTGCGCCAGATCGTGGTGAACCTGGCGGGTAACGCCCTCAAGTTCACAGCGCAGGGCGCGGTCAGGCTGCGCGTGCAGCCGGAGCCCGGCGCGGACCACGGGCTCACCTGCCATTTCTCGGTTGAGGACACGGGCATCGGGATCGCGCCGGAGAAGCAGGCTGCCATCTTCGCTCCGTTCCGGCAGGCCGATGCGTCGACGGCGCGGCGCTACGGCGGCTCCGGCCTCGGTTTGACCATCGCGGCGCAGCTCGTCGGGCTGATGGGCGGGCGCATCTGGCTCGAGAGCACGCCGGGTGAGGGAAGCACCTTTCATTTCACGCTGCGCTTCGGGATGACGGAGGCGCCCTCGGTGAGCGCGGCGCGGCGCGCGCCCAGTGCGGCTCGCGCCGGCACGGGCGAGCGGACCTGCGAGACCCGGCCGCTGAGCCTGCTGCTGGTGGAAGACAATATCGTCAACCGCCGTCTGGCCGAGATCGTGCTCACGCGCAGGGGCCATTCGGTTACCGCAGTCGATAACGGGCCGGACGCTGTACGCGTGGCAGGCGAGCGCTACTTCGACCTCGTGCTGATGGATCTGCAGCTGCCGGGGATGGACGGCATCGCCGCCACCCGCGCGATCCGCGCAGCCGAGGAGAGGGGCGGCCGGCACGTGCCGGTGCTGGCGCTCACTGCGGACGCCCTGCCCGGAGTTCGCGAGCACTGCCTGGCCGCCGGAATGAACGGCTATCTTGCCAAACCGCTCCAGCCGCGCGAGCTGCTCGCGGAGGTCGAGCGCCTCGGCCGGCCGGCGGGCCGGAAGACGGCCGCAACCGACAGCGAAGCCGCTGCCGGCGATTCGTCGCTCCTCGATGAGGTCGGCGGCGATGCGCAGCTGCTAGAGGAGATCTGCGGGCTGTTCGCCCGCGAGTCTGCGGGCCAGATGGCGGCGCTCCGCGCGGCCGTCGAACGGGGCGACAGAGAAGGCTTTGCGCGTGCGACACATACGTTGCGCGGCATGCTGCGCTCGGTGCACGCGAGGGCGGCCGAGCAGCAGACCGCGACCCTCCAGCCGCTCGACCCCTGCCGGGAGCGTGACCGGGCACTGCTCATCTGCGAGGGGCTCGAGCAGTCCCTCGGCGCGCTGCGGGAGCAGTTCGCCACGATCAGCGCCGATCCGGCGCGCTCTGTCGTCGCACAGCGACGGCTGGCCCTCCCCCAGGGCGCCCCCGACCGCTGAACGAGGGGGTTCCGCCCGGCGGCCGGCCGGCGATTCGTAGGCCGTTGGAACCATCCGCGGCCGTCATTCCGTGGCGGCGGATCTGGTAATTCATGGGGCGGGACCCACATGTTGTACCGCATCACAAGCCGGGGCGATTACCTGCGGGCGGACCTCTTCCACCGGGAGACTGCTGAGGAATCCAGGGAGTTCTTCTGTGCGGTCGCCGAGGCCATGCAGCGGCGCACGTGCAGCTGCGCCCTCATCTCGGTGCATTCCTCGAGCCCGCTGTTCACGGTGGAGCGCTCCGGGTTCTTCGCCGAGTTCGCGATCCTCGACAACGATCCGGAGCGCAAGATCGCCCTGGTCGCCGACAACGATGAGCTCGACTACTCGCACGAGTACTTCGCGCTCCTGGCACAGCATCAGGGCATGAACGTGCGTCACTTCCGCAGCGAGGCGGCGGCGCTCGAGTGGTTGCAACCGGGTGGCGCGGAGATGGCGCGGGAGGTACATGGCCAACATACTCATTCTTGACGCCCACCCGAGCAGCCGTCACTTCGTCGCCTCGACCCTGCGCAAGCACGGGCACGCCGTGATGCACGTCGGCGATGCCGGCGAGGCGCTGCGGCTGGTGCGGATCGAGCGTCCCGATCTGCTGCTCATCGACATCACCACGCTCGACATCGACGGCTGCCGGTTCGTGATGCAGGCACGCTGCCAGCTCGGAGCCCGGCGTCCGCGCGTGCTGATGCGCGCGCCGGCGAGCCACGAAGCGGAAGCGCGCGCGCTGGCGCACGCCTTTGGCGCCTCGTTCGTCGTCAAGCCGACCGATGCCGAGCTGTTGCTGGCGGTCGTCGAGGCCGCGCTGCGCGAGCCGCCGCCGCAGGATGCCGGGCTCGAGCTCGACGCCCGGGCGGTCGACGGACTGATGCAACCGATCGTGAGACTCACCCGGCGGGTGGCGGAACGCAGCGCGCAGCTGGAGGTGGCCCGCACGGCGCTCGACCTGGAGATCAGGAAGCGCATCTGGGCGGAGCAGGACCTGATGCGCGCCAACCTGCGGCTGCAGGACCAGGCCATGCGCGACGCCGTGACCGGCCTGCACAACCGCCGCTTCCTGGAGGAATCGCTGACGCACGAGGAAACCCGCGCCAAGCGGCATGGCTACGCCCTCGCCATCATGATGATCGACGTCGACCGCTTCAAGGAATTCAACGATACGCTCGGACACATCGCCGGCGATGCGATCCTCAAGTCCGTCGGCCAGTGCCTGCTGTCGGTCTCACGCGGCGAGGACATCGTGGCGCGTTACGGCGGCGACGAGTTCGCGCTGATGATGGCCAATACGTCCAAGGATACCGCCTGGCAGCGGGCCGAGCTCATCCGCCAGCGGGTTCACAGCCTCGTGATTGGCCAGAACGGCAGCGAGCTCGGGCCGGTCACGCTGTCGGTGGGCATCGCGATCCTGCCGGACCACGGCGATAGCGCCGAGGCGGTGCTGCGCGCCGCAGACGAGGCCCTGCTCAAATCCAAGCAGGCGGGCCGCAACCGCGTCAGCGTGTCCTCGCAAGGAGCTCCGGAGCCGCACCTCGAGGCACTGGCCTCGTAGCTCTACTGGCCTTTCCCGCCGGTCCTGAGTGGCTGCGGCGGCGAGGCAGTCGGTCTCGCGCCGAGGCGCGACAGGTAGTCCGCGATGCCGGCGATGTCGTCACGATCCAGCCGGGCGAGCAGGCGGATGTGCGCCGGCGGGAAATTCGGGCGGCGGCCGTCGACGGCGTCGTAGATCTGGCGGCGAAGATACTCGTAATGCTGACCCGCGAGGCGCGGTACGGCGCGGGCTGCATCGCCCTGCGCGGCCCGACCGTGGCAACCCTGACACGAGCGCGCGTAACCGGCAGCGCCCCGGCGCAGCAGACTGCCATTTCCCGTTCCAATGCCGACGTCCCGATCGAGCCGGCTGATGTACGCGGTGACGTCGGCAATCGACTCGGGGCTGAGCGAGTGCTGCTCGACGACGGCCACCATGCGCGGATCCCAGCGCCGGTCATGGCGGTAATCCACCAGCTGCTTCTGCAGGACCGAGGCATGTTGTCCCGCGAGCCGCGGCACGAGCCCGTCGGTGGCTCCGCCGCCGTCCGATCCGTGGCACGCGGCGCAGCCCTTGAAGAGCTCGGCACCCCGCTCGAGGTTTGCGCTGCGCTGCCGGATCTGCGCAAGCACCTGCCCGGAGCTCGGGGGTGCTGGCGGCTCCGCCGGCACCGGTCCCACGAGCACCATGGCAGCCGCCGCCACGCCCACCACGCCAGGCGACCGTTTCCGCATGGCCTTCCTATAGCGCCGCAAGCCGGCGGTGGCCATACGTGCAACTACCTTCTCAGCGGCGGCTCGTGATCTCGAAGCGGTCCGGCTCGCTCCACGCATCGCCGCCGGCGCCGCTCGCCTCATAGCGGACCATCGTGCCGGTGAGTCGATCGGCCTCGAGCGTCATGCGCAGATAGTGAAAGTTCACCGACGTCCGCAGCCGCGACAGCTCGCCCGACATCCGCAGAACCGGCAGCGGTTTCGCCCCGCCGCCGCCGCTCACGAGGTAGGTGACGCCGTCGCGCTCGAAGCGCTCGTAGTTGTGCACGTGGCTGCCGATGACGAGCACGCGCGCCCGGAGCGTGGGCGCCGTGGCCGACAGGTAGCGCTGCACCTGCGCCTCGTCCTTGCCGCGTGGAAAGACGGGGTCCCGCACCGGCGGGTAGTGCAGCAGGAGCAGGATGAAGCGCAGGCGCGCATCGGAGTCGGCGTCCCTGAGCTGCTGCTCGAGCCAGGTGCGTTGTGCGCTGCCGGCCTTGAGCGACGCATCGGAGTCGAGCACCAGCACCCGCAGGGAGTCCCCCATCGCCACCGAATACCAGCGCCACGGCCGCAGCGCCGCGAACGTATGCCACCAGTTCTCGAGGCACGGGCTGACGGCGCGCGCGGCCCGGCAGCCGCGGAACTCGTGGTTGCCGAGGGCGGGAAACACCGGTATCCCGCGGTCGGCCCACGCCGCCGTCTCGCTCCGATAGGTTGCGTAGTCGTCAGGGTCGTCGCCCTGGTAGACGAGGTCGCCGCCGATGAAGATCGCCGCCGGATTCTCCCCGGCAAGGCCTGCGACCAGGGCGCGGCGGGCGGGCGCGTTGGCCACGGATTCGCGCTCCGTGAAGCGCGTATCGCCGTATACGACGAAGGTCAGCGAGCCCTGTGGCGCGTCGACGTGGAAGCGCGGTGGCGCCTCGGCGGTCGAGGCCGGCGAGCACTGCGCGGCGAGCCAGCAGCCGAGCACGGCGCCCGGGAGCCACTTGCTGTGCTGCTGCATCGCTTCCCGTCAGCGGTCTGCCGGGAACCTTCCGCCGTAGGCGCGGCGCCCCTGCGGGGTCTCGCAGGCAATGTCGAGCGTCGCCACCTGCTGCGTGGCGGGATCGAACCTGCGGCCATCCGCGTCGACGAACTCGGCGCTCGCGAGCAGTGCCGCTTCGGTGATCCCTGGCCGGATGGTCTCGACCTCGTGCGTGTAGCCCGAGGAGACGCCCAGCGCGTTGACGCTCAGCTGGCAGGCGGTCCAGGCAAACGGGTCGCCATTCTCCACGCGCAAGAGAAACAGCTTGCGGTTGTAGCCGACGGTCGCGGTGAGCGCGACGCCCGCGCGCGTGGGCTGGGCGATCGCGGTCTCGGGTGGCATCACGCGCGCGGCGTCGCTCGGTGCCTCGTACTGCGAGCTCAGGCGCCAGATCAGCGCGCCGGCGCACACGACGGCGATGATGAGAATGCCCGAGAGCTCGACCGGGGAGCTTCTGCGGTTAGGCCGGCCGCAATGCGGGCAGGCGAGTGCCGCGGACGAGACGTCCTGGCCGCAGTCGGGACACTTGCGCAGGCTCACCGGGCATATTGTCTCGCTTCAGCGTACCGGCCGTCATCTGCCGGATCAGTGCGGGCAAAATCGCAGCGGCGCCCGGCGACAGCGTGCCGATCGCGATCTCTGGCAGCAAGCCGCGACACGCCATCGTGGGCGGCCCGGCCGATTCGATGACCGGCATTGGGGTGGCGCCATCGGGGCGGTTAAGGGAGAGTCGTGGCGCCGGCGGTGCGCGGCACGCGGACGATGCCGTCACCGGCGGCGGCACGGCCGACGAACTGATCGCGCAGCATCGCGCCGAAAACCTCAGCGGGCTGTGGCTCGCAGCAGTAGTAACCCTGCCAGTGATCGCAGCCGAGCGCACGCACGCAGCGCAGCTGCTCCTCGGTCTCGACTCCCTCGGCCACCACCTGCAGTCCCACGCTGTGGGCGAGGGAGATGATGGCGCGCACGATCGATTCATCGGTGCGGCTCGTGGCCAGATCGCGCACGAAGCTGCGGTCGATCTTCAGCTTGTCGATCGGGAAGCGGCGCAGATAGCTCAGGCTCGAGTAGCCGGTGCCGAAGTCATCGACCGCGACGGTGACGCCCATCTTGCGCAGCTGCTTCAGCACTCCCACCGACTCCTCGGGGTTGGTCATGACTGCGCTCTCGGTGAGCTCGATCTCGAGGCAGCGGGGATCGAGGTTCTCGGCGGTCAGCGCCGAGCGGATCACCTCGACCAGGTTCTGATGGCGGAACTGGGTCGCCGACAGGTTGACCGCGATGCGCAGCTGCGACCCGTGGGTGAGCTGCCAGGCGGCCGCGTAGCGGCAGGCCTCGCGGATCACCCATTCGCCGAGCGGGATCATGAGGCCGGTCTCCTCGGCGAGAGGAATGAAGGAGGAGGGGCCGATCACGCCGCGCAACGGATGGCGCCAGCGCAGCAGCGCCTCGGCGGTGATGATGCGGCCGGTCTTGGCGGACATCACCGGCTGG
>Ga0335077_10013833_pt1 | contig 10085 bp, 7 predicted proteins | sample Lox_Sample_31_FD_207151 | JGI IMG/M metagenome (GOLD analysis project Ga0335077, IMG submission 207151) | Soil microbial communities from Loxahatchee National Wildlife Refuge, Florida, United States - Lox_Sample_3.1 | ecosystem: Environmental > Terrestrial > Soil > Wetlands | place: USA: Florida...
AAGCTTCTCCGGCATTGACGGGAGCGGTAAGAGCACCCAGATCGAGCTCATCCGCGAGTATTTGGCGCAGGCGGGTCTGCGTGTGCGGCTGCTTGCGTTCTGGGATGACGTCGCGACAGTAACCGGTTTGCGAGAGTTTGCCGGTTTCACGCTGTTCGGCGGTGAACGCGGCGTGGGCGCTCCCGGCCGTCCCGTAAATCGCAGAGACAAGAATGTCCGATCCTGGTATTTAACCCTGGTTCGTTGTGGGCTCGATCTTCTCGACGCCTTCTCACTTACCCTCGCCGTTGGCAAGGCGCGTCGAAGTGGCGCTGACGTGGTTGTTTTCGACCGTTATCTCTACGACGAATTGGTCAATCTTCCGCTGGAACGGCGACTGGTACAGCTTTATGTGCGCCTGCTACTAACTCTGATACCCCGTCCTGCCGTGGCCTATCTGCTTGATGCAGAGCCGGGCGATGCACGGGAACGCAAGCCTGAGTATCCAATGGAGTTTCTCCACGAAAATCGGGCTTCCTATCGCAAGCTTAGCCAGATCGCGAAACTGACAGTCGTGGCTCCCGGACCGGCGCCTGAAGTCGCGGATATAGTCGTGCGACGCCTCGCGGAGACGCTTTCTGGCGCTCAGCCCGGGGCTTCGCGACCTCTACACCCCGATCTTGCCTGGAAAAAGAGGGAATGACGAACTCCGCTTTGCTCCGGCCAGGAGACGTTTCGCGGATGGAAAAGAAGAGGCACATGCCACGTTGGTGCGACATGTGCCCCCTTCGTTCTTTCTACCAGTAGATGAAATTGAAATCATCCAGGTAGGTTGAGTAGGCAGATTGTTTATAGTTGCCGTCCATTTGGTAGTTGACCGTGATTCCCCACCATCCAGACGGAGCCGACCCGGGAGGGAAGGACTGGTTGATATTGGTCTGCACGCCATTAAGCGTTATGGACTGGAACAGGAGGTAATTGTTCGATTCCCGCTGAACCTGGATCGTGACATGATTCCAGCCGTTGTTGAGTGGATAGCATGAAGCGCCAGTGGACACCCACTTGGCATTCACGTTGTCCCATATATCCCATTCGTTCCCTCCTGCAATTCGACACTGGTTTCCCCAGATCAGCGACAAGCCATTGAAGTACATGCTGATGTCAAATTCCAGAACCTGGGACAACGAAAGCTGGGTGGTGTAGAAATAAGCATCGTAGGTGAAGTTATGCAGGGTCGGCAGCAGCGTGTGATTGCTGTCGGGAATCCCCTGCGTGGAATTCTGTCCAATGATGGGATTGGTGAACAACGCATCCGAATAAGGAGTTGTCCCCCCCAGGTTGAATTGCGTGGCGTTGCCGCTCTTGGAAGGGGACGTGACGTGCTGAGTCATGGACCATGTCACGCCGCCGCAAGGCCAAGAGCAGATTCCGTAGGTCGGCGGCAACTCCCCGTAACTGGCCCACCCCCCGCTGGCTTGTATGTTGTATAGAGTGGAGTTGCTGCCCCCGGTCACAGTGATATGGACGGGCGTGTAGGATGCTCCTCCGCAGTAATCCCATTCCTCCACCACCGTGCTGTAGCTACCGGGGTTGAACGAGAGGTTGGTGTTCAGGGTGTTTCCCTGCGATACAAACGTGAGGACATTGTTGATATACACCCCCATCGAGGCCACACCCTTGGAGCAGGTCGTGGTGTTGGAAGTGGCCATGTAGTTGACCGGAGATGTGACAGTTCCGTTGTTCGCCGGTTTCATCACCCAGACACCGGTGTTGTTGGTAACGGTGATCGCCACGGTTGTGTAGGTAGCACCACCGCAATAATCCCACTCCTCCACCACGGTGTTGTTATAGGTTCCGGGGCTGAAAGTCATGTAGGTATTCAAGCTGGCACCATTCACCACATACTTCAGCACGTTATTGACGTATATGCCCATGGAAGCCACGCCCTTGCTGCACGTCGACGTGCTCCCGGTGGCTACGTAGTGCACAGGCGAACCGACAATGGATCCGTTCCATGGGCTGGTGACGGTGACGGTTGCCATGGCTGGCACTGCCAAGGTGAGAATTATGAAGACCGACGCGTAGAAATGCTTTTTCATGCAGGGACTCCTCGACCCTTCCAATGAGCCGCAATTTTTGGATTGGCGAGTGGCGTTGCTCTCGTATTACCGGGGGAACAGACCCTTGCGCGAGGACCCAGCGCCCTGATCGGGGCTGGTGGATGGTATCCGTCTCGGACGCCCAGCTAAGTTGTACCGGAGGTTAATACAGGCTTTTCCCGAATGCAATCAGGGAAAACCTTAGATCAGGGTCTCGGAGGTGCATGCCCCAGTGTGGACGCGATTCTCAGATGCTGGGCGAGCCAACGCTCGGGTAGTTCGCCTCATCTGAATGCGACGTGGGGTCTTCTCCGACACAATGAAGCCAATTCGTCGTTACAAAGTCGCCTCTCGCCTGATATCCCTGCTTACCCTTGCTGGTTTGACGATGTTCATTGCTGGCTGCCGTGGCCTCGGCGGCGCAAGCAGCGCCGACAACGGCGTTCAAAACATCAATCACATTATCTTCATGGCCCAGGAAAACCGCGCCTTCGATCACTACTTCGGAGCCATGCGCCAGTACTGGGCCGCCAATAATTATCCAGATCAATCGTTTGACGGACTGGCACAGTTCAATCCGGCGTCGGGGGCGGCTCCCTTGCAAGGACCAGCGCCTACCAATCCTGGTTGTGATCCGGCATTTCCACCTCCGCAAGATTGTACCGAGGATAGCGCAAGTCCGAAGGTGGAATCGTTTGCCATGGTTTCCATGTGCATTGAGAACCCCAGTCCCTCCTGGAATGAGGCCCACGTGGACTGGAACCTGAAGAACCCGGTTTCCGCAACACCAACCCTGGACGGCTTCGTCTGGACAGCTGCGCACGACGCCAGGGCTAGCGGACTTACGGATGTGGCCGGGCAGAGAGCCATGAGTTACTACGATGACAGTGCGCTGCCCTATTACTACTTCATGGCCTCAAACTTCGCGACTTCGGATCGATGGTTTGCCCCTGCGATGACCCGCACTCAGCCCAACCGGATGTACTCTCTGGCAGCGACATCGGCGGGCCATGCATATCCGCTCAGCGCCGGCACTGTATTGGATGTCCCGACAATTTTCGACATCTTGCAGGGCGCTGGAATCACCTGGAAGGTCTACGTCACCGACTTGCAATACGCCACTCCCCCCATCCAGGACAGTGCGCTGAATATGTTCGCAACAGCCGCAAAGTATCCGCAAAACATCGTTCCCGTGTCCCAGTTTCTGACCGACGTTGCCAATGGCACATTGCCTTCCGTAGCCTATATCGATCCCGGCTACAACAGTGGACGGGATGAGCATCCTGGTTTGGATGACGGGGAGCCGGGAGGAAGTGTGCAGGTCGGCTCGCAATACGTTTCGACCCTGGTCAATGCGCTGATGCAGAGCCCGTCATGGAAGGATTCCGTTTTCATTCTCACTTTTGATGAGCCGGGAGGATTCTACGACCATGTCCCGCCGCAAGCGACGGTCAGCCCTGACGGGATTCCGCCAACGGATCTTGTGCAGGGTCCGCCCGACGGTCCCGACGTGTGTGTAAAAACCACTGGTCCGACGTGCGACTTCGTCTATACGGGTTATCGTCTTCCGCTAATCGTCATTTCACCGTTCACAAAGAGGAACTACGTCTCGCACACCGTGGCGGACTATACGGCGTGGTTGAAACTCGTGGAGACGCGCTTCGACGTTCCCAACCTTACTAAGCGGGATGCAGCGCAGATGGATATGACGGAGTTCTTCGACTTCGTGAATGTGCCCTGGAAAGTTCCGCCCACTCCTCCCGAGCAGCCCACCAACGGCGCATGCTACATGGATCGCCTGCCCTGAGAAGGGCAAGCTTACTGTGCTGAGCGCGGGCTCACGTGAATGCTGTTGGCTACGTAACGGACGCCATTGAAGGTCGTGGTTGCTTCCACGGTGGCCCCTTCCTGTAAGTTATCAACAGCATCAACCGCTGACGGGCTGAAGCTAATTTCATAGCTCTTCTGGTCACGCGGGTCCACCACGGCTAACAGCCCCAGATGAAGGTCAAGGTGAGTCACCCGGCCGACAAATACAAACGTGTTGCCCGGAGCAGCCAGAATCGACACCTGACGCGCAAGGGAACGCCGGCCGTCGGGCAGAAATGCTACGGACACCAATGTGCCAGGGCGAATATCGCCACTGGAGACAGCCTGGCCATCCCGCACGACCGAGGTAGACGCAACCACCTGAACCCTCACTTGCCTGGGAGAGATCACGTCCGACAGCACTAGCTGCCCGGAGCCCGGATCGTAGCTCACCACCTGGCCGAGGCTGCGACCCGCAACCTCCCCGGTAACAATGCGTATATTCTCGGCGAAGACGTTCTTGCCCGCACTCATGGTGTCCACGTACACGCGCTCTCCGTTCTGAAGGTCGCTGGCGGATGCCGGCGCGCCATCGCGGAAAATATGCGTGCGGCTGTCAAAAATGACACGCATACGGCCGCCGCCGAAGATCTTCACGGAAATTTCATCCCGCACGCGGTCGGTCTTGGCGATCGTCCCACCAATCAGCGTCGGCTTTCCCTGAGGTTCGGGCAGCAAGTCCGGCAGTTTGTCGATGGCGGGGGCGGAACCCGCGGGCTGGGTGGTCGTTTCCGGCACAGAAGACACGGGACTATTGGTTGTCGAAAAAGAGGAAACGATTTGTGCACAGGCAGTACTTACCAGGAAAACCCACAGCAGATATCGGAACATAGGACACCTTTCCCTTTTGCTAAGCGAATCTTGGATGCCGCAAAAACGGGCAGGGTAGCCAGTCCGTGGCCAGCAACTGAGGCAACGTTTGTTGGCTGGCGGCATCGAACCGGCGATGGCTAGAGTGTCTTTGAATGCGCTGAGGTGTTTCAGTTTGCTCATGGCGGTGGCCGTGGCCGGAATTCTCAGCGGCACGGCCTCTGCGGGTGATCTGAAGATACCCCTTCCGAAAAGAAGCCAGGTTACGCCAGTCCAGCGCCTTAACCAGGAAGGCGTGGATGCCGTGCGCCATCATCAATATGAAAAGGCCAAGACGCTTTTTTACCGGGCATACCTTTACGATCCCGATGATCCGTTCACGCTGAACAATCTGGCGTACATGGCTGAGCTAGATGGTCAGGTAGACCGCGCCGAACGTCTTTCCGCCTTGGCGGCGCGGCAGACGACCGATGCCGTGATCGAACGGTCGAGTTTGCCGCAGCTTAAGGGGGAGTCATTCCGGCAGGCGATCACCGGTGTTCATGACGTGGGAATGCAGGTCAGCCGCGCGAATGTCGGCGCTGTACATCTGTTGTCGCAAGGTCGTGGTTCGGAGGCCGACGCACTGCTCCAAAGTGTGCTGGCACAGGATTCACGAAATCCGTTCACACTGAATAATCTCGGAGTCGCGAAGGAGTCCGAGGGTGATCTGGATGCGGCCCTAAAGTACTATTCCGCAGCCGCCGCAACACACGCTGCCCAGCCCGCGGTAGTTACCTACAATCACGCCTGGCGCGGAAAGCCGGCGAGCGAAGTGGCGGCGGACAACGCCCAGCGCTTGAGGAAAAGAATTGAGAACGAGACGCCCCAGGAGCAGGCAGCCTTGCTCAACCTGCGGGGAGTATCGGCCGTCAACCGCAACGACTGGACAGATGCGGATCACGATTTCCGCGGGGCCTACGCTCTGGACCCATACGACGCCTTCTCGCTTAACAACCTTGGGTACGTAGCAGAGGCGAGCGGTGACCTCGAAACGGCGCAATTCTTCTACGAAAAGGCCCGGCAGGCCTCTGGGGCCGGAACGCGGGTTGGCCTGGCTACGCGGCGCTCGGCCGAGGGAATGAAACTCTCTGACGTGTCAGAGGATAGTGACCATATCGTCTCGGCGAGGATGGATCAGGAAATCGCCGCCAGACATCGCGAAACCGGGCCGGTCCAGCTCAAGACTCGTGACAACCGGCCAGTCATTGAACCGTCGCAACCGCCGGCTTCCCCTGCGAGTCCGGAGGCAGTGCCACCGGCTCCGACAAATCCGCAAACCCCTAACCCGTGATCCCGATTGTGCGGAGCCCTTCTACGGCCATGAATAGACTTTCGTCCGGTGAAAAACAGCTTGCGTTTGTCCGGCGGGTTCTTTTTTCACCCGCAGAGGCACGCCAGGAACTCTTGCAGCTAAGCCGGCCAGAGTTCCAGCAGATCGCGTCACTCGTAACCTCCCATCACGTGGTCATCCGTTTCTGCGAAGGCTTCTGTGCACTCGCTGCGGACCTCAGTGATATCGAACGCTACGAATGGTCAGCAAATCTGCTATGGCAGGAGCACGCTCGTATTCGTCGAGCCGTGTCCTTCTTGCAGGATATCTTTGGAACCCTTAGCTCCGACGGCTACGAGGTTGTGGTGATGAAGACACTGGATCACTGGCCTGATTTCGGAAGCGACGTGGACCTTTTCACCAATTCCACACCTGCGGACGTGATCCATGAAATGACCTCTCGCTTTCGCGCGCGGGTTGTCGAACGCAGTTGGGGCGACCGGCTCGCAAACAAGTGGAACTTCATGGTTCCGGGGCTGCCGGAATTGATCGAGATACACGTGGGACGATTGGGACAAACTGGAGAACTGCTGGGCTTTGCCGGTTCACTTTTGTCCCGTGCGCGCGCGCAGAACATCGGAGATTGCTGCATCCGGGTACCCGCCGCAGAAGATCGCATCATGATCTGTACCTTGCAGCGCATGTATCGCCATTTCTTCATTCGTTTGTGTGACATTGCAGACACGATGCATCTGGTCGAAACGAGCAGGATTGATTTCGATGAGTTGCAAGCTGCGAGCATCAGAAGCGGAATATGGGAAGGGGTGGCCACTTTCCTGGTCGTGGTCTCCGACCTTGTGGAAAGCTGGCGCGGACATGGCCTCGACCTGCCAGAGCCGGTTAGAGAGGCAGCTCGCTTCGGAGGAGATCAGATAAGTTTCGCCAGAGGTTTTCTTCGGGTCCCAATCCTGCCGCATTCGGTGCGGCTCTATGCCTCGGAATGGATGAGCCTCATGACGCAAGGAGAAGTACAGAGTACTGTGCGACTCAGCCTGCTACCCTGGTTGGCCACGGCTGCGGCCTTACAGCACAAGATCACCGGAAGCGATAAGGGGATCTGGTGAGGCCGCGCCTCAGCGTCACGAAGCTCTTGGCACGGTCAACGAGGAACCGGATTCGTCGGACGGGGGCAACGGCAGGCTAACTCGCACGACCGTTCCGTTCTCGCTTGAGTGAATTTCGAACTGACCCCCTAACTGGGCTACCCTCTCGCGCATACCCCGCACTCCAACGCCAGGCTTCTTCTGAGATCTCAGAGCCGGACCGGTGGGCTCCGAATGCATGCCTTTGCCCTGGTCTCGCACTTCGATCTCGACATTGCTTCCGTTCCGTTCGATACGGATTGTTGCGGTCTCGCTCTGTGAGTGGCGATGAATGTTCGTCAACGACTCCTGCACGATGCGGAAGATGGCCGTCTCCACCTCCGGCGACAGCCGTCCCAGGCGAGGCGATAGCTCGAGATTGACGGCGATCTTGCTACGTTCTGAAAAACCGTCGACATACCAGCCAAGGGCGGAGGGAAGCCCGGCCTCATCAAGCAATGGCGGGTGAAGCAGGTGCGAGATGGTACGTACCTCGGAAGAGATTTGCCGCACCAGTTGAATGCTGTCGCGACAGGCGTTCGAAGCAGGCGCGCTGTGTCGACCTATTTCTGCCTCGATAACGGCCAAATTCAAGCCCAAGGCTACGATCATCTGCCCTGTACTGTCGTGTAGTTCGCGCGCGATCCGTCTGCGCTCCTCATCCTGCATGGTCAGCAGCCTTCCCGACAGTTCTCGCAGACTCTCCTCGGCTTGTTTGCGGTCGCTGATGTCTGTATTCAGTTCCAGGAAGCCCAGGGGCCTTCCTTCCTCGTCGTACCACACTGACCAGCGGCTGTGGACGGTGATCCGGTCACCGTTGTGTTTGGAGTGCTTCAACTCCCCTTGCCAAGTGCCGGTTCGCAGTAGTTCCTCTCGAATCTCAGCAAAGGGCTGGGGAAACTCCGTGTGGAGAATCTTCTGAACCGGCATTCCCACGACCTCCTCGCGGTTCCAGCCATAGAGACGTTCCGCACCACAGTTCCAGGAAGTGATCCGGTCGTCCAGGGCGCGGACGAAGATGGCATCGCTGGCGAGATCGAGCAGGGCCGCTTGCTCGGCAACCTGTTGGGTCCTGCGATCCAACTCCTCGGTGCGCACCTCGACCGTTTGCTCCAGTTTCCGGTGCGCTGCCGCAAGGGCAGCTTGCGCGTCGCGCAGGGCCTGCAGCAGCCGGCCTTCCGATTCAAGCGCCTCGGCTATGCGCTGACGCTCGCTAATCACAGCCGCGAGTATGAGGCCGGTAAGAGAAGTTACCGCGATGAAAAGCTGAAGCAATTCCGCGTTGCGCAGGGGAGAGTGGCTGATAAAGGGTCCGGCACCGCGTGCTGTTCCCCAGACAGCTACGCCCGCAGCTATCACATTAGCCGGTGCGACACCTGGTGGGCCGAATCGGATGGCTGCCCAGAGGATGAACGGAAAAACCACGAATGCCAGGACGTCATCCCGGAGCCGGACATGCGGTCCAAAGATCAGCATGCTGACGGCGAGAATGCCGAGCAGCAGGAAAGCCAATTCGACGACTTGCTTGCTCCGGCAGAGCTTCAGTAGCTCGCGCAATGCAAGGACAAGTGGCGTAACAACGATAACGCCCATCGCGTCGCCCAGCCACCAGATCGCCCAAGCCGAGCCATAGCTGGACCATGGTTTCATCTGAGCCACGGTGAGAGCGGTAACTCCGACGCACGGCGCTGCGGCGGTCGCGCCGATTGCGCCCACCAAGACGAAGCGCAGAACATCACGCAGACGAATGAACGAGACCTGAAAATCCGGAATACGGCTCAACAAGTAGCCGCCCACAACTGCGCTCGAGGCATTGCCGAGGCCGATCGCGAGGGCCACCCACAGAGGGAGGCCACTAAGGTAGTTCACCAGAAATGCAGCGAAAGCGATTGCGGGAAAGACCTGCCCGCCCCAGACCAATACCGCGCCCAGAGCGATTCCTGCGGCGGGCCAAACCGGAGAGACGTTGAAACTCGTAAACGGAACTGCGAGCCCAAGTTTGCCAGCGGCAAAGTAAAGACAGAAAACTACCGACAACCGCAAAAGATAGTCGCGCGCAGGAAGATGGGGAGTTGGCAAACTCCACCAGTCGCGCCTACCCGCCGAATTGCATTCGGGAACAGGTCTTCCTTCCATACGCTTGTGCAGAGGTCTAGAGAACCTCTCAGGTGAAGAACCTGAGGTCAGGCAGCCCGGCAGCGCCCCACGCCCCCCTACAGAGCTCCTGAACACTTCAAAGGATAGCCTGACGATCAGGCAATGTCACGACTCTCTTGTCCTGCCGGGAATGGCACCTTTCCAAAACGGGGCTATCGGATTCCGGATCATTTGTAACCAATTGAAACAGTTAGACTTACAAGCAGTTAATTAGGCCGCCTCGTGGGGCTCAAGATTAACGGTAGTTCACCACCAGCTTGCCCCAGACTCTATGAGTGTTCCAGTTCACCAGTTGCCAATTCACCTGCACGGAGGAGGAGGTGACAACAATCTGCGGCTGGCTATTCAGGTAACGCACCCTCATCGCAGTGCAGTCCATGTAGGAATACTTGGCGCCGTGGGGAACGGCGGGACAGTCCAGGAAATTCTGCCCATCGTTGCTTGCAGCGGCCGTTACACCATCCACTTGCGAGCCGGCAGGCAATACTACGGTGATCCAGCCGCACTCCGTGCCGGCTGAACTGCAATCGGGGTCAGTATCGCTGGTCCCCCCTTCTCCGGGGCTGACGCTCTGGACATTTGCGGCCTGGGTTCCCCATGCCATGACAGCTGTCAGCAGCAACGCCAGACATCCTGCAATCGTGCGCTTCCTCATTGTTTTTTCCTTGCCGGTTCCATCCGCAGCGCTGCACTCACATCAGGCCGCTGGACGCCAGA
>Ga0335077_10013834_pt1 | contig 10084 bp, 9 predicted proteins | sample Lox_Sample_31_FD_207151 | JGI IMG/M metagenome (GOLD analysis project Ga0335077, IMG submission 207151) | Soil microbial communities from Loxahatchee National Wildlife Refuge, Florida, United States - Lox_Sample_3.1 | ecosystem: Environmental > Terrestrial > Soil > Wetlands | place: USA: Florida...
GTCAAGCACGTGCCATCCAAAGTGCCAGATCGCCGTCTGCGGCTCGAGCGGCGGAGGCGCCGCGACTTTGTTGAACAGCACATACACGTTCCCGGCTTTCAATGCCGGCAGGCCCGCGAAGGTGGTCCGGCTGGTGCTCGGAAATTGCCGCGTATAGAAATCGATCGCGGCGTCGGGGTTGACCGAGTTGAGATGCAGATGATGGAAGTGCGGCGCCGTGAGCGTGCCCGTCTGGCCGCACGCCGCTGCCGCGAAAACCAACGCCAGACCGAGTGTTTTACTGCCGGACATACTTCTTCACATCCTTCGGCCCCACTTCGGCGCCGTAAACATTGCCGGCTGCATCGGCCGCCACGCCTTCCGCGGCGCTGGTCGCCGGAAGCTTGCCGGTGGCATCCGGGCCGAGCGGGTCGGGAATGAACGCCGTCACGGTACCGTCCTTCGCGCTGCCGATGCGAATGCCGCGCCGAAATCCGGGGTTGTATCCGTAGCCCTGCTTATCGGTCGATTCCGAATCGGTCACGTAGAGCACGTCGTTCTTGTCGATATATACGCCACTCGGCCGGCTGAACTGCTTCCATTGATCGATGAAGTTGCCGTCCTGGTCGAAAATCTGAATGCGGTTGTTGGCGCGATCCCCCACAAACAGCCGGCCGCGCGAATCGAACGCCAGCGCATGCGGCACCTCGAATTCGCCTGGACCCGAACCGTGCTTCCCCCATTGCTTGATGAACTTTCCATCCTTCGAAAACTTCATGACCCGCGCGTTGCCCATGCCCGGCGTATGCCCATCGGAGACGAAGATGTCGCCATTCGGCGCAATCGCCACATCGTCGGGCTGATTGAAGGTGTCCGGCCCATCGCCGGCAACTCCCGCCTTGCCCAGCGTCATCAGAACTTTTCCGTCGGGACTGAATTTGAACACCTGGTGCCCTTTGCCGTCCCGCCCTTGCCCGTCGGTCACCCAGATGTTGCCGTCCGCGTCCACCGAGATTCCGTGCGGAAAGATGAACATCTCCGCACCAAAGCTCTTCAGCAGTTTTCCCGAAGCGTCGAATTTCAAAATCGGCGGATCGCTCTTTCCGGCGCACGAGTTCGCGCCGCACCGCTCCGCCACCCAGATGCTGGTGCCGTCGCGATCGATGTCCACCGCGCTGGTCGACCCCCACACCCGGCTTTCCGGCAGTTTGAACCAATTGTCGACGGTGCGAAACGGATTGGGCTGCGAATTCGGTGTCTGGGCCATCAGCAGGCCCGCCGAAATCAGAATGGTTGCCGCCGGCACACGAAACAGAGTTGACATGGCGCGCTCCTCTCGATTGCACATCTTACATCAGACCGGTCGATCGGTAGAAAAACGTGCCGGGAATTTTTGCTTTCGCCCACTTCGTGATGTATACTCGCCTGGAATCTTTCCGCAGGAGGGCAGCATGCAGAAGCCCGCGTTCGGCATCATGGCCTCGTTGCTGGTTGCCATGGCCGCCTCGGCCCAGAGTCCGCACACTCCGCGCGGCGCCGCGACCGACGTCAGCCGCGGCGAAGTCGAAGCTACCGTGCAGAAGACTGCTTCGGCTGCAGTCAGCGATCAAGCCATTCGCGTGGTCAGCATCAACGGCGAGTACAACGTCGGCGTTGGCGTCGTGCATCGCTCGAGGACCAACGGCACGGCCACCGGCGGCTCCGTCGAGCATAGCCAGATCACCGAGGTCTATCACGTCATCGAAGGCAATGCGACGCTGGTGACCGGTGGAACCATTCAGAATGGGAAGGAGTCCGCGCCCGACAGCCCCGTGGTGAAGGTGCTGAACGGACCGAGCACGCAAGGCGGTGTGGTGGAGAACGGCGTCAGCCGGCAGATTGGCCCGGGCGATGTCGTGGTCATCCCGCCGAACACGCCGCATTGGTTTAAAGAGATCACCACGCCCCAGATTGTCTATCTGGTGGTGCGGATGGATCCGCACAAGGTGCTGCCCGCTGGGTACGGGGAAAAATCAGGAGGAGAACGATGAAGCGGAAACTCTCAATCGGTTCGATGTTTCTGGTCGCGATCCTGGCGCTCGGAATCGGATCGGTCGTCATGCAGAAAAAAGCTGCGGTGCAGGCTGCCGGAGTACAGGCGCCGCGCTTTGAAGTCGACCCCATGTGGCCCAAGCCGCTGCCCAACCATTGGGTGCTCGGAAATGTCATCGGAGTCTCGGTCGACGGCCGCGATCACATCTGGATCATCCACCGCCAGGGCTCGCTCGAAGCCATGGAGAATTATGCCGTCGCCAACCCTCCCGGTCCGAAGCGCCAGAAGGGCGTGGTCGAGGCGGAGTGCTGCGCACCCGCGCCCGCGGTTCTCGAATTCGACGAAGCCGGCAATCTGCTCAACCATTGGGGCGGCGAGGACGGACCGAATTATGTCTGGCCGGCCTCGAATCACGGAATCACGGTCGACTACAAGGGCAACGTCTGGATTGGCGGCAATGCCGCTACCCAGGGTGTGCCGGCAGAGGAGACTCTCGGTGGACCGCGCGAAGGCGCACCAGCCCGTGGCCGCGGAGGGCGCGCTCCTGGTGGGCCGCCGCTCTATCACGACAGCATGATCATGAAGTTCACCCAGGACGGCAAATTCCTCATGCAGATCGGCAAGTCCGGCCAGAGCAAAGGCAGCAACGACACCGAGAACCTCGGCCGGCCGGCGAAGATCTTCGTCGATCCCAAAACCAACGAGGTCTATGTTGCCGATGGCTACGGCAACAAGCGCGTTATCGTCTACGACGGCGAGACCGGGGCGTTCAAGCGCTACTGGGGCGCTTACGGCCACAAGCCCGACGATTCCCCGCAACCGCGGTACAACCCAAGTGATCCCCCGGACCAGCAGTTCCGCAATCCGGTCCATTGCGCCGATCTTTCCAACGACGGATTGCTGTATGTCTGCGATCGCGTGAACGACCGCATTCAAGTCTTCAAACCCGACGGGACGTTCGTGAAAGAGCAGTTCTACTTCAAGAACACGCTCGGCGACGGCGCGGTGTGGGACATTGCGTTCTCCAAAGACCCGCAGCAGAAGTACATCTACCTGGCCGATGGCTCGAACGAGAAAGTTCACATCATCGACCGGCAGTCGCTCGAAGTCGTGACCAGCTTCGGCGATGGCGGCCGCCAGCCCGGCCAATTCTACGCCGTGCACAGCATCGCCACCGATTCCAAAGGCAACATCTACACCACTGAGACCTACCGCGGGCAGCGCATCCAGAAGTTCGTTTACAAGGGCATGGGCGCCGTCACCAAACAGGACCAGGGCGTGCTTTGGCCGAAACATTCCTAGCGGTCTCCGCCATTGACAACCTACCGAGCGATAGGTAAACTGGCAGAGTCGGAAAAGGAGCGGATCATGAGGGGAACAACGAGGCTCAGTACTCTGGTTTTAGGCGGTCTGGTGACCGCCGCGGCGCCGTTAATGGGAGCGGCGCTCGGACCGCAACACGTCACGTTTACCAAGGACGTGGCTCCGATTTTCCAGGCCAAGTGCCAGGACTGCCATCGCAAGGGCTCCATGGCGCCCATGTCTCTGCTGACCTACGAGGAGAGCCGTCCCTGGGCCAAAGCCATTCGCGAGAAAGTCCTCACCCGCCAGATGCCGCCGTGGCACATCGACAAGACTGTCGGAATCCAGCATTTCGCCAACGACATCTCGCTTTCCGACGAGCAGATCGCGACCATCGTCCGTTGGGTCGACGAAGGGGCGCCCATGGGCGACCCCAAGGACATGCCGCCGCCCAAGGAATTCCCGAATTATGAAGGCTGGCAGTTGGCCAAGCAGTTCGGCCAGCCCGACCTGGTCCTGAAGTCCGACGCCTACACGATGCCCGCTCACGGCCAGGACGTGTGGTTCAAGCCGTATACGGCGATCCCCGTTACCGAGCCGCGTTGGGTGCGGGCGGTTGAGATTCGTCCGGGCACACCCGCCGGCCGCCGGATCATGCACCACGTGCTGGCGCGCCTCGATCAGAACGAGCCCGGCGCCTCTCCCGAAGACAACGACCCGAACGCCGGCCCCGGCCTGCTCATGGAGTGGGCCATCGGCAAAAACTACGACATCTACCGCAACGACGCGGGCAAGTTGCTGCTGCCCGGCTCGCACATTTGGTGGGAAATGCACCTGCACGCGGTGGGCGAAGCGATTCGCGATCACGCGGAACTGGGCGTGTATCTCTATCCGAAGGGCCAGGAGCCGAAACACCGCACGCGCCTGATGATCTTCAACGCGACCGCGACCGACAGCAGCGGCGCCCTTCTCGACATCCGGCCTAACTCCATGTCGGAGACCGAAGGCTTCCATGTGCTCAAACAGGCCGCGCGGCTCGAGAATTTCCAGCCGCACATGCACCTGCGCGGCAAAGCGATGGAGCTCGAAGCCATCCTGCCCGACGGCCGCCGCGAGACCCTCAGCTACGTCGATCATTTCAACTTCAACTGGATGATCAACTACATTTACACCGACGATGCCGCGCCGGTGCTGCCCAAGGGCACTGTGATCCACGTCCGCGCCTGGCACGACAACACCGCGGCCAATCGCAACAATCCCGATCCCAACCAGTGGGTCGGCTGGGGCGACCGCACAGTCGACGAGATGGCGCACGCATGGGTGAACGTGACCTATCTCAGCGACGAGGAGTACCAGCAGTGGCTCAAGGAGCATCAACCCAAGAGGCCGGCCGCCACTGTAGCTGCACGCTGACCGGCTATTGAGACTCGGATTATGGCGATCGGGCGGTTGAATTCTTTAGTTTTGTCTGCGGCAATCGCCCTCGCCATGGCGGCGGGGGCGCGGGCCCAGAATCCTCTGCCTCTGGAGCCCTTCCACAACTCCGGCCAGAGCATCACGGCCGCGTACGAGGGCTGGTTCCAGAATCAGGACGGAACTTATAGCATTCTGTTCGGCTATTACAATCGCAATCAAAAAGAGGAGTTGGATATCCCGATCGGGCCGGACAACCGCATCGAGCCCGGCGGTCCCGATCAGGGCCAGCCAACCCATTTCCTCATCGGCCGGCAGTGGGGCGTCTTCACCATCACGGTTCCGAAGAATTTCGGCGATCAGAAACTGACCTGGACGCTGACGGTCAATGGCCAGAGCACTTCCATTCCCGCCGGTTTGAACCCGTTGTGGGAAGTGGAACCGTTCAAGGACGCCACCGAGAACACGCCGCCGACACTGCGCTTCGAAAGCGGCGCCTCCGTACAGGGGCCGCGTCCGGTCACCGTTGCTCTCACCGGCGCTGTGTCGAACCCGCTGAACCTGAACGTGCTGGCGTCCGACGATGCCAAGCTGGTTCCCGGCCAGGACAAGCCCAGGACGCCGCCGGTCACTCTGAGTTGGAGCAAATTTCGCGGCCCGGGGACGGTGACGTTTGCCAACGCGCGGCCGCCCGTCGAGAAGACGGAAGATTCGGCCGAAGGCTTCAAGGGGAAGGCGAGCACCACCGCCACATTCAGTGAACCGGGAGAGTATACTCTCTATCTCGTGGCGAACGACTGGACCGGCAAGGGTGGCCGCGGATTCCAGTGCTGCTGGACCAATGCACTGGTCAAAGTTTCGGTAAAGTAACGCCGGTGATCTTGTCACCGGTGTGTCGTTTGGAGGGGAACATGCGCCAGAGCACAGCTCAGAGAACCCTGGTGTTTTCGATCCTGCTAGTGGCTACGTCGGCGGCGGCCTGGAGCCAGTCCAACGGCCAGCCCTCGACCAAAAGCGGCGAATGGCCGTACTACACGGCTGATCTCAAGGGCAGCAAGTATTCGCCGCTCGATCAGATCAACGCCTCCAACTTCAACAAGCTCGAAGTCGCCTGGCGATTTAAAACCGAAAATCTCGGCACCAAACCCGAGTACAAGCTCGAAGGCACGCCGTTGATGGTCAAAGGCACCATCTACGTGACAGCCGGCACGCGCCGCGACGTGATCTCGCTCGACGCGAAAACGGGCGAGTTGAACTGGGTCTACAGCATGCGCGAAGGCAAGCGGGCCGCCATCGCCCCCCGGCAGCTTTCCGGACGCGGCGTTTCGTACTGGACTGACGGCAAGGGCGACGATCGCGTGGTCTTCGTGACCACGGGGTATCGCCTGGTCGAGCTGAACGCGCACACCGGCCGTCCCGTCGAGAGCTTCGGCAAGGAGGGCATGGTCGACCTCAAAACCGGCATGGTCTCCGGCACGGGCCAGCAGATCGATTTGGAAGAAGGCGAAGCCGGCCTGCACTCGACTCCCCTCGTGGTGAAAGACGTGGTGATCGTCGGTTCTTCCTTCAAAGAAGGAATGACCGTCAAAACCCATAACAACACCAAGGGTCTCGTTCGCGCGTTTGACGCCAAGAATGGCAAACTGTTGTGGACCTTCAACACCATTCCCCGCCCTGGCGAATTCGGAAACGAAACCTGGGAAAGCAATTCCTGGGCCACCAACGGTAATACCGGCGTCTGGACGCAGATGACCGTAGACGAAGATCTGGGTCTGGTCTACTTGCCGGTCGAGACGCCCACCTCCGATTTTTACGGCGGTGAGCGCCCGGGCAACAACCTCTTCGCCGAAAGCCTGGTTTGCGTCGATCTGAAAACCGGCAAGCGGAAGTGGCACTACCAGGTGGTCCACCACCCGATCTGGGACTACGACCTCTCCTCGGCGCCGATTCTCGCGGACATCAATGTCGGCGGAAGAGCCATCAAGGCGGTCGCGTTGCCCAGCAAGGAATCGTTTCTGTACGTGTTCAATCGCATCACCGGCGAGCCGGTGTGGCCCATCGAGGAACGGCCGGTGCCGCAATCCGATGTGCCGGGCGAGAAGACTTCAGCCACCCAGCCATTCCCCACCAAGCCGCCCGCCTACGGTCGGCAATTCCTGAAAATTCCGGACGATCTGATCGATTTCACGCCCGAGATGCGGGCGGAGGCTCGCGACAACGTCGCTCGTTACAAAACGGGACCGATGTTCCTGCCGCCGATCGTCGGCGACAGCAACGGCCTGCTGGCCGCGCTGACTCTCGGCACCGCCGGCGGCGGCACCAACTGGCCCGGCGCCGGTTATGATCCCGAAACCCACATCGTGTACGCGGAAGCGAACCAGTCGGGCCTCTTTCCGATTTCGCTGCGAAATCCGCCGCAGGGTTTCTCCGATATCCGCTACGTGATGGGGCGCAACGGCACCGACTTCGTCGTTTCCGAAGGTCCCGGTTTCGGCAGCGCCGCCGACGCCCCGAAACCTGCCCCACGCCCACGAGCCGCCCAACGGGCCCCCGCGCAGAACGTGGGCGGGTTAACGGTACAAGGGCTGTCGATCGTGAAGCCGCCCTACGCGGTAATTTCCGCCGTTAACCTCGATCAAGGCGATCTTCAGTGGCAGGTCCCCTACGGCGAAACTCCAGACGCGGTCCACAACCATCCGGCTCTCAAGGGCAAGGATATTCCGAACACCGGCCAGCCCGGGAGCGTCGGTCTGCTGGTGACCAAGTCGCTCGTGGTGCTGGGCGACAGTCAAATCACCTCGGTCACGCATCCCCGCGGCGCCATGCTCCGTGCCTATGACAAAGCCAGCGGCAAAGAAGTCGGGGCCGTTCTGATGCCGGCTCCGCAGAGCGGATCGCCGATGACGTACTCGGTGGATGGCAAACAATACATCATCGTCGCCGTCAGCGGCGGTGCTTACTCCGGTGAGTACATTGCGTATAGCCTGCCATCCGAAGACTAAGCGGCCTTTGTATTTCGGGGCGGGGGTGCTTGCGCTGTTCGTTCTAGCCGCCGCCGCCCAGGCCTCGCGTTCCGTTTGGGACGGCGTCTACACCGCCGAACAGGCCAAGCAGGGAGGCGACCTTTACGCCGACCAGTGCGCCTCCTGCCACGGCCTGGCTCTCAACGGAGGCGAAATGGCGCCCCCCTTGACTGGCGGCGAATTCATGTCCAACTGGAACGGCCTCACCGTCGGCGACCTGTTTGACCGCATCCGTACCACCATGCCTGCGAATGCGGCCGGCACCCTCAACCGCGAAAAGACCGCCGAAATTCTCGCGGATATTCTGAGTGTCAACGGGTTTCCCGCAGGCTCCATGGAGCTGCCGCGCCAGACTGAAGCACTGAAGCAGATTTCGATCGACGCCGTCAAGCCGGAAAAGAAGTAGGATCGAGCTAATGGGAAAACGCGTTCGGAAGTTCACCGTGATGTTGGCCCTCGTAATGCCACTGGCCGGGCAAGCCTATCGGGCGCCGCGTGCTCCGGGCGGCAAGGCTGATCTCAATGGAATCTGGCAGGCGCTGAACGAGGCGAATTACGATATCGAAGCGCATGATGCGCGTCCTGCCTTGGCGCTCCGTCCTGGCCCTTACGGTCCGGTCCCGGCGGCGCAAGTTCTCGCGCTCGGCGCCGTGGGTTCGGTCCCGCCCGGTGTGGGAGTCGTCGAAGGCGGCGAAATCCCCTATAAGCCGGAAGCCCTCGCCAAGAAAAAGGAAAACGAAAAGGACTGGCTGAACCGCGATCCCGAGATCAAATGTTATCTTCCGGGCGTGCCGCGCGCGACCTACATGCCGTACCCGTTCCAGATCCTGCAGAGCGCCAGCGCCATCACGTTCGTCTATGAGTATGCCGGCGCGGTGCGTAACATCTTCCTGAAGAACCCGGGCAAGGCGCCCGTCGATTCCTGGATGGGCCAATCTTTCGGCCATTGGGACGGCGACACCCTCGTGGTCGACGTGACCGGCCTCAATGACCAGAGCTGGTTCGACCGGGCCGGAAATTTTCACAGTGACAAGCTGCACGTCGTCGAGCGCTACACCCGCACCGGTCCGAACGAGATTTCGTATGAGGCGAATATCGAGGATCCGGACGTCTTCACCAGGCCGTGGAAAATGAGCATGGTGCTCTATCGCCGCCAGGAGAAGAATGCGCAATTACTGGATTTCAAGTGCGTCGAATTCGTCGAAGAATTGATGTACGGGCAATATCGGAAACATCCGCTCAGTAAGTGAGGAGGTATCGTATGCGGAATCGTCTTTTCATCGCTATCGCGCTGGTCTCTCTGGCGGCTCTCCCCATGGCCGGCCAGACGGCGAAATCTTCCATACCCCGAATGCCGGACGGGCATCCGGACCTGCAGGGCACCTACGACCTGGCCACCATCACGCCGATGGAGCGACTGCCCGGCGATCCGCCGTTCCTGACGAAGGAAAAGGCCGACGCTTTGAGGAAAGCTGAGCTCGCCCGCCGCGCCGAAGATAACAAGCCGTCGCGTGCCGATCGCCCGGCGCCACCGGTTGGCGGCGATAAGACTCCGCCCAAATCGTTCTTCGAAATTTTGGAGCGGGCCGGTGGCGGCGCCGTCGGCGGCTACAATCGCTTCTGGCTCAACCAAGGTACGCAGTACACCGTGGTGGATGGCCAGATTCGGACTTCCATCGTGGTAGACCCGGAGAACGGCCATGTGCCGCCCTATAACGCCACGGCGCGCAAGCGCATGGCGGCGGCCCGCAACGCCACCCCGACCTCCGACCAGCGCGAGAACAACGATCCTACCGCCGAGCCCCCGGGCGCCTTCGATAACCCCGAGCAACGCCCGCTGGGCGAGCGCTGCCTGCTCGGCTTCGGATCCACCTCCGGCCCGCCGGCGCTGCCGGACTACTTCTATAACGACCTGCATCAGATCGTGCAAACGCCCAACTCGATCATGATCCTCACCGAGATGGTGCATGACGCGCGCATCGTCCGCATGAACGCCCAGCATCTACCGAAGAACATCCGCCGCTGGATGGGCGATTCGGTCGGCCATTGGGAAGGCGACACACTGGTGGTCGACACCACCAATTTCAACGACAAGACGCGCTTCCGTGGGGCGACCGACAACCTGCACGTCATCGAGCGCTTCACGCGCATGGACGACAAAACGCTGCTCTATCGTTTCACCGTCGAAGACCCTGACACCTGGGACAAGGCGTGGACCGGCGAATACACCTGGCCGGTGACCGACAAACCGATCTACGAATACGCCTGCCACGAAGGCAACTACGCGCTGGCCGACATCCTCCGCGGAGCTCGCGCCGAGGAAGGCAGCAAGTAG
>Ga0335077_10013837_pt1 | contig 10083 bp, 4 predicted proteins | sample Lox_Sample_31_FD_207151 | JGI IMG/M metagenome (GOLD analysis project Ga0335077, IMG submission 207151) | Soil microbial communities from Loxahatchee National Wildlife Refuge, Florida, United States - Lox_Sample_3.1 | ecosystem: Environmental > Terrestrial > Soil > Wetlands | place: USA: Florida...
AGACGCGGGTGATGGGGGAGATGACGCGCTGTTTTTCGGGATCGTAGATGGTGTCCCAGCCAATGGTGGTCTCGATCGCGCCGACGATGGGGGCGTTGGGGCCAGTGGCATTGATCGAATCTTCGTATGCGGTTTTCTGTTTGTCGATAGCGGCTTGGATCTCGTCGAGCGAACGACGCCTGCCGGTGCTGATGCCGACGGGCTCGGTAAGCTCAACAGCGAAGTAAGGACCTGCGATCGGAACGTCCACGAAGTAGGTCCCGTTATGATCGCAGGTACAGTAAATGGAGACCTGATGGGAGCCGATTTTGGCGGTGATGAAGTTAGGAACGGTGTTGTCCAAGGGATGTCGTGCTGCCCACTCTGTGTCGATGCCTGCCTCAACCAACCCAACGGAACTGAAAATAAGATTCGCTGAAAGCACCACGGTCGGCGGAAGCGCGGAAACCGACTTCGAGGGTAGCGGCTTCACCAGCAGCACAAGGTCACCACCGTCATGCGCGCTCTCCACGCGCCACTTGTGGCCTTTCCATTCGAAATTGGCCTGGGTATAGCTTCCATCCCAGGAGTGCGGTCCCGGGGTCACCTTTTCCGCATCCTTCTCGAGCCGCCCGATGAGCGCATCGCCCAGATAGGCATCCCCATTCAGCGTAGAGTTGTGCTTCAGCCCTACATGGATGGCCAGCCCCTGCGGCAACAGAACCTGGGTCGCCACGCTGTGCACGTCCCAGGTGTTCCATCCGCGGGCGAGCCGCTGTTGAACCTGTTCGTACTGCGCGGAGCGCGGGCCGGGCTGGGTGTGGTCGGGCGCAGTGTGCGAGTTGACCTGGGCTATGGCGATTGAACCCGCAGCGGAGAGCGTGAAAGCGACGACATAGATGGCGTTAGCGCGGGTCATGCCATTTCCCTTCTTCGGTTTCAGACTTAAAACCCTCCCGGGCTTGCGACTGTGAGACCGTGAAAGTCCGGCGGATCGCAAATTGCTGATTGTAGATTGCATAATGCTCGTTTCACAGTTTCACATCACAGCTTTCCGAAATGTTTTTTTGCGCTCGAACCTCCCGATTGAAGTCTGTCAACCCGATCCGCCGGTCGTTGATTCGTGTGTGCAGGAAAACTCATGGGAGATCTCCGAATCCATTGTGGCAAAACGAGGGGTAATTATCTGCAACGACTTCGAACAACGGACAGCACCAGGAGTATCAAAGCGCTTAGACCCAGCCGCCGTCGATCACGTAGCTCTGGTTGGTGATGGCGCTTGAATCGTCGCTGGCCAGGAACAGCACCAGCCTGGCAACGTCATCGGGCAGGATGTCGCGCTTGATCGCCTGGCGGGCCATGATCTCCGCCTTGTACTCCGGCGTGTAGACCAGGCGTTTCTGCTTCTCCGTAACGATTGCGCCGGGCGCCACGGCATTCACACGGATGCCTGCAGACCCCAGCTCCCGCGCCATGGTGCGCGTCAGGCCGACGACCGCAGCCTTCGCCGTTACGTAAAGCGGAAGCCCGGTCGATGGAATCATCCAGGAGATCGAGCTCATGTTGATGATGGAGCCGCGCCCGGCCGCCTTCATGGCCGGAATCACCCTCTGGATCATGAAGAACTGGTGCCGCAGGTTCACGGCCATCGAACGCTCCCAGTACTCCGGCGTGACCTCGTCAACTTTATGGCGCTCGTCGTTGGCGGCGTTATTCACCAGCACATCTACCTTGCCGCGCGCGGCGAGCACCTGGGCAACCACCGCCCGCAGAGCCGCCTCATCTGTCAGGTCGCACTGGAAGTACTCGGGCTTCGGGCAGCCCTGGCGGGCGAGATCCTCGGCCAACGCGCGAGCCGGGCCATCCTGGATATCGAAAAAGGCGACAAGCGCGCCCTGGAGCGCGAAGTGCCGCACAATCGACTCGCCGATTCCGGTGGCGCCTCCCGTGACCAGGACCACGCGGTCTTTCAAGCTCGGGTAGCGGGCGTAGTTTTGCTGTTCCATCAGTTCTTCCGGTCTCCCAACCAGCCCACGTCCCAGAAATGAGGCGCCTTGGGGCTGCAAACTCTTGCGATGGATCAATATAATCTGCCGCCCTGCCAATCGGTGGTCCGACGATGCACAGGCCGCCAGGTTGTGCCGATTGGCTGCCTTAGACCCTGAATTCCACGAGTAAATCGCGTTAAGCGCACTTATACCGCATTTCGGTATTTCGTCTCAACGCTCAGCGAGATACTTATAAATGGAGCGCAATGCGGGATAAACCGCTATCGGTGGAGTTCCCCGAAAAACGTCGCCGCTTCTAGACTGATTGCAAGAAATGCGGGGCCCCCGCGGACAGGGTTCAGTGTCCCCACGAACGGTCTTTCTTTGTGGGGTCAAGATGTTCGTCGGCGGGTGGTCCACCTGCCGGTCAAAACGCGTCCGGCGTACGTCCAAATCTTGGCCGCACTTTTCGAGCGGCTTCGAGCGGAAGCTTCCCCTTCCGCACCAATGGTGAAGTCGACCCGAACCGGTTTGTTTTCAGGGCCCTCAGGGACTCGCCGCAATATGGCCGACGGCTCTTGCCGCAGCCTATTGGCCGGAGTCCGGAGGTGAGCGAGTAAAATGGGGATTCCCACCCCGCAACGCAATCAAACGCAAGATCATACGAAAGGTCCAGGCACTGGAGGAGTTATGAAGAAGCCCGCTCGTTACCCCGGTATCCGCGTCACCGCAAACGGCAATCAATTGGTCTCATACCATACCGAGACTCGTATTGCGGACGCCGGCGTTTTCTATCCCATTACGCCCTCCACGGAGGGCGGCGAGCTCTTCCAGCAGGCCTATGCTGAGGGCCACCTTAACGTCTTTGGCGGCAACACGCTGGCCATCGAAACCGAAGGCGAGCACGCGGCGCAGGGCGGCGCCATCGCCCATTCGGTCTGCGGCAAGCGTGTGGTCAATTTCACCTCCGGCCAAGGGGTGGTCTACGGCGTGGAGCAGTACTACCACGCTCCCGGCAAGGGATCGACGATGGTACTGGAAGTGGGCGCGCGCGCGCTAACCAAGCACGCACTCAACGTCCATTGCGGACACGACGACATCTACGGGGCCCTCGACACCGGCTGGATCATGCTGTTCGGCAAGGACGCCCAGCAGGCCGCCGACCAGGCCCTGATCCTGCGGCGGGTGACGGAGCTTTCGCTCACTCCCGGCATGAACATCATGGACGGTTTCCTGACCTCCCACCTGGAGCGGACCTTCTACAAGCACGAGAGCGAACTGATCCGCGAATACCTCGGCGCACCGGACGACGTGATCGACTGCCCGACCGAGGCGCAGCGCGTGCTGTTCGGACCGACCCGCCGGCGCGTGCCGAAGATGATGGACCTGACCAACCCCGTCCTGCTGGGCCCGGTACAGAACCAGGAACATTACATGCAGGGCGTGGTGGCGCGGAGGAACAATTTCGCCGAGCCGATTCTTGAATTCCTCGAGGCCGCCTATAAGGACTTCGGCGAGCTGACTGGGCGCTACTACGGTCTCGTTACGCCGTACAAGTGTAAGGATGCCGAAACCGTGTTCGTCTCGCTCGGTTCGGCGGCCGAGAACATCGAAGCCGCAGTCGATTACCTGCGCGCGACGCGCAACGCCAGCGTAGGCTCCATCCATTTGAATGTGATTCGTCCCTTCCCCGAGGCGGCCGTGGTCGAAGCGCTGCGCGGCAAAAAGAACGTCATCATCCTCGAGCGCACCGATGAAGCCCTCTCCGGCGACAACCCGCTGGGCCGCGACATCCGCACCGCGCTCACAAAGGCCGTGCAGAAGACGGCCGGGGTCCCTGCGATGAGCCTGGACGAAGTGCCGCGCATTTTCAACGGCAGCTACGGCCTCGGCTCGCGTGACTTCCGCCCCGAGCACATCATGGGGGCGTTCGAATATGCGACTGCCGGCCGCGCCCGCAAGGACGGCAAAACCGCTGCGGACGGCGCGAACTTCATCGTCCTCGGCATCGACCACCCCTACTCTGTGATCGCCGACGAAACCCCGTCCCTGCTCCCCGAAGGCGCCGTGGCAGTCCGATTCCACTCCATCGGCGGATGGGGGGCCATTACCACCGGCAAGAACCTGGGAGCGATCCTCGGCGACCTGAACGACCTGCTTTACCAGCGCGACCACGAGGTGGACGAGTACGGCAATCCGAAGGAAATCATCCACGTCAGCGCCAACCCCAAGTACGGCTCGGAAAAGAAGGGCGCACCGACCAGCTACTTCATGGTGGCCGCCAAAGAGCGCATTCGTGTGAACTGCGACCTGCGGCATGTGACCACGGTGCTGTGCTGCGACCCCAAGGCCTTCACCCACACCAACCCGCTGGACGGTATCCAGGAAGGCGGCAGCCTGGTGTGGGAGTCCGACGCCGAAGGTGAGCGAGCATGGGAGAACCTGCCGATCTGGGCGCGCAAGCAGATCATCGATAAAAAGATTCGCGTGTTCACGCTGCCCGGCTTCGAAATCGCCCGCAAGGCAACGGATCGCGGCGACCTCCAGCTCCGCATGCAAGGCAACGCCTTCCTTGGCGCCTTTTTCGCCGTCTCCGGCCTGCTCGACGAATTCAACATAACTCAGGAGCAGTACCAGGAAGTCGTCCGCAAGCAGTACGTGAAGAAGTTCGGCAAGTTGGGTGAAGCCGTCGTGAACTCAAACATGGAGGTCATGCTCCAGGGCTTCTCGCGCGTCAAGGAGATCAACATCGGTGCGCTCGCTGCGGCCGACCACTCCAGCTTGCGCGGTCAGGCGCTGCTGCCGGTGCTCGAGCCGGCAACGGTGGGCGCCGAATCGTGCACTGTGGGTGGATGCCGTTCCACACCGCCGCCTCCGGGACAGTCCGCACGCGCGCCCATCGCTTCGATCGCGGCCTTCGATGCGGAGTTCCGCTCCGCATTCGGCTACAACCAGCCGTCCACGCCGCTCTCAGCCATGGGCGTCGTCGCCGCCGCCACGGGCGACACGGCGTCGAAGTATGTTGCGCGGCGCGAGACGCCGCTCTACATCGCCGAGAACTGCACGCAGTGCATGGAGTGCATCTCGGTCTGTCCGGACACTGCGCTGCCCAACACCTCGCAGGATCTGAGCACGCTTCTCTCCACTGCTGTGACCCGCTACGTCTCCGATCCCGCCGACCGCCGCAAGATGATCGACAAGCTTCCCGAGATCGAGAAGCAGACCCGTCAGCGCATGCTCGCCGAAATCAAGCAGGGCACGCCGCTGCCGAAGATCATTCGCGAAGTGACGGAGAGCGTGGACGGCTTCTCGGCTGAAGCCAAGACGCAGTTCTACTCCATCATCGACAAGGTGCCGATGGCGTACCAGAAGACCAACGCCATCTTCTCCTCGCCGGAGCGCAAGGCACCCGGGAGCGGCGGCATCTTCTCCATCTTCGTCAGTGACCTGTGCAAGGGCTGCGCGGCCTGCGTCACGGCCTGCGGCGACCACAACGCGCTGAAGATGGTGCAGGAGACCGAATACGTCAATGCCGAGCACGAGACCGGCACAGCCTTCCTGAACCTGCTGCCCGACACGTCGCAGAAGTACCTGGGCCTCTTCAATGCGGCCAACCCGGCCGACTCGAAGACCGCTACGCTGCGCAACATGCTGATGGTGCGGCGCAATTACGACGCGCTGGTGGCCGGCGACGGTGCCTGCGCAGGCTGCGGCGAAAAGAGCGTGCTGCGCTCCATCGCGGCGGTCACCGAGGCGTACATGCGGCCCGTCTTCCACGCCAAGGCGGATCGTTTCGTAGCCAAGGCCGGCGAACTGGAGAAGAACGGCGCCGCCAAGCTGGAAGCGCTCAAGGCCTCCGATCCCAAGGCTTACGAACTTCTTCGCCAGGGCGTCACGCACCTGATCCTCGGCCTGGGCGGCGAGGACGATGCCGACACCCGCGCCCGCATCAAGGCGCACGAAGAGAAGAACGGGCCGATCACGGATGCGCAAATGGTGGAGGCGCTGGCGGCGGTTCTGCTCACCGAGGCGTTCAACCACAAGAGCTTGCAGCCGATCGACGGCCGCCTGGCGAACGGCATGTCCGTGATGGCCATGGCGGCGCACACCGGTTGCAACACGGTGTACGGATCGACCTCGCCCAACAATCCACACCCCTATCCGTGGATGAACTCGCTGTTCCAGGACGGCATCACCGTGGGCTGGCTGATGGGAGAGAGCTTCATCGTCGATCACGCACGGCGTTCAGTCATCCCCGAGCGGCTTGCCGACATCATCCTCGGCGACAAGGGACTGAGCGATCGCCAGTACTACGAGTTGACGCACTTCACCGATGCGCTGATGACCGACCAGGAGATCATCGAACTGCCCAAGGTGTGGGTGGTCGGCGGCGACGGCGGCATGGGCGACATCGGCTACCAGAATATGTCGAAGGTGATCCTGCAGAACCGGCCCAACGTGAAAGCGCTGATGCTGGATACGCAGGTCTACTCGAACACCGGAGGGCAGAACTCCGACTCGACCCCGATGCTGGGCGGCAACGACATGAACGTGTTCGGCGCGGCCACGCAGGGCAAGAACACGGAGAAGAAGACGGTTGCGGAGACCTTCCTCGCCGGCCACGGCTCGCCGTTCGTCGCGCAGGTTTCAATGGCCAACGCGCCCAAGCTCTACCGGGCAATTCTCGATGGCCTCGAATATCGCGGCACCATGTTCCTGCAGGCCTTCACCACCTGCCAGCCGGAACACGGCGTGCCCGACGACATGGCGCTCCACCAGGCGCAGCGCGTGCGCGACTCGCGCGGCGTGCCGGAGTTCGTGTTCGATCCGCGCAAGGGCGAGACCTACCAGGAAGCTCTGGACATCACCGGCAACCCCAGCAAGGACCTCGACTGGTACGAGACCAAGGACAAGGCGACCGGCGAGACCCGCCGCTACACCGTGGCCCACTGGTGCACCACGGAAGCCCGCTTCCGCAACCACCTGCGCAAGATCAAGGCCGAGCATGCCGAAAAGCTCATCCCGCTCGACAACATGCTGGTCCGCATCACGCAGCAGGACGTGGTCTACCGCCGCTATCTTGACGGCAAGCACCGCAGCTACATCCCGGACTTCGGCGTCTACATCCAGTTCGAAGACAACGGCAAGACCGAGTACCGCGCTCTCTCGCGGCAACTCGTCATGTTCTGCGTGGAGCGCCGCAAGGCATGGCGCATGCTGCAGTCCAAGGCCGGCATCAAGAACCGCGACTACGAGGCGCAGAAGGCGATCCTGGCAGACGTGGACGCAGGCAAGATTTCGAAGGAAGAATTCTTCGCCCACGCGCACGAGATGCTGCAGGAGAAGCTAGGCAACCTGGTACCCGCGAAGGCGTAACGATCAAGCCCTGTAACTGAGCACGGCTTTAGTGAAGGGTACGGGCTTCAGTCCGTACATTAACCGCCCCAATCAATACGAATGCCGAACGCGGACCGCAAGGTCCGTGTTCGTGTGTCCACCTGAAACGGGTGATTCCACTCGTCTCAATCAGCGAGCCACTCTCAATAATTCCTGAGATTTGTTCCGTAACCTACTCCGGAAGCTGTCCTGCCCGAATGAAAAATCGTAAACGTTTTGTTTCTGAAGCTGTAGGACCCGGCCACCGTCCAGCCGTTGCCCAGGCGAAAGGTGATTACGATTTCTTCTCCGTTCTTATCCTCGATCTCAACCGATGAGAAGTCGCCCCGACCTGCGACGTTATAGTACGCGTCAAAGAACGTCTTCGCAGGATCTCTGTCTCCGTGTTTTAAGGCATCGTTCTTGACCTCTGTATAGGTCCGAATATCGATTTTTTCGTGAAGCGCCGCCAGGAACAACTGCGTCAAACGTCTGTTTTCGGTATTTCTATGTTGTTGCTCTACCTGTTGTTTCTGTGCTTGGTCAGGGGTGAGGGGAAATCTCTCTCCGCGTCTCCTGCGCCTTTCGTCGTCGTCCATGTCCATACACTGGATGAGTTGCCCACATAGAGGCGGCGCGGTGAAGAGGGCAATGCCCGACAAGGCGCGCGAGATCTTAGCCGCATATTCCGTGTACCCGCGCTGGAAGCCGGATTTCGAAAAACCCAGGCGCTCGTACCACCGCGAGAGGCGTCCAGTCCCTGAATCGCCGCTCGCCAGAACCGCGTAGGTCCTAGCAAGGTGCAGGCCAGTCTGCAACGCCGACTGTATCAGAATGCGGCCGATCCCCCTGCGCCGGAACTCGGGACGCACTTTGAGATCCGTAACTTCGATCGCCGCCGCGCCGCACTCATGAACGTGGACCGATCCTGCCAACCGACTTCCTATGCAGGCGGCGATCTGGTAACTTCCCTCCCAAATCTCAAACGGCTGCCCTAGGTCCAGCATGCCGTGTCGTACCGCCGCCGGGCCACTGGCTCGACCCTTCAAGCACAGTGTTGCTTCTTCAGCCATCCCATCGGCTTCCGCTTCCAGCGCGTCATCATAGACCACGCCAGCACGTGCGCCAAAGCGGCTCATCAGCCGTCTTGAACGTTGTTGAACGACGTGACTGAGCTCATGGGCTATCAAGGCGCGCGTTTCGCGTGAATGTGGGTCCCAGGCACCGGGCGCAAAGAACAGCCTCGTTCCGCTTGCGAACGCTCGCGCGCCAATTGAGAGCGGTTCCGGCCCGACTTTGCAAGTCACGTCGGAGAAGCTTGTTCGGAAAAGCATCTCCATTTGAAGTTGGATTGCGGGAGGCAATGGACGAGCCGTCGCGTTGACAGATCGGGAACCAAGGAGCATCTCCAGCCTCCTCTTCACTGCGCAGAAGAGGACCATAACAGTCCAAATTTCGGTCTGTCAATTGCTGCCCCCCGGTGCCCCGCGTCTCGCTTCTAACATTCGGAAACGCTTACACGGATTCTTTCTGCTCTACTTCGCCCACCGGTTCAAACTCCACCCGATCGGCAGCCCGATCAGCAGCATGTGCACCACGATTCCCTGGAACAGGGCGCGCCACGTGTACGGGCCCGCATAGTGGAACGCGCACAGCGGCATCACCACCAGGTACATCACCAGGAACACCGCGATGCCGTAGAACATCCCACACACCACGAAATGCTCCTTCAGGAACGCGAGCCTCCGGCTCGCCAGGCAATAGACCGTCGTCGCTGAAAGCGCTACGAAGAAATGAATCGCAAAACCCAGGATCCACACTCCGACACCAGTGCTCTGTCGTGCCGCGGGTCCAAGCAGGCCTGCGGCAACCAGGCGCGGAACATTCCATCCGATGGTGACGAACGCGCAGATCTCGTCCAGTGTTCCAGCGATGGCCCCGCCGATGAGAATCGGTTTCAGCAGACTGGATTTTGCGCGCACATTTGAGATCGACGTGGTGGCGCTCATCGCATCCTCTTTTCCACGTTCTCAGGATTGATTCAGCGGGCGGAGCCTCGCGGCCTGAATGACAGCGTTCGGGGAAGCCCGCCTCCTGCGCACTGATTCTAGCGGGGGATGCCGTGGTGACTGAGCCGGACTGACGCAATACGGACGGCGCTCTTCCAGACCGGCTCAGTCTCACTACGAACCGGCGCGACAACGCCGACTGTCTTGAATTTCGTCTGCCTCAGATGCAATCGAGGAGGTTCTGCACGAAGGTTCGACCTACGAACATCCCGCTCCCATTACAACGCAGGTGAAGCGCCCGGCCGAAGAGAATCGACGAACTGTCGAAGTGAGACAAGGCGACGGTTTGAAGTCGCTCCCGGACGTCGGCAGCCCGGGGGCAGAACGGTTCTCTATTTTGTAAGCGTCACATAACGGCGTCCAGCATACAGCCTGAAACCGCCGCCCGGATCGGTGGTCACCTGCAGGGGCATGGGCCTCTTCATCTCTTCATCGGTCGAAGAACTCACCGTGAACACATCGTGTGCGCCAATATCGGTCACCGCGAACTTGTTATCGGCGACGAAGCCGACACCGTAGACGCCCGCGGGCAGGCTCTGGCCGCCGATCTTGATAGGAACCTCGGCAACGAAGTAGGCCTGGTACTTGGCCGCCACGTCGCTCGCGTAGCCGCTGTTGTCGACGAGGGTCGCCAGCACGTATGAACCATCGGCGAACTTGACGCCGCCGGA
>Ga0335077_10013838_pt1 | contig 10083 bp, 11 predicted proteins | sample Lox_Sample_31_FD_207151 | JGI IMG/M metagenome (GOLD analysis project Ga0335077, IMG submission 207151) | Soil microbial communities from Loxahatchee National Wildlife Refuge, Florida, United States - Lox_Sample_3.1 | ecosystem: Environmental > Terrestrial > Soil > Wetlands | place: USA...
CACGGTCAGTTTCCGCGAAGGCAGTGATCGCAACACGGCGCTCGGTGTCTGGGGAGCCGTCAGCGGGATGGCCGCCGCGGCCGGTGTCTTCCTCGGCGGAGTCCTGTCGCAGGGACCAGGATGGCGATGGGTCTTCTTCGTGAACCCGCCGATCTGCGTCGTGGTGGCGGCCGGGGCGCTGGTCCTGCGCGCCGACGACCGCGGCGCGCGGGCCAGGGGAACGGCCTTCGACTCGCAGGGGGCGGTGCTCGTGACCGGGGGCATGCTGCTGCTCGTGTACAGCCTCATCCGGGCTCCGGTGGCCGGCTGGGCATCGGTCCAGACCATCATCACGCTGGCCGGAGCCGCCGCCTTGATCGTGGCGTTCGCGCTCAACGAGCTCCGGAGCCGTAACCCGCTGGTTCCCTTCGCCATCCTGCGCGTGAAGGGACTGGTCGCGGGCCGACCTGACCCAGCTCATCGCGTTCACCGGGTTCTTCTCCATGTTCTTCTACGCGACGCTGTACATGCAGGAGATCCTCCGCTACTCGCCGCTCGAGGCGGGAGCCGCCTATCTTCCGATCACCGCGGGGTTCGCCGTGGCCGGAGGCATGGCCTCGCAACTGGTCACCCGCATCGGCACCCGCCCGGTGGTGGTCGCCGGCTGCCTGATCGCCGCGGCCGGGATCTACTACGTGTCCCGGGTCCCCCTGCACGGTTCGTACCCGGGCGACCTGCCGCCCGGGTTCCTGGTGATGTCCCTTGGGGGCGGTGACGGATACCACCAGGCCCTGCTGGCCGGCGCCATCATGATGGCAGCAGCGGCCCTGGTCGCCCTGCGCATCGGCAACACCAGGAAGGCGGCCCCGCTGGTCATGGTCAGCACGGAGGCGGCACCCGAGCCGTACCATAGCAAGTGAGATGACTGACTCAATACCGGGACAAGCGACCGCCCCCGGGCGGCGCCCGGGAAAACGAGAGCGGCTGATCGCCGCGGCGCAGCAGCTCCTGCACCAGCAGGGCGTCGAACGGACGACCCTCGCGGACATCGCCCAGGCCGCCGACGTGCCCGTCGGCAACGTCTATTACTACTTCAAGACCAAAGATGACGTCATAGGGGCGGTCATCGAGGCCCACGTGCAGCAGATCAAGACGACCCTCGCGTCCATCGACGCTCGTCACCGGTCCCCGAAGGCCCGGCTGAAGGCCTTCGTGCGGGAGTTCACCGCCCAGAGCGAGCTGGTAGCCCAGTTCGGCTGCCCCCTCGGCAGTCTCTGCTCGGAGCTCGACAAGCGCGTCAAGGAGCCGGGCCTGCCGGCCGCCGAGCTGATGCGCCTCCCGATCGAGTGGGCCGAAGGTCAGTTCCGGTCCCTGGGCCGGCCCGACGCTCGCGACCTTGCCTTCGACCTGCTCGCCGCCTACGAAGGCAGCGCGCTGCTCGCGAACACCATGCGCGACCCCGCGGTCCTGTCCGGGGCGGCACGCCGCATCGACCGCTGGATCGACACGCTGTGACGGGGATGAGCGGGGCGAGGATCGCTAGACGGCAGGCGCCCGGCCGCTTAATCTCAGGCTCGTGATGGCGACGATGCCCGCCACCTCGTCCAGCCAGGACGTGGCCCGGCGGCTGATGGACGACGGCTACGTGGTCGTAACCGGCATGATGACCCCGGACCGCGTGCAGAACGCCCGCGCTGACCTGGACCGGGTACTGCGGACCACCCGCACCGGGCGGAACTCCTTCGAGGGGTTCGACACCCAGCGGATCTACGCGCTGTTCGCCAAGACCCGCGTGTTCGACGCGCTTGCCACCGACCCGCTGCTGCTCGGCGTCCTGGACCAGGTTCTGGGCCATTACCAGCTCAGTGCCCCGGTCGGCATCTGCATCGGGCCCGGCGAGAAGGCACAGGTCCTGCACCGGGACGACGCCGTCTACCCGGTGCCCGAGCCGCATCCGCCGCTGGTGGTCAACACCATGTGGCCGCTCGATGAGTTCACCGGCCAGAACGGGGCGACCAGGTTCATCCCCGGCAGCCACCGGTGGGAACCGGGCCGGACGCCAGGGCCGGACGATCCGGTGCAGACCGCCGTGATGTCACCAGGATCGGCCCTGTTCTACCTGGGCAGCCTCTGGCACGGGGGCGGCGCGAACCAGACCTCCCGGCCACGGCTCGGCGTGATCCTGGAGTACGCGGCCGGCTGGCTGCGCCCGCAGGAGAATCACTGCCTGGCCGTGCCCCGTGATATCGCCCGCGGGTTGCCGGAACGGCTGCAGGAGCTGCTCGGTTACAACATCTACCCGCCGTTCGTGGGGTACGTCGACGGCAGGCACCCGCGCCGGGTCCTCTCCGAAGGCTCGTAGCAACGGCTCGCCTCCGGCCGCCCGGCCGGGAGTACGTCATCCAATATATGTGATAACAGCAGTCGCCGGTATGATGAGCCTGGTCAGCATCAGCGGCGGCGTCAGTGTCAGCGGCGGAAAGCGAGGCAGCGGGTGGACTCGTCTGTGACGGCGGTTCGGCCGATCGAGTCGCGCTCCGTCGTCGAGCAGGTCATGACCGAGCTGCGCCGGTCGATCCTGTCCGGCGCCCTGGCGCCCGGCCGGGACCTGTCGCTGCGCGAACTGGCCGAGATGCTGCAAGTCAGCATCATCCCGGTGCGCGAGGCGCTGCGCAGCCTGGAGAGCGAGGGCCTGGTGGTGACCCGGCCGGGGCGCAGTGCCCGGGTGGCGCCGCTGGACCTCGACGAGCTGCAGGGCCTCTACCGGCTGCGCCGCCGGCTCGAGCCGGAGATCGCCCAGCGGTCCTGCCGGCTGCTGCCCGAGGCCGAGCTGGACCGCCTGGAGCAGCAGGCGGTGGGGTTCGGGGCCGAGGACCGGACCATGAACGACATCTACGACGCGCATCACGAGTTCCACCTTGCGCTGCTCGCGCCGGCCGCCACCAGCTGGGACATCCGCATCCTGAGCACGCTGTGGCGGGCCTCGGAGCGCTATATCCGGATCGGCTGGGGCAGCCTGGATCCGGATCCGCGGGAGCACGCCCGGCGCGAGCAGTATCACGTCGAGCTGGTCGCGGCGTTCCGGCAGCGCGACCCGGAGGTGGCCGCGGCCGCGGTGCTGCAGCACCTGTTTCGCAACGAGCAGACCGCCCTGCTGGCCCTAGACCCCGGCCAGAGGCGGGTCGCGCCGGTCAGCTAGCCCGTGCGCCGCGGACCCGGTCGATCAGGGCCAGGCCATCGCCGGGCTCGCGGTCGCCGGCCCACGCCAGGTACTGGTCGGGGCGGACCAGCGCGAGCGCGGGCTCGCGGCGATCAGGGCCCTGATCAGGCAGGTCGAGCACGCGCAGCGGCACGCCCCGGGCGCGGGCGGCCCCGGCGATCGTGCCGCGCCCGGCGCCCGGACGGCACGCCAGCAGCGTGAACCCCGCGCCGAGCTCGTCATACAGCGACCGGCCCGGGCCGAGCCAGGCGTGCGGCAGCAGCGCCCCCGGCCGGGCCCCCCGCTGAGCCTCCAGCCGAGCCTCCGCTTCCGGCTCACGGGCGATGACCGGTGAGTCCTCGATCCTGATGCCCAGCACGAGTTCCAGGGAGTGGAACTCGGGTCGCTTGGCCTGCTGGATGCGTTCCCCGGCGGCGCGGCGCGCGCGCTCTCCGTCCGCGCCGTCCGCGTCGAGGTTGTTCGCCAGCAGCTCGGGCGAGGTCACCGCCATGTTCGCGGTCGCCTCGCGGATCACCCGCTCCTGGATGGGACGCCGCTCGAGCTGGTAGCTGTCCAGCAGCGCCGGACCGCCCCAGCCGTCCAGCGTGGCGGCCAGCTTCCAGCCCAGGTCGACGGCGTCGCCGAGCCCGGTGTTGAGCCCGTGCCCGCCGAACGGCGGGTTCAGGTGGGCCGCGTCCCCGGCCAGGAAGACGCGGCCGCGGCGCAGCCGGTCGGCAATCTGCATCCGCGCCGTCCACGGGTCGGTGGATCGCACCACCGCGCCCGAGGGCACTCCCGCGGCGGCGTCGATCAGGCGCACCGCCTCCCGCCCACCGGTTTCCGCATCCACGCCGAACGCGATGAGCCACCAGGTTCCGTCCAGGTCGATCGGGCCCATGAGGGCCGGCGCGGCCGGGTTGATGATCCAGTAATGCACGGCCGGCCCGTGCCTGACGTGCCGCCACAGCTCCGGGGCGGTGAAGACCATGCCGAAGTTGGGGCGCAGGGCCGCCTCGCCGGTGTAGGCGGCGCCGATCAGGTCCCGCACGACGCTCCGCGGGCCGTCGCAGCCGACCAGGTAGTCCGCTGCGACCACGGCGGTCCGCCCGTCCCGGCCGGCTACCGTCACCCGCACCCCGCCCTCGTCCTGCCCGGCGCCGGTCACCGTGAACCCGGTCGCCAGCTGGCACGCGGGCAGCTCCCGGACCACGTCGCGCAGGAGCTCTTCCAGCACGTACCGCGGCGCCTGCTGGCCGAGCTCGGGGAAGCGGTCGCCGTCGGGTGCCAGGCCGAGCACGCCGGTGAACCGGGACAGCTCGCGCCCGGCCAGCGAGGTACAGAACACGGCGTCCTGGGACCAGGCCGGCGACAGCGGGGCGCGGTCGCGCAGCCGCCCGGCGATGCCCCAGCGCCGCAGGTGCTGCATCGATCGCACGTTGACCGTCTTGCACCGCGGCCGCGCCCGGGAGACCGCGGTACGCGGCTCGACGACCGTGCCGCGCGATCAGCGCGAGCGCGCGGTCCTGGTCGCAGCGGGCCCGCAGTTCCTCCTTCGAGCCCGGCCGGTCGCCGGGCGCGGCCTTCCCGGCGATGGCAACGAGCTGGGCGGCCGCGGATTCCTTGTCCAGGTTCGCTGACGGACGATCGGCATAATCATCGTATGAAATAGGGAGTCAGGATGATCGAGCCGCTGAGCGCACCCTGCCATCGTCAAGCGCTGCCGTCCCGAAGGAGATCCCACATGACTGCTGTCACCGATCACCGTCCCGCCGCGCTGGTCTGAGCCCGCCATGCGCATCGCCAACCACGAGGGCCGCCTCGTCGTCGTCACCGGCCCGGCCGGCCGCGAGCTCGCCCGTGACGTCGAGAAGCACAGCAACGGCCGGTTCGGCCCCGGCCCGCAGGCCGTCTACGAGGACTGGGACGCCTTCACCAGCTGGGCGGCCGGCGCCCGCTGGGAGGGCGGGGTGCCGGTCCGGCCGGCCGCGCTCGGCTCGCCGGCCCCGGCGCCGCGCCAGGTGTTCGGCATCGGGCTGAACTACCGCGACCACGCGGCCGAATCCGGCCTGCCGGTGCCGGAGGGCGATCCACCGGTCTTCACCAAGTTCCCCAGCTGCATCACCGGGCCGTACGGCGACATCGAGCTGCCGCCGGCCGGACACGTCGACTGGGAGGTGGAGCTGGTGGCCGTCATCGGCCGCCGCGCCCACCGGGTCCCGGTCGCACGGGCCCTGGATCACGTCGCTGGCTACGCGGTCGGCCAGGATATTTCCGAACGGGTCTTGCAGCTCGCCGCCCAGCCGCCGCAGTTCAGCCTGGGCAAGTCGCTGCCCGGGTTCGGGCCGGTCGGGCCCTGGCTCGTCACCCTGGATGAGTTCGCCGATCCCGGCGACCTGGCCCTCGGCTGCGAGATCAACGGCGAGCCGGTGCAGTCCAGCCGGACCAGCCAGCTGATCTTCGGCGTCCCGGCGCTGGTGGCGAACCTGTCAGCCAGCCTCCCGCTGCTGCCCGGCGACATTGTTTTCACCGGTACCCCGTCCGGCGTCGGGTTGGGCCGGGACCCGCAGCGCTGGCTCGCCGACGGGGACGTCCTGACCAGTCATATCGAGGGCATCGGCGACATGCGGCACCGGTTCGCCGCCACCCCGTCCGTTCGGAAAGGAACCTGACGATGGCCCTGCACCGGCTCACGTCCATCACGATGGGTGTCCCTAACGTCGACGAGACCGCCGCGTACTACGCGGACTTCGGCCTCCAGCCGGACGACGCCTCCGGCGGCGAGGCCTGGTTCAGCACCGGCGATGGCGGCCGCCAGCTGCGCATCGTGCCCGCCCCGACCCGGCGGCTGGTCGACCTGCACGTGGGCGTGGACGACGCCGACGACCTGGCCCGGGCCGCGGACAACTTGCACCGGCTCGGCATCGACACCCAACGCGGCCCGGGCTGGATCAGCGCGGTAGAGAAGGCCACCGGCACCCGCGCCTACCTCGAGATCGCCGGCCGCCTGCACCAGGACACCGTCGCCCCCACCCCGTACAACGGCCCGGGCCGGACCGAGCGGCCAGGCACCCGGGCGCCCGGGATCCTGCGCACCGAACGCGTCGCGCCCCGCAAGCTCGGGCACGCGGTGCTCGGCTCCCCCGAGCCCGAGACCACCGAAGCCTTCTTCGTGACCGGCCTCGGCTTCAAGATCAGCGACCGGATCAAGGGCGCCGGCGCGTTCATGCGCTGCTCCACCGACCACCATAACGTGCTGGTCCTCGGCGCGCCGGTCTCGTTCCTGCACCATACGTCGTGGCAGGTCGACGACGTGGACGACGTCGGCCGCGGCGCGCACGCCATGCTCGAGGACCACCCCGAGCGGCACGTCTGGGGCCTCGGCCGGCACTACGGCGGGTCCAACTTCTTCTGGTATCTCAAGGACCCGGCCGGGAACTTCAGCGAGTACTACAGCGACATGGACTGCATCGTCGACGACCAGCTCTGGACGCCCCAGGACCTCGAGGGCGCCTGGGGCCTGTTCTCCTGGGGCCCGCCCCCGCCGCCGTCGTTCCTGCACCCCGACGATCTCGCCGCCATGATGACCGGCGCCCACGCCGCCCGCTGAGCCCCGTCATTGCCGTTATCACATATATTTGTTAACGTGCGGGAAAGCCAGCCAGGAGGCTGCCCATGACCGCTCAGACCGACACCAGCCGCCGCGACGACCTCATCGCCCGCAACCTGGCCGCGGTTGAGACGCACTTCCACAACGCGAGACGCCCGAGACCATCGATGCGGCCATCGCCGTCTACACCGACGACATCGTCTGGGAGGTCCCGGCGCGCGGCCTGGTGCTGCGCAGCATCGAGGACGTCAGGCAGGAGTACCTGAAGATCTTCGGCTCGATCTCGTTCCACATCCACCGCAGCGATTGCCGCTCAGCCAGGTCGGCGGACTCGGCCTCGATGACCCCGTACAGCATCTGGCGCGCCCGCCTGGCCGGGCCCGGTGCCAGGTCAGCCGCGGCCACGAACGCCTCGATCCCGTCCGCCGCGGACGCATCCGGCCCGAGCCCGGCGGCCAAGTGGCCAGCTGCCTCCGGGAAGACCTCATCATAGAGGGCGAGAACCGCCTCGGCCTCGGCCGCCGACAGGCGGCGGCTCTCAGCGCAGTCGAAGCCGGCCATCTCGGGCACGGGGTTCGCGCTGTGACAGGGAACGCCGGCCTGTCGCGCGAAGGCGCTCATCGGATTCCCGGCCGGCATGTGTATCCACGACCCGCCGAGATCGACTGGCGAGCCGGCCAGGTCTGCCGTGTGCAGGCGGCCGCCGGCCCGGCCCCTGGCCTCCAGCACGACGCATTCGGTCCCGGCCCGCGCCAGGGCGTTCGCGACTGTCAGGCCCGCGATCCCCGCGCCGACCACCAGCACGCGCTCGACCGGCCTCGTCAGGCCGCCGGGAACATCCGTCCGCCCGTCATCGGAGCCCTCAGCCGTCAATGCCACCACCCCGCCCAGCCGAACCGTCCACGCTTACCGGGCACGCTACCGCGAGGTCCTGGCGGGGATGAGAGCATTACTCGGGCGGCAGCTCCTTGGACACGAAGCTGACGTTGATGCCGCGACGGGCCCGGATGAAGCGCGGGATGTAGTACAGCAGCGCGCCGGCCACGATCAGGCCCGCGAACCAGGCCGGGATCCACCAGAAGTTGGCGCTGTTCCCGTTCATGGCCAGCGCCGGGTACCGGGTTGAGATCACCGCAGGCGGCGCCGGGCGATTGCCGGTCATGCTCGGCCAGGGCACACAATTCCCTCGAAACCCGGCTGCCCGGCACGAAGGCGGCGCTGCTGGACGGGACGATTTCCCGGTACAAGGCCGAGACCATCGCGGGTGCCACTGCGCTACTGGATGCGGACGAGGCGGCCGCCGCCGAGGCCAAGGTGCTGGACCGCGCAAGTCGGCTGACCCCGGGCGGACTGCGCGCCGCGATCGCCCGCGCCGTGATGGAGGTCGCTCCGGAGAAGGCGAGGCAGCGGCGGGAGCAGGCCGCGAAGGACGCGCGGGTGGGGCGGTGGCTCGAGGATTCCGGCAACGCCGCCCTGATGGGCTGCGAGCTCCCCCCGGACGAGGTCCTAGCTGCGGACCAGCGGATCACCTGGTGGGCCGGTGAGCTGAAGAAGGTGGGGATGGACGGCGGCATGGACCAGCTGCGCGCCCGCGCCTACCTCGACCTGCTCCTGGGCAAAGACTCCCGCCCCTGCCCCCGCCCCGTTGGCCCGCAGGCCGCCAACCCCAGTCCGGCAAATCCGGACAGGACGGCCCTGGCGGGCTGGTCGGCGGCGTGGTTCCCGCCGGGTTCGTCGGCCGGGTCAACCTGACCGCCCCGCTGGTCACCCTGACCGATCTGGCAGGCCGGCCCGGCGAACTCGCCGGATTCGGCCCGGTCGACCCCTGGCTGGCTCGCGACCTGGCCGCCGCCGCCGCTCGGAACCCGAAGACGACGTGGTGCGTGACCGTGACCGACGAGCACGGGCACGCCCATCGGGCACGGCTGCGCCCGCCCTGAACCCAATAGCCACAGGAAACACGCCGGGCCAGGCCCGCCGGGCCGGGCCGGGTTCTCCTTCACTCGGGTCAGCCGGGGCGGGCCGCCCAGCGGCTACGGCACCTGGCGGCTGCGCACCCCCGGATCCGGGCCCGACCTGATCGTCACCCTGGACCCCCTCACCACCGATCCCTGCGACCACCGCCACCAGGCCCGCGGCCACGACCCCGGGGTCAGACTCCGGCACCTGTCCCAGGTTCGGCATGCCACCTGCACCAGCCCGGTCTGCCGACGGCCCGCCGCCCAGGCTGACTTCGAGCACAACACCCCGTACGAGACGGGCGGGCGGACCTGCCTGTGCAACGGCGGTCCGAAGTGCCGCCACGACCATCGGCTCAAGCAGCACCCCAAGTGGACGGTCGACCAGCTCCCCGACGGAACCTTCCAATGGACCACCCCGTCGGGGCGGCAGTACCAGACCGAGCCCACCTGGTACCCGATATAGTGCCGTGACCGGCAACGTTTGCCCGTTCTCCGGAGGCCGGTGCGGTTGTGGACGGTCGCGGGGTTTGCCTGTTGCTAGTGCGAGATGAATAGCCCGGCGGACCAGGAACGGGGTGGTCGTGACCGGTGCGGGTGGTCAGCCGTGACGGCGCTGCCGAGCGCGCCGCCTGCCGCGCCGAGCAGCGGGCCGAGGATCAGCATGAACGCGGCCACCACGAAGAGGTACGTGAGCAGCATGCCGCAGGCGGCGCCGGCCACCAGGCCCGCGAGCAGTCCCTGACGGATTCGTGCCTCTCGCAGTTCCTGCGGGTCCCCGGTACCAGACAGCAGCCAGGCCGTCGCGCCGCCCGCGAGGGCGGCGAGCCCGAACGTCAGGACGATCGTGCTCAGGAGCATCCAGTCGACATAGCGATCGTCCGGCCTGTTCAGCTCCCAAACGGCCAGGGCCGCGGCCAGGCCCGCGGCCAGGCCGGCGATCGCGCCCGCGCCGAGGGATACGTTCGCCGCCGGCGACCGCCACGATGTCACGGCCAGGATCCCGGCCACGTACACGATCGCGAGCACCTGGAGCGGCACGGCAGCGAACATGAGCACACCCGCAACCGCGGGACCGGTCCACAGGGCCACGGGGTCGGCATCGGGCCATCTGGCCTTGCCCACGGCGCGCGAGGCCAGCGCGACGCCGGCCAGCGCCAGCGCGGCGATCTCACGCGGCAGGCTGAACGGACCCGGGCCATGGGGGCCCAGGCCCAGGTGAGCATCCATCCGGACGACGGCCATGCCCAGGGCGCAGACCGCGGCACAGCCCGCCAGGCGCACCAGCCGCGCCGTGATGCTGGCGCGGACCGGGCCGAACCAGCCGCGCCGCCGGCCCA
>Ga0335077_10013839_pt1 | contig 10082 bp, 7 predicted proteins | sample Lox_Sample_31_FD_207151 | JGI IMG/M metagenome (GOLD analysis project Ga0335077, IMG submission 207151) | Soil microbial communities from Loxahatchee National Wildlife Refuge, Florida, United States - Lox_Sample_3.1 | ecosystem: Environmental > Terrestrial > Soil > Wetlands | place: USA: Florida...
GGGCCGACGACGCTGATTGCAACGCTGGATGCGACGGTAACAGGGATGGGAGCGCGGCTGCTCCGTGCGTGGATCCTGCGGCCGCTGATCGACGAGGAAGCGATTGGGGCGCGGCTGGATGCGGTGACGCATTTGTTGCAGCAGACCGTGGTGCGGGGGGAGATTCGGAAGGAGTTGCGCGAGATTCAGGACCTGGAGCGGCTAACGAGCCGGATTACGCTGGGGTTGGCGATGCCGCGGGAGTTGGTGGCGCTAAGGAAATCGTTGGCGCAGTTGCCGGTGCTGAGGGAGTTTACCGTTGACACTTCCGGGGGCAGAAGCGATCAGCCAGTGGCGAGCGGCGACCGCGAAACAAGCCGGTTGTTGGGCCAGTTGCATGAGGAGATCGATGAGCTGGGGGACGTGCGCGATTTAGTGGAGCGGGCGATTGCGGAGGAGCCCCCGGCAGTGGCAAGCGAGCCTGGGATTATTCGCGCGGGGTATTCGGCGGAATTGGATGAGTTGCGCGATCTAAGCAAGCACAGCAAGGAAATCATTGCGTCGATGGAGGAGCGGGAGAGGAAACGGACAGGCATTGGATCGCTGAAGATCCGGTTCAACCAGGTGTTCGGATACTACATCGAGATTTCAAAGCCGAATCTGCACCTGGCGCCGGCGGACTACGAGCGGAAGCAGACCTTGGTGAATGCGGAGCGGTTTACTTCACCGGAGCTAAAGGAGTACGAACGAAAGATTCTGGCAGCGGATGAAAGGATCGGGGAGATCGAGCGGCGGTTGTATGTGGACGTGCGGGCGAGCATCGCGGCGAAGGCGGGGCGGCTGCGGCGGACGGCGGCGGCCATAGCGAAGCTGGATGTGCTGGCGGCGTTTGCGAAATTGGCGGCGGACCGGGGATATGCGCGGCCGGAGTTTACTCCCACGGGCGAGCTGCTGATCATTGGCGGACGGCATCCGGTGATCGAGGAGTTGTTGAAACAGAGGGGCGAGCGGTTTGTGCCGAACGATTTGTGCTTCGAGCCCGGGCGGCAACAACTGCTTCTAATCACGGGGCCGAACATGGGTGGGAAGTCGACGTATTTACGGCAGGCGGCGCTGATTGTACTGATGGCGCAGATGGGGTCATACGTGCCAGCGCGGCAGGCGAAATTGCCGATCACGGACCGGATTTTTACGCGGATTGGGGCCAGTGACAATCTGGCGCGTGGGCGGTCGACATTTTTGGTGGAAATGAGCGAAGTATCGGGAATTTTGAATCACGCGACCCCGGCGAGTCTGGTGTTACTGGACGAGGTGGGGCGCGGGACGGCGACCTTTGACGGGTTGTCGATTGCATGGGCGGTGGTCGAACATTTGCAGAAGAACACACGGGCGCGAACGCTGTTTGCCACGCATTATCACGAGTTGACGGAATTGGGGGATTTGCTGCCGACGGTGAAGAACGTGCACGTGTCGGTGAAGGAGACGCCGAACGAGATTATTTTCCTGCGCCGCGTGGTGCCGGGAAGCGCGGACAAGAGTTATGGAATTGAAGTGGCGCGACTGGCGGGCTTGCCGCGAAGCGTGATTGAGCGGGCACGGGAAGTGTTGAAACGCCACGAGCAGAGTGAGCACGAGTTGAGCGAAACGCTGACGCCGGGGGCAGCGAATGGAGCGGGACACGCGAATGGGGATCAGAGCGTGACGTTCACGGCGCTGGACCGGGCGGTGATTGAGAGGTTGAAGGCGGCAAATCTTGATGAATTGAAGCCGATTGAGGCGTTGAATTTGCTGGCGGAGTTGAAGAAGCAGATTGGAAGTTAGAAGGCGGTAGTCAGTATCCGGGAGTCGGTGGGGCGAGCGACTCTGATGATGCAGGGGAGTGATGGGAGCAAAAGACGAACCCCGGTTCCCGGGGTGTTGTTCGCCTCGATTGTGGTAGGCACGATCTACTTTTTCATCTCCTTAGTCATCCTCACGCTTATTGCTGTGGAAGCTGGATTTCTGAAGCTCCTTGTGTTTGGTCCTCCTCTGCATCCACAGAGTTGGCCAAAGACCATGTGGGTAGTTGTGACGTGGGTCGGAAGCTCCTGCTCGGGCATTCTTTCCTCGTGGGCTTTCTTTCGTGTTGCCCGAAAATTATCATTGAAATGAAATCGCCTCGCGAAGGCTGCTCCCCGCCAGCCTCATCGCGGCGGACATGACCTTACCGACATCCTGTCCTAGAGGAACATTCCGGGAACTGCAAATGGATGCGAGGGTCGCGGTGTGTTAGAACGTAGCGGGAGAGACGCGATGCTGGTGATGGGATTGATGAGCGGGACTTCGGCGGATGGGATTGATGTGGCGCTGGCGCGGGTGAAAGAGGAAGTGCCGGGTGGCGAGTGCCGAGTGGCGAGCGATGAGAAGAGAAACCCGGGACCTACCCTTGCGGGGCGAGGGTGGGGCACCCACGAGGAGAAACCCCCAGGTGCAATACCGGCACGTGAGGCACCCGCAACCCGGACAAAGAGGGAATTGGTGGGACATATGACTTTGGGGATGAATGCGGCGGTGCGGAATGTGTTTTGGCGGGTGGGGGTGGGGGGGGCTTGCTGGGCGGGGGAGATCAGCCAGCTGAATTTTCGTGTGGGGGAGGAGTTTGCGGCGGCTGCGATTGCGGCTTGCATGAACTTTCGCGTTGCGCGGGAACGGGTCGGGTTGATTGGGAGTCACGGGCAGACGATTTTTCATCAGGGGAATGCGGTGGCGTTTTTGGGGAGGAAGACGGCGTCGACTTTGCAGATTGGGGAGCCGTCGGTCATTGCGGCGCGAACGGGGATTCCGACGGTGGGAGATTTTCGCGTGGCGGATATGGCGGCGGGAGGACAAGGTGCGCCGCTGGTGCCGTATGTGGATTGGTTGTTGTTGCGGGATGAGAGGGTTGGGCGAGTGGCCTTGAATCTCGGTGGGATTGGGAATGTCACGGTGTTGGAGGCGAGTTCAGAGATCAAGGTTGAAGGTTCAAAGGTTCGGAGAAGAGGTGGGGGAAGATTCAACACAGGGCGCACAGGAGGCAGAACACCTTTCGGCTACGCTCAGGGCAGACAGGGGTCACAGAGAAGAGGAAGAGGAAGAGGAGAGAAGAGAGAAGAGGTGATGGCGTTTGATACGGGGCCGGGGAATATGGTGATTGATGCGCTGGTGGCGCATTTCACGAATGGGAAGACGCGGTTTGACCGGGATGCGCGGATGGCGCGGGCCGGGCGATGCATCAATTCCCTTCTCGAGGAGTTGATGCGGGACCCGTACTTGGCTTTGGCACCGCCCAAGTCTACGGGGCGGGAATATTACGGGCGGGAGTTTGTGGGGCGATTGCTCGAGAAAGCGCGGAAGTATCATGTGCGGCCGGAGGATATAGTACGGACAGTGACGGTGTTTACGGCGTTGAGCGTGGTGGATGCGCTGAACCGGTTTGTGTTGCCGCGGGTGGAGATTGGGCAGGTGGTGGTATCCGGAGGCGGGGCGAGGAATCCGTTGATTCTGGCGCAGCTCTCGGCGGCGCTGGCACCGATCGAGGTGGTGACGTCGACGTCGGTGGGCGTGCCGGAGGATGCGAAAGAGGCGTACGCATTTGCGTTGCTGGCGTACGAGACTTGGATGGGGAGGACGGGGAATTTGCCTTCGGCGACGGGAGCGGGGCGGGCGGTGATTTTGGGGAAGATTTGCTGGCCGTGAGAAAGGGAGTGGCTAGCGGCGAGCGAAGAAGAGAAGAGAGTGGAAAAGTACAAGTAGTGCGCGGGTGCGAGCGGGGAAGAGGGCGGGCTCGAGGGCAAATGAGAATCGATAAATTCGCGGGGATTGCGACGGGGGGGTTGGCGCTCCTGTTGGTGTGTGGATGCGGGCATGGGGCGAGGCGCGGGGCGGGGGACGTAGTGTTTGTGATTGAGGCGAATCCGGCGAATCTGGATCCGCGGTACGCAACGGATGGACAGTCACAGAGGATCGACCGGCTAATGTTTCAGGGGCTGGTGATTCGCGATGCGGAGATGAATCTGCACGGAGATTTGGCGGAGCGGTGGGAGATGCCGGATGCCGTGATGTACACGTTCCACCTGCGGCGCGGGGCACGGTTTCATGATGGGCGAGCGGTGACGGCGGCGGACGTGAAAGGGACATTTGATTTTATCCGGAATGCGGAGAACAAGTCGCCGAAGATCGGAGCGTACCGGATGGTGGCGTCGATCGAGGCGCCGGATGCGGAGACGGTGATTTTTCATTTGAAGGAGCCATATGCATCGTTTTTGTGGAATCTGGAAAGGTCGGCGGCAGGGATTGTGCCGTTGGGGGCGGGGCGGGATTTTGGACAGCACCCGGTGGGGTCGGGGCCGTTCCGGTTTGTGAGTCAGACGCAGGATGAGGAGGTGGTCCTGGAAAGAGTTGAAAGTTCAAAGTTGAAGGTTGAGAGCGCGAAGATGCGGAGAGGGGAGGAAGAAAGAGTTCTCACAGAGGTCGCAGAGATAGGAACACAGAGTTCACAGAGGAATGAAAGAGAAGAGCTTTCGTCCGATCAGGAGAGCACGGCCGTCGCAAAAGCAACGGAAGATGGGGCACGTTTGAGATTCGTTGATCTTGCGTTACTACCCAGAGAAGAGCACCCTGCCTCAGAAGGGGTGCCCTACAAAAGCAGGATTGTGCGAGTGACGTTTCGAGTCGTGCCGGATGCGATTGTGCGGGCGCTGGAGTTGCGGAAGGGGTCGGCGGACGTGGAGATGAGTTCCCTTTCACCGGATATGATTCCGGTACTCGCAAAACGGGCAGAGCTGGAAATTTCAGAGCGACCGGGAACGAATTTCGCATACCTGGGAGTGAACTTCGAGGACGCGGTATTGCGGAAGAGAGAGGTCCGGCAGGCGCTGGCGTACGCGACGGACCGGGAATCGCTGGTGAACTATTTGCTGCGCGGGGAGGCGCGGCTGGCGAGCGGGATTTTGCCGCCGAATCACTGGGCGTACGAGGGTGATGTGAGGAAATACGGATACGATCCGGCGGCGGCGGAACGTTTGCTGGAAGCGGCGGGAATGCATCGTGGCGCGGATGGGATGCGCGCGCGATTGACACTGAAGATTTCGACGCAGGAATCGGCGCGGCTGCTGGGGGCGGCGCTGCAGGATCAGTGGAAGAAGGTGGGCGTGGCGCTGGAGGTGCGGCCGCTGGAGACGGCGACCTTGTTCTCGGATCTGGCGAAGGGGAATTTTCAGCTGAGTTATTCGATCTGGGTGGGAGCGAATAACGATCCAGATGTGTTTGGATTTGTGTTCTGGTCGAAGCGCTTTCCGCCGGATGGGGCCAACCGGGGGCATTACCGGAATGCACGGGTGGATGAGTTGGTGTCGCTGATTCAGGCGGAGAGCGACCGGGAGAAGCGGAAGGCGCTTTGCAGCGAGGTGCAGAAGATTGTGGCGGAGGAGTTGCCGTACGTGCCGTTGTGGTATGTGGATGTGGTGAGCGCGCACCGGAAAGGATTGGAAGTGGAGTTGGCGCCCACGGGGGATTACGATTTTTTGACGCGGTGAAGGGGCTGCGGTGCGGACAAGAGCAGGACTCCCGGACTCGCCCTGGCCAGTCTGAAGAGCGGTCATTACACAAGACTACGCGGGGACGGGGTCGTCACCTTCTAGGGCCTCGCGGATTTCGTCGGCGGAGATGGCGCCTTCGCGTCCGATACACCAGAGATCGCCGCGGAGTTCGACGATGGTGGAAGGAATGTCGTCGGCGGTTTTGCCTGCATCGAGGATAAGCGGCAGGCGATCGCCAAGTTGGGTGAAGACGTCGGCGCCGCTGGCACAGGTGGGCGAGCCGGAGAGATTGGCGCTGGTACCCGTGAGGGGGACGCCGAGTTCGGCGATAAGATCGATCACGATCTTGGATCTGGGCCAGCGGAGAGCGACGCGGCGTGTGTTGGCGGTGACCTTCAGGGGAAGACGGTTCGAAGCATCGACGACAATGGTGAGCGGGCCGGGCCAGCAGGTTTGCGCGAGACGAAAGAAATTATCGGGGAGATTCCTGGCAAGAACCTGGGCGTGGATCAGGGAGCTGATCAGAATGGGAAGCGCGCGATTTTCGGGGCGGCCCTTGACGCGGAAAATCTCATCGATGGCAGCGAGATTGACGGGGTCGGCGGCGAGAGCGTAGAGCGTGTCGGTGGGGACGGCCACAACAGCACCGCGATTTAACCAGCCTGCCGCATAACGGATGATGCGTGGGTCGGGGTTCGCTGCGTTGAGTTTCAAAACCTCAGCAGACAATCGACGGTACCTAGCCTCTTCTGGAGCGGCGGCGGAAGACCCTGTGCCGTTGGGAGGGAAGGTAACATAGGCGGGAAGAGGGCGCAATGACGGGGGACCAGCGAACTGTCGGTCTACAGTGCTCGGTTCTCGGTATTTGGGGAGGAAGCCGGCCGTATTGGTGGTCGGAGGCGGGAGCAGGGCTGCCGCACTCCAAAGGGTTACGGTGAATGGTCAGGGCTGGAGGGAATTTGCTAGAGTGCGGCAGAGGGAGAGGTACAGAGCAGAAGAGCGGGCCATGGCGGAGATGATGAGAAGCGGAAGACGGGAGAGGAAAGGGGGCACTAGTGGCCCGGGGCAGGGCGGAGCGGCGGGGGCGGATGTGTTGACCAGCCGTGACAACCGGTGGCTAAAAGAATTTCGCGTGGCGTTGCGTGGAGGCGTGCCGACGGCGGATGGAGCAGTGGGCGTGGAGGGCGCGCGGCTCGTGGAGGAGGCACTGACCTCGGGATGCCGAGTGGCGGCGGTGCTGTTCAGTGAGAGTGGAGAAAGATATCGGGAGAGATTGGCGCGATTTATTTCCCGACCGGAGATGGGATTCCCGGTGTTGAAGACAATGGACCGGTTGTTCGAGGGGATTGCGGATACGGAGCATCCTCAGGGCGTAGCGGCGCTGGTGGTGCCGCGGAAGTGGACGTTGGAGGAATTGGTGGGAGTAAGGGAGGCGAACAGCGATCGGGAGGAAGACGGTACCCGCCTGCCAAAGGGCGGCATGAGGCATCTAGACAGGCTGGGTGGACAGAAAGCTGAGGGAGTGGAGACGCCGCAGCAAAGCGACGAGGGGCAGGCGCCGTTGATCGTGGTGTTGGCGGGAGTGCAGGACCCGGGGAATGTCGGAGCCATTTTGCGAACGGCGGCCGCGTTCGGAGCGACGGGAGCAGTAACTGCGGCGACCGGACAAAGCGGGACGGCGAGTCCGTTTGCGCCAAAGGCGCTGCGGGCCTCGGCGGGGGCGGCGCTGCATTTGCCGATGGTGAGTGGGATGGCGCTGGGGATTTTGTTGACGCAGTTAAGGCTGCATGGAGTACGGACGCTGGCTTCGTGCACACAAGAAAAAGAGGAACAGAGAAGATCTCACACAGAGGACGCAGAGCGAAGCACACAAAGGGCACGCAAAATAGAGGAAGGGGGATATCAGATATCGGATTTCAGATATCAGGAAGAAAAGACCCCAGGGGCAACACCTGGGGCACGCGCAGATACGCTGGCGCCATGGGAAGTGGATTGGTGCCAGCCGATTGCGTTGCTGGTGGGAAATGAGGGAGCGGGATTGCCGGAAGAAGTTGTGCGCGCGGCGGATGCGCGGGTGCATATTCCAATGGCGGCCCTTCCTTCGTCGGGGCAGGCGCGAGTGGAGTCGTTGAATGCGGGGGCGGCGGCGGCGGTGGTTCTGTATGAGGCGTTCCGGCAGAGGAAGAGCACGGGAGCCGGTCGTCTGGAATTGTGAGGACTATTGAGCAGCGATCTGTGAGAGAACGCAAGAGTATAGGAGTGGAGGAGTGCCAGTCTGGACGATAAGCGGGCTTCGGGCGGTGTGGGGGAAGCTGCGATACACTTCTAATGAGCTGGTCTAAAGACCGGCCATAACACTGATGAGTTTGTTTTCGAGATTGCCGGGAGCGATGGAGAAGGAAGCGGCGGCGGCGCTGCAGCCACTGGCGGAACGCATGCGGCCGCGGACGCTGGATGAGTTTGTCGGGCAGGAAAAGTTGCTGGGGCCGGGGAAACCGCTGCGATTACAAATCGAATCGGACAATTTGAACTCGATGCTGTTTTGGGGGCCGCCGGGATGCGGGAAAACGACGCTGGCGCGGGTGATTGCACGGTTGACGAAGAGCGAGTTTGTGCCGTTCAGCGCGGTGTTGAGCGGGATTAAAGAGATTAAAGAGGTGATGGCGGAGGCAGAACGAAAATCGCGAGGCGGGCAGCGGACGATTGTGTTCGTGGATGAAGTGCACCGGTTCAATAAAGCGCAGCAAGACGCGTTTCTGCCGTACGTAGAGGCGGGGCATATTTTGTTCATCGGGGCAACAACGGAGAATCCGTCGTTTGAGGTGATATCGCCGTTGCTTTCGCGGACGAAGGTGTATGTGCTGGAGGCGTTGACCACGCCGCAAATTGTAGAGCTGTTGCGGCGGGCATTGGAGAATAAGGAACACGGCCTAGGCAAGGAAACCGTAGATGCGAGCGAAAACGTGTTGTTCCGGATGGCCGCGTTCGCGAATGGGGATGCGCGGACGGCTTACAATACCCTGGAATTGTGCACAAAGAGTGCGAAGGGGGACGCACAGGGAGTGCGGCACGTTCCGTTGGAACTGCTGGAGGAGGTACTGCAGCGGAAGATGCTGCGGTATGACAAGGCGGGAGAGGAACATTACAACCTAATTTCGGCGCTGCACAAATCGGTGAGGAATTCGGATCCGGACGCAGCGCTATATTGGCTGGCGCGGATGATCGAGAGCGGAGAGGACCCGTTGTACCTGGCGCGGAGGATGGTGCGGATGGCGAGCGAGGATATCGGATTAGCGGAGCCAGGTGCACTCGCAGTGGCGCTGGCGGCAAAGGAGGCGTTTGATTTTCTGGGCGCGCCGGAGGGGCATTTGGCGCTGGCGCAGGCGGCGGTGTATCTATCATTAGCGCCGAAGTCGGAACTGTGATGGAAGATGTGCGGAAGACGGAGGCGGACCCGGTGCCGTTGCATTTGCGAAATGCGGTGACGGGGTTGCTGAAGAATATCGGGTACGGTGAGGGATACAAGTACGCGCACGATTTTGAAGAGAAGGTGACGGATATGTCGTGCTTGCCGGATAATCTGGCAGGGAGGGTGTATTACCGGCCGACCGACCAAGGGTTTGAGGCGCGGTTGATGGCGAAAATGGCGGAGATCGCGAAGATGAAGAGGAAAGTGACGAGTGGGTAGAACTTGTCTCATAAATGGGTTCGGCAAGGCGAAAAGCATTTCTTCAGGGGCTAAAGCCCGGTTCTTCCTGGCTTTATTGTCGGAGTTAAAGCTCCGAACCCCCAACTACCAATTATGAGATGGCTATGACTTCTAATGGCTAATGGCGAGCGGAGGACGCGTAAGAGTATAAGCGTGTAAGAGTGCAAAGTGCCAAGGTTCAAGAGAAGAAAAGATGTGGCTGCGACGCAGCGAGCGCTGAGAAGAGATAACACAGAGGACACAAAAGGAAGAACAGAGAGGGCACGGAGAATGAGGAGAGAGAGATGAGGAAAAGCGCGTTAGTGTGGATGGCGGGTTTGGTGGTGGCGGGAATGTTGGCGATGGGCCTAGCGGCGGCATGGGCCGGGGAGAGTTCGGGGCGGGCGAAGGTGCTGGGGATTGCGTATGTGAAGTTCAAGACGAGCGATCTGGAGAAGGCCAAGGCGTTTTATAGCGAGTTGGGATTGCCGAGCGGAGCAGTGAGTAACGGGAATTTCGTGCAAGCTAGTTTTGTGGTGAACCATTATCAGCGGGTGGATTTGGGGACGACGGCGCCGGGAACGAGCGGATCCTATTTGTCCGAGATTGGGTTGGCGACGGATGATTTGATGAAGATGCGGACATTTTTGACGGCGAAAGGTGTGGCGGCGAACGACATCTTCGCATGGCCGGACGGAACAAAGTATTTTGAGACGCAAGATCCGGAGGGGAACAAAATCATCTTTGTGCAACGAGGGAAGGCGCGGGAAAACGGGACGGAGGGGACGGTGAGCCACAAATTGATTCACGCGGGATTTGTGGTGAAGGACGCGGCGGCGGAAAACCGGTTTTACGAGGAC
>Ga0335077_10013842_pt1 | contig 10081 bp, 11 predicted proteins | sample Lox_Sample_31_FD_207151 | JGI IMG/M metagenome (GOLD analysis project Ga0335077, IMG submission 207151) | Soil microbial communities from Loxahatchee National Wildlife Refuge, Florida, United States - Lox_Sample_3.1 | ecosystem: Environmental > Terrestrial > Soil > Wetlands | place: USA...
CGACGAGACCATCAGCGACATGAAGGACCTGGTGTTGTACCTGCTCGACGAAGATCTCGAGCAGATCGCGCCGTTCTATACCGTGGGCCAGTACAACCCGACGCTTGCGCGCAAGGGGCGAATGGTTCTCGAGGGCACCGTCGCGGGTGTGAAGACGGAGGGAAGCACCCCGACGTGGCTGCGGATCTACTTCAAGGAAGCGCCTGGCAACGTGGTGAATCTGTGTACGCCATCGCCGGATGTCTTCAGCGAGTTCGGCAGCGACTATCGCGGGCTCATCGGCCGAACGTTGAAAGTTGCCGGCGACATCGATGGGTTGTGTATTCCGCATGGCGGCATACGCGTCGTCCAATCGAGTCAGGTGTACGTCTACGGCGCCGAGCCTGCTGTTCCGTAGTCGTCGTTGCATACGTCGTACTGTCTCTGTCGACCGCGTCAAAAGGCGGCCTGCCGACGACGAGCGGGTCTCCGAGGGTGGCGACTTCTCTGAGTCAACTTGCATCAGGTACTGAGGCGGCTGAAGTCTAGACTCGCGGGCCCAGCATTGCGCCAGTTGCATCCTGGGTTGCTTTGGTGCACTATCGAATGAGTTGTGGCCCTTATTGGGCAGATCGATCCGGATTGTTGGTCCAGGGGATGTCCACATATCGGAGCAAGCAGAAGCGGAGCGTGCGTACTTGGATCGTCCAAGTTGCGCTGTTGTGCTTCGTCGGGCTTCATAGTCTTGGCCTGCTTCATCACCACACCACCGCAGCAGAGCACGGCGCATGTCTGGCCTGCCAAGTGGTGGACCATCAGACACTCGGGGTGGCTGACTCGGCTTCAGGATCTCTAGGATACTTACTCGCTCTGCTGCTCCTGGTGCTGCCTTGGCATCCAGGCGCGGTTCGCCGTTTCCAGTTCTTCTGCCGCCCGCAGTCGCGGGCGCCGCCCGTCTCTCTCTTCTCCTAGGCGCCGTAAGCGCTCGTGGTGCGTCGGCCGGACGGCCGATGTTTGCCGCTTTCTGACTCACCCGAGCTTCGGGTACCCCATCGGGGGTCGCTTCCTTCCCGTTTGATTCGGACTCGCGTTGCAGATCCGAGCGGAGGGAAAGGAAAAGATGGTGAGCGAGATGACGGGCAGCTATCCAATCTCCATAACTCTGGTTGGCCGAGGGGCGATTCGTGTTCGCTCTTAGGAAGGTCCGGCACGCCTATGACATCCAGGACGTGCTGCGCCTTGACGACTGGTCGGTCGCGCAAGGCGAACATTGGCTGATCCTCGGGCCTTCAGGCAGCGGCAAAACGACGTTGCTGCATATCCTCGCGGGCATTCTCGCGCCGAGCGAGGGCAGCGTGGCGATCGCCGGACAGGATCTCGACAAGCTGCCTGCGTCGGAGCTCGATCGCTTCAGGGGTCGTCACATCGGCATCGTGTTTCAGCGCCTACACCTGATCCCGAGCTTGACGGTGCTGGACAACCTGCTGCTCGCGCAGTACCTGGCGGGTGCGGCGCAGGATGCGAACAGAGCCCGAGTTCTTCTCACGAGTCTGGGCCTGGGCGACAAGGCGCATAGCCGGCCACATGCGCTCAGCTTCGGTCAATCTCAGCGAGCGGCCGTGGCGCGGGCTGTGGTGAACAAGCCGCGACTCATCCTCGCCGATGAGCCCACGTCCAACCTGGACGACGCCAACGCGGCCGCCGCTCTCGACCTGCTCCTGCAGCAGGCGGGAGCGTGTAATGCAACGTTGGTAATCGCGACTCACGACCGAAGAATCAGACAGAGATTCGATCACCGCATCGTGTTGGGCGGCGAAGCATGAACCTCTTGCGCTTGTCGTTGGCCTACATCCGCGCGAGAGCGTTGAACTCCGCCCTCAACGTGCTGCTTCTTGCCTTGGGCGTCGCGACGATCGTCGTGCTCCTGCTGTTCACGCAACAGCTCGCAGAGCGGCTCGAGCGCGATTCGAAGGGGATCGATCTGGTCGTGGGTGCGAAGGGCAGCCCGCTGCAATTGATCCTGTCTTCCGTGTATCACGTGGACATTCCCACCGGCAACATTCCGCTGAGCGACGCCGAGAAGCTGAAGGCCAACCCACTGATCAAAGCCGCGGTGCCTCTGGCGTTGGGCGACAGTTACGAAGGTTTTCGCATCGTGGGGACGAATCACGACTACGTCTCCCTATACGGTGGCAGAAACAGCGAAGGCCGCCTGTGGGAGAAGCCTTATGAAGCGGTGGTCGGTAGCGAGGTCGGCCAGCACGCCCGGCTCAAGCTCGGCGACAAGATCGTCGGCAGCCACGGCATCGTCGAGGCCGGCGAGAAGCACGAGAACTCGCCTTATACCATCGTCGGCCTGCTGGCTCCGAGCGGGACCGTGCTGGACCGCCTGGTGCTCACCAGCGTGGAAAGCGTCTGGGAGATCCACGGGCAGGGGCCGCACGAAGAGGACGAAGACGAAGACAACACCACCAGTACCGGGAAACCACGGCACCTTCAGCCGCAGGAATTGACCGCCCTGCTGATTCAATACGCATCGCCCATGGCGGCGGCGATCCTCCCGCGCCAGGTCAACAGCCAATCGGCCCTGCAGGCCGCTTCACCCGCGTTCGAGTCGGCACGGCTGCTCAATCTCGTGGGCGTGGGCGTACAAGCCATACAGGCGTTCGCGCTGATCCTGATTCTGTGTGCAGCGCTGTCCGTGTTCATTGCCTTATACAACGCGTTACGCGAGCGCAGTTACGACCTCGCCGTGATGAGAAGCCTGGGCGCATCGCGCACGAAGTTGCTGGCCGCGATTCTCATAGAGGGATTGATCCTGGCCGCCGGGGGCGTCGTGCTGGGCCTGGCCCTGGGACATGTGCTCACCGAGGTCCTGGGAGCGTGGCTGCAAGCCTCGCAGCGTGTTCACGTCACCGGCTGGACCCTTGTCCCGGGCGAGCTCGCACTGGTTGCCGCGGCGCTCGCGGTCGGAGTGATCTCCGCGCTGCTGCCGGCTGTAATGGCTTATCGCACCGATATCGCTGGTGTTCTCGCACGGAGGTAAGAGATGAAACGACTACTTTGGGGCGCGGCTTTGAGCGTGGTTGCGCCGCTGGTATTCGCTGCCAATCCGGCGCCCGGAGACGAGGCGTTCCCGGCGGCCGACGCCAAGGACATCTTGCCCTGGAAAACGCTCGCCCAGGTGGAGGAGGTAAAGCTCGATGACCGGCTGGTGCCGAAATTCAGTGCAAAGATCACGGCACTCGACAACAAGGAAGTAAAACTCCAAGGCTTCATGATGCCTCTGGAAGCGGGGCAGAAACAGAAGCGCTTCCTGCTCTCCGCGAACGTGCCGAGTTGCCCGTTCTGCATGCCTGGCGGGCCCGATTCGCTTGTCGAGGTGCTTTGCAGGAAACCCATCGCCTTCAACATGGAGCCCATCGTTATCTCGGGGAAGCTGTCCGTGTTGAAGGCCGATCCGACCGGTCTCTGGTACCGGGTCACCGATGCGGTCCTGGTCTCCGAGGGGAGGATGTGAAGCTATGAAGAAGGCGAGGCTGAAGAAGATTACGCTGCGCGAGTGGTTCTATCTCGGTTGCCTCCTTTCGGGCGCGGCTGTGACAACGATTTTTGTCTCCGTCATCGCTTCCAGGCCGCCGGGGCCCGACCATCCCGCCAAGCTGCTCGAAGCGCCCGGCGTCGTCCCTTGGTATACGCTCACGAAGGTGAGCCTTGTCGAGCGCGGCGGGAAATACGCGCTCCAGTTCAGTGAGGGCATCAGCGAGCTGGAAGGCAAGTCGGTGAAGCTGCGCGGGTACATCACACCCCTGCAGTTTGGGTCGCAGCAGAAGCACTTCATCCTGAGTCCCAAACCGCCCTCCTGCGCCTTCTGCGTTCCGGCCGGACCCGACGCCATGGTGGAAGTGTTCTGCACGACCCCGGTCAAATATTCGCTCGAACCAATCACCGTGTCGGGCACGTTCGCCATCCTCCATAACGATCCGGGTGGCCTGCTCTACCGGATCGCTGATGCCGCGCCGGCCTCATGAGACAGAGCGACCTTCACATGATGCAACGGCTCGTCTAGAGGTGATCCGCGTGCGACCGGGGCGTGTACCAAGAGGCGCGCTATATTTGAAGCGCGCGCTGCCCAAGATCGTGATGGCGCTGGTCCTGCTGATCGGCCAGCAGGCTGCCTACGAACACGCCCTCTCGCACGTCGAGCAGGACTCACCGAGCAACAAGCAGAAGCATCTCCCGCACACCAAGGCTTGCATCAAGTGCGGCTTGTCGGCACAGCTTGGCACCGGCCTGCTCGGCAACGCGACCAGCTTCGCGGCCGCAGTCCCCATTGCACGCGGGGCATTGCAGCTCTCTCAAGCGTTCCATCCTGCTGCGCCACGCCGCTTCTTATCCCGGGCACCGCCGGTCTCTCTCTGAATGCCCGATCTGTAGTCGCGCCGGCACTACACCGCCGGCCCCTATGGCTATGCAATGCATGAGAGGGAGACGAATCCATGTTCAAGCCGCACGTCACGGCGGGCGTGATCGCGCTCGCATTGGCTGCGCCCGCAACCGTGCTCGCGCAGACCAACCAGCAACTGGAGGACATCCAGAAGCAGATTCAGGATTTGAAGGGGAGCTACGACTCGCGCATCCAGGCGCTGGAAAAGCAGCTCAAGGAAGCACAGGACACCGCAGCAAAGGCTCAGAGCGCTGCCACCCAGGCGGAAAGCGCTGCCGGGCAAGCGAAACAAAGCGCGGAATCCGCTGCGCAAGCGACCGGTCTGAAGCCACCGGCGTCGCCCAGTGCGTTCAACCCAGCGCTGTCGCTGATCCTGATGGGGGGGTACTACAACTCCGACCAGGATCCGCGCACGCGTGTCGTGACCGGCTTTCTGGGTTCGGATGAGTACGGTCTGCCGAACCGCGGCTTCGACTTGGGCGAGACCGAGATCCAGATCTCCGCCAACATTGATCACTACTTCTACGGCCAGGCGACTTTCTCGATCGAGGACGGCACGATCTCGGCAGAGGAGGCCTTCTTTCAGACCACAGCGATAGGCCACGGCTTCACGGTCAAAGGGGGCCGCTTCTTCTCCAGCATCGGCTACTTCAATTCCGTGCACAACCACGCCTGGGACTTCCAGGACCCGGCACTGGTGCAGAAGGCGTTTCTCGGCGACAACTTCGGTCTGGACGGAGTGCAGGTGAGCTGGATCGCTCCGTTGTCCGCCGTCTACCTCGAGATCGGAGGCGAGGGAGGCAAGCCGGTCGAGTTTCCTTTTCCGGACAGTTTCAACAACAAGAACGGCTTCCAGGTCGGCACCGTATTCGCCCACCTCGGCGGCGATATCGGCGCCAGTAGCAGCTATCGATTCGGTGCGTGGGGATTGACAGCAGAGAACGGCGTGACCGACCAACTGATTCCCGCGCTCGATTTCACCGGCTTCTCGAATACGGCCACCGGCGGAAGCGACAACCTCTGGGGGCTGGATTTCGTCTACAAATGGGCCCCGAACGGCGACCCCTCTTATCAGAATTTCAAGTTCGTCGCCGAATGGATGCATCGCAGTCTCAACACCAGCCTTACGTATGCGCCGGGGACTGCGCAAACCCAGAGCGGAAGCTTCGATGCGAGTCAGTCGGGCTGGTACGTCCAGGGCGTATACCAGTTCCATCCGTACTGGCGAGTAGGGCTGCGCTACGACCAGATGAACGAGGGCTCCTACGACCTCGGCACCGGGCTCGCGGGTGCGCCCGGCCTGGCGCCGCCGGATTTTACGCCCCGGCGCTGGTCCGCGATGATCGACTGGAGCCCGTCGGAATTCAGCCGTTTCCGCCTGCAGTTCCAGCAGGACAAGTCGCAGCAGGGCCTCACCGACAACCAGGTCTTCCTGCAGTACATCTTCAGCCTCGGCACCCACGGGGCGCACAAGTTCTGAGGCCGACTGGCGAACAAACACCTTTGATATGAGCGAAAGGATCGATCTATGAAAACCTTCTTGAGCCTCTTGGGCCTCACCGCCCTGTTAACCTGGACGGGACCAGCGATGTCAGCCGTCAACATCTTCGCATGCCACCCGGAGTGGGGTGCTTTGGCGAACGAGATCGGAGGCGACCGGGTCAGTGTGTACACCGCTACCACTGCGCTGCAAGATCCGCACAAGATCCAAGCACGGCCGAGCCTAATCGCCAGGGCGCGGGTCGCGGACCTAGTCTTTTGCACAGGCGCCGAGCTCGAGGTCGGCTGGTTGCCGGTGGTTATCGGACAGTCCGGCAACAACAAAATCTCCGTGGGCAAGCCTGGGAATCTAGAGGCAGCGAACTACGTTCCGCTGCAGGAAGTCCCTGCGCTGCTGGACCGGTCGATGGGAGACGTGCATCCGCGAGGCAACCCCCACATCCAGTGGGGTCCTCAAAACATCCAGTTGGTAGCCAATGAGCTGGCCAAGCGCTTGGACTATATCGATCCCGCAGGCAGAGCCTACTACGACTCCCGCCTGGCATCCTTTACGCAACGCTGGACGCAGGCGACCAAGCGCTGGGAGCAGGAGGCTGCACCGCTCAAGGGGGTTGCGGTCATCGAGCATCATAAGGAGTTGACGTATCTTTTCGACTGGCTGGGCATGCCGGTGGTCGGGTCGCTGGAGCCCAAGCCCGGCGTGGAGCCAACTGCTTCACATCTCACCGAGCTGGTCGAGCAGCAGAAGGGCAATCCGGCCAAGCTGATCGTCATAACCACGCAGAAGGACCCCGAGCCGGCGGAGTGGCTCTCGGGGCAGATTAAGGTCAAGGAGATCGCGCTGCCTGCGACCGTCGGGGGAACGCCAGGCGCAAAGGACCTGTTCAGCATGTACGACGATGCTATCAGCCGGCTCCTTGCAGCCGAGAAGCCAAAGTCATAGTGCGACTCGATCGAGCGGGATTTGCCGGACAATGTGCCAATGCATCATGACGGTTGCCTCCTGAACGTGGAAGAGCTGTCCGCGGGCTATGCACGTCCTGTGGTCGGACCCATCAGCTTTTCGGTGGATCGCGGCGACGTCATCGGCGTGCGCGGCCCGAACGGCTCGGGCAAATCGACCCTGCTCAACGCATTGGCGGGGGGAGCGCATATCTTCTCGGGGGTGGTGCACCGGCGTCCTGGCGTGCGCATTTCGCACCAGCAGCAGGCGGCCTTGCAACTCGACAACGTGCCGCTGTCGGGCCGCGAGCTGCTCGCTCTCACCGGGGCCGATGCGCGCGATCTGCCCGATTGGATGGCTCCCTTGGTCAGAAAGCGCCTGGACCGGCTGAGCGGGGGGCAGCTCCAGTTCATGCAGGTCTGGGCGTGCCTCAGGGCGCCAGTCGATATCGTGCTGCTCGACGAGCCCACCAATAATGTTGACCCGCAGGGGGTGCGGCATCTTCAGCTCCAAATTGTCGCAATGAGACCGACGCATGCCCTGCTGGTGATCAGCCATGATCGTGCGTTCCTGGATGGCATCAGCACCCGCTCGATCGACCTTGGCTCATGAACCTCTTCTTCCATATTCTCGACCCCATGTTCCGCTGGCCGCTGCTGACCGGCGTGATCTTCGCGGCGCTGCTACCCGTGTTGGGAATGTACCTGCGGTTGAGACAGGAGTGGCTGGCTGCGTTGGCGTTCGCGCAGGTCGCCGCGGCAGGCTCTCTGGGAGGAGCGATAGTGGGGGTTCCCCCGCAAGTCGGAGCACTTGCCTGTACTTGCACTGCAGCCGCCTTCAAAGGCTGGCTTGCCAAGACCGGGAATAACGGCTATGCGCTCCTCATGATCACCGGCTGGGCGGCCGCGATTCTCATGCTGGCGAACGTTCCCATTGCCGAGCACCTGGGACACGCCCTATTCGACGGGCAGCTGTACTTCACGGGGGTGACTCACCTTGCCTTTGGAGCCGCCTTCCTGCTGGTGGTCGCTGCGGTCTTGCCATGGTTGTCCCGCAAGCTTCTGCTCGAGCGGATGTTCCCCGATTTTTTCCGAGCGAGCGGCTTGTCGGCTTGGAAGTTTCACTTGATTTTCGATTTGCTTGTTGCGGCGGGGTTGGCTCTGGCAACCGCATCGATCGGAGTCATGGGAGCGTTTGGTCTCGTCTTCGTGCCTTCCATGATCGCGTACCGGATCGGGCCGAATTGGCGAGGCGCACTCTGGGTGGCAACGGGGATCAGTTTGCTGGCTTATGTGGCGGCGTTCGCGCTGGCCTTCGCAGTTGATCAGCCCTTCGGACCCGTATTGGTCCTTGTGCTGGCTGCACTCGCTGCGTTTGGGTATCTGGCGCAGCTGATGCCGCGGTGGCGCGCGCCAGCCTCACTGTGACGCATGCAACCGCATCGAGAACGCGAACGATGATCCGCGACTTGCTTCGGTCAAAGGGAATTGCGGTCGCTCTTCTGGTACTTTCGGGCTGCGCGTACCTCGAGCCGCCGAAGCCGACCGACCACACGGCGGTGGTCACGGCCGGCCAGTGGGGAGAGGTCTATCGAGGCGGATACGTCGAGCTCGTGTCGGCCAGCGGCGTCGAGCCAGGCTTGCGCCTGCACTCGGCAATCGAAATACCGGTCGGCGAGCAAATAGGGCTCTTCTACGTCTATCTTTGCACCGCCAGTTCCAACCAGTGCAACAACTCGATCGCTCAGGCGCAATTCGCCTTCAAAGCCGAGGCGGGTCACACCTACCGGCCACGCGCGCGCGAGCAGGTCAATGGAAGCAACCAGTTCTGGGTGTGGCTCGTGGATGACGCGAACGGGAACGTGGTCGGAGGAACGCCTCCCGACAGCGCCTCACGGTAAAAGACTGTTCTCTGCAATCTTCCAGTTACATCGCTGTGGTCAACTGTGCTCCGGGCTTGAAACGATTGAGGGTTCCGGTTTGAACGCCAAGCATCGAGTCTTCAGTGAGAGGGGGTACCGTGAAAGCACTTTGGATTGCTGCCGTCGTGTTGTTGTTGTCCTCGTGTGCGGCATTCGACGGGCCAGTTCGCACTTCTACCAGCTTTAACGGCCAATCGTTTCACTCCATGGATATGACCGATCCACACTTCTACATGGACGACGATGCAGCTCCACCGTCCAGCCGCGCAGCTCCGGTACAACCCATTCCACGCTACGGGCTCGACGGATACTGCGGTTATTGTCAGGGCCGTTAGTCAGGGTCATTTTCTGCGCGCGCCGCTACGCCAATATGCCGGGTCGTTTGGCCGGACGCTCCGCCGGCGCCTGGTTGGTTGCCAGCAGCGTCGATTGCTGCGGGTGGCTGGGCTCCAGTTTCCCGGCGACGGGGGCGTCTTGATTGCGCGCCGAATGCGCGCCTCGTCCACGCAGGATGTGCCAGATCAGCGCGGCAGGTGCGCATAGGCCGACAATCCAGTGCAGCGCGCTGACGACGGGGCGCGATTCCTCGTCGCCGTAGTACAACGCATACCCGGAAACGATCAAGAGCAGGATGATCGCGACGACGGCGAAGCCCGCCAGCAGATTCTTGCGTTGATGCCAGCCGCGGCGGATGTGAATCGGCAGCAGCGATCCGGCGACGATGAGCATGAGCATGGCGCAGGCGCCGTGCAGGCGGAGCCACCACACTTCGAGGGGATGCGGAGGGTCGCCGAAGTCCCCATGCTCTCTCAGGAAGAAGCGGTACACCAGCCAGAGCGCGCCCGTTGCGAAGAGCGCGCCGCCGCTCCAATACACCCAATGTCGATGACCTCGAGAGAGTCGCATCCGCTATTCTGAGTCTCACTGAGTGGCGGTGATCTTTCGTCCGACGTTGATCAAGTCGCCCTTGCTGCCGCCTTCGATTGCCATCAGATAAGTGATCACGTCGCCTTTCTCGAGCGCCGTGCATTCGCGATTCAACAAGAGCTGGCAGTTGAGCTTCAGGAACGTTTCGACTTAGCGCGGATCGGTGAGGCGCTTCGGATTCGCGGAGGGAGCGAAAGGTTCGATATGGCGCTTCTGCGGTGTGTCTGCCGATGCAGCGCCCGCAATGAGATTGCCGCACGCCAGTACGAGCGCTGCGACTACCACGCTCCTGGGCATCCTCTCCTCCGATTGCTTGTCATCGCTGCGTCCTGCGTGGCGCGATATTAAACGAGACGCCATTCCT
>Ga0335077_10013844_pt1 | contig 10080 bp, 11 predicted proteins | sample Lox_Sample_31_FD_207151 | JGI IMG/M metagenome (GOLD analysis project Ga0335077, IMG submission 207151) | Soil microbial communities from Loxahatchee National Wildlife Refuge, Florida, United States - Lox_Sample_3.1 | ecosystem: Environmental > Terrestrial > Soil > Wetlands | place: USA...
GAACTGCGGCTGCAGGCTGTCGTAGGGCACGACGGCGATGCAGCTGGAATTCGATCCTCCTTGCCGCTGCATTGACCTGCTCGTGGTGGTCTGGCTGCTGGACGTCGAGTTCGTTGTAGAGTTCGTGGTTGAGCTGGTCGTCAGGCTTGTGGTCGTGGTGCTGGCCGGGATCGGATTGAGCGGCAGGTAGACGGCAGTGATAATGGTGGCTCCTATCGCCACCGCGAGAATGACGGAAGGGGCGAGCCAGGGACGACTCCGGGACTCCTGGTTGTCCATGCTGGCAAGACTTCCTTCCGATTTTGAGCCGCTTTCCCATTAATAGTTTTGTCCGAGCGGCTTCTCCGAGTCAGGGCTGGAATAGAGAAAGATCTTGCCGACGACCTTCTCTCCTACGCTCGCAGCATGGCCCGAGGACGCCACATTGGACTCGGCGATCTCGTTGACCAGCGTGTGGACGTGCCTTGACTTTAGATAGATGAGCCGGGCCTGAAAATTGTCCGTCGTTATCCCCATCCTTCTGAATCGCGGCTCGACGTAGAGCCCGTGCGACCTTGCTACTCCGTCGACGATTGTCATCCATGCGATGCCCACTATCCTGTTCGCAATCTTGACGACGAAGCACTTGTCGCCGTTGTCGAGGGCGACTTTTACCCATCGCTCGTTTGTTTCGGGCTGTGTTGCCGCCACGAACTTTTCTATCTCCCTGACATCATAGTCCATGCTGACGCCGTGCTTGAATCTGTGGCCTGAGGGGGCCTTGTCGACGTCAAGCTGCCAGATGTTCCACACCTCCTTGGGAAGTTCTGGCACCTCGAGTTCTGAGAAGATGTAGCTGGAGGGCTTCAGGCTGTAGAAGTAGTCGAACACTTCCCGAGATTTAGTGAAGATGGTTCCTGTCGCTTCGTACCCATCGTAGATGAATAGGCCGTTCTTGCCTCCCTCGGGGCCCCGGGAGACGTAGGCTTCCCCTCCCGCCTCAATGGCCTCCTTGACCTCGTGGCGGAGGAGCGGGTCAAAGTGAGAGAGCCCCGATGGAAGGTCGCCCAGCTCGTCCGCGGCCGTTATCCTTGACACCTGGACGTTGTTGCTCGTATGCCTCTTACCTCACGTAGTCCTGTTTTCACCCGTACTGAGACACGTCATCACCATTACCAGTCCAGGATCACGAACTTCTTCGTCAGCCTCTCCTCTCCGAGGATATTGCCTATCACCAGCTCGAGGCTGTCAGCACCGCGATGGAGGTCGACGACCTCGTCGTCCTTCAGAGCGTCCCTGAGCAGATATTCGAACTGGGTCTTGCGGTCGGACGCGTGCCCGAACCTCTTGGTTCGCTCTCTGTCGATCTGCTCGTAGGCGTACATGAATTCGGACAGCGACCTGTATATCTGATGCTCCATGTTCTCTTCGAGGTTGAATTCGAGGTCGGCTCTGTCCTTCCCTCCGACGGTGATCTCTTGGAGTCCCTCCAAGTCCGCCCAGAAGATGGTGCCGTCGGGGGCCAACACCGCGTCCTTGTCGAGCCAGACGTCGTAAAAGTCCAGCCCGGTGTATGCGTCCCCATCGCCCCTCAGGGACCTGACGAAGAGGGTGAGAATCGCTATCCCGCTCTTCACGAAGTTCCTTAGGAAATCCATCGCCTCGTCGTTGTTGTCAATGCGGAAGAAGTCGAAGAGCTCCCCAGTGTCGTCGCCGATGGTCCAGTCAGAATGGAAATAGATCCTGACGTTGGATGGGACTAGCCTCGTCTCTTGGACCATCTCTTGTTTGAACCTCCTATACCAGTAGACCTGGGTGATCTCGTCTTGGAGGGCTTTGGGCAGCTTTACGATCTTCACCAAGGGGGCGATCCTGAATCCGTGTATGGACGTGGTGCTGGCGTCGGACATTTCTGCCGCCTTCATTGCGATGGACGCGAACTCGAGGCCTTGGGATCCATAGGGGCAACCCCTCGACCACAGCTCCCCGGTGAGGTACCTGGGAAACTGCATCTCTTTCGCCTTCGCGTTCATGATCCTGTCCTTCACCCCGTCGCCCTTCTTGAGGAGGCTGCAGATCTCTTCCTTCTTGAAGAGCTGACGGCTGAACGGGCTCGTCGTTGACCCTATTCCCTTGACGGAGAAGTAGAAATCGGTGCCGTCGATGGCCAAGCACGGCTCGCGGCTGACGGCGCTCCTGTTGTCGTCAACCAGGAGCTCTTTGGTCCCTATCGGTTCCGCGTCTGTGAAGGGTTTCACGCTATCAGGGAGGTATATTCTTTCGAATTCGGGCATCTTGAATTTCTGGAAATGCTTGCTCGTTATCGTCTCCGCGCCTTCGTATACGTTGAGGTTCAGAGGCACGCCCCTGAGCTTGATGGGCGCAGGTCGGTTGACGGATGTTGTCAAGGCGCATCGTCCTTGCCCGGGTGGGATCTCATTGCCTGGGTCCCCCGCAGTATGGACACCTGTCGGCCGTGGACGGGTTCAAGGTTCCGCAATACTTGCAGTTCACCTTGGCGACTTCCCTTATAACGAACTGCTAGGGCGGCCTGGAGCCCAAATCGATGTTGGATTGGAAGGGCGTCGGAGGGGGACTGGATGGGGGCACGTAAGGAGGGGGCGAGCGCTTGGGAAGGGAGTCCTTGCCTCTCCTCCTCATCGCCGCGTAGACTGCAACTAGACCGATGACTATGATTCCTGCGGCGAGATAGAGAAGATATCCTGGGAATCCGGCCGACAGTTCCTCGCTAGTCGATGATGTAGTCTGACCGTTGGGGGCGCTCGAAGTTGTCAGGGGGTAGCTCGTCGACGTGACGTAAAGGGCGTCGGTGTAGGTGAAGCCCCCGGCTTGACCCTGAAATTGCCCGTTGTCCTGTTCCACATAGTTGTAGCCTAGAATGTACCCCGTGGATGGATCGAAATACTCGTACCAGGTGTACGACGCCGTAAAGACGCCGTATGCGTCGTTGCGTTGGTATGTGCCGGTCCCTTCGGTCTGAATCGCCTGGACGTACTTGCCCTCGGTTGGTAGTTGCAAGCTATAATTCTTCGACATCACGGTAAACTGCGAATTTAGGACGTAGAAGGTTCCTCCAACGGAAAGCGAGGTGTCCACCGCGAACCAGACGTAGAGAGGCTTCGAATAGGGCAGCCCTCCGAATCCCGTCTCGTTGTCGGTCCCGTTCACATATGTGAAGGTGCTCGATGACCACGTGTAGTTGCCGGCGGAAGTGCTTGCCGTGGAACTCCCCTGATTGTTGCTGTATTGGTAGGAGTAGCTGTAGGAGGCGGACACGAGGCTTCCGTTGACGGAATTCATCTGCTCCATTCCGGTTGTTTGCGCCTTGTCGGAATACCCGGTGTAAGAGCCTTGGCCGTCGTTCACGGTGGTGGTCTCCGAATACCCGAAGCTATCGCCCTTCTGAGGCGCGTAGGCCGAAACTGGCTGGGCGTTGGCCGCGACCGCGACTGCTAGCAGGAAGACAAACAACATCTGTCCGAAGACCCTGCTCAACCTGCGAACCCTCCAATCCCGTGGCTGTGGGCTGGATGGAATCCTCCCATCCCGCTGAATGTGGCGGAGTAGGACGAGTGAGCCACGATCACCGGGTAATACCAGAAGAAGAGACCCGGATGTGGTGCGTAGGTGAATTGCACTGGCGTTTCCGCGATCTTGGCTGTTGAATCGATCTCCTTTACTAGCTCGTTCCGGACCCCGTGGATCATTCTCACGGCCAAGGTGACCAATTCGGACCGCTCCAATCCTGCGGCGTAGGCGGAGAGCAGAGTGACCGCCTTCTCCATCAGGTCGAGGACCTCGTGGGACTCGAACACGGGTATGGATGCGAGTATTGCAGCGGCCACCACCGGATATTCAAGGTAGTTCTTCAACTGCTCGACGATATACTTCAACTTCTCCTCCACATCGCCTGCGTCGAGCTCTCCAATGGCCAGGAAGGCCGACCCGATCTCGGTGTCCTCCGATTTCATGTACCCCCAAGAGGTAAACATCGAACTAAAGGTCTCGAACTTGGACGCCAGTCCATCAAACGGGACGTTCATCACGGCCAGTATCGCAGCGGCCTCGTACGAAAGAGTCACCTGCTTGAAGGGAGCAAATCGCTCTGACGGGTAGGTCCCGTCGAACCTCCTGCCAGCCATGATCGTGGCGGCGACCCCCGCGGATAGCTCCTTAGGAACACCTTGCTTCCTTAGCCCCTGGTCCAGGGTCCTCAGGGCTGATTCGAGGCTTTGAACGTCCTGACTGCTAAGAGCGGTGATGATCTCAGCGGCCATGAGCTTGTTCGGAGTGGTGGAGTCTAGATTCTGAAGGCCCTTGAATGCCTGAGCGAACCTCTCTCCTATCTGGTCGGTATCCCCCTGGAGCTTTGCTAACCCTATCGCTGTGCTCCACAACGACGGGGGAGCTTGAACCAGCTGGCTCCCAGCGTCGTTGCCGTCGTTTGAGTATTTTACGTCTCCCACGTCAGGGACCGAGGGTTTGAGCATGAACGCGTAGGAGGCGGCCCTTTCGGCAATGGATCGCAGTTCGCTGTAGATCGCCTTGATCTCGTTTGAGAAGTCAGTGAACTCCTCGTCGGCCACTCTGTAGTTCCTGATGTTGAGGTCGTTCAAGATGACGCTTCCGAGGTCGGTCAGGGACAAGTATTCGCCGTTGAACGGGACCATCCGATCAATCGCGGACTTTTTCTGGATGAGCTGATTCACGTTGTCCTCGATGGCGTGTAGCTCGGATTCTTTTTTCGAGGCGTCGGCCGTTTCATCCTGGGTCCTTTTACGCAGCTCGTCCTTCTCCCCTCCCTCTTCAAGATGGAACAGGATCGAGTGCTCCTTTCGCTCGTCGCGCTGTAGGGCTCCCTCCGCCAGTTCGTCTTCTGCTTTTTCGGTGTTCATCTCGGTGACCATCTGAGACAACTTCGCGACTTCGGCGACCCCCTCGTCGTAATCTTGCTTGGTCGTCCTCAAGACGTAGCCGCCGGTGGATAGGAAATTCAAGTCGGCTGAGGGGATAGGCGAGATGACCTCTTCTCGGTCGCCTATTTGGGAGAGAAATGCCCTCGCTTCGCTGCATTTCATGATATCATGGCGTCGTGATGTGAGGGGACGTGATTCTTAAGAGATTGCCCGCACTACGAAGAGAGGGCAGGTTGGCCCGAGCGGCTTCTTGGGGCTCTTCGCCCCGACAGTCATGAGGCCGACAAAACCCTCAAGACTTGCGCGGTCCGGTAGGACGAGCGCGTTGAGGGACGACGTGCGCCGCGAGCTTCTCAAGGCCGCCAGTGACCACAGGACTGTGACCTACGGGCTCCTGATGAGGAAGTTCGGCATCTCCCGCGGCGCCCCCGGCGGGAAGGGCATCGCCGACGTCATAGGCGAAATCGACAGGCACGAGGCCCGAAAGGGAGCCCCGGGCTTCGCGGCGATAGTGGTCCGCAAGGACACAGGCTTTCCCGGCGGGGGGTTCTTCACTTGGGACGGGCTTCCACCCGGCCTGAGGAGGCCGAAGAGCGAGGGCTCGAACCCCAGGCTGTCGGACGCCGAGAGGAGATGCGTCAGAGGCCTGCAAGAAGAGATCTGGAGCTACTACAAGAGGAACTAGGGCCGCTACTTGCCCTTGGACTTCTTGGACAGCGTATCCGCGAGCGCGAGCCGCTCCTCGTATTCCTCGTCCGTCAGCTCGCTGAACGCCTTGCCCTGGAGATAGTTGTAGCGCGCCTCCGCCTCCGTTGGCGTCATCGCGTCCAGCCTCTTCTTCAGCTCGGCCGCCTCCTCCTTGGAGCGGGGCTTTTCCTGCGCGGCCTCCGGCGCTGTGGGCCGGATCTTGAGCAAGTCCTCTACTTCCAGGTTTCTTCCCTTGACCCACTTCTCCACAGTGCCCCTGACGCTCGACCACTGCACCAGGCTCATCTCCTCCGGAAACTCGATGGTCTTTCGCTCCTTGTCGTAGGTGGCGCCCGCGATCTTCTTCTCTAGCAGGCGCTTCTGGAGCTCCTCGGCGAGCTCGTCCGACGGCAGTTCGATCTTCATCAACGCGGGCTCGCGGATGCCGTCCAGTCCACCCCGATATGCTTTCTCCTCGGGCCCTCCGGTGCGCGTGCTTGGCCGGCGGGACTCAGGTGCGCCCGGCTGCCTCGTCGGGGTCGCTCCAGAGGACGTCCACTCCCAGCCCGCGGGGCGCCCTCATGTGGGCCCTCCAGTGCGCCCTCAGGGCGTCTATCAGCGCCTTGACGTTGAGCGGCTCGGCCACGTCGCGGAAGACCATCACGGGCTCGCCCTTCACCCGGAAGTAGAGGTCGCCTATCTCGACGGGCTCGCCCATGGTCGGGCGGGCGTAGTTGACCGTCTGGGGCACGATGAAGTTGCCTCCCCGCCTCGACCTCTTGCCCGGCCTGCTCCCCTCGACCGTCACGTCGGCCAGGTCTATGGGGACGCTCGCCCTGACGACGTTGCTGTCCACGTCCCAGATGAAGCACCGGTAGTTGGTCACCAGGTATCCCGTGACGAGGTGTCGCACGATCAGGCCCTTGACGTCCGCCATCTTCCAGTAGGGCGCCTCCCCCCGGACCATTTCGGGCGGGGGCGGATTTTCGGCCCCTGAGGATTCGGGCATCGCCCTCGAGAGGAGGAGGTCGGGTTAAAGCGTGTGGGTCAAGCCGGCAGTCGGCGAGCGCATCCTCATATCGCCTTGCCGCAGGCGCCACAGAACTTCGCGCCTGTGGGGACGCGGGAGCCGCAGGAGGGACAGAACCCGCCTGGGGCGCCGGCGGGGGCGATGGGCTGTGCCGCCGGCTGTGGCGGAGCAGGAGGCGCCACGCCGAATCCCGTCGGCTCGGTCGAGGTCGGAGCCGGCGAGGGGCCGTAGGTGAGATACGTGTAGGAGAAGATCACGGAGGCCCACGCCGCGATGGGGACGAGCAGGATGGCGTAGACGACCTCCCCGAGCACGGGAGAGGCCAGCGAGAATATCGAGTCCACCGCCGATGCGACAAGGTATGCAAGGGCGGCCGTCAGGAACATGAGAAACGTCTTCCACTTCTTGTCGCGGCCGAAGGCCTTGCTCGCGGACATCCCCTCCAGCGCACCCTTGTCCTCGAGCATCACCGCGGGGATCGTGTAGACGTACCAGGTCAGGAAGATAATCCCGGGGACGACGAGGGCGATGGTCCCGAGGACCACTACCAGGCCGACAACGATGGCCGCTGCGAGCAGGGTCCAGAACCTGCGGTATGCCTTGCCGAGGGCCTCCATCGGAGAGGGCTCGCCGCCCGCCAGGACCGTCTTGACCAGGGACGGGTAGGCCCCGCTGGCCATCAAGGAGGCAACCCCCGCGAGTATGGTCGTGAACACCCTCAGAGGGCTGAGGGCCGAGGAGGCTCCCAGAGCGTCGCCGAGGATGGTTGGGACGAGGACGATGAGCTGGGGCACCATTATGAGCGGCCTCGCGGAGATGATGCTCGCGGACCGGGAGACCGCCTCTCCGACGTCTATCGCTCTGCCGACTGTCACAGTCCCATCATCGTCGAAGCGTCAGCTGCATATCTAGGCCGCGAGGACAAGAAGTTTGGCGCAATCGGGGTGGAGGGAAGGGTGTCGGTGGGTGTCGCGCATGACTCACAAATCACGGGCCGCTGCTGAGCCACTTGACGTCGAAGCCTCCGCCCCCCCTTAGGAGTGGCAGCGGTATGGCCTTGGCGGAGGCCAAGGTCTGGGTCGAAGGCGTCGCAACCCCCAGTTCTTGGTTGAAGCCAAAGTTGTAGTCGACCATCAGCAGCCAATAGTCGTCTGGCGCCCAACCCGCAATCGTGTGCGTGACGCCGCCGATCGTGGCAGTAGCCCCGGTGAACGAGACCATGTTGGTGGGCGTGAGCGCTAGGAAGCCATCGTAGTACGCGGACTCGGCAATCCATTCGGCCGAGTCGGTCTCGGCTCCTGGGACCGCGGTCGGGGGGCTCGTGTAGCTCTGCTGGTCGCTCACGTCCGTAATCGTGGTCGTGAACAGCCCGCCCGAGTAGCTTACCTCGGCCGTCATGGTGTCGCCGGGATGGACGACTATGGAACCCGCGAACTCCGAAGGAGCGGGGTAGAACTCGTACCAAGCGTAGTAGTATGTCTGGCCGTAATAGCAGTCCGAAGACGTGCCGGTCTGTTCGACCGACGGGCTGACAAAGCCGTCTATCCCAATCCAGTCGGACATGTCGTACCAGGTCTTCTGACTGTCAGAGCACTGCTGACCAGAAGCTCCCTGCACCGCGGGAACGACCCATGAACCTTTGACGTCCGTCACAGACGCAGGCGCCGCCTCAAGAGACGCGCAATCCGCCTGAGGCACGCAGACGGCGTAGCCCCCCCAGTTGAGAGAGGCAAAACACTGCCCTATGGGCAGGGTGCAGCCCAATCTGGGCAGGGACGTCGCCAAGGATGCCGCGGTTGTCGTCGTGGTCGGCAACGGCACCATCGGGTGTGTCAAGTGTGTCGGCCCGGCTGAATGGATGGGCGAGAGAGCAGGGCTGGCTGGGATGGCTGCATGCAACGAGGCTACAAGGAGAACTGCGGCCACCGCGAGCGTAATCGACAGGAACCTTTTGTCCTTCGTGCCTGCTCGCCTGAGTTTAGGCAGCCATTGTATTTATGCTTAAGCTTGGCCGACCAATCGCCCAGTCACAGACGGCTGCAACGCGAGCTGCCTCGTGAGGATATATTAGCCTCCGCTCGGTCGTCTTCCTCAGAAGGATAGGCTGCTAGAGCTTTGAACGTCTTCGTTATCGACTACGCCCAGGACGACCCGGCCAAGTGCACGGCGAAGAAGATGGCGCACATGGGGCTGGCCACCGAGGTCACGAGGAAGTTCCACGCCTCCAACACGACCATAGTCCTGAACCCCTTCGCAGGGCAGATCTTGACTCCCGCCGACTCGGCCTGCAAGTCGATACTCGCCATCGACTGCTCTTGGAACCTCGCCGAGGAGGTCTTCTTCAGGAAGATAGGCGGGAAGCACAGGCAGCTTCCGGCGCTCCTCGCGGCGAACCCGACCAACTACTCGAGGCTGGGCATCCTCAGCTCGGTGGAGGCGGTCGCGGCGACCCTTTTCATACTCGGCGAGCAGGAAGAGGCGAGGTCGTTCCTCAACATCTACAAATGGGGTCCGACGTTCGAGACGCTCAACCACGACCCGCTGGAGGAGTACGCGAGGGCGGGGTCAGAGACCGAGGTCGAGGAGATCGAGAAGAGCTTCTTCCCGCAGCTCCGCAACACCGAGGTGCGGACTGCCTTCCGAGGCTAGACGGGACCTCGCAAAGGTGCGAAGGCGGTTCGCTGAGGCCGCGCGCTCCACCGCCATTCCGTGCCAGTCGAGCTAGGCGATGAACTCGAGTTCAGGACCAGACGCTCCTCCCCGACCCTCCTTCAGTTCGAGGGCCAGCTCTTGGAAGAGCGCGAGGGCGCTCCCTTTGTCGAACCTCCACGTCTTCCCTACCGGGTCGATTAGCTCATGGAATGTGAAAGAGCTGACCGACTTGCCCTGGTCTCGCAAGAAGATGGAACCCCGGTCCCCAAAATCGTTCAGCATGTTTCCGAGATAGGCCATGGCATCGTTCACGACCTCGACCGGGAAGACGAACTTGCCGCAGTAATCCTCACCTGAGGCCTCGCCCCAGAGAAAAGGCAGGGGTTTCGTCAGAGCTTGGATTTCGGCCCTCTCCTCCTGGCTCAGACCGCTAACAATGACGACTACTTCCAGGAGAGTTGGATTCGCCTTCCGATGAGAGTCCGTGAAATGTGTGTTTGGCCAACCGATCGCGTATCCATTGATGAGCTCCTGTTGCTTCACGTGCCGGTTATAGTGATAATCCAGAGTCCTGGGGTTGATGCGAATGTGCTCGACTTCGGCTATGGCCTTCCCGATCTCGATCAGGCTTCTGTCAGCGTCCTTCTTGAGTTCTTTGAGGAGAAGCAGGTCTATGTCATCGACCTCCCTCTTGGTCGAGTGTGGCTGTGTCGCCGAATGCAGTATCGGAGGGGCGGTCCAATCGAATTTCCATTCGCCGTGCGCGAAATCATATAGCTCCACTCTTGTGCTTGC